>Ga0116223_10001711_pt1 | contig 21874 bp, 15 predicted proteins | sample Sb_taG_3_FD_90092 | JGI IMG/M metagenome (GOLD analysis project Ga0116223, IMG submission 90092) | Peat soil microbial communities from Weissenstadt, Germany - Sb_50d_a_PC metaG | ecosystem: Environmental > Terrestrial > Soil > Wetlands > Peat | place: Germany: Weissenstadt | collected 2010-09-21 | reverse complement strand
TGTTGAGCGGCCCGGTCGATCCCGGCCCAATCGTGAAGGGCGTGAACCGGACGTCCCGATCGCCGAGAACTGCCGACTTCAGGAATGCGTCGGCTGGAAGTTCATCGACATTGAGCACCCATTCTCCGGCAAGCACCTGCTTGAGAATGAAACCTCCGTCGGCTCCCGGCTGCCCCGTGATCGGTGCATCGTTGGAGTTTTCGTGGACCAGTCTCACCTCGAAATTGGACTTCGCCCGTCCCACTTCCCCTTCGATGCGCAATTGGCCTTTGATATCCATCGGGGGAGCAAGCGGCAGGATGACGTTGTCACCGGCCGAGCGTGTATCGACCGGCTGCGATGCCGTCCACACTTGGCCGCCCACATTGACGCGGGCTTCGACTCGGTAGACGCCCTCAAGAAGATTACTAAAATTGAAGCTGTAGTCTGGCCCATGGGCGAGGTACGCTTGGCCATCCAGACTGATCAAGACTTCCTCACGCTCAGGACCGAGGACGGGAACTCCGGTGAGATGGCCGTGAATCGTGTGTGGCTGCTCGGCGCGCAAGTGGAAATCCGCCCCCGTCAGGCTCCCTCCGCCTCGAACGTGGAGAATGGTCGAGTCTCTCCATTCGCGGCTGCCTCCGTAATACTGTGGTGTCAGCAGCCCGTTCCCGCCTTGCGAGCGGGCGCCCTGATTCTGTGGAGTGGCAAGCAAATAGTAATCTCCCGGATCGAGACCGATGAACTGGTATTCCCCGCTGTCATCGGTGATGTCCCTTCGCAAATTCACCTGCGCCCGCTTGCCGGAAAGCACGGTTACGATCACGTTAGCCGCGGGGTGGCCGTCAGGCTCGAAAACATGCCCGGTGATGCTTCCGGGACGAATGAAGAGAAGCTTCAGTCCGCCGCGGATTTCCCCTTCCTTGATCGATATCAGCTCGGGGATTTTCCCCGCGCCGGTGGTTCCGTAAAGGCGCGCATAGTTCTGGGGCACAATATAGTCGCTCGCCTCAAATAGAAGAAGGATCGCTCCCGACCCCCAAGCCGTTCCCACACCTTGCACCGTGGCGCCCAGATCGTATTTGCCGGCCGGGAGACCCGCGAAGGTGAACTGACCCGAACTGTCGGTGCGGGCCGTCGCCCAGCGCCTCGGCGTCCCCTGCAAGGTCAACGTGACAATGGCTTTGCGAATCGGCTCGCCAGTCGATGCTTCGACTACGGTGCCCGAAATCACGGCGTGGCCTTGCTCTTGCCCAACCGCAATCGACGCAACCACCGCAATCGCCAGTAAAAAGCGCATCGTTTGACAGATGCTTCGATTGGAGAGCCGGTTACACCGCTTATGCCGCACTCCGGATCGGCATTTGTGGGAGAAGGAGGCGAGCGAGCGGTAACCTCGCCGGCTCGGACCGTCGCACTCGCGGAGCAACCCGCTACTACGCCGGCACCGGCGATGTTTGAAGCGCTCGAGGCAGACTACCGGCAGCGTGATCCAATGCTTCCCAGCGTTCACAAACGAGCCCTTCTTCGACCCCTATCGCGCCTACCCCCGCTTCCAGGCCCTGCTCAAGCGGCCTAGAACCTGGCGCACACCCTTGTCGCAAACAGGCGCGTGAAGCACCTAACGCGCTACGTTTTGAAGTGGATGAGGCGATTATGCCAGGATGGTCGGCTACTCGGAAGTTGGGATCAAACCAGCGTCGGCTACGTTGCCAGGCACACCTCGGGAAGGCTCAGGCTTCGCCGATAACCAAGCTTTCCCGAGCCGCTTCCACAACTGCTTTCGTGACCTCTTGAAGCGCATTGATTTCAAGAATTCGTTCCATCTGCGTGAGCAGACGGTTCAGCAGACGGAAGTTTCCACCCGTGATTCGGATGATAGCCGCGATCACCTCCGGCTCCGGCGAATGCTCCGGCAGATGGACGCCCGAGGGCGTCCATCGCCGCTCCAACAATTCGCGGACCTCGTTGGCTCCCAGCGCGCGAAATTCATGAACGAACCCGATTCGGGAATAAAACTGCGGATAGCGTGCCAGTTTTTTCTCTAGCCCTGGCATTCCGATTAGAATCCTGCCAATGGACCCGGCATCGAAGATGGCGCGTACCTGTTCGAGGCTGGCCATCCGGAGGCGGTCCGCCTCATCAATTATGATCAGCGTCGTTGGGTCAGCAAGCTCATGGATCTTAACGTTGTACTCCATGGCTACCTCCCCATCAGTCGGATGAAGTTCTGGCAACCGCCCGGCAAACCAGTCGTGTTTGTACAGAATGGTTTGATGACGATCTTCATCTCGCTGCCGAATCGATTCTAACCTCTCTTGCCTTTCCATCCGTAGTGGTCGTCTGGCCAAGTCCTGCAATGTGTCGCGAAGAACCTGGATGCCGTCGGCGATGGCGCCGGGTGCGTTGACAACCCCTGGCGTGTAGAAAACGGTGTCGAGGAGTGGATCTTCGGTCGGGCCGGAGCCCCAACGATCCGATTGCTTTACCTTGTCCCCAACGGCTGTAGCTCCTGGCTGAGAGCGTTTTGCCGACCCCCGGTGCTCCGTAGCACAGGCCGATGTATCCGTAACGGCGGCACGGATCGCAAAACTCGGCGAAGCGCCGGTGTTCAAGAGTTTCCACGATAGCCGGCTGGTGGTCCCTACTCGTTCCGGTACCGTTTGAGGACGGGAGTTGATTCTTTTGTTGGGTTGTCTGCTGGTGTTGGCGGGCCATCTTCTTTCTCCGTCGTCTGTCCGGTCTCTCCCCGTTTCATTTCGAGCAACGAATCCACAGCGGCTTGGCGGTCCCGTAGGACACCGCGCAACTCCCGTCGGCGCCGATTCCGGGCACGCAGAATTTCTCGAAGAGGAACTGTGGTGCCCGCTAGTTCCGCGCAAACCGCCCGGCACAAGAACCGTTCGTTGTGGAAGACCCGGATCTCGGCCATGTCCCTCGGATCGAACCGCAGTGTGACCGTTTCGCCAACGTAGGCCGCCAGCGTTGTCGAGATATAGCGGAGGCTCTGGAAGTGGATTCCGTCAGGCCGGACCTGTCGTGCTTTGGCTACTTGGACCAGCAGCAGGTCCAGTTGCTCCAAGGAGTCTGGCATTCGCGGCAGAAATCCGGTGGCCTCCCAGCGTTCAAGAGGGGGCATTTTCGTTTCCGCATTTTCGCGGTGATGGTAGACATCCAGAAAGACTCGGAACCTGTTGTCGAACTCTGCCAGCGTCAGCGTTGGTTTGCCACGCACAGCGCCGCCGGCCGGAGCGTAGCCGTCCAACTCGCACAAGAACATTTCGTTTACGGTGCGGAAGAACCTCTCAATACGACCGCGGCCTCTGGGTTTGCCGGGAATGGAGAACACCAGTCGGATTTTCAAGTCCGCGCCCACCTGTTCCAAATGTCGGGACGTGAAGTCGCTCCCATTGTCGGTGTAGAGGGCATCGGGGATGCCGCATATGATCCAGCGCGGATCTTCCTTGCGCCAAATAGCCTGACGTAGTGCGAGGGAAGAATGCAGTGCGGACGGGTCTTCAAACGAAAGGAAGTAGCCGGCTACCGCCCGACTGTAATCGTCGATGACCGTGGTGAGCCACGGCTTGGCAGCGCCCTCCGGGCGAAGCAGCAGAATGTCCAGGGGTGTGTGGTCTGCCTGCCAGACCGCGTTGGACCTATCCGCCTCACGACGGTGAACCAGTTCGAATGTGTTGCTGTAGGCCTTTGTACCTTCATGCGCGAGGGTGACCAGATCGGCCGGTAACCCAGAGACGATCCGATATACGACCCAATAGCTCGGCGGCTCCTCACCCAAGTCCTTAGCCAACCGCCGGACTTGACGACAGATCGCTGCCACTGGAAGCGGGCTTCTGGAGAGCGATGCCTCCGATGGCTTCCTTGAGCTGTGCCGAAATCTCACGATGCTGGCCATCATCGGTTCGCCTCTTTCGCGCAAGGGCGGCCAAGCCGAACTGGCGGTACAGCGATACCCAACGCTGAGCAGTCCGGAATGGGATTCCCGCCGCCGCCGCGACCGCCTTCAACGGGCGGTCATCCTCCAGATGAGGTTGAAGCAGACGAAACCGATCAAAGGCGAGCTTTCGAGCGTCTTCTGGGAGCCCCGCCAGTTGGTCCATCCTTGAAGAATACGCCAAATAGCGTGCAAAGTTTTACGCCAAATAATTTGCAAAGTGACAGCCTGCTTTCTTCGCGGACCACTCCCTGCGCAGTCACATTAGTCTACCTTGGTCTGAAGTCTTCGCGATGGATGACGAATTCCGGATAGGCTCCGGCGCCAAGTTCGTATAGGTCCAAACCTTGTGACTCGCCCTCCGCGGAAACTCGTTGCGGGTAGAATCGGTTCAGAAGCCAGTTCAACGAATACGTCATCGGCAATACGAATGCGAGCAAGGTCGCGATCCCGGCCATTTGCGCCAGCCACTGATTCGAATTACCCGCGCCCACTCCGTTGAGCACCCGGTTTTGGGGAATGCGCGCGAAGATCCCGACCGCCAGCACGCCCCAGAGACCCCCGGCGGCATGTACCGAAATCGAGCCCGCCGGGTCGTCCACCCCCAGGCGCGCGTCGAGCCACTCCACGGAGAAGGTCACCAGCGCGCCGGCAATGGCGCCCGTGAACGCGGCGGCCGCGGGATGGACAAATGCGCAGGCGGCGCTGCTCGCCACCAGGCCGCCGGTCCATCCGTTGGCGCATAGCGAAGCATCTGGCCTGCCGAAACGCATGCCGGTGATGCCGGCGGTCACCAGCGCGGCCATCGCCGCGGAGAGTGTGGTGTTGACCGCAACCAGCGAGACGCTTCCGGGCGCGGCGCCGGTAAACAGGAGACTCCCGCTGCCGTTCAGGCCGATCCATCCCAACCAAGTCAGAAAACAGGCGAAGAGAACCAGCACCGCATTGTGGCCGGGGATTGCCGCGGGCATGCCGTCCGCCGCGTACTTCCCACGGCGAGGGCCCAGGATGCAGGCAATCGAAAGAGCGGTAAGGCCTCCCACTGCCTGAATGGCCCCCGCGCCTCCCGCATCCAGAAAGCCGTATCCCAGACCGCAATGGACGCCGAGTTGTGCCAGCCATCCGCCTCCCCACACCCAGTGCGCAAATAACGGATACGTCCAACCGGCCAAAAGAGCGGTGGAGGCGCAACTGGCGCCCAATCTCCACCGGTCGTTTCCGGCGCCCAGCGGGATCAGCGCCGCAACGCCCACGCTGAACATCTGCAGCCATGCCGCTAGCGCAGCGGGCGATCCATCCAGCGCGAGACCGCGAAAGAAGAACGGCTCCGCCGCAATCCAGTTCCATGGTTTGCCCGCCACGGTGAAGGCGTGCGCCGGCCGGCCAGGGAATCCTTGCCACGAAAAACCGCAAACAAAGTACACCATCGCCGCCACCGCCATCGCACAGACCGAGCCCAGCATGGCGTGAGCGGCGCTCCGCGAGCGGCCCAGTCCGGCGTTGATCAGAGCGATTCCGGCGGCGGCGAAGGGAACCAGCAGGATGAGCAGGACACAGAGAGCCTGCGTGATATCCGGCCATCCCGTAGCTTGCGCCTGCATTTTTCGCCTCGCTAGATGCTTAAGAGCCTCAAAAACTCGACGATACCCGACCCGCGTGCTCACGAGCGCAGAGCGCGTACAGGAATTTTTAGATTGTACCAATAAAAATTATCTATTTCCCTTCGTAGGCAAGAAACTCTAGACTAAACGGTAATCGAAACGCAGTAAAGGCGGACCCCGTTCGCACCGCCATTGACGGCACGAAGACTACCTCAGTGCCGAGCACTCACCTCAAATTCTTTGGAGGAAGTATCATGCGGGGAACGCATTACGCGACTCTGGTCCTTGGGTTCTTCTTGGGAGGTGCGGCCGTCGTTCAGGCGCAGACGCCCGATACCCCCCCTGCCGGACAAACACCGGCTGCTGCGCCGGCGCCGGCGCCAGCGCCCCCGTCCCCTTCGCCTCTCAGACACTGGGGTACGGACTTCAGCTTCCTGTTCGATGGGTATGTAGACGCGAACTTCAACGACCCCGCGTCCGGCTTCAACGGACTGCGCAACTTCGACGTGCGGTCCGACATGCCGCACGTCAACATGGGAATGATCACGATCGACCATGCACCGGCGCCCATCGGCTTTCATCTCGACGTGGGCTTCGGTGAGACCTTCGACATCATACACTCCGGCAACCGCGATCCGGACGCCTGGAAATACTTCAAGCAGGCTTATGTCAGCGTCAAGCCAAAATCGTGGCATGGCGTTGAGCTCGATGCCGGAGAGTTTGTGACCTCGGCCGGCGCCGAAGTCATCGAAACCAACCAGAACTTTAACTATTCGCGCTCGCTGCTTTTCGCCTGGGCCATTCCCTACTCGCACACCGGATTCCGGCTGCAATACCCGATAGGCTCCCACTTCACCGGGAGCTTCCAGGTGGTCAATGGCTGGAACAACGTCGAACCCATCAACAGTGGAAAGACGTATGGTATCACCGGCGCGTACGCCTGGAAAAAGGTTACCTGGAACAATAACTACTACGTCGGCCCCGAGCACCCCGGCACTACCATCGGATGGCGTAATCTCTACGACACAAACGTCGTGGTCAACCAGACCGACAATTTCACCTGGTACCTGAATTTCGATTACGGGCGCGACAAGAACATCGGCCCCGGTTCCAGTCAGTGGACAGGCTTAGCCGGCGCTGCCCGTTATGCCATCGGCAAAAAGTACGCGGTTGCGACGCGCCTTGAGTTTTTCGACGATGTGGACGGGTTTTCGACCGGAACCAGACAGAACGTGAAGGAATTCACATTGACCGGCGAATACAAGTTAACCGGATGGTTGATGACCCGCGCCGAGTTCCGCACCGACTGGTCGGATAAGCCCTTCTTTGAGAAGAACAACCAGCCGGCTGGGTCAAAGGTGCAGCCGACAGCCCTGCTGGGACTGATCGCGTACATAGCGCCGAAGAAATAAGGTTTGAGCGAGGCGTCAGGGAATAAAAAACTCTAAGTCCGGTTCCTGACTCCTGGCTACTTAGACAAATTTAGGAGAGAACCTATGGCAGACAATGCCGAAGTAACAATGAAACCGACTCTAGGTCTGACCGGCCTGACGATGAATGCGATGGCGCTGATCGCACCCGGCGCCTTCCTCTGGCTAACCTTCGTCGCCCAAGGCACCGCCGGCGCGACGGCGCCCTCCATGTGGGCGGGCATCTTCTTCGCGTTGCTGCTCTGTCTGGCTACGGCGGTCTGCTACGCGGAGATGGCAAAGCTCTATCCCGGCACGGGCAGCTCGTATTACTTCGCCGAGCAGGCGTTTCTCAACCACGAGGCCGCGTGGCCGTATGCGCGCCTTTCCAAGTTCATCGTTGGCTGGGGCTCGCACTTGTACTATTGGATTTATCCGGGCGTGATGGTTGGCGTCATGGGAATCCTCGTGGGCTACCTCGCCGGAACCATCTGGCCGTCGTTCATGAGCGCCTCCAACCCCGGACCCATGTTCATGATGGCAGTGGCCATCGCGTTCTCGTTCGGTGTCGCCTACATCGCCCACCGCGGCGTGAACGGCTCGACGTCGGTCAACGTCGCCATCAACGTGATTCAGATCAGCGCATTGGTGGTCTTCTCGGTGATGGCTCTGGGCTACCGCATGAATCATCCTCCGGGGAGCGTGGCGTATCAGTTCGATTCCACTTCGGGCGACGCGTACACGTATGAGTTTGCCACCGAAAAACAGACCGTCAACGGGCAACCCGCCGACGTCGTCGTGCGCGATTCCAGTGGCAACCCCAAGCCCAAGCTGGACGCCGCCGGCAAGCCGGTGCCGTTCCAGATCGCGTATCCCGGGAAGGACGAGAAGGGCAACTTCCTCTCGCACCCCACTGCCGGCTCGGTGACCGGAATGCACAATTTCGGCTGGATGTTCGTTCAAGCCACCATCGCCATTCTGATTCTGGTCGGATTCGAATCGGTGACGGCCATGGGCGGAGAAGCCAAAGATCCGAAGCGCCACGTCCCCATTGCTGTAATCACGTCGCTACTGGTCCAGGGGGCCTTCTGCTATCTCTTCGAGTACTTCGCGGCAAACTACTTTCTCAATAGCGGCTACACCATGCAAAACGCGGTGGGATCGGCCGCGCCCATCGGCGACATGATGGTGGTCGTTGGCAACGCCATACTCGGTCCGGGCAATGGGCGGATCTTCATGGAGTTCGAGGCCTTCACGGTATTCCTGGCGATCATCGGCACCACGCTCTCCTGCATGAATACCGGGGCGCGCGTGACCTACGCCATGGGTAAGGACGAGGAATTGCCGGATTCCATGGGAATGCTGCACGCGCGCAACCTCACCCCCCATCGCGCTATTTGGACCCTGGCGGCGATTTCGGCCGTGGTCGGGTGCGCGACCGTTTGTAACCTTTTCGGCAACGCCGGCGCTCTGACGGACGCCACGGTCAAGGCCCTGCCGCAGGGCTTCTGGTCGAGTTTCGGATACCTCTCCCACGACAAAATGGCGGCGCTGCCGAATTCTCTTCTTACGGTCACCCTGGCTTCCAATTTCGGAACGTTCGTGCTGTACGCGCTGAGTTGCGCGACTTGCATGGTCGCGTTCCATAATCATCCCAAGTACAATCCATTGCGCCACCTCTTCATCCCAATATTCGGGCTCTTGTCGAACCTGGCGTGCATGGCATTCTACCTGATCGGGCCGTTCATGGGATATGGCACCAAGATGGAACCGCTGCTGGCTCTCGGGGTCGCCCTGGTGTGGGCGATTTACGGCGGGATCTACTTCATGCGATCCAGCAAAGCCAAGGGCCGCACCACTCTGGTTGCCCGTGCGCCCTTGAAAGCCGCATCGTAGCACTTACCTATGCTAAATCTTGAGTTTGCTCAAGCTTCCGACTGCGGGCGAGTACGCGACCACAACGAAGACTATCTGGGTTGCGCTCTCCCCGAAGTCCCGGAGCAGGAGCAGACGCATGGCTGGCTGTTTGCGCTGGCCGACGGAGTAGGTGGCCAGGAGAAGGGCGAGTTGGCTTCCCGCACGGCGGTGGAGACGCTGCTCGCCGGGTTTCGGCGGGCGGCGCGCGGCGAGCAACTCAGGTCGCTATTGCCGCGCCTCGTTCAGGCCGCCAACGAGAAAGTCTTCGAAACCGGGCTGGCCTCGAGACCGGGCGGCACGGCCATGGCGACCACCCTGGTAGCCTGCGCCCTGCGGTTCGATCGTGTTGTGGTATCGCACGTGGGCGATTCGCGGTGCTACTCGATTCGGCATGGCCACGCCACGGCGCTCACGCGCGACCATTCCGTGGTCGGCGAGCAGGCGCGTTTGGGTTTGATCTCTGCCCGCGAGGCGGCCGAAGCCGAGACGCGGCACGTCCTCACGCGCTCGCTCGGCAACGGCATGTTCGTCGGCGTGGAGACCGGCGACCACCTCGTATTGAGCGGCGATGTGCTCCTCTTGTGCTCCGACGGGCTGCACGGCGCGATCCCTGCCAAAGAAATGGCGGCCATCGTGACTCGCAACACCGACCTGAACGCCGCGGCCCGCGAGCTGATTGCCGCCGCCAACGAACGCGATGGCTCCGACAACGTCAGCGTCCAACTGATCCGAATCCGGAGCGTCGAGCGCGTCGGCATGTACCGCGGACGGCCGTACAAGCTGGCATAACCAGGCAAGGGCATTCGCCCTGGATCCGATGCGGATGGAAGCCAGAAGTCAGGAGCCAGGAGTCAGAATGGCCCCCGGCGGGCGCGTCGGTAGGGGCAGTACCGTTCGGCTCGAAACGGGAACAAAACTCTCGTTGGGGACCCTATAACTGGAACGCCCTCGCTTTACTCCTCGTCCGGCGAGGGGGATTCGGGGTCTGAGGGGTTACGGAAGCGGTAGCCGACCCACGGTTCTGTGAGTATATACTCCGGCCGCGCGGGGTCATTTTCGATCTTCTTCCGCAGCATCTTGACGTAAGAGCGGAGGTATTCGAGTTCGCCGCCGAACTCGGGTCCCCACACAGCCTGCAGCAATCTGGCGTGCATTACGGGCGCGCCCTGGTGCTGGAACAGATAGGCCAACAGATCGAACTCCTTGGGAGAGAGGTGAATCTCAACGCCACGCTTGGTTACGAGACGCCGCTTCAAGTCCAACTCCAGGGGGCCGGCGGTGAGGACGGCATCGGCGACGTTCTGTTGAGCGCTCATGCGGCGCAGCATGGCGTACAGACGCGCAATCATTTCCCGAAGCCGGTAGGGTTTGGTGATGAAGTCGTCGGCGCCGGCTTCGAGCGCCCGCACCTTGTCGTCTTCGGAATCGCGGACCGTGACCATGATGATGCCGATGTGGATGGATAGCTCGCGGATCTTCCGGCAGACTTCGATGCCGGTCATGCCCGGCATGTTGATATCCAGCAGGACGATATCGACGGCTGTGCGAGCCAGGATGGCGAGCGCCTCATCGCCATTGCGGGCTTCGGAGACATCGAATCCGCTGGCCGAGAGCGACGTGCGCAGCGCCTTTCGCAACGCGGGCTCGTCGTCGACGATCAGGAGCTTAGACTTCCCAGGAGCCATGGGAGTCCTCATTGGCCGCAATCGGGACGGTCAGCCGGAAACCGACCCCACTCTTCCCGTTTGCGCCGGAGCCAACCAGGCTGAGTTTACCCCCGTGGGCCAGCGCAATCTTGCGTGCCACGAACAGGCCGAGGCCCGAACCAGGCACAACAGTACGCGCGGCGGTGCCGCGGTAGAACCGGTCGAAAATGCGATCGCGGTCGCTCGCGGGAATGGGCGGGCCCTCATTCCAAACGGTAATGGCAGCCATCTGCTCTTCCTCCGCGAACTCGATCAGCACCAGCGCGTCCGGCTCCGAATACCGGCAGGCGTTTTCCAGCAACTGGCTGAGGGCAAGACCGATCAGTTCCGGATCGACGCGGACTTCGGAGAGGCCCTCCTGTCTGCGGAAGAAGATCCGCCGGTCCGGCCAGATCTTTGAGTAACGTTTGGCGGACATTTCAGCCAATTCGGCGGCATCGATCTTTTCCAGGCGTGGCTTTACCTCTTCGCGATCCAGGCGTGCAAGGCGAAGCAAGCGGGAGGTCAGATCGCCGAGGCGGGATGCTTCCACTTCGATCATCTCAGCCAGTTCGCTCTGTTGGGGCTGCATCGAGCCGGCGGCGCGCAGGCCGCCCGCCGCCGTGAGAATGGTGGCGAGCGGAGTCTTGAATTCATGGGCCAAGGCGTCGAGTATGGCGGAGCGCAGCATTTCAGCCTGGGCATGCGCGGCGGCAGCCGTAGCCGACCGGAAAGCCCGGGCCCTTTCCAGGGCCGCGGCTGCCAAGGCGGCCAGTGCGGGCGCCGTAAGCTCCGGGTTCCGGAGACCTTCGAAGCCGATGACACCGAGAATGTTGTTTCTTGCCCGTAGGCAGCGCACCACAATCTGGAGATCCGGATAAACCGCGTCCTGGCTCGACACGAATGCGTCTCGTGTTTTGGCCGCCAAGTCACCTCGCGAATGGCCCGACTCGTGGCAGTCCAGAGTGGCGGCGTCAAGCAAGCAGACCGCGGAAAGCTCAAATATCGAGACGAACGGCTCCAGCAAGGCGGGTCCGGCGACGGCCGCCGGCGCCAAAGCGAGCAGTTCCTGACCGACCCTGTAAAGCGCTTCCATACTATTCCGCTGCTGGCGCGCCTCGCCGGCCTGAGCGCGGCTCCGGGCCTGGATTCTCGTGACGACCAGGGAGACGATCAGCAGGCCCGACAGAGTAACCGCATCCAGAGGATCCTGCACGTTGAAGGTGAAGCGCGGTTCGATGAAGAAGTAATCCAGGGCGGAGGTGGCCAGCAGCGAGGTGATGGCGGATTCCAGAAAGCCACAGTCCAGCGACTGGAGCACCACCGCAATCAGGTACAGCAAAGCAGCCGATGCCGAATTGAGGTGAAGCCCATAGCCGGCCACCGTGACGGCGCCGGTCAACAGGGCGCCACGGCACAGAAGCAGAACGGATCGCCGGATGCGGCTCTGCGAGGACCCACGCCGGGGCAACACCATTACCATTGTAGCCGCAGCCGCCCAAGAAAGGATGCGGCTCCGGGGAAAGCGTGGGAGCCTGGGCGCACCCGGCTCTATCGCAACTGGTAGCCACTGCGAGCGTATACATTTGCTTTCTGGAGGTTGACCTTGACTTGAATCCTGTGCCACTGTTCAGACCGATCGTTATCTGGACTTTGGTACCCGATGACATACTGATTTCGGATGGCGGCGGATATTTTGGCGGCGGCCGGCGAAGGATCCTGGTATCCCCTGAGACGGACGCTCAAGCCGCCGCTCTTTTCGGCGAGGTCGTCCATCAACATCAGCCCGCGCTGGAACTCGGCCGTGGCCACTCCCTTCACCCCGGCAGGGGCGTTGTTCAGCGCGATGGTGTAAATCTGGGTATCGCTCTCCACGACTTCGCGCATCAGATCCTTCTTCGAGTAATGGCTGTAGTTATCCATGCCATCGGAGATCACCAGCAGGGCGCGGCGGGATTTCGGGCGTAACCGTGCCTGGTGCAAAGCGAGGTAGACGGCGTCGCAGAGAGCCGTTCCGCCGCCCGCTTTTTCCCATCGCACGAGGTCCTCGATTTCACGAGGGTCGCTGACGCGCTCCGCAAGCACTCGCGGATTCGAGGAAACGGCGACGAGGAAGAAGTCGTCCTCCGGATTGGACAACTGCAGCAAGGCGCGAACCGCGTCCTTTTCCTGAACTAATATGTCCCTTGTGCTTCCACTAACATCCAAAACGATGCCTATCGAAGACGGTGTGTCCTCCGAATAGAACGCCGCGATGGGCTGCGGCTGACGGTTGTCCAGGACGGTGAAACTCTCTACACCCAGTCCTTTGATGGTAGATCCCCGGCCATCCGTCACTGTGACTGGAACCAGGATGAGGTTCGTGTCAGCGCGGAACCGTGGGCGGTCGAGAGACTTCAACGGCTGTGCGCCGGCTGGAGGGAAGCACGCCGAAAAGGCAGCGACCGCGGGCAGCAGCGCCGCCAGCCGCTTCAGGCGCGGGCTCCTGGAACTCTCGTATAACATCGTGGTTCTCTTCGAGGCTAATTGTCACAGTTTGCATTAACTGGCGTGAAAAAAGCATGAAAGAACGAAGAGGCGCGTTCCCGATGGTCCGGCCTTGAGCAATCGCGCGCAACTAACACCGATTTCATGACTTTTTCACAACTTCCCGCTAGACTCTGTCATGTGAGAAATGTGGCTCACGCCGTAGGGGATTGCGCCGATGGCTCAATCGCCCATGAAAGACTCGCACGGTTGCGAGAGGCGATCCGGAACCGCCAGGTGAGTTTCCCCGCACAGGTTCCAAGCTTTCCGCGCCAGTATAACAAGGAGATTCAGTGGCGCGCGGTAACCCTTTATTTCGTGAGGGGATGGACGTGCGAACAGCTTGCGGCGCGATACGCTGTAACTCCCAGCCGGGTACGGCAGTTACTCCGGAGTTGGGTGGACTGCGCGGTTGCCCTCGGTTACATACAGAAGATTCCCGCGGAGAGCTTGATAGCCACGGGAAGCCAGAAAGCGGCGGCCTGAATCGGCATTCGGCGTTTCAACACGCCGCCAGAAGCTTCTCCTTCAGCCTCGCTTGCATCTCCGGCGACAGCTTCCGCCCCTCGTGCGCCACATAAAACACATCCAGCGCGCGGCGCCCTTTGGTGTCGACCAGTACCACGTCGATGTTGCATGCGTTCGACGAGAACGCCGTTGCCAGGCTATACAGCAGTCCCGGCCGGTCCTCCGTTTCGATCTCTACCAGTGTCGCCGTCGGGCAAGCTTCGGAATCGAACTGCACCCGCGGTGGCGTAGCCCGCTTGCTCGCGTCCGGCAGCCCACGGCCCCGCATCAACCTCTGCGCATCCGTCTTGCCGAGCGCGATGCGCTGGATCAGGTCGCTCAGCCGATCGGCTTCGCCGGGGTTATGTTGGAGCATGCGCCCCGGATCGCCGAAAACAAACATGTCCAAAACGACTCCTGTTGCGTTCGAGAAGGCTTCGGCTTTCAGAATGTCCAGCCCGAAACTGGAAATCGCCCCGGCAAACGATGCAAACAGGAACGGCTTATCGCGCGCCACCACTGTAAGCCGATAAGCCGCTTCCATCGGGTCCAGCCGTACGGCCACCCCGGTCGGCCGACTGAGTCCAAAGAGCTGGAGATGTCCTGCAATCTCCGTCGAAGAGTGTGCCCGCAGGTAGCGTAACGGAAATCCCTTGATGAACTCCGCGTTGCCGGGAATGTCCTCGGGAACCTGCTGGATGCGATCGGTTTCCAGTTCGCGCATCAGCTCATGCTGGGCGACACTATACGCGCGCCACAACTGCTCCAGGCGCCACGCAATTTTGTCCTCGGCACTAAGGGCCACAATCCTGGCGTAAGTCATGACCGACAGCAGTTTCAGCCGCTCGATCGTTCCCACCCGCTCAGCCAGCAAACGTGCGGTAGCGGGGTCGTCCATGTCGCGCCCGCTCACGGCGCCGGAAAGGTCGGATTGATGCTGGATCAGGAATCCCACGGTGCTCTGCGCGTCATCCGGCATCTGAATACGCGCCATGGCTTCGCTGGCGCGCTCCACCGCAAGCCGCAAGGGATGGGCGTTGCCCCGCCCCATCTCGTGAAACAGAAGCGCCAATAGAAGCAGCGTCACATCGTCGATTTCCGAGAGCAACACCGCGAATCGCTGCCGCTCCGGGTTGGTCACGGAGCCTAACTCGAGAACCCGTTCGATGGTCAGCAGCGTATGCTCGTCTACGGTATAGGGGTACTCCGGATCCGTCGTCACCAGGTGTTCGATGGCGCCCCACTCGGGAAATAGCCCCCGCATCAGACCGGTGGCCTCCAGCACCCGCAGTGCCATTCCCGCATGCGGGCACCGGAGGGTGGTCTTGAGCGCGGCCCACAGCGGTTGCGGCTGGGCACAGTAGTCCGCGAAAACCTCGCGCGACGCTTCCAGCCTCCGCTCCGTTTCAGGGGCCGGCGCAACACCGTGGCGGCCGATGAACTCGAGTATCCGGAACACCAGCGCGGGTTCGCTGGCGAGTTGCGTCGGGTTGCGCAAGAGCAACCGCTCGCGCGAAACCGTAAACTCCTGGTTCGAGAGCCGCGAGCGGGACTCGTGGAACTTTTCCAGCAGCGAGCTCTGACTCTTCTCGGCGCCCTCGATCGCCCGGCGCGCCTCGTTGAAGATCGTCCGCGCGCATTGGAAATACTCGCGCATCCAGTCCGCGGAAGTCTTGCCGTGCGCGAAGGTTTGGACCGCCAGGCTCTCCCGAGCTTCGAAATCCAGAATGTTGTGGTCGCATCCGGCACGGTAATGCAAATAGCAGCGGGCCGACGAGACGAACGCGGCCGCGCTACTCAGCGCGTCGCCTCGCCCTTCGTGTTCCGTTCTGAGGATCGCGAGCCAATCGATCAGGCGGAGATCCTGCAGGCCGCCGGGGGCCTCTTTCACATCGGGCTCCGCGTGGTGAGGCGTGTTCTGATACCGGGCATGGCGCGCCCGCGCCGATTGACAAAGATGCTGGCTCATCGTCTGGCTGTGCGACGCCAACGCCGCCGGCAGTTTGCCTTCGAGCTTCTCGTGGACCGCGCGATCCCCTGCCAGAAAGCGTCGGCCCAGCAGGCTGAAACCAGGCCCGCGACCCCGCTCGACGGCTTCCAGGCACTCGGCGGACGTCAGCACGGCGGAGTTCACCCGCAATCCCGCGTTCCACAGCAGGCGGACGAACTCCGGCAGCAGTTCCTTGAGTGCGTCCGACTGCTTTCCCGATTCGGGAAGGAGCACGATGTCCAACTCGGAGTAAGGAAACGTCTCGCCCCGCCCATAAGCGCCGCCGGCCAGCATCGCCACGGATTGTGGGAAGACCGGCGCGATCGCCGCCCGGTACGCCTCGACGGCTAACTCATCTCTCGCCAGCGTCAGCGCGTTCTGTACTCGGGACGCTTCGCCTGTCGCCAGGAATTCTTCTTCGATCGCGCGCCAGGCGCCGGTGGACTGCAGATTCTTCGGACCCCTGGCCGCGGCGCCGGCCCTTCGATTCAAGCGCTCCTCCACGCCTCTAGTATCACGCAGGCGGCTTACGCCCTGAAAGCGGATTCCCTTATCATCCGGATCGAAATTATCTATCATGATCGAGGCGCTCGTGAAGGCTATGGGCCTTTTCCTCGGAGTTTGACGCCTCAGCGGACCCCAACAACCCGCCTGGCGTTCGCCCCGCCACCCGACGATGCGCGAACCTTCAAGGCCGCGGGCAACCGGATGGTGATGGTTTGATCCGAAGGGCCCGCGCCCTCGATCCGCTCGAGCAGGATCTCCGCGGCGCGGAAGCCAATGTCGTACGCGGGCTGCACCACGGTGGTGATGGATGGCGTAAACAGGTCCTCCACCGTCAGCTCGTCGAAGGTCGCGAAGGCCACATCTTCGGGAGTCCTCAGGCCGCAGTCGCGAAATGCGCGCAGTACGCCGAGGGCCGTCGGACCATTGGTGGTGAAGATCGCGTCCGGGTGCGAGCGGGCCTCGCGGAGACGATCCCGGCAAATGGCCGCCACGTCATCGGGGCGGAGATTTCCCTGCCAGACCAGGTCTTCGCGGCATGCGATGCCGGCTTGCTGGAGGGCCTGCCGATACCCTTGAAGCCGGCGCCGCTCGTTCTTCAGGGTCATGGGGCCGGTGACGATGGCGATGCGCCGGTTCCCCATGGCGATCAGGTGCTCGACCCCCATCTGCGCGGCGCCCAGGTCTTCCACCGACACCGAGTCGACCGGGATGCGGTCGGGAACGCGGTCCACGCACACCACCGGGATTCCGGCCTCGATGATGCGTGCGATCTGATTGAGCGGTGTGGGCGCCGCGGCGATGACCAGCAGGATCCCTTCCACCCGTTGCGACCGCAGCAGCGACAGCAGCTCCTTCTGGCGCTCGAAGTCGTCATCCGAATTGACCGCGATCAGGGAGTAACCGTGCTGCCGCGCCGCCGTCTCCGCCCCGCGGATCACCTGCGGAAAAAACCAAATGGTCATGTCGGGAACCATGATTCCCAAGGTCAGGGTTTTGCTGGTTTTCAGACTGCGGGCGACATGATTGGGGTGATAGTTCAGGTCGCGTATGGCCGCCTGCACCTTCAGCCGAAGCGGTTCGCTGACCGGGACGGACCCCGTAATGACGTGCGACACCGTGCCCACGGAGACACCAGCGACTTCGGCGACTTTCTTGATGCTTGGCATATCGGTAACGCCGGCGGTCTTGCCGCCGGCCAGGCTCACCGCCTAATGGATCAGGGAACCCGGACCGTCTTCAGCCGGATGTTTTTCACTTCGATCTTCATGGGAGGTCCGCGGTGGACCTGGATTCCGATGAGCCCGTCCATCTTGCGGCCGGCGGTATCGTCATCGATCAGCATACTCATCAAGCGCCCGTTGAGCATCTGCTCGATGGTATTGCCGCGCGCGATCAGCCACAGGGCGTTCCAGCCATCGCCGTTGATGAGCTTCTTCAATTCCGCGCCGTCGCCCAACGAACCGGCCATGGCCGGTTTCTTGCCCTCGCCGATATAGGCGAACTGGCCGCGCAGGGCCAGGAAGCCGCGCCCGCGCTCTTCGTAGATCTGGCCGGTGTACTGCTGCTCGCCGTCCATGTCGGCCTGGTAGCCCTTCATGGCCCACTTGATGTCGGGGAGCTCGATACTGCGGAACTGGATGCCGCTATTGAAGCCGGTGAGGCGGAAGTCGAGCTTCAGCTCGAAATCTGCGGGGCTGCCGCCACGCCAGATCAGGAACGTGTTTTGCTTGGGCTGTTTGTCGGTCAGAGTCTGGCCGACGAGCGCTCCGTTCTCGACGCGCCAGAAATCGGGATCGCCGTCCCATCCGCTCATAGACTTGCCATCGAAGATCGGCTGGAAGCCGGTTTCCTCGAGGGGCGGCACGGGACTGCGTCCGCCGCCGCGCTGCGCCTGAAGAGCGGACGCGATGAGGGTGGCGGCGGCGACCAGCCGCATTATCTTATGAGTGGATCGCATGGTTACCTCCCTGGACCTTTACCCATTGCCGATTCGCGGCAGACGACAGCACGGCATCCGTCACATAATCGGTGAGGAGCGCTTCGTCGAACGTGGGTGACGCACTCTTCCCTTGACCCACAGCTTCCAGGAAATCGGCGGCCTGGTGGATGAACGTGTGCTCGTATCCAATCTGCAGGCCGGGCACCCACCACTGCTTCATATAAGGATGGTCGCCATCCGTGATGTGGATGTTTCGCCAGCCGCGCGTCGGGCTTTCGTCTTTGTGGTCGAACAACTGCAGCCGGTGAAGGTCGTGCAGATCCCAGCACATGGACGCGTGCTCGCCGTTGATTTCCAGGGTGTAGAGGGCCTTGTGGCCGCGGGCGTAGCGGGTGGCCTCGAAGGTGGCCAGCGAGCCGTTGCGGAAGCGGGCCAGGAAGGCGCTGGCGTCGTCGATGCCCACCGGCTCTACTTTGCCCGTGAGCGAGTGCTTGCGGCTCTTGATAAAGGTCTCGGTCATGGCGGAGACCTCGTCGATCCCGCCGTTCAGCCACATGGCCGTGTCGATGCAATGGGTGAGGAGATCGCCGGTAACGCCGCTGCCCGCGACGTTCACATCCAGGCGCCAGAGGCCCTCTCCGCCTTGCGGAAGATCGCTCGAGATGGTCCAGTCCTGAAGGAACTTGGCGCGATAGTGGAAGACCTTTCCCAGGCGGCCCTCGTCGATCCACTGTTTGGCCAGGGTGACAGCCGGAACGCGGCGGTAGTTGTACCAGACCATGTTCGGGACGCCCGCGGCGCGCACCGCCTGGACCATGGCCTCCGATTCGGCGCCGTTGCGGCCGAGCGGCTTCTCGCACATCACCATCTTTCCGGCGTGGGCGGCGGCGATGGCGATCTCGGCATGCGTGTCGTTGGGACTGGCGATATCCACGAGGTCGATCTCGGGCGATTCCACCAGCTTCCGCCAGTCCGTCTCCACGGACTCGTATCCCCATCTGGCCGCGAAGGCTTCGGCCCGCGCCGCGTTTCTGGCGCAGACAGATTTCAGCACGGGCTCAAACGGAACATCGAAGAAATGATTTACCTGGCGGAACGCGTTGGAATGCGTGCGTCCCATGAATCCGTAGCCCACCATCCCGATGTTGAGTTTTTTCATTTCAGTTCCAGCGTTTCTTAATTCCACCCATGGGCGTTGCGCACGGCGATCATCACGCGGAGCACGTCCTGCCATGTCTTGGGATCGAGCATCACCGCGTTGGGGAACATGCAGCCGTCCCAGCAAACGTGCTGGAAGGCGCGGGTCGGCTGGCCGTCGTCGCCGCGCATCCAGGCGCCGGCATCGCGCACGATGTCGAGCTTTCCGTTGGGGTCGCACGGCTGGCAGTGCCGGCCGGTCTTGTCGTGCGAGCCCGATCCCTTGACACTGCCGTCGTTCTGGGCCACGTGAAAATCGATGGTCCACGGCCGCAGCGCGCCCGCCATCTTGCGGTATGCGTCGGCCAATTGGGCGGAGTCGGACCAGTCGAAGTTCTCGGGCAGCAGGCGGTCCTCCGGTGCGTTATAGCCCATGGTGAAGAGCATGGTGTGTGCCATATCCGCCTGGAACCCGAGGGTTTGCGCGCGGTCCACCATCTCCAGCAACTCGACGTTGTGCCGCCAACCATGCATGCCGGCCCAGCAAATTTCGCCCTCGGCGGCCAGGCGTTCTCCGTGATCCTCCGCGATTGCGCAGGCTTCGCGGAAGGTCTGGGCGATGCGTTTGGTGTTCGCGGCGGGATCCTTGGACCACTCCGCGGGGCTGGCCGCGGAATCGATGCGCACGATCCCGTACGGGCGGATCTTCAGATCGCGGAGCTTGCTGCCGATGCGGCAGGCTTTCCGCACTTGGGTCAGGAATCGGGCCCGCTCGGCCTGGTCTCCCATGGCGGAGCCGCCTCCGGTCGGCGGCCAGACGGGCGCGACCAGAGAGCCGACGCGCAGTCCTTTGGAAGCGATGCGATCGGCCAGGCGGGCGAGATCGTCATCCGACGAATCGATGTCGGTATGGGGCAGGGAAAGGAACAAATCGACGCCATCGAAGCGAACGCCGTCGACTAAGGCGGCGGCCGTCAGGTTCAGCATGGTTTCGAGGTCGATGGGCGGCTCCGAGTCGGGCCCTTTCCCGACAAGCCCCGGCCACATGGCGTTATGAAGCGCCGGCCAAGCGTTGGTGGTCATCGAGACTCCTTGCAGATTCGGGCGCCACTTCCCCGTCGGCGCCCGCGGTAGCTTGAAACGTCTCAAGCTCTGTTAGCGTATATCAGGAGCCGGATGTTGTCAACGCGTTACCGGGCCGCAACTTTCTTGGGCGCGGCCACGTCCCGCAGGGTCATCGTCGCCGGCATTGCCAGATCGACAAATCCCGCCAGCATCTCTTCCCAGGTCTGATCGCCCCAAAAAACATCGGACCGGGGATCCGGGTTGTACGGATTGTTGGGGGAATTGTCGTAATGCGCCACGCACTCGATCACGGTCCCTTTGGGGAGCACCTTGGGCTCGGTGAGATAGTACGTCAACTGCCAGTTGAAATCGTATTTCGGGACGGTCAGCAGAGTCTCGGATTCGCCCGTCGGATAGGTGGCGCGGTACTCGAACGATTTTCCGCGCACGTGCATGTGCGGGAACATGGAGAGTAACCGCGTGTCCTCGTACAGGTTCACGCGCGCCGTCACGGCCTGGTCGGCCACACCCGCGGGAATCCGGAAATTCCGATTTCCAATGTAGGTGTTGAATACCCGGTACTGCGGCGGCTGTTTGGCGAAAATGAACCCCACCCGCGTGCGGTCGGCGCCCGCCTTCCCGTTGGTGGTGTAGTGCATTTGGAAGATGAGCTCGGACCCTTTGGGGATCAAACGCGCCTGCCCCGGTTTCAATTGATAGGGCACACTGCCCGGCGCGTACGTGCCCACGATTTCCGGTCCGCTGGTGAAGGCGAACGCGCCTTGGCCGGTGTCCGGGCGCCGCTCCGCCTCTTGCTTCGGCGGCACATAAGCCATACCCGGCTTGAGCTCCGGCATATACTTCGAATCGGGAGGCCGCACGATGACTACCGAGTGATGCACCACGGCCCTGTTGCCGGGCCGCACCTCGACCTGCTCCACCCATCGATCCTCGGTGAAGCCCGTCGGCACCACGAAGTAGGTATATTCGACCGTGCCGGATGCCGGAACCTCATAGGCTTGCGGGATCTCCAACACCAAATCCGGCTTGCCGATGGCCCAGCCCTCCGCAAAAGTGCGCGGCTGGGGTCCGTCCTTGGGATCGCCCTCTTTGGCGCCGCCGTCCACCCACCCTACCAGCGTCTCGATCTCCGCCTTCGACAGCCGGCGGTCGTTGTCGAACTGGCCGTGGGCGGGGTCGGCGAACCATGGCGGCATCTTGCGGATGAGCACCGCCTCCTTGATGGCTTTGGCCCATTGCCTGGTCTCCTGATAGGTCAAGAAAGACATCGGGGCGGCTTCGCCCGGCCGGTGGCACCCCTGGCATCGGGCCTGCAAGACGGGCTCAACATCCTTGTGAAAAGTGACTTCGTTGGCGGTCGCCCCAAGGGCTTGGGCGGCCAAGAAGCTGGAACAGGTCGAGAGACTCAATAGGAATCGGCGCATGTATATCCCCTCGCGATCTTCACATCATACAATGCGAAAAGCCACTTTGGAAATGGCAAACCGAGAGATTCTGAAGCATCGAAAGTAAGACTGACGACACGTCTCCTCCCCTTGCTCCCCCCTTCAAAAGAAAAGGCGCGATTCAGGTTGCGCGGTTTGGACAATCACGTTTCAAAGAACAAGCCCCTCCTCAGTTCGGCGAAGGCTCGCTG
>Ga0116223_10001708_pt1 | contig 21893 bp, 19 predicted proteins | sample Sb_taG_3_FD_90092 | JGI IMG/M metagenome (GOLD analysis project Ga0116223, IMG submission 90092) | Peat soil microbial communities from Weissenstadt, Germany - Sb_50d_a_PC metaG | ecosystem: Environmental > Terrestrial > Soil > Wetlands > Peat | place: Germany: Weissenstadt | collected 2010-09-21 | reverse complement strand
GGCTGCCGCGACCTGCTCCAGCGCGCGGCGATCGCAAATTTCCGGCGAGGGGCGGGGCACCAGGCGCACCACCGACGAGGTCACCTTGGGTTGCGGCACGAAGGCGGCCGGAGAAATATCGAACAGGATTTTTGTCTCGGCCCGCCAGTTCGCAAGCACGGCGAGCCGTCCATAGGCTTCGTCGTTCTCGCGCGCGACAATGCGTTCGGCCACCTCGCGCTGAAACATCAGCACCATCATGTCGTACCAGGGCGGCCACGGTTCGATCGACAGCCAGTCGATCAACAGCGCGGTCGCGATGTTGTATGGAAGATTGGCGACGATTTTCGCGCGGGTTGAGCCGAGCAGGGGGCGTGGATTGAAATGCTGCGCGTCGGTGCAGACGATCTCCAGTCGCCCCGGATATCGTTTCGAAATCTCCTCAAGAGCAGGAAGAGCGCGTTGGTCACGCTCCACCGCGATCACGTGGCGCGCGCCCAATGCCAGCAACGCGCGCGTCAACCCGCCGGGGCCGGGGCCAATCTCGACGATCGTCGCGTCTTCAAGGGGACCCGCGGCGCGCGCGATTCTTGCGGTCAGGTTGAGGTCCAATAGAAAATTCTGGCCGAGCGATTTGCGAGCCGACAGGGCGTGCCGGCGAATGATCTCGCGAAGCGGCGGGAGGTCGTCGATTGCACTCATGCCGGCTGTGCCGCGGCCATCCGGGCTGCCAGCCGAAGGGCAGCGATCAGGCTCGACGGATTTGCCTTGCCGGTTCCGGCAATGTCGAAGGCCGTGCCGTGATCGGGCGAGGTGCGGATGAACGGCAATCCCAGCGTGACGTTGACCGCATCCTCAAACGCCACCGTCTTGACCGGGATCAGCGCTTGATCGTGATACATGCAGATGGCGCAATCATAGGTCCGGCGCGCCGCCTCATGGAACATGGTGTCCGCAGGCAAGGGTCCCCTGATCGCGATGCCTTCGCGGCGCAGAATCTCGACGGCGGGCGCCACGATGGTCAGATCTTCGGTACCGAGTGAGCCGTCTTCGCCGGCATGTGGATTAAGACCGCATACGGCGAGGCGCGGATTGGCAATGCCGAAGCGGGCCTTCAGGCCCTCGACCACGATACGCGCCGTTGTGACGATGAGGTCAGTGGAGAGCTGGGCGAGCGCATCACGCAGCGAAACATGGATCGTGACGGGCACCACGGCGAGGGCAGCGGACCACAGCATCATGACGGGTTGCGGCGTGCGGCCTGCGGTCGTTGCCAGTTCGGCGAGATACTCGGTATGGCCGGGGTGGTGGAATCCCGCGCGGTACAGCACGTTCTTGGCGATCGGATTGGTCACCACGGCGCTGGCGCGCCCCGCAATGACGTCGCCAACGGCCTGGCGAATCGAGGCCATGGCGGCGCCGGCGCTGGTGCCGTCGGGCTTGCCCGGCTGCGCGGTTGCTACCTGGCCGGTGGGGACGACGGGCAGAGCGCCCGCGAATTTATCGTGTGCCTCATCGGCGCGGACCTTGGCGATCCTGACATTGAGCCCAAGCGCCTTTGCCCGGTCACCGAGCGAATCGGGATCTCCAAGCAAATAGAAGGCCGGGAGCTTCAGTTCATCGCGGCGGAGCCAGGCTTTGATGGTGATGTCGGGCCCGATGCCTGCGGGTTCGCCTGATGTCAGCGCGAGAGGCCTTGCCATTCGTCAACGATATTCGATCATCGCGGCTCCGCGGACATCCCGCAGGTACGATTTCGACTTTGCTTCGAATTTTTCGGCGAACATCTTATCCCGGATTTCCCTCTTTTTTGGCGTGTCGACGGTGGTTGGATTCCTGCTGCATAACGCCACCATCTCCACGCCCTGTTTGGTCAATTCGGGCGGGGTCAAATGTCCGATCGGGGTGTTGTCGAGCACTTCGCGAAGCGAGGCCGGTATGTCGGCCGAGGTCTTGGTCACCGATTCGCGTATCGCCGCGTTTTGCATCGACTTGAAGAACGCGTTCGCCTCAGTGCAGGTCTGAATGCGACCGCGCAGAGCCTCGGCCTCCTTTTTTCTGGTTTCTACGGCGTCTGGCGCAGATCCCCGCGGCACGACCAGCACGATCGGCTGCATCTTGTACTCGAAGCTCTGGGTGGTTGTTTGCTCTTCGCCGACCTGTTCCTTGATCTTTTCGTTCACGTCCTTTTCGCTGATCTGGAGGCTTTCCTTGTATCGACCCCGGACTAGATTGCTCCAAACCATTTCGGCCCTCAAGCGGCCCCTCAGAGTGTCGGGGCGAATGCCCTGACTTTCCAGGGATTTTGTCAGTTGCTCCGCGGTGATTCGCATTCGCGAACTCATCGCGGCGTAGGATTGATCTATATCGCTCGTTGAAGGGTCGATTCCGAACTTCTTCCCTTCCTTGATCTTCACCTTTTCATCGATCAGTTCGTCGATCACCTGCTGCCGCTCGGGCATTTTTTTCAGGCTCAGCATCAGCAACTTGCTGCGCTGTTCAATGTCGAAATTGGTGATGGGCTCGCCGTTGACCATAACGGCAACCTGTGCCTGCGCCGTTGACCAGGTTGCCGTCACTATCAGGGCCGCGCCGCAGCCCAGGACGAGCGCCGAAAGCCGACTCAAAAGTGTAGTGGTCTTGATCATAATCGCTACGTCAGCCGATCCTGGTTTGGCAACGCTGCGCCGGATATTCGTTTCCGGGAGCGTTCCTGGTCCCGGTCTTATTGCGTCGTCGCATTGGCAATGGTCCGCAGGCCGAACTGTAACATAAAAGCGTGGCCAAGTATCGGCGGCGAAGTCGCCGTCGCGTAGGAGAACGACGTGACGTAATTGACCGCCAGCACGAAGCAGTCGTCCACGTAGCCCGCGCCCACGACATATTGGTTGATCTGGTTTGCCACGAGGTCCCAGCGGGCGGCTCCCGTCGCTACCCAGTTCGAGGCAAGCTTGACTGATCCAGAGACCAGAATGCCTTCGCGGCGCGTCAGATAGCCGATATCCGGCTGCGCGGCGTAATCACCGTACAACACGCTGACCGACCAGCGATCGAAGTTGGCGCGCGCTTCAGCCTCGAAGCGCTGGATGCTTCCGGTATCTTGGTCGAACCGTGCGCGCGTCGAGATCGTATAAGTCCGGTTCGGCGAATAGGCGAGGCTGGCGACGTAATCCGATTTCGGGGTCTGTAGACCCGAATCAACCGCGGTATTGGTCACGTCACGCACCGCGAAGGAATTCAGGCCGAACAGCTGATAGGATTGCCCGAACACGGCCGTGACCGCGCCGCCGCGATCGAATTGCGTGGTTGCCTGCACGCCGGCATTGGCGCGGCCGCCGCCTTCGACGCGGTCATAGCCTGAGAATTTGTCCACGCTGAACAGGTTGCTGGTGTCGAACGTAAAGCTCTGCGAATCCTCATTGGGCAACTTGCCCGCATAGGACTCGTTGGGACGGATGATAACCTGCGCGATCGGTTCGACGGTCGTGGTGCCCCACGGCTGAACGTTGATGAAGGGGTAGCGATATTCGAAACCTACCGTGGGCATCACGCGCAGAGCCTGGGTCTCGCCAGCGGGGAGGAAGTTCTGAACGCCGGGCTGGTTGGAGATGTCGGCGTTGATCGCGTCGGCGCGGACGCTTGCAAACGGCGTCCAGATTTCACCCGCGGAATCGGTGAACGATCGACGCCAATCCACTTCACCCGATAGCCTCGTGTAGGTGCCGGGGATGCCCCGAAGCAGGCAGTTCGCAGGCACGATACTCCTGGCGGGGTCAGCCGAAAGTGTTGGCGAGCATGAACCGTTGGCGGCTGCTGTCGCGTTGATTGGATCGAAAACCACGCTCTCGCGAGTCAGGTTGACGAAATTCGTCTTGTAGCTGAACTCGCCCCCGAGCACCGAGTGGTTGATCACATTGGAATAATCGATCACAGGCGCAACGATGGGCACCTGAGACTGATTGCCCGAAAGGCTGAGATAATAGATCGTCCGCGCGTCGAAATAGCTGCGATTGCCGACGCCGGTCAGGAAGAGCTGCGAAACGGCCTCCGTCGGCAGGGTCAGGAACGATTGCAGCGGATCCTTGTAAAGGGACAGGCTGTAGTCGAACAACACATTCGGGTCGGTGAGGGCGATGCCTTCCCAGCCAAAAACCCACTTGTCGTTCAGCGCGAACTCGCCCTTTGTTTCGACGCCGCCGCGGAACTGGCGGTCTCCCGGCTGACCGGCGTAAGCGCCGGGATCAAGCTGGTCGATGCCATAGGCACGAATCTGGTAGGATCCATCCATCAGGCGCTGACGGAATTCGGCCTGCATCAGCACTCCCTGCTGGGTCGTGAAGCGAGGGTTGAAAGTCGCATCATAGTCGGGAGCGATGGCCCAGAAGAACGGGGTTTCAACACCGATTCCGTATGCGACGTGCGAGGTTATGCCCGGCATCAAGAACCCGCTCTTGCGCTTCACGGTCGGATCGGGCGTTGAAAAATACGGGATGTACGCCAGCGGAATGCCGAAGAACTCGATCTGGGCGTTCTCGAAGTAGAGCATCTTGTCGATCTGGTCGTGGATGATGCGCATACCCTTGACCTGCCACAGCGGCGGCTTCCTCGGATCGTCCTTGCAAGGGGCGCAGGCGGTATAGACGCCGTTCTCGAAGACGGTGAAGTTGCCGCCGGAACGGTCCGCTCGGGTCGCGGCCATTCGGGTTGCGTCGGCGGTATCGACGCGCAGCGAATCGACGAAACCATCGCGATAGTCGTCGCTTAAATCCATGATGTTGGCGTAGGTGATCTTGCCGTCCGCATCGGTCATGCGGATGTTGCCTTCGGCATGAAGCCGCTTGGTCTTCTGATCGTAGATGACCTTGTCCGCCTCGACACTGGTGCCATTGTAGAACAACTGCACGTTGCCGACCGCCGACACCACCGAATTATTGTAGTCGTAATCCACCTCGGTCGCCTGGACGAGCATCTGCCCGTCGTTCGCGGGCCGGGGTGTCACGGGGCGGGGAGGCCTCGGATTATAGGCGAAGCCTTGCGCGGAGGCCGTGGGCGCCGTCGCCAGTCCGAAAGCGCCGGCCAGCAGCAGCCCAAGGATGACGGCCAGGAGCGGCTGGCGGGCGCTGGTCAAGCGAACGCTATTGCAGCGCACACGGGCGCGCCACCGGTACGCAAACGACCTTCTTTGGAGGGCGGCGACAACGGCCACTACCCGTCCTCCTGGAACAACAAGGCCAAAAAGCCGGTGAGGCCGCCCACGCAGACAGGCAGCCACGCCGAAGCGATCGGGTGCATCAACTCAGCCTTGCTCAAATCCTCAGTTATTTTTGAGAGAACGTAGAGCAGAAAGCCTGCGCCCACGCCACTCAAAACCATCTTTTGCACGCCGCCGAAACGAAAGAAACGAAGACTGACAGCGGCGGCCAACATCACCATTGCAGCCAGCAAAAATGGCTGTGCGAGCAGCTTGTGATATTGCAATCGGTAGCCGGCGGTCGCGAACCCGGAACTCTCGGACGAACGGATGTAGCTCGGTAGTTGCCAAAAAGACACAGTCTCGGGCGTGGAAAAGCTATTGCGCACCTGCGCGGGCGTCAGGCTGGTGTTGAGGGAGAAGCTGTCCTGGTCGACCGGCGGCCCATCGAGGGTGTACCGCCGCACCGACTTGAAAAGCCAGCGTCCGTCTTCGAGCGTGGCCTGCTGCGCTTCGATCCGCTCCCTGAACTGGTAGTCGTTATCGAACCGGAACACCGTCAGCCCGGTCAACCGCACCCCCTGCTGCTCGCTGCGAGCCGCGTTGATGATCGCCTGGCCGTCGCTGTTGACCTGATTGATCCAGAAACCGGACGCATCCTGCACGCCGCCGCCGGGCGCAGAGCCGAACAACTCCGCCTCCATCCGCTTGGAGATTTCGCGCAGATTTGCAGACATCGGGTTGTAGGCGGTCGTGGCCAGGATTCCGAGCACGATCGCGCTGATCAGCGCCGGCGCGATGAACTGCCACGCGGAAACCCCTGCCGCCCGCGCGATCACGAGTTCCAGTCGCCGCGACAGCGCCAGGTAGCAGGTCATTGCCCCGATCAGGATGCAAAACGGCATCATCTTCTCGAGCAGCTGCGGAACGCGGAACAGTGACGTTTCGGCGACCGCGACGGCGGAAACGTCGACCAGTCCCGACGTCTTGCGGACCATTTCAATGTAATCGACCAGCACCAGAAGCATGAAGATGGCGGCAAAGACGCCGAGCGCCGAAACCACGAAGCGGCCGGCGAAATAGCGTCCAAGCGTGTTGGTGATCATGCTCATGCTGCAGCGGGCCGTCCGAAGAGCCGCAGCAGGCGCGCGTTCGCGTTGTTGATGGTTTCGAGTAGCGCAGCCGGCGGCTCGATAACGATACCTCTGACGATGATCCAGATGCTTGCGCCGATCGCAGTGGCTAGCATCAGATATTGAGCGATCGGCGCGAACGGCAATTTCACCGCCAGGACCGAGCAGGCAAACCCCGCCATGCGTAGACCGAAGACGGCGAGGATTGATCCGCCGATCGAAAAGTTTCGGCTCTGTCGTGTCGTGCGCGGGGCGCCGAGAAAGGCAAAGGTCAGGGCCGCAAATGCAAACGGATAAATCGGCGCCATGAATCGGTCATGCAACTCGGCGCGGAATTGTCCGGGCAATTGCGCGTAGACTGGATCGGAGTCCGCCGGCCACAGCAATTCCCAGAGGTAGCGTTCGCGAATGCCCAACGCGACATCGTGCCCCTGGTTGGAGAACTTCGACATGTCGAATCCATAGCGGCCGAACGCCACCAGTGCCGGATCGCGCTTGTCGATTTCGAAGCGCTCGAGATTGCCGTCCTCAAGGATCAGGAAGGAGCCACCTTCGTTCTTCAGCACGGTGCCATGGTCGGCGACAATGCTGACGCGTTCCTTCGGATCACGGCGGTCATCGATGAAGATGCCCACCAGCAGGCCGCCGGGCTGCCGCTCGCGAATTCGGATGGTGAGATTCTGATCAAGCTGGGCGAAGCGGCCGGGCTGCAGAATGTTGGCGAGCACGTCCGCGGTGATTTCGGCGTCCCATTGTTTGAGCCGGCGCAACCCATCGGGCGCGAGATAGGAGGCAATGAAGGCAACCATCAGCGCCACCACCAGGGTGGCAAAGATAAACGGGCGGAACAGCCGGAACGGCGAGAGGCCGGCCGCGTTCATGACGATGATTTCCGAATCGGTCGCGAGCTTGTTCAGCGTATGCGAGATCGCGATCATCAGAGCGATCGGCGAGATGATCAGGACCAGCGCCGGAATCACCAGGCTGGTGACGCCAAGGAAGGTCAGGATCGTCTGACCTTGGCTCGTCATCAGGTCGATGCCGCGCAACGCCTGCGTAATCCAGATCACCCCAGTCAGGCTGACCAGGACCACCGCAAACGACGCCAGCGTCGTGCGAAAGATATACTTGTCGATCGACCCCATCGTCACCGCACGATCCCACCTTGCGCGCCAGACGGGCGGCTCTCGACCAATCCCGAATGGGGGATCCCAATGGTCGGGCCGCCAGGGTCAGGCTGGCTTATTTTCCCACTACCATCCCTTTGATCCGTCAACAAAATGGCTGGGCCGTGGCGCGCTTGCGATATGGTTAATAAATCGGGTGATGTTGCCCTGCGGCCACGGGGGACGCTTGGCAGTATGGCGGCGGACGGGCCATAGTGTCTCGAAGCAAGCTCTTGACGGATGTCCACTGCAGCCGGGAAGAGAACAATCGCGACAGCCCGGCGGCTCCAAGCCCAGCGACAGCCCTGATTTTCGGAGGATTTTCCCCATGACCGACGCCGTCAAGGTCGGCTTCGTCCCGTTTTCCGCCGCTCCGCGCGGGATTCTGGTGGTTTTTTGTGACGAAAAGCTCGAATTCGGCCCCGCGACCCGCAAAACGCTGGGGTCGGCCGTCAGTTTGGTCAAACGGGCCGCCGAAACCAACCCATTCAAGGGAAAAAGCGGGACGGCGCTCGATCTTCTGGCACCGGAAGGGCTCAAGGCCAAACGCCTGATCGTTGTCGGAATCGGCAAGCTCGCGGAGATCAAGGACAACGACTTTCTCAAGCTGGGCGGCACGGCGGCCGGAAGACTAACGGCCGGCAATGACGCGGTGACGATCATTGCGGAGTTGCCGGGAGCCGCCATGAATCCCGATCAGGCTGCTGCAGTCGCCTCCGGCATCCGCCTGCGGGCCTATAAGTTCGACCGCTACAAGACCAAGAAGAAGGAGGGGGAGGAAGCCGCGTTGCGGGCGGACATTTCGATCGCCGTCAGCGATGCGCCAGCCGTGCGAAAGGCTTTCGCTCCAAGCGCTCACATAGTCGACGGCGTCATCGCCGCACGCGACCTCGTCAACGAGCCGCCCAATGTCCTGTTCCCGGTTGAATTTGCCCGCCGCGCCGGCCAGCTGCGCAAGCTCGGCGTGGGAGTCGAGGTGCTCGACGTCAACGCGATGAAGAAGCTCGGCATGGGCGCATTGCTCGGCGTCGCCCAGGGCTCCAGTCAGCCTGGTCGGACCGTGATCATGCGCTGGAATGGCGGCAGGCGCGGCGATCAGCCGGTCGCCTTTATCGGAAAGGGCGTTTGTTTCGATACCGGCGGTATTTCAATCAAGCCGGCAGGAAGCATGGAAGACATGAAGGGCGACATGGGCGGCGCGGCCTGCGTCGTTGGACTGATGCACGCATTGGCCGCGCGCAAGGCGAAGGTCAATGTGGTCGGCGCCATCGGGCTGGTCGAGAACATGCCCGACGGCAACGCGCAACGTCCCGGCGATATCGTTACCTCGATGTCGGGCCAGACCATCGAGATCATCAACACCGATGCCGAAGGCCGGCTGGTGCTGGCCGACGTGCTCTGGTACGTGGCCAAGAAGTTCAAGCCGAAATTCATGGTCGATCTTGCAACGCTGACCGGCGCCATCATGGTTGCGCTCGGCACGGAGTATGCGGGCTTGTTTTCCAACAATGACGAACTGGCCGAGCGGTTGACCAAGGCCGGGCTTGCGACGGGCGAACGGGTCTGGCGCATGCCGCTTGGCCCGGAATACGACAAGCAAATCGATTCGCAATTCGCCGACATGAAAAACACCGGCAACCGCAACGGCGGTTCGATCACCGCGGCGCAGTTCCTGCAGCGCTTCGTCGATGGCACGCCCTGGGCTCACCTCGATATCGCGGGAACCGCGATGGGCGCGCCGAAAACCGAAATCAATCAAAGCTGGGGTTCGGGTTTTGGCGTCCGGCTGCTTGATCGGCTGGTCGCTGACCACTACGAACGCTAGGGCGGCCGATTCGGGATGCCAAGGTTAGAGCCGGGACGCTAGACCGATGACGGAAGTCCTCTTCTACCATCTGCAGGACATGACGCTGGAAAGCGTGTTGCCGCCGCTGCTCGAAAAATCCCTCGATCGCGGCTGGCGGGTCGTGGTGCAGTCGACTTCGGAAGAGCGCGCCGATGCGCTGGACGCTCATTTATGGACTTACCGCGACGATTCGTTCCTGCCGCACGCCACTTGGCGTGCCGGCGACGCGCACGACCATCCGGTCGTGCTGGCAGTTGAGGAAGGCAACCCGAATCGCGCAAATGTGCGGTTTCTGGTCGACAATGCCCCGTTACCTAAGGACTCCGGCGCCTATGATCGGGTTGTTCTGGTTTTCAATGGCGACGATGGCGAAGCGCTCGCCGCCGCGCGCAGCGCCTGGGCTGATTGCAAGTCGCGCGGGTTTGAGGTGACCTACTGGCAGGCCGATGAGCGGGGCCGTTGGCAGCGGCGCGATTAGCAGGTTTCGACGATTAATGATAACCTGTAGTTTCGGTCTTTAAGCTTGTATAAGGCCACGGTCGTGCCGCAAAGTGATGGTGGGACAATCGCTTAGGGCGCGGGGTTGGGATTTAGTTCATCGTGCGAGACAAATACCGTCACCGAAAATCAGTGCTGGCGCTGCTTCTGTTCGCTCCCATGGTGGCGGGCTGCGCGGCTTCGCCGTCCGATATCTTTTCCTCCGATCTCTTGTCCAAGGATGCGGAATGGTTTTCGCGCAGCGGCCGGCTTTTCATCAAGAATGTCTCGATTGATACGCCGCCCCTGACCCCCGACAAGCCCGTCACGCAAGCGGATCTCGTCAGTGCCGACGGCGCCTGCCCTGGGATGGCGTCTGCCGGCGTTCCCGCGAATGCCAACGCGTCGTCTGACGGCGCGGCCGCGGCGCCCGCGACCAGTGGGAACGTCGCGCTCGGCCACACCGAATGCGATGTCGTGCGTGGAATCGGGGCACCCGACAGCGTCAACATTTCCAACAATGCGCGTGGCGACCGGGTTGCGGTCATCAACTTTTCGCGGGGACAACGCGCCGGAATCTACACCTTCACGGCCGGGCGGTTGACGTCGATCGAACGCGGGTCGGATCCTGTGGCCGAACCCAAGACCGTCAAGCCGAAGAAGAAAAAGCCGGCGGCGACTTGATCGCCTCCGATTGCGTCTCGCCGGTCTAGCCGGCGGCCTCGTCAAATTGCGAACTCGCCGACAGCCATTCGTCCTCGGCCCGTTGCAGGGCTTCCGCCGCACTGGCGCGCGCCTTGCCGAGTTGGGCGGCCTGTTTCGGGTCGCGTGTGAACAGGTCCGGTAGCGCCAGCGCGGCATCGATCTTGGCAATGATGCCGGTGATGCGCGCGATCTCGGCTTCGGCGTCCGAAATCCTTTGTTTCAGCGGCACGCGCTTTTCTCCGGGATTTCGCGGAGCCTTGTCGCGGCTATCGTTGCGTTCGTTGCCGCGATCGCGCGAACTGATGCGCGTGCCTCGCGCCGACAATACCAGCCGGCGATAATCGTCGAGATCGCCGTCATAGGTCGCAACCGTATGGTCGGCTACCACCCACAATTGATCGGCGCAGGCCTCGATCAAATAACGGTCGTGAGAGACCATGATGACCGCGCCGGGAAATTCATTGACCGCTTCGGCCAGCGCTGCACGGCTGTCGATATCCAGGTGGTTGGTGGGCTCATCCAGAATGATCAGGTTTGGGCCAAAAAAGGTCGCAAGCCCCAATAGCAGCCGCGCCTTTTCGCCGCCCGAGAGGTTCTTGAGCCGCCTGGCGCCAGCCTTGCCGGAGAAGCCGATTGCGCCGGCGCGCGCGCGCACCTTGGTTTCGGGAGCATCCGGCATCAGCCTGCGAACGTGATCGTAGGGTGAGGCGTCGACATTGAGCTCGTCGAGCTGGTGCTGGGCGAAATACCCGACTGCGAGCTTCTCGGCACGGGTGATCCGTCCGGAGAAAGGCACCAATTTGTTGGCGAGCAGTTTCACCAGCGTTGATTTGCCGTTGCCGTTGGCGCCGAGCAACGCGATGCGGTCGTCGGTGTCGATCCGCAGTGTGACGCGATTGAGGACAGGCCGTTTCGCGTCGTAACCCACTGAAACATCATCGACCGCGATGATCGGCGGCGACAGCATCTTCTCCGGAATCGGAAAGGAGATGTCGTGCACGTCTTGCGTCACCAGCGCCGTCACCGGCTTCATTCGTTCCAGCATCTTGACGCGGGATTGGGCCTGACGGGCTTTCGAGGCCTTGGCCTTGAAGCGGTCGACGAATGCCTGCAGCCGCTTGCGCTCGTCGGCCTGGCGTTTGGCATGCTTGGCGTCCAGCATTTCGCGCGTCGCCCGTTGCTCCTCGAACGACGAATAGCTCCCTTTGTAGAGCGTCAGCTTGCCGCGATCGAGATGCAGGATCTGGTCCACCGACGTCTCCAGCAGGTCACGATCGTGGCTGATGACGATGACGGTGCGCGGATAATTGGCCAGATGGTCCTCGAGCCAAAGCGTGCCCTCAAGGTCGAGATAGTTGGTGGGCTCGTCCAGCAGCAGAAGATCAGGCACCGAGAACAGGGTCGCGGCGAGCGCGACGCGCATGCGCCAGCCGCCGGAAAACTCCGAGCAGGACCGCTCCTGCTCGGCGGTGGAAAACCCAAGTCCGCTCAGGATGGCGGCAGCGCGGGCGGGGGCGGAATGAGCGTCGATGTCCACGAGCCGGGTTTGAATGTCGGCGATGCGAACGGGATCGTGCGCGGTCTCGGCTTCGCGCATCAATGCCTCGCGTTCGAGATCGGCCTTCAATACGACCTCGATCAGGCTTTCCGGGCCGTCGGGTGCTTCCTGCGCGAGACTGCCGATCCGCCAGCGCGGGGGGATGGCGATGGTGCCGGTTTCGGTGGGCAGATCGCCGCGGATGGCGCGAAACAGCGTTGACTTACCGACCCCGTTGCGGCCGACGAAGCCCACGCGTGCACCGGGCGCGATCTGAACGGAGCCATGATCGATCAGAAGCCGCCCGGCGATCCGGACCGAAATGTCTGACATTGAAAGCATGCGGGCTTTTCACCGCAGCCGCCGGAAAACGCAACTGGTACGTTAATGTCGGACGGAGAAACGGGATCGCCGGATGGGCGATATGCCACGAGATTCCGCCTAGTTCGACTTCAGCTCGCCTGCTTCGTCACGCCGGCGCAATTCGTCCATCAGGTGCTGAAGAAGGGACGACGGGGGCGTGGGCTCGGGGCGGAGGCTCTGTCGAAGCCGCTCGCCGACGGCGTCGCAAATCGATCGGCTGGTCGTGCGATCGATCGGTTCGACATCGTCGGTGCTTGGGCTTTTCATGACGAGTTCCGCTTCCTGACGATTGATTCAGTCAGGTGACGGCAGACCAAGTCACGAGGAAGGAATTGGTTTCCGGTCGCGGGTCGATTGCGCGACTTTTTGGTGAAATTTTAATGAAGGCCGCGAACAGTTCCCGGCAAAAGCCCCGGCCGCGACCGGGCCGGGGCCTTTAACGTCCGGACCGGACGCTAGCGATCAATAGCAGCGATTGATCAGCCTCCAGCGCGGTCCCCAGGGCGTCGGAACCAGGCGCCGCACATAGCAGCCGCCGTAACCATCGCCGTATCCGTATCCATAAAAGACCGGACCGCCGACAAAGACGCGCGGGCCGCCCCAGCCCCAGCCGTGGTGCCATCCGCCATGCCAACCACCCCATGCGGAGGCGGAGGTGGGCGCCAGTGCCGCGACGCCCAGCGAAGCGGTGGCAACTGCAACAAGCGAAAGTTTGCGTAACATGGTCGTCTCCTCAGGTTCGGCGCCATGGGCGCCATCGGTGAAAAGCACTTCCCGGGACGCCTTTGCGCAGTGGCGAGGCGTTCGGTTGTGAGAGCCTATGGCTTGCAGGCTGAACGAAACCGGGACGAACGTTTCAGAGAGGGTTCATGTTGGTGAAATTGTCGTAATTCCGGGCGGCGAATACCCGCCAATTGAGGTGCCGCTCGGCGCTGGATCGCTTGCCGTGCGCCGATGGCGCCGATATAAGCCCGCAACTTCCATCAGCGCCTCCAAGGACGAAATCATGGCGATCGAACGCACCTTTTCCATCATCAAGCCGGACGCGACCGAGCGAAATCTGACCGGCGCCATCAACGCGCTGATCGAGAAGGCCGGGCTTCGCATCGTTGCCCAGAAGCGTATTCGCATGAGCCGCGCACAGGCCGAAACCTTCTATGCCGTGCACAAGGCGCGTCCCTTCTTCGGCGAACTGGTTGATTTCATGACTTCGGGCCCCGTCGTCGTTCAGGTTCTCGAGGGCGAAAACGCCATTCTCAGATATCGCGAGGTGATGGGCGCGACCGATCCATCCAAGGCGGCCGACGGCACGATCCGCAAGCTGCACGCAAAATCGATCGGTGAAAACTCGGTGCATGGTTCCGATGCTCCCGAGACGGCGGCCATCGAGATCGCCCAGTTCTTCTCCGGCAACGAAATCGTCGGCTGATTGACTTCGGGCGTTGGCGCGCAGTCTGGCCGACGAGAGCTGCTGATGGCAGCGGCATGCGGCCCAAGGGGGTAGGCTGTGAACTGGCTGTTGCAGATCGTCGATCCCGCAAATATCGGGGTCTTTTTCACGCAGGTCCAAACCGACATGCAAACGCCGGCGTTCTGGCTGGCGGTCGGCAAGATCATCTGGATCAACGTATTGTTGTCGGGCGACAATGCGCTGGTGATCGCGATGGCCTGCCGCGGCCTGCATGGGCGGCACCGCCTGTGGGGCATGATCATCGGCGCCGGCATTGCCGTGGTGTTGCTGATCGCCTTCACGGGGATCGTGGCAACGCTGATGGCGTTGCCCTATCTGAAACTGGTCGGTGGCGTCGCGCTGCTCGTGATCGCCGCCAAGCTGCTGGTGCCCGAAGACGAGGGCGATGAGATCGCCGCGGGCACCACGCTGTGGCATGCGATCCGCATCGTCGTTATCGCCGACATCGTCATGAGCCTGGACAATGTGATCGCGGTTGCGGCCGCCGCCAGCGGACAATTTTCGCTGTTGATCCTCGGGCTTGCAATCAGCATTCCCATGATCGTCGCCGGTGCCGCGCTGATCATGATGGTGCTCGACCGGTTTCCCATCCTGGTCTGGCTGGGCGCGACCTTGCTCGGGTGGATTGCCGGCGGCGTGATCGAGAGCGATCCGGCGGTTCAGCCTTGGCTGCACCGCCTTCTCGACGGCACCATTGCACTTCACCTTGACGCGAAATCCGCGATTCTTGGGGTATCGCCGCATTTCGCTGCGGAAGGAGAACTTGTCGGATATGTCGCCTCGATTCTCGGTGCCATCACGGTACTGGTGGCGGGATCGATATGGCGAAAGCGAAGGCTGCAGCAGCTTGAGAACCTCGCGCTGCCGGATGGCGGCGAGGCGGCTCAGTCGACCGAGCGGCCATAGAAGCGATCTCGGAGGATCGCTGCCGCGACGCGGGTGAATCTCAGCGTCTCACGATCGAGCCGGATCGGCCGACCAGCCGTGCAAGCTGCTTGAAGCGGCTGCCGACGCGGTCGGCGACCAGATCGACCAGTCTGTGCTCGAACACCAGCATCAGCTTGCGGCCTTGGCTGCGGAAATGGGTGGCCGGCAGCACGCCGGGCCGCGCCGCTGTTATCAGATGGGCGACGCGAAAGGCCGCACCCAGCAAACGCGCGCGCTCCAGCATCGACGGCGACACCAGCTCCTGCATGATCGCCGGCGGCTCGTTCTGCTCGCTGAGGCCGGCGTAGCGGTAGAAGACCGAAAGCGCGACAAAGACCCGGCCCTGGTGGCTGATCGAACCGAAATTGCCGTTGGTGATGAGGTTGAGGGTTTCCTCGCCGCGGTGATCGGGATGCACGCGCCATCCGATGTCCGACAGCAGACATGCGGCATGGCGGAGGCGGCGATCCTCTTCCGTCTCGCGCAGCTTGACCACCCGCACCAGGCGATCGGTCCATTCGATCAATTCCTGGGCGTGGCGGGAGGATCGCGACAGCAGTTCGTTGAGCTTCTGCGCGGCGCAGATGAATCCGTCGCGGGAGCGCTCGGCCTCAGGCAACATTTCGTAAAGCAGACCTTCGCGCACCCCGAAGGTCGAGAATACGATGGTCTTCGGCTTGGCGACGCGAATGATGTATTCGAGAACGAGCGCGGCATAAGCCAAGAGCGGCCGTCTTGCGTCGGCAACGACCTCAATATTGGCCAGCATGTTCGCCACGACCAGACGGCGCAATCGGCGCGCGAAATCGAGGGCGTCCTGAGCCGGTATCGAATAGCCGTGCATCACCCCGAGCGGATACTCGCTTTGGATGATGTGGATGCGCGCAAGCGCGCGCCAGGTTCCGCCGACCGCGTAGAAAGTGCGGCCACGACCGGCCCTGATCTGGGCGACCTCGGAAAGCTCGGCCTTGACGATGCGTTCGGCGCGCTTCAGCGATTTGTGCGACAGGTCCTGGAGCGCGAGGCTTCCAAGCGGCAGCGTCACCCCGCTGCGGACGCGGTTGCCGCGAACGTCGATCAGTTCAAGCGAACCGCCGCCGAGGTCGCCGACGATGCCGTCCGGCTTGTGAACGCCCGACACGACGCCAAGCGCGGACAACTTCGCTTCGCGCGGGCCCGACAGGATTTCGATTCGCACCCCGCAGATGCGTTGGGCCTTGGCGATGAAGTCCGCTCCGTTGCTGGCGTCGCGGCAGGCGGCGGTGGCGATCGCATGCACGCGGCCCACCTTCATCACCCTGCACAGGGCGCGGAAACGCCGCAGCGACGTCAGGGCCTTGGTGACGGCGTCTGGCGCCAACAGACCGGTGGACTGAACCTCGCGGCCGAGGCCACACAGCGCCTTCTCGTTGAAGATCGTGATCAGGCTGCGCGCCATCGTTTCATAGACGACGAGGCGTACCGAATTGGAGCCGATATCGATGACCGCGACGCTGGATGCGCGCTTTCGCGGCCGCTTCACAGACTATTCCCCTTACGACGATTGCTGGCGCTCGGTGCGGCGGGTGAGGCGGCGCGGCGATGATTCCTGAAGTGACTTTCCACGGCCTGATAGACTCGGATTCGTCATGAAATAATTATGCAGGTTGAAGGGCTCCTCGCCCTTCGCGGCCTTCATACGCGTTGACGATCCATCCGGCAACAACTGCCAGCTTTGCTCATTATCCTTCAGGTTGGCGACCATGATCTGCTCGAGAACCTGCTGATGCACCGTGGGATTCTGCAACGGACAGAGGATCTCGACACGGCGATCGAGGTTGCGCGGCATCATGTCGGCCGAGGAGATATACACAGCCGCTTTTGCGCTTGGCAGGCCCTGTCCCATCCCGAAGCAATAGATTCGGCCGTGCTCGAGGAACCGGCCGATGATCGATTTGACGCGGATGTTCTCCGAAAGCCCGGGTATGCCAGGCCGCAGGCAACAAATTCCGCGCACCACGAGTTCGATCGAAACGCCGGCCTGCGAAGCCTCGTAAAGCGAATCGATGATTTCCGGATCGACCAGCGAGTTCATTTTCAGCCAGATCGCGGCCGGTTTGCCGTGACGGGCGTAAGCGGTCTCGCCGTGAATATGCTCGAGCATTCGCTTGCGCAGCGTCAGCGGCGACACCGCCATTTTCTCGATGTCGCTCGGCTCCGCATAGCCGGTGATGTAGTTGAACACCCGCGCGGCATCCCGCCCGATGATCGGATCCGAGGTGAAATAGGACAGATCGGTGTAGATACGCGCGGTGACGGGATGGTAGTTGCCGGTCCCGGTATGGACATAGGTCGTCAGGCTGCCGCCTTCGCGGCGGACGATCAATGACAGCTTGGCGTGAGTCTTCAGTTCGATAAATCCGTAGACCACCTGCACGCCTGCGCGTTCGAGGTCGCGCGCCCAGCGGATGTTGGCTTCCTCATCGAAGCGCGCCTTGAGCTCGATCAGCGCGGTCACCGATTTTCCCGCTTCGGCGGCTTCGGCAAGCGCCCGCACGATCGGCGAATTGTTTGAGGTGCGGTAGAGCGTCTGCTTGATGGCGACGACATCGGGGTCGCGCGCGGCCTGTTGCAGGAACTGCACGACGACATCGAAGGATTCATAGGGGTGGTGAACGATCAGGTCTTTTTGCCGGATGGCGGCGAATATATCGCCGCCATGATCGCGCACGCGCTCGGGATGGCGGGGCACATAGGGCACGAATTCGAGATCGGGCCGGTCAAGGCGGGTCAGTTGCGACAGCTCGTTCATGGCCAGCACGCCGTCGACCAGCAAAACCTCGTCGTCGGCGGTGGAAAGCGCCCGCTGCACGAAGGCGCGCAGCTCTTCGGGCATTTTGGCTTCTATCTCCAGCCGGATCACCGAGCCCCGCCGCCGCCGCTTCAGCGCGGTCTCGAACAGGCGAACCAGGTCTTCGGCCTCTTCCTCGATTTCGAGTTCGGAGTCCCTGATGATGCGGAACGCGCCCTGACCCTTGACGGTGTAGCCGGGGAACAGCCGGCCGATGAACAGGCCGGTCGCTTGTTCAAGCGTGATCAGTCGCACGGCGCCATCCTTGCCGGCGGGCAGGCGGATAAAGCGATCGATCTTGCCGGGCATGCGAATGAGGGCGTTCATCGGCTTGCCGTCGGAGACCCGCGCCAGCTGCAGCGCGACGGTAAATCCGAGGCTGGGGATGAAGGGGAAGGGGTGCGCGGGGTCGATCGCGAGCGGCGTCAGCAACGGAAAGATATTGTGGAGGAAATGGTCTTCGATCCAGACCCGTTCCGGCTTGGTGACATCGCGGCCGTCGACGAGAACGATGCCCACCTCCGCCAGGATACCGCGCAAATCGCGCCAGATCGCCTGTTGGTCATTGGCGAGTTTGGAGACGGTCTCGTTGATGAGGACAAGCTGCTCGGCGGGGGTCAGACCGTCGGGACTGCGCTCGGCGATTCCCTCGCGCACCTGGGCCTTGATGCCGGCGACGCGGACCATGAAGAATTCATCAAGGTTATTGGCGGAAATCGACAGAAATCTCACCCGTTCGAGCGCGGGATGGCCGGGATTGACCGATTCTTCCAGCACCCGGCGATTGAAATGCAGCCAGGAGAGCTCACGGTTGATGAAACGCTCGGGGCTATTGCCGATCACTGGCCCAGCGCTAGGCTCGCTCTCTTTGTCTTTAATTACAATGGCTTGCGCAGATTCCATAAAGCTCTAATCCATCTCATGTCAGGCCGCGCATCGATCCGGCAGGAACGACGCAAACCATCTGTGATCGCAGTGACGTTTCAATGACATGATGTTCCCACTATGCGCGCCGTCAAGATGCGAAGGGGGACAATGGATCAGTTATTGCTGCGGAGCAGCTCGGCCGCCAGCGCCCGGGTGACGGGCCGGCCGAGCCGCAACGCTTCGCTGTCGAGAAGCTCCACAGCCTTCCGCAGGGCCGCGTAGGAGCGCTCGATCCGGGTTGCGAGATAGCTCACAACGGCCTCGTCGACGGCGAGTTGACGGTCCGCGCAGAATTTGACGATCAGCGCGCGACACAGATGATCGTCCGGCGGCAACAGCGACACGGTCGGTACGGCGCGCAGGCGTGAGCGCAAGTCGCGCAGTTCGATCTGAAATGCGGACGGCGGCGTGCGCGCGGTGATCAGCACAAACGCGCCGTCTTCGCGCGCCAGATTGAGCAAATGGAACAGCGCGCGTTCGTCGACATCCGATGGTTTCAAGTCTTCGACGACGAGCGCTCCGGTCGCTAGCGCGCCAGGTACGGCGGTTGCCGTCAGCGCATGCGCCGACGTCGCGCGGGCGCCGGCCTGCTCCGCCCAGATCGCGGCGAGATGGCTCTTGCCGGAACCCTCCGGCCCGATCAGCAACATGATCCGGTTCGGCCAGTCGGGCCAGCTATCGACCAGCGCAAGGCCGGCGGCGTTTGCCGGTCCCTCAAGGAAATTGTCGCGCGTGAGGCTTTCCGCGTGCGGGAGCGCAAATGCCAGCTGACGAGGTTGGACGCGGCCTGCCACGCAAGTCTCCGTACCGGGATCGAGACATACGATCGTTTAAGACCTAACGCGCCTCGATCGTGCTCATATGCCGCACCCACTCCACGAGATAGAGGGATACGGAAACCAAAGTAAAGACCGTCACAAAGCCCATCAGGATCATTTCATACGGCACCGTCCGAAAGCCGAAGCCGAGTGAGGCAAGGATCAGTGCTGCCAGGGCCACCTGCGCCACGGTGTTGAGCTTGGACACCATCAACGGCTTCATCGGGATCGGTTTGTCGAACAACCAGGACACAATCACGGCGGCCACGATCATGATATCGCGCGAGACCACGAGAATGACAATCCACCGCGGCATCGCGCCCCAGATACCAAGCGCGATATAGATCGAAACCAGAAGCGCCTTGTCGGCGAGCGGATCGAGCAGCGCCCCCAATTCGCTGGCCATGTTGAAGCGCTTGGCGAGAAAGCCGTCGACGGCGTCGCTCACGCCTGCGACGACGAAGATCGCAAACGCAATCTCCATCTGGCTGGAGGCAATCGCCCAGACGATGATCGGCACCAATAGGATGCGGCCCAGCGTGATGATATTTGGAATACTCAACTCGGTCGTTTCCCAGCTACCGGCCTGATTTCCCAAAAGATCCGGCCCTCTGCGAGGGTGAACCGGTTCCTGTCTACATAGTATATGCCCGCAATCCTTGCGAGCCATTGCACCCAAGCGGAATCCGACGTAACCAGCGGCCACTATCTGGAACAGGCCATGGTCGAGCGCAGGAACGGGCTCACTTACGCAGATTCGGGCGTTGATATCGATGCGGGCAACCGCCTGGTCGATCTCATCAAGCCTATGGTGCGCGCCACCGCGCGGGCCGGAACCGAGGCCGAAATCGGCGGTTTCGGCGGCCTGTTCGATCTGAAGGCGGCCGGCTTCAAGGACCCGGTTCTGGTCGCGGCGACCGACGGTGTCGGCACCAAGGTCAAGATCGCCATCGAGACCGGCCTGCATGGCAGCATCGGGATTGACCTGGTGGCCATGTCGGTCAACGACCTCGTCGTGCAGGGCGCAGAACCGCTGTTCTTTTTGGATTATTTTGCCTGCGGCAAGCTCGATCCGGAGGCGACCGCCGCGATCGTCGCCGGCATCGCCGAGGGCTGCCGGGAATCCGGCTGCGCGCTGATCGGGGGCGAAACCGCCGAGATGCCGGGGCTCTACAAGGACGGCGATTACGACCTGGCGGGGTTTGCGGTCGGCGCCGCCGAGCGCGGCACGCTTCTGCCGCGGTCCGATATCGGTGCCGGCGATGCCGTGCTTGGCCTTGCCTCGTCGGGCGTCCACTCCAACGGATTTTCGCTGGTTCGCAAGATCATCGTGACTTCGGGCCTCACGTTTGAGGCGCCGGCGCCGTTTTCGCCGGTGATGACGCTGGGGGCCGCGTTGCTGACGCCGACGCGGCTCTATGTGAGATCGTGCCTGCGCGCGATCCGGGAAACCGGCGCGGTCAAGGGACTTGCGCATATCACCGGCGGCGGGTTCACCGACAACATTCCGCGCGTGCTGCCAAAGCACCTTGGCGTGGGGATCGATCTGGCGCGCCTGCCCGTGTTGCCGGTGTTCAAATGGCTGGCGGAGCAGGCGAACATCGCCCAACTCGAATTGCTGCGTACCTTCAATTGCGGGATCGGCATGATCGCCATCGTCCAGGCTGAAGCCGTCAAGGCGGTTACCGACATTCTCACCGACGCTGGCGAGAGCGTGACGTTGTTGGGCGAAGTGATCCCCGCCGAGGGCGAGCGCCGCGTCGTCTATAACGGCCGTCTCAATCTCTCATGGTGAGATCCATTGCCATGGTGGGGTCGTGAAACGCCGCGTCGCAATCCTGATTTCGGGCCGCGGATCGAACATGGCGGCCCTGATCCAGGCCGCCCCGGCCAAGGATTTTCCTGCCGAGATTGCGGTCGTGATTTCCAACAAGGCAGATGCCGGCGGCCTCGAACGGGCCCGTGCAGGCGGCATCCCCACCGTTACCATCGAGAGCAAGCCGTTCGGCAAGGATCGCGCGGCGTTCGAGGCAGTGCTGCAGTCGGCGCTGGACCAACACCGGATCGATCTTATCTGCCTTGGCGGTTTCATGCGGCTGTTCACGGCCGAGTTCGTGCAACGCTGGTATGGAAGGATGCTCAACATCCATCCCTCATTGCTGCCGTCCTTTCCAGGCCTGGACCCGCACGGCCAGGCGCTGAAAGCCGGGGTCAAGATTTCGGGCGCGACCGTTCATTTCGTCATTGCGCAGACCGACGCAGGACCCATTGTGATGCAGGGCGCGGTTGGGGTGCGTGACGACGATACGCCGGATACGCTGGCGGCGCGCATCCTTGAAGTCGAGCATCGCATCTATCCGGACGCGCTGCGGCTAGTTGCAAGCGGCAGGGTCAGCCTCGACGGAGCTGTTTGCAGGCTGGAAGGTGTTGCCGGCCCAGGCGATGTCTTGATTTCGCCGCCGGCAGCTTCGAGAGGGGCTGAGCAATAACAAAATCCCCCGGCAGTGGCCGGGGGTACATCAG
>Ga0116223_10001707_pt1 | contig 21900 bp, 18 predicted proteins | sample Sb_taG_3_FD_90092 | JGI IMG/M metagenome (GOLD analysis project Ga0116223, IMG submission 90092) | Peat soil microbial communities from Weissenstadt, Germany - Sb_50d_a_PC metaG | ecosystem: Environmental > Terrestrial > Soil > Wetlands > Peat | place: Germany: Weissenstadt | collected 2010-09-21 | reverse complement strand
TGAACTTGAGCACGCCGAACCGGCCGTAGCGGTCGTTCACGCGCAGCAGCGCGACCTTCTGCAAGCCCAGATCGGTGTAGATGCGGCGCGCCAGCGTGTAGCCCTGCACGCGATCGTCCTGGATGGTGGTGAGATACCAGGGAATGATGGTCTCCGGAATGGTGGGATCGGTGGACGCGCTGTTGACAATGGGCACTTCGGCTTTCAGCGACACGCGCAACGCGATGTGCGTGGAATCGGCACCGATGGAGCCCAGCATGGCCCAGACCTTGTCGTCGTAGGCCATTTTGACCATTTCATTGCTGGATGCGCCCCACACCGCCTGGTCGTTGTGCACCATCAGCTTGAAGGGCTTGCCGCCGTACGCGCCCCGGCCGTTGGCCTCTTCGATGGCAAGCTGCGCGCCGTGGAGCATGGCTTGGCCGAGGCGCTGGTCCGGGTGGTTCTCCACCGGGCCGAGGAATCCGATCCTCACCTCGTCCACATCTTCCGGCTTCACGGTGGGGACGTCGCGCGCCGCGCCGTTGTATTCCACCAGTTTGTCGTAATTCTCGTAATACGGAACGGTGAATTTGGAGTACGGCCGCATGTCCTCCGGAGCATTGGCGTACGGCCGCAGTTCTCGGTTCTGCGGCGGGCCCGGCGGATTGGCTCCGCACGAGCAGGTTTGGGCGGACAGGATTGCGGCGGAAGTTAGGACCAGCAGGAGGAATCGAAGAACCGCTCCCTCACGGTCGCGGCTCGGACACTCTATCAGAGCCGCGACCGTCAGGGAGCGGTTCTGGCAAGCTACAGCATGCCCTGGCATAATCACTCCTCGGCCTGCGTCCGGAAGATGGCGATCGCTTCGATCTCGACCAGCAGCTCCGGCCGGCACAGGATGGCCTGGATGCCAGTGGAGGCGGGCAACGGATCGAGGTCTTGTTCCTGGTAAAAGGCGGTGCGCTCCTCGTTGAACGCGGCGTAGTCCCGCTCGATATCGCGCAGGTAGCAGGTAGTGCGCACGATGTCTTTCCACGTTGCGCCCTCGGCTTCCAGCAGGGCCGTGATGTTGGCGAACGTGCGCCGCGTCTGCGCGCGGAAATCCCCCACGTGAAGCGTTTCGCCATTCGGGCCGATGCTCGCGGTTCCGGAGATGAGCAGGACGGCAATCCCACCCAGATCCAGCCGCAGCCCGCGCGAAAACGAGCTCGGCCGCGCATAGCAGTACGCCTCGTTCAGCGCTTCGGCGGCGCTGATCGGCTTCTTCTCGATGCTGGTCACGTTTTCCATTTCCTGAAGTATCTCTGAAATCGTCATCCCATTCTCCTATTTAATCCTGATCCCGTGGCTCAGGCCCTTGGCCGTTGCCACCCAGATGTCGTCTCCCTGAAAGTCCACGGCCAACACATACTGATGCGCAGGCGCTGTCTCGGTCTCGACGCGTGTCACTTTCCCCGCCGCGTCGCGAACCAGCATTTCCGAGGGCCGGTAGACGGCCCAATTCTCGCCATCCAGGTAAGCCAGCCCCTTGTCGGTCGAGAACCACGCGCGGTTTCCGTCGATCGCCTTCACCTGGTTCAGGAAATTGCTGGGCAGCCCGCTGTCTTTCTCGATGAAGTTCTTCCAGTTGCGCCCGTCATACCGGCTCGCTCCGAAGTAAGTGGCCACCCATAGAATCTTATCCTTCTCCGCATAGCTCACCGAGGTGGTGATTTCGTGGATGAGCCCCTGGTCCTTGAGGACCACCATCTCCGTTTCGCCATCCGGGTCGTTGTAGTCTTTCCAGCGCTCGGTCTTCACGTCGTATTCGAGAACTCCACCGCCCCACACCGCGTAGTAGACCTTGTCCTTGCCGACACTGATGTTGTAAGTCCAGATCTCGTACATCGGGGTGTTGCGCTCGTTGAACAGGGCCCATTGGCCGGTGCGCGTATCGAGGCGGCTGGCGCCCGCCGCGGTCGCGGTCCATACGTAGTCGCCTCCCACCCCAACGCCATACACTACGTCGTTCGAAAGCCCGCTCGAGAGCTGCGTGAAATTGTCGAAGCGCCCCGCCGAGAAGCGGCTCAACCCTCCCATGGTCGCGACCCATACATCTCCGGTGCGAGGATCGACGGCCACGCCCAGGACCGCCCGGTGGGCCAGTCCGTCCTGCGGCCGGTAGACCTTCCACTTGCCCTTCTCGTACAGGCCGAGCCCGTTCTCCGTGGCCGCCCAGACGCGGTCGCCATCCACGCAGACATTGAAGACGTGATCGTCCGGCAGACCGTCGGCCTTGGTGAAATTCTCCCAGCGGAACCGGGGCATTTCCGGCGCGGCCGCCAGGGCCGTCGAGACCGATACCAACACCAGTGCGAAGATGCGTTTCATAGCGTTTTCAGATACTCGATCAGGTCGTTGAGCTCGTCTTTCTGGAGATCGTTGGTCACCCCGTGCGTATCGTTGGGATTGAACACCGTCCAGATCTCTTCGAGCGTTCGCGCCGAGCCGTCGTGCAGATACGGCGCGGTCAGCACAATGTTGGTCAATTGCGGCACATCGATCAGCGGCGATCGGTCGGTGGCCTTGCCGCTGCCCACATCCGCCAGTTTCTGGTTGGTATAGTGCCGCCCGGAATGGCACACCGCGCACTGGTTCGACTCCGGAATGGGCGCGCCGCTCTTGGTGCGCGTGCGCTCGAATATCGCCTTGCCGCGCTCCTGGGCGGGCGTGAGCTCGCCCGACGCCAGCTTGTAGCGGTTGGGGCGGAGCGGCATCGCCTTGATATAGCTCACCAAGTCCGCCAGTTGCCAGCCGTCGTAGCTTTCCGAGCGATAGAAGAATTTCTCGGTACGCGGACCGCACTCGGTTTCGAGGTTGGGATTGGAGCCATTCCACTTGAACGGCGCCGTCTCGGCCACGTCTTCGAGCAGGCGGTTATCCACGATGTCCTTGCCGAAGCCGTCCGGCTCCAGGTCCCACTGGAGGCCGTCGAAGGTGGACTCCAGGTGGCAGTTGGCGCAGCCGAAATGGCCCTGGAAAGCGAAACGGGCGCTGAAGAAGAGACGCTCGCCGCGGCGCTCGGCAGTCGGGATGGCATGCCCTCCGAGCGAAAGGGTCGCGCTCACCTTGCGCGCCGCGGTGTCGATGACAGAGATCGTGTCATCGGTCCGATTCGCCACGTACAGCCGCTTCCCATCGGGAGACAGCGCCAGGCCCTTGGGAGCCGATCCGACGGGGATCCGGGCCACCACGTAATTGGCCGACGCCGAGAGGTCGTTGGCCAGCGTCCGCCGTTCCGCCGGAGTTGCCGCCCTGATGCACTCCAGCAGCTTCGCGATATCGATCACGGTCACGCTGTCCGACCCCGTGGTCGAAATGTATGCGGCGCTTTTGTCCGGCGCCAGCGCGATGGCGAAGGGCGGCGTGAAGTAGCGGTCCAGCTCGTCCAGCGGGATCTGCACCACTTCCCCCACGTCCCCGACATCTGTCCCAAACACCGAAATCGAATTCCCAAAGACCCATCCGTGCTCCACGTGCGCTAGCGGAATCAGGTTCTTGGGACGCAGTTGCGCCGCCATCCCCAAGCGCCCGTCGGCCGACAGCGCCACGTGGAACACGCCCGCCGCATTGGGCAGGCGATAGCGGTCCTTGACGATCTGGCGCGCGGTGTCGATGACGGTGATTTCGGATTCGGGCGGCGCGCGGAATTTCCCGAGATTGGGGTAGATGTGAGTGCAATAGATGCTGGCGCCATCCGGAGAGATCGCCAGGTAGGCGGCGCCGCGGCCCGCCACCAGCCGCTTGACCTCCGCGCCCGCTGCCAGGTCCACCACCGATACATCGTTGCTGATGCGGTTGGCCACGTACAGGAACCGGCCAGCGAGATCCGTGACCACCGAGTTCGGTTCGAACCCCGCGGGCAGGCGGCGTACCACTTCGAGCGCCGCGGTGTCGATCTCCGAGACCGAATCGCTCCAGGAATTCGCCACATACAGGCGTTTTCCATCGGGAGAAAGCGCCATGCCCTTGGGCACGCGCCCTACCGGAATCCGCCGGACGATCGCGCCGGAGCGGGCGTCGTACACCACCACTTCGTCGGTGCCCTCGCATAGTGCGAAGAGCCGGGCGCCGTCCTTCGAAAACGCCAGCTCGATGGGAGAAGGAAAGCGCGCCGGCCCCGGCCGGTCGGCACCCAGCGACGCCAGCGCCAGCGCCACCACACTCCCGATCAGCACCCTTCTCTTCACCGCTACTTCTCCTCGATTGTGATCACGCAGTCAACCGGCTGGTTCTCCACTACCTGCTTGCCGCCGCCGGGCCACGTCACCGTCAGTTTATCGACTTTCGCCGCCGCTCCCAACCCGAAATGCACGCGCGGGTCGTTGGCCGAGAGATAGCCCGATCCGGCCACCCGTTCGTGCTGCTGCCGGAGGCTGCCCGCCACCACCTCCACCTGCGCTCCGATGCCATCGCGGTTGGATTTGTGGCCCACCAGGCTGACCGAAATCCAGTGATTCGCCCCGGGCGACGTATTGTGCAGCAGAAAGGCCGGGCCGCCCAGATTCACGATGAACGCGTCGATCTTGCCGTCGTTGTCGTAATCCGCGAACGCGGCGCCCCGCCCCACGCTCTTGACCTCGAAAAACGGCCCTGCCGCGCGCGACACATCTTCGAATTTCATGGCGCCGAGGCTGCGAAAGACCGAGTGTTCCTGCGGAATCAGGTGAATCAGCCCGCCGTGGACGATGAAAATGTCGTCGCGCCCGTCGTTATCGAAATCCTGCACCCCCGTGCCCCAGCTCACATACTGCGCCGCCAGTTGCGAGATGCCCGCGCGTTCGGTCACATCCTCGAATTGCAGCTTGCCGGTGTTTTTCATGAGCCGGTTGTACTTCGAGTCCGTCACCCACAGGTCCGGCCGGCCGTCGCCGTCCAGGTCCGCGAACACCGGTCCCATGGCCGAAGTGCTCTCGCCGTTCTGTCCGTACGCCACCCCGGCAGGCAGGGCGATCTCCTTGAACGTTCCGTTCTTTTCATTATGGAACAGGAAGTTCTCGGTCTTGTCATTGGCTACGTATATGTCGGGGTAGCCGTCCAGGTCGAAATCGGCCGCGGTGACGCCCATGGCGCGGCTCTTGAACCGGCCGATGCCGGCCTTCTCGCTCACATCCGTGAAGGTGCCGTTGCAGTTGTTGTGAAACAGAAGGTCGGTCTCGGGCTCGTAGTCCAGCGGGCCGGGATAATTGTCGGCTGCGTAGTAGGCGCGATATTCAGGGTCGAACTTCACGTAGCGGCCCACAAACAGGTCCACGCAGCCGTCGCGATCGTAATCCAGCCAGGCCGCGCCGATGGACCAGCCGGGGACTTTGATGCCCGCCTTCTCCGTGACGTCCTCGAACGTGCCATCGCCCTTGTTGCGGTAAAGGATGGCGCGCCCGTAGCCCGTCACGAACAGGTCGGTGTGGCCGTCGTTATCGTAGTCGGCGGCAATGGCGCCCATGCTGAACAGGTCGCCCGCGACGTGCGCCTGCTGGGTGACGTCGGTAAAGTGACCCTTGCCGTCGTTCCGGAACAGGTGGTTCGAAGCCGGAGTTTGAGGCGGCTTGCGCAACGGATAAGGATGCATGCCGGGGCCGAGCGGCTTACCGCTGGTCACGAAGAGATCCAGCAGGCCGTCGTTGTTGTAGTCGAACCAGACGGCGCCCCCGCCGGTGCTTTCGACGAGCGAGCCCAGCTTCTCGGCGCCGAAACTGTGGGTGAATCGAACGCCCGCCTGGGAGGCGACCTCCTCGAAGCGGATGGGACCGCCCCCGGGTTGCTGCGCCAGGGCGGTTGCGAGAAGGAGGGCGGTCGAGAGATAGCGAAGTTTCATCGCAGGCCTCCGGGTACCGCTCCCTGACGGTCGCGGCTCCGAATGAGGGTCAGCTTCACTGGCTCCGTGCTCCGCAGCAGCACTTGCGGAACCGCGTTCTCCGGGGCGCGTTCCGGACCGGCATGGCAGCCGACGCACACGCGCTGCTCGCCGCGGCGCGCCCAGAACCAGCCCTTCTCGGCCGCCGCGATCTTCCCGGAGCGGTCCAGCAGCTCGAAACGGATGCCCGTCTCACTCGGCGGGTTGACAAAGAACGACCCGTCCTTTTCCACCGGCGCCTCGCCGAGCATCCGGGCGGCGCCATCGTCACTCAGCGCCCAGACCCGTACCTTGGCGACGGAGCCCTCGGCGATGGGCAGCTTCGACGTGTACACGTTCAGGCACAGCAGGTTGGCCCCCTGGCGATCACCCAACCCGGAAGGATGGCGCTTGGGAACGGGCCGCGCCTGAACCAGAACCGGGTGGACCGCTTCGGCCGCGGGCCCCAGGACCTTCTCCGGCAAAGCCTCCCCGGGCCGCCAGAGATAAAGCCCATACGGCACGGTGGAAGCGGGCCGCCAGGAGACCAGCCAGGTTCCTGGCGAGATCTCGGCTACCGGGCCGGCAAACTCCCCTTTTGGCTGCGGCACCGGGAGTTCGACCGCGCGCGCCGAGGTAAATCGGGCCAACCGGCCTCCGGTCTCGAACAGGATGTCGCCCGAAGAGAGCTCTCGAGCGCCGCGGCGGTCGGGACCGTGATCGCAGCGGTAGCTCTCCACTCCGCTGCCGTCGGAGTACACGGTGTAAAGATCGTGGGCTGCCTCGAACAGGACCCGGCCATCGCGCAGCACATCGCAGGCCACCCGGTTCCCGGGCCCATAAGTGAGCTGCAGCGGCGCGCCGCCATCCAGCGCCACTGTAACAAGTTGAAAACCGGCCGGCGTGCGCCGGGAGTAGACAATCCGATCCCCGGGCAGGTAGAACGGCGCGATGACGTCGGTTTTGTCCATAACGATTCGGTGCGCGGCCCCGCCGCCCACGGGTATCTCCCAGATTTGCCACGGATCCCCCGGCCTCTGTTTGCCCGAGAAGAGGACTTTTTGCCCGTCAAACGAGACCGTGGCATCGGCGGAGGCCGCGAAACCCGGTGCCAGCGCCCGTTTACGACCGCCCGCAACTAGTTGCAACGCGGCGCCGGCCGGAAACCGCTCGCCGCCCTTCAGCGTGGCCGCGGAATCGTAGCGCGCCGCCTCCGTATAGATGTACGGGACGGGAACCACTCCCTGACCGTGGACCGCGCCGCACCCCCAAAGCATCGCCACCCAGCAGGCAGCTCGAAATCGGATTCCAGGACCCATTACCCTGAATTATATTAGACTTCACGGAAAAAGTGTAGAGTTTTTGTGCATTGGACAATTTTGGTCCGGATAAACGCTCCCGGCCAAGTGGCAAAGTCTGGCGGCGCAATTCTCCGGCGAGAAATCCCGTCGCGAAATCCCCGTCGCACCAGACCGGCCGAGAGCTAAGTTGTTTATTGTCAACGAATCTTCCCCAAAAAAAAGCGGAAATTGGGATCACTCGCCAGTCGAGCGGACCTCCCGCCGGCCAATCGTGGAGCCGCGTCGCCGAAGGCCGCATTGCAGAGAGCGCCCGCATACCGCTCGCCGCGCTACTGTACGACCGGACCTGATGTGGGATCCTCGATGCGCACGCCCATCACCAGCGTGCGCAATACTTCATCCCACACGCGCTCGAGTCCAGCGGCGCGGTTCGACCAGTAGTTCATCGAGATCAGGCAGAGTACCGGTCCGCGCGCCAGGGCGACGCGGAAACGTGCATCGCGGTTGTGCTCGGCATCGATGTATCTCTGTTCCAGCCAGGCAATCTCCAGGTCGCCCCGCGCAATGTGGTGGATCTCCGACTGCTGGTACGGCTTCCTGTCACCGCCGAGCGCGTCACGCAACGTGTCATCGAGACACAACTCCCGAACGTGCTCGGCCGGCACCCGGAAGATCGACGCCCCGAAATCGCAGCTTTCGACCGAGGGCGGCCGGTCGTGAAGATGCACCGCGCCCTCATCCAGCTCGACGATCCAGTTACTCGGGTAATCGAATCGCACCAGACCGCGGTCGATCACGCAAATAGAATACCCGGGCTTGCTCTTCCAGGTGTGATTGTCTTTGAGTCTGAGCTTCTCAACGGCCACATTCGTATCTTACCGGCAAACGGGGGCTGGAGTGGAAGGTCTCACACGTACGGCTCAGGTAAGCCATGGGGCATTGAAAGGTCCCGACCGTGCGCCGCCTCGGAACGAAGCGCGCGCTGCTCGGGATCGTGATAAATTAGCGGAAGACATTGAGGCGAATCATGACCAGCAGTCGACGTGGATTCTTGCAGGCGGCGGCCGTTTCCGCCGCCCTTTCAGGACTGAAGGCCCAGACAGCGCGGGAAGACCTTTGGGGCGGCCCGGTTCTCGATCTGCATTTCCATATGCGGCGCGAGCCGGAGGCAAATGTGGCGCATCTGGATGGTTGCGGGGTGTCCAATGCGAATCTCCTCACGCGCAGCGGCGCCGCCGAGCAGGTCCGTGCCGTCCAGGCCAAGTACCCGGGACGTTTTGTTTGGTTCGCCAGCGCCGATATTACTCAGCCCGACGCCGGGAAGTTACTGACGCAGGCGGTCAGGGACGGCGCCGGAGGATTCGGCGAGATCAAGTTCCACGTCGAAGCCGATGGTCCCGAGCTACGCCGCATGTATGCCCTCGCCGCGGAACTCGATGTGCCGATTCTGGTGCATTTCCAGGAAGTTCCGCACACCCCGACCGAGGGCGTCTTCAGCACCGGCTTCAAACGCTTTGAAACCATTCTGAAGGCCTATCCAAAGACCCGGTTCGTCGGACATGCGGACGCCTTCTGGGCCAACATCAGCGCCGATTATTCCAATGACGTGGCTTATCCGGCGGGCCGGATCAAGCGCGGCGGCCTGACCGACAGGCTGCTTTCCGATTACCCCAATCTGTTCGGCGATCTCTCCGCCAATTCGGGCAACAACGCTCTGTCCCGCGACCCCGAATTTACGACCGGGTTCCTGGTCCGCCATCGCGACAAACTCATCTTCGGCAGCGATTGCGCCTGCACCGATGGCAATGGCGGCGGCATTTCGCAGGCCAATAACCCGGGCGCCAGCCGTCTGGCGGGCAAATGCGTCGCGCGCGAGACCCTGGCGCTTCTGAAGAAATCCACAACGCCCGCCTTGTTCCGCCAACTGACGTGGCAGAACAGCCATAAGTTGCTTCGTATCGGCGCGTGAACCGCCGAGCCCGTCAGAACTCGAAGCGCAGCACTACCTGCCCCGTGCGCGGAGTGGGGTAGGTGTTGTTCTGATTGTTGGTCGTAATCGCCGTGTAGTTGACAAACCCGAAGCCGCCGGTCAGCAGGCCGTTGGAATAGGTCGCCGGCGCAATTCCCGGCCCCGAGGTTTGCGGGGGCGGCAGCGATACATTCCGGTTGAAGATGTTGAAGAACTCTCCGCGGATCCGGATGGTCACCCGCTCGCGGATGGGGAAAGCCTTCCCGATGCTCATGGACTCGGAGGGGCGGCGTTGTGCGCGAAAATCGTTGTAGTAGACAGCCGCGTTTCCCCAGACGCCGGGCGCCTCGTCGGTCCATGCCGCCGGGTTCAGAATGGTCTGCTTGGTTGGGTCGTAGCAGCCGCAGTTCGGATTCTCCAGGAACAGCGGTTGCCCTGGCACGCGGAACATCCGGCTGGACTGGCCGGGCAGGTAAGTTCCCAGAGCGTTGTTCGAGCTGGGGGCCGCGATCAAATTGCCGCTGGCGTATTGCAGCACCGCACCAACCGTCCAATCGGCCAGCACCTTTCGGGCGAACTTATTCTTGGCTACGAGTCCGTATGCCGGCAGCCGGTAGTTGCTGTTGATAGTCAGGATATGCGGCTGCGAATAGGATGCGAGGCCCTTGAAGGTGCTGCGGTTGTAGACGTTACCGTTGCCCTCAAAGCTATCCAGGTTTTTGGAGTACGCGTAGGATGCGGAGAAGTCAAGGCCGTGCGAATAGCGCTTGGTAATCTTCCCCTGAAAAGAGTCGTACCAAGTGTCGCCCAGGGGCGCCCAGATAGTGCCGACGCTCCCGTACTGCGGGAACGGCCGCAGACTCTGGATCACCGAGCCCGTGGTTGGGAAGTTGGCATACGGCAACTTGAACCCGGCCGCCACTGCCGTCGAGGAGGTGATGGCCGACGTCAGAAGGTTGCGCACCGTCGGGTTGGTGATGTCGAGCCCCATGGCCGTCAGCGTAGCGGGGTTAACCGTGTTGTAAGCCACCAGGTTGTTGGCGAGGATCCACGCACCGCGGTTGCCCACGTACGCGCCTTCGGCCACCAGATTCCGGGCGAGTTCCCTTTGCACGGAGATGTTCCACTGGTTCACCCTGGGCGGCCGCCCGCCGTTGGGATCGATGACCGACGGCGCGTTGTTCGTACCGGTGGTGCTCACCAGCAGGCCGGGGTCGTACGACGCGCCATAAAGAGCGCTCTGGGTGTACACGAACCCGTTAGACAGTTTTCCCGCCGGGAGGCCATTGCCGGGGGATGGGAAGCTGATGGTATTGAAGCCCATGCCCTGACTGTTGCCGCCGCCGATGTAGGCGAAGTAGTTGGTAAAGTTGTAAACCAGGCCCCACCCGGCCCGGATCACCGTTTTGGCGTTGAGTTGATACGCCAAGCCGAGGCGCGGGCCAATGCCGAAGGGATAGGTGTTGACCAAGTCGCAGTTGCAGCGGCCAGCGCCGTTCCCTTCATAGACGACACCGCCCAAAATGCCGTTGGCGGCTGGATTGACCACGGAGCGGCTGAACCCGCTGGTACGGCCGTTCAGTTCCCGCATGGGCTTCTGCAGATCCCACCGCACTCCGTAATCGAGGGTGAGCTTGCGCGTGACCTTCCAGGTGTCCTGCAGGAACAGGGCCCATCCCGACTTGCGATACTGCGGCGCCGAAATATTGCCGAGACTGGCGCTGTTGTAATAGCCCAGCAGGAGGCTGGCGAAGGCATTGCCGATGGTGGTTCCACCGGGAATCACGCCGCCGTACAGCGGCTGCGCTGTCTGTGCCGTGCTGAACCCAATGGCGGGGCTCAAGCCGACGGCCGACCAGTTGGTGAAGGCGTCGATCTTCCACTCGCCACCGGTCTTCAAGGTGTGATTGCCGTGGACCCAGGTCACCTGCGTGAGGGCCGTGGGCTTGGTGTCGTAATAGGCTCCGCGGTTCGACGGGCCGAAATTCGTCGAGGTGGCGGAGGGCGATTGCGACAAGCCGCCCCACGTGTTGTTGCCCACACCGGAAAGGCGGGGGAATCCGGTGCCGGGCGCGCCCACGATGCCCAGCAGTCCGGCTTCATCGAAGCTGGTGTTCACCGCCGGTGAAGAGTCGGGGTTCACGTACCGCTGCACGCCCGCGCCCATATGCAGCAACAGGTGCGGGGACAGGGTATCGTCGAAATTGAGGCGCGCATTAGTGCCTAGAATGTGTATCGCGCGACGGATCGAGATGGGGTCCGGAAAGCCGTCCTGCCCCACGTCTTTGTCGGTGATTTCCTTGGCGTAGTAGAAGCTGAGCCGGGCCGCGGAAGTCAGGTTCTCGTCGATCTTGAACGATGGCAGATCCTGCACCTTGTGAAAGGGCGTCACCAAGGCATAGTTATAAGCGATGGCGCCAGGGACGGTAGGTTCAGGAATGTACTTCAGGATCTTCGCCGCCACGGGGTCGAAACGCGACTGCGGTATCACGTTTCCGGGAAAAGCCTGGAGCACGTAGCGGCCGCTGCTGTCGGTAACCGTGGTGGCCGGATCGTAAATCGTGTTTTCCATGATGGCCCGCCCGGCGAAATCGGTACCCAGGTTGCGGTTTGTCAGAGTGCTGCTGAAATCGCCGGCACGCATCGCGTCGGTGGGTACGGTTCCCAGGCCGAGGTTGGTCTGGCTGTGGTCGCGATACTTTTCGTAGTTGAAGAAGAAGAACGTCCGGTTCTTGCCGTTGTAGACCTTGGGGATGTACACCGGTCCGCCGAAAGACACGCCGCCATCGAAGCGCCTTTCAAAGGGGCGAGTGTGGTGCCCGTGCCCGTCGCTGGTGTACGGAATGCCCGCGTTCAGGTCTTCGTTGGTGGCATAGAGGTAGGCTGTGCCGTGAATCTGGTTGGTTCCACTGCGGGCCGTGAAGTTGAACAATCCGCCGGCCACCTGCCCGAACTCGGCCGCGAAATTGGACGTCTGCAAAGTGAACTGCTGGACGGCCTCCACCGAGGGCTGGACTTCATCCGAAGCGCGCCCGTCGAGGCCGTTGTTCGATTCCTGGCCCTCGAACAGAATGCGGAACGAGTCCGCCGGGAGCCCGTTCACGTTGATCTGGTTCCAACCGGTCATCATCGAGCCCGGCGTCAACTGGACGAACGAGAGCGGATTCCGGAGCGCTCCCGCGCCGATCCCGTAGTTCATCGGCAGGGTGTTGATGGTGTCGCCCCCGATCGAGCTGGATTGCTCGGCCGATTCCGTCTTCAGCATGCTGGCGTCGGCGACCACCGACACCGACTCCGTGGCCTGGCCTACGTTCAAGGTCACGTCGACACGCGTGGTCTCCGCAACCTGAACCAGGATGTTGGATTGTTCGTACCCGGCGAAGCCCGGTTGCTCCACCGAAAGGGTGTACCGGCCCACGGGCAGCGATGCGATCGCGTAGTTGCCGGTAGGCGTCGTACTGGTTTCTTGCCGGACGCCGGTTCCGCTGTTGGTCAGGACCACTTTAGCGCCAGGGACGACTGCACCGCTGGAATCCACTACCGTTCCGGTAATGGTTCCGCGGTCGCTTTGAGCAAGCGCAGGCGCCGCCAGCAAAACAATTGCGCCAATTACACTAAGGAGTCTTCGCAAGATGCACCTCCGAGCGGAATATGTCACCACCATTGCACGGTCGTAGTCAACCCTATGGGACCCGATTATTCGTGATTTGATATGATCGATGCCGTCGATGAAACCAGTCGCCGCCGTCATTCTCAGCGCCGCTCTCGCCTGGGCCGCCCACCCGGACAAGGCGGTCCTCTCCCGGGTCACAGTCGACTACCCGGAGGAAGGCTCTGTGTTCCCACCCGAGATCGCCGCGCCCACCTTCCTCTGGCGCGATGCCGCCGAAAATGCGCGGGTGTGGCTGATCGAGGTGACCTTCGCCGACGGCTCGCCCGCCATCCGCGTCCAGTCCGCGGGCGAGCGGCTCGAAATCGGCGAGATCGATTCGCGCTGCGTGTCGAGCAACAACGAACTGCCCCGGCTGACGCCCCAGCAGGCCGCGGCGCGGACCTGGATTCCGGATGCCGCCGTGTGGAGCGAGATCAAGAAGCACTCGGTGGAGCATCGGGCGTTGGTGACCATTTCGGGTTTTCGCGACACGAAACTCCGCAACGCCGTTTCCCGCGGCTCGGTCGCCATTCAGACATCCAAGGATCCCGTGGGCGCACCCATCTTCTACCGCGACGTGCCGCTGATGCCTTCCGAAGTGGAAAAGGGAGTCATCAAACCCCTGGCGCCCGCAGCCATACCGCTGATCGCCTGGCGGCTGCGCGATATCGCCGAACCGCGGGGCAAGGTGGTGCTCGAGGGCATGCACACCTGCGCCAACTGCCATTCCTTCTCCGCCGACGGCAAAACCATGGGAATGGACCTCGACGGGCCGCAGAACGACAAAGGCCTGTATGCCATCAGCGCCGTCCAGCCGCGGATGTCCATACGAAACGAAGACGTCATTACGTGGAAATCCTTTCGCGACCAGCCCTCCGGCCCCATGCGCGTCGGCTTCATGTCCGCCATCTCGCCCGACGGCCGCTACGTCGTGACCACCGTGGGTGTGGATCAGGACTTGAGCCGCAACTATTACGTGCAAAACTTCAAAGACTACCGCTTTCTCCAGGTCTTCTATGCCACCCGCGGGGTCCTTACGGTCTACGACCGCACTACCGGGCGCCGCCAATCCCTTCCTGGCGCCGATGACCCCCGCTACGTGCAGACCAATGCCCGGTGGAGTCCGGACGGCAAATACCTGGTGTTTGCGCGGGCGGAAGGAAAGGACGCCTATCCGGAGGGCCGGAAGCCGGCCGAATATGCCAACGACCCGAATGAGACCGAAATGCAGTACGACCTCTACCGCATTCCGTTCAACGGTGGCCAAGGCGGACAGGCGGAACCGATCGCGGGAGCGTCGCGCAACGGCAAGAGCAACTCCTTTCCCAAGGTTTCACCCGACGGCCGCTGGATTGTCTTCGTCCAGGCGCGCAACGGCCTGCTGATGCGCCCCGATAGCGAGCTCTACATCGTGCCGGTCGCCGGCGGCGTGGCACGGCGAATGCGCGCCAATACGCCGCTGATGAATTCGTGGCACAGCTTCTCGCCCAACGGACGATGGCTGGTGTTTTCATCGAAGGCCCGGTCGCCCTACACGCAGATGTACCTGACGCATATCGACGAAGAGGGAAACGACAGCCCGGCGATCCTCATCGAGGGCAGCACCGCCGCCAACCGCGCGGTGAACCTTCCGGAGTTCGTGAACATCCCGCCAGGCGGCCTGCTGAAGATCGAGACGCCGGCCGCCGAGTTCTACACCCGCTTCGATCGGGCCTGGGAAGTGGCGCAGAAGGGGCCGCCCGAAGCTGCGGCCGCGGCCTGGCGCAGTGCCCTGGAACTGAATCCCGACGACGCCCGGGCCAACAACAATCTCGGTTTCGCGTTAGCCAGGCTGGGAAAGCTGGACGAGGCCATCGCGTGCTGGGAAACAGCCTTCCGGTCGAACGACCAGTTCCTCGAAGTCCGCGAAAACCTGGCTCGGGCGCTGGAGACCCAAGGGGTCGCAGCCCTGCAAAGAGGCGCCATTGACGAAGCCCTCCCGCGCTTGCGGCGGGCAGTGCAACTCAATCCCCAAGAGGCCGCCAATCAATACAATCTCGGGCTGGCGCTGCTGCGGAAATCCAGCTTCGACGAAGCCATCGCGCAGTTTCGCAAAGCGCTCGCACTCTATCCGCGGGACGCGCAGACCCACAACGATCTGGGGGTGGCACTGTCGCTGAAGAGGCGGTTCGATGAAGCCGTGGCGCAGTTTCGAGAGGCGATGGCGGCCGATCCCCAATTTGCCCAGGCCCAATCCAACCTGGCATGGCTGCTGGCGACCTGCCCGCAAGCCACGGTCCGCAACGGCGCCGAGGCCCTCAAACTGGCGGCGAAGGCGGTCGATCTGTCCCACGGAAACGATCCCAGGATGCTCGATTCGCTGGCCGCCGCGTATGCCGAGACGGGCCGCTTTCGCGAGGCCGTCGAAACCGCTCGGCGAGCTTTGGACCTGGCTGGCCAGCCGCTGGTATCGGCGTTGAAGGCGAGGATCGCGCTCTACGAGCGGCGCGAGCCTTTCCGGGAGAAATGAGGTGGGACCCCGACTCAAACTTAAAGCCAGTCGATCTGACAGTCCGGGCGTGCTCGGCTTAACGCATCAGCAACGTAAGGCTTCATGCCCTCAATCCCGCCAAGCGTTCCATGTTGTGGATGGAATCGCAGCGTAACTCTGCGCTGCTCCAGGCTGATAAGGAGCGCAGGGAGGAGATGGAGGGGCCGCATCCTCCGCTCGTCTTGCCAGATTCTATTCAACTCGTCGAGAGACACATCGCAGGTCAGTTCTCCCTGGATCGCCGCACCGTTCCAGCGGTAGACGACGGCCTCCTCGAGTTCAAGCCATGCAGCCCCGGAGGCAAGCCGGCTGGACGCCCTCGCAAGGGAAAAGAGAGACTGGAATTCCGGGGACTCCGGATCGAACACGGAAATGTCCGCGAGAGTTACCCCAGCCAATTCGATCTGTCGCAACCAGACACCCAGCAGGCCGTATACTGCGAGGCCACCTTGCTCCGGGACGATCGGTGAGCCGATCACCAGCCGCCAATAGTCCTGGTCCGGCAAGTGAATCCAGAACATCGCCTCTACCGGAAAATCCTGCCGGTCGAGCTCGCGCAGAAGATTCGCACCATCGTTAATGAGTGCTTCTACCAGCTTATTCTTAACCATTGCAGCACTCCATGCTGGGGATCGTCGATCGCGGTCAGAATCTCCTCCGCCTGCTTTTGTCCCCGGCTTTGATACCTGGCCTCTTCAGTCCAGTCTTTCACAACGGTCCAGTTCCTTTCGAAAACCGCGTCCCGCCCAGCTTCTTGGTCACGAACCGGCTCGAGGCCGGCAAAGTCCAACAACCTCGAGATGTCATGTACGTAATACCGATGAGCCTCTTTTGGCGGAAAATCGTCCTGATTGGTCTTTCGAGCAATGCAGGCCTTCAACGCGCACTCCACGGCATAACCCGCAATATAATATGCGCACGCATATCGCCCAGCTTTGAGCAACGCGTCGGCATCGCTCAATCTTTCGACGGCTAAGGCCTGGAATTCAAATCGATTCATCCTCTCCATCAGGATATCGCAGCGCGCCGCTAGTTTCGGCGACGCCGCGAAGGCGGCCACACCCAAGTGGAGCGTGCGATCCGACAAGGGTCACTCTGCTGCAAGCTGGGGAAGTGGTCCTGCCCCGAGGTGTCAGGATCCTGCCTTGTCGCCCTGGGTTTACCGATGTGCCTCGCTGAATCCGGCCGCGACGCTTATAGTAGATAGTTCTACTTTCTCTCGCGCTCTTCGGTGGCGCGGATAGCCGCCGCATGCCGCTCAGCCTCCTGCTCCCGGCCGCCCGACTGGTAGGCCTGGACCAGCAGGAAGTGCACCTGGCGGTCGGTTACGTCACCGATGTGCAGTTGGAGCGCGATCTCACCTTGTTTCGCGGCTCCCGCCGCATCTCCCTTCTTCAGCAGCAGGCGGGCGGATTCGAAGTGCGGGTCGCGGGAATTCGGCGCCAGCTTCAGGGCGCGATCGACCCAATACCGGGATTCCTCGAAGTCGCCCAACCGCAGCAGCAGGCGGGAACAGCTCAACAGCATGTCCGTATCGAGTTGGCCCGAGGCCTCGCCTAAACGAATCGCCTCCCGGTAAGTCGCGAGAGCCTCCTTCGTTTGGCCCAGGCTTTCCCGGGCAAGACCCAGAAAAAGCGGCGTGCGGGCATCGCGCGGATTCAACCGGTGCGCCTTCTCCAGCGCCTGAATCGCCGGCGGCAGCTCGTTCTGCCGGTAGAACTGAAACCCGTACAAGAACTGCGCGTACCACGAGGAGGGATCCGCCGCGATGGCCTGTTCCAGGCTCTCCCGCGCCACGTCGTAACGGTTCGCCGCCATGGCCAGCTTGGCTTTGAGTGTCAGGGCCGGCGCCAGCTTCGGATCCAGCCTCAGCGCTTCGTCCACGGCATTGAAAGACTCCTGGTATTTCCCGGCAACGAACAAGCGGTTGGCCCTTTCGTAGGCCGGATAGCCGGCCGAAGGCGGCGCCTGTGCGGCTGTCCCACGAGCCAGCAGGAAAACCAGGAGAACCGTTGCTCGCCAAGGCCGAGTCCGTTTCACGGCTTATCCTCCTCGATCTCGATGATCCGGTCGCCCATGACACCCGTAAGCTTCTGGCTTCCGCCGCCCGGCGATCGGACCTCCACCTGTCTCACGCTCCTATGCGGACCCAGACCGAAGCGCACCAGATGGCAGCATTCTTCAAGCGGAAGTCCAGTCCGGCCTTTTTGGCAATCTCTTCGAACCGGATTTGCGCAATCGCCGGGTGCAGCATTGCCCACACGGCGATGGCGAATGCGCAACAATACCGCATGCGCGAACAGTGTAATCCGCCGCACCTTTCGGCGCAATCGTGCGAGCGATTCACCCGCGGCAGCGGACGTTGTTGATGTCGTCGTTTTCGAGGACCCGTTTCGGGGTCCCTTGGGCGGCCACCTGGATCATCGCGCAAGCCACCTGCCGGGTTGTAGTCACATATCTCGGAAAGAGGGCCTTCCAGATCGGGAAGAGCGGCGCGGCGACCGCATAAATCACCCTCAGCCACCCGGTCTTCGGCGCGATCCCGTCCAGAGGCTGGATGTAGCCCGGACGGAACATGTAGGCCGCCCGGAAGGGCAAGCGGAGCAAGGCGTTCTCGGTTTCGCCCTTCACCCGCGCCCACATCGAGCGGCCGCGTTCCGAGCTGTCCGTGCCGGTTCCCGACACATAGACGAAGGTCATGCCCGGGTTTTGAGGGGCTAATGTTCGTGCCACCGATAAGGTGAGGTCGTAGGTGACACGGCGATAGTCCTGTTCCTTCATCCCGACTGAGGAGACGCCCAGGCAGAAGAAGCAGGCGTCACAACCTGAGAGTTCTCCCTGGATCGCGGAGAGATTCGCCACGTCCGCCTGCACGATTTCGCGCAGCTTCTCGTGGCGTTGGCCGGCCGCCGTGCGGCTGATCGAGAAGACACTCTCCACCCGGGGATCGCGCAGGCATTCTCGCAGGACACCCTGCCCAACCATTCCCGTGGCGCCGAAAAGAATCACCTTCATGGTATTGGCCGCGCCCCCGAACGCCGCCGACGGCGACGATTGGGGCGATTCCACATTCTTTCACACCACGGCGCGTCCCTGACTGTCTGCGAAGGGGATTTTGCGACAGGAATCGACACTACTATCGGCGGCTGCGCGACTCAGCGCCGCGATTGACGATGCGCGCCGCCACCCAACCCGCCCAGATCGATGATCACCGCGACCAGCAGCCACAAAAGATTGATTCCCGCCGTCGGCATGCCGCTGTTAAGTTCCCATGCGTATACGATGGTGGTGAGCGGCAGGAAAATGAAGCCGAGTACCGGAAGCACCAGACCACCGTGGAATGCCTGCTGCAGGTAGGTAGAGAAGATCCACATCAACACGAGCGCGACGCGCGGAAACAGCAGGAGGATGAGCAGGAGGAAGCAAGGCATAATGAGTCCTCAGTGCTTATCGTTGAGGTGGATGACGGCCTTGACCTGGAATGTGTTGTCAATCAGGGCGAGATGGCCGCCGATCGCGACGTAGCGGTGGTTGCTCGGAGGAGGAGGCAAGCGGCGCGACAGATCGGGAGGCGCCGGGTGCACCTTCTTTTGCAGACCCTTGTCCAGCACCGCACCCTCATGCAGGCGCGATTCCTCATCGGCAGACAGTTGGTCTTGGTTCCTCAGCCCTACCGGCGGATGGGCCTGGTTCTGGCTGTACCAGTCGCGCGTCACCTGTTGGTCGTGCTCGTCAAATTGGGTATGACCTTGCTGGTTTCCCCGGTCTTGTGCCAGAACTGCGCTGCCCGTCAAGGCCAGAATCGCAGCGGCGGTCGCAGTCAACAACCGATGTGTTTTCATAAACATCCTCTCTTCCGCCTCGTGATTTCCTTCCAGGGACTGCCGTTTTCAAACGGAACCGTACGAGGCGTTGGGAATGCTAGAGCACGCGCGGTACCGTTCAGACCGAGCGGAAGTTGCCCGCCAGGTCGATCACTGCTGTATCTCAGCACCGAGGCTGATGTGGTCGAGAATCTTCTGTGCGATCGTTGGCTTATCCAGGACGCTGTTGTGCCGCCTGCCATAAACATAGTCGCCAATGAACCATCCCATAGCGGAACCCGCGACCACATCGCCGGGAAAGTGTTTGCGGGCACCCACTCGAGCCACTACAACCATTCCGGCAAGTCCATAGGCCAGAATCGGAATGATCCTCGGGTGAGGATACTGATGGGCGACCACGGATGCCAGTGCCCAGGTGCCGATCGCGTGCCCTGAGGGAAACCCTGAGTTCAGCCGGCCGCCGGGACTGTCCTCAAAGCGACCCTGGCCTTGGTTTTCGAATGGGCGGGCGCGGTCGGCTACGAGCTTCATCGCTTCCACCACCACATTGCTGTCGATCAAGCTCTCAAAAGCAATTAAGCCGGTTTCACGGAGGCGATCCTGGTGCCTGCCGGTGCCTAAGAAGTAGAACCCTGCGCTCACAGGGATGAGCGTGTATGCCGCGCCAAATCGCGATGCCCATGTGCTGACGGACACCTGGCTCGACGAGTTTGGGAGGAGTTTCACAGTCCACTTGTCGGTGGCGACAAAGGCTACCGTGACAGTTCCGAAGATGGCCCAGAATTTTGCGTCTTTCTTATTGGTATGGAAGGGGCTGGTCCAGATGGCCTTCTGGTCCTGAAGAATGTACCTCGGCATGCGCACGAACGGGTGGAAGTACCCGGTGCCGTCCCACAGGTCTTTCTGTTTAATGGCGGGAGAGCCGGGTGTCACCTCCAGCGTGGACCGCTGGGCGGAATCCTGAGCCGTACCCTGGTTATCACTGTTCGGAGCGGTTTGCTGCGCGGCCGGAGACTGATCGGGCGTGGCATCCGGCAAGGGCGCCTGGCCGAAGGCAGTGGATCCGCAATACAGAAGAAAGAAAACCGACAGCAGCCTCATAAACCTCCTCGTTCCTCTGTGCGCCGGCCAGGGCCGTTTAGTGGGCGTTATGCCGACGTTCACTGCACTTCGGTCGCCATGGTCGCGTTCGACGGCAGGTTTCGTTCAGTTGGGCAGAACTGCCGGAGAAGGCCCACCCTCAATGTCAAAGGTGAGAAGCACCGGTACGTTGATTACAATCAGCCCATTCAGACTATTTCTTCTGCTCTTGCGCGCCAGGCGACGGGACCGCCGTCGAACGCTTGTTCCACCCGGCCCCGGCCTCGATCGCAAACAATCTCAGGTAACCCGCGGCTGCACGCAGGCGCACGGCCTCATTGTCGTCCTGCAACAGGTTCCAGTTCTTTCTTCAAAGCAGGGTCGTTTCGCAGACTGATGGAATGCACCGCAGCGCCCCGAATGGACGAATCCTTGTCGGATAGCGTATCCCTGAGCGCTTCGATGGCGGCGGGATCCCTGTCGGCGCCCAGCGTTAAAGCCGCCGATGCGCGTCCCGGGACTCCCGAGCTGGCGAGGATCCCCTGCATGGAAGCAATACTTTCGCCCAGTCCAGGCACCGGAGCAAACCTAACACCCTGCTGCACGGCAAACAGGAAGGTGGTCCGCGGCGTGTGCATCCTGCGCAGGGCATCGCGTTTCTGTTTGGAGAAGAATTTGGATGAGCTCTTGCTTTCCCCTGCGAGAACCGCCAGCAGCGCGGCCCTACCAACGCGGTCATGGCGGGCCCATAGTGCTTTGGCTGCGGCGAAACTCACTTCAGGCACGGCGTCCTCCAGGCCTTGTGTAGCGCCGCCGCGGCGCTCTCACTCTTTACGTTCGCCAGGCTGGCCACCACGGCTTGCCGCACCTCGACATCTTTGTCCTGCAACATCTGCTCTAGCTGGACAAATAACGGCCCGCGCCCAGACGCCAGACTCAACGCGGCCACCGCCTGGTTCCGCGTCTCCGGATTCCTGGCATCCAGCGCACGCTGCAATATTTCACCGCACTGCGCGCCGGTTGCCGCCCAACCGCGAGTCGCCAAAGCCGCTGCCATCGACCCAATTAAGATCCATCGCATTTCATTTTCCGCCTCACTGGCTATGACCGACTCCCCCGATGAGGCGTTTGAGCCAGCCTATTCGTATCTCAGCGTCTCAATCGGATCCAAAAACGCCGCCTTCCGCACCGGGTAGCGCGGCCTGGATCCCGACCTGGGACCATGGACAATAGAATAGGACACGTTCGGATCCATCCGAAGTGCGGGAGAATGGCGGGGCGGCGGCCTGGGGGATCGATCCATTTCACGGTGCTCCGGCCGGTTAACATTCTGTCACTGCCGTCTTCTTTCTTCCCGTTATCGAGCAGAAATCCTAAAGGTACGCAGGGGAGGGATTCCGCTCCCCAACGCGCTCTCCACCCGGCAATTCTTGCTTGATGGACGGCAGAAATTGCACCTAGTCTAGGTGAAGTCTAGGTGCGGGCGCCTGAGCTTCCAGCTCGAGTTCTCACACATTCTGCTTTGGTCCCAAATCTGCCACAGAAGACGCGATCAAGAAACGGATTTCGAGACCGAAACCTCTCTGACCCCTCGGCGCTCGCCAAGAGTTGACCACTTCCGCTCGTTTAAACTGACCCATGCCGAGAACGCGATTTGGCGCAGTGCAAAGAGGAGGCCAGCGATATCATC
>Ga0116223_10001703_pt1 | contig 21918 bp, 12 predicted proteins | sample Sb_taG_3_FD_90092 | JGI IMG/M metagenome (GOLD analysis project Ga0116223, IMG submission 90092) | Peat soil microbial communities from Weissenstadt, Germany - Sb_50d_a_PC metaG | ecosystem: Environmental > Terrestrial > Soil > Wetlands > Peat | place: Germany: Weissenstadt | collected 2010-09-21 | reverse complement strand
GAGCCCATGTTGTCCCTGCCACGGCGAAATGTTGTCGTCCCAATCGGACGAATAGGTCAGTTTTCCCGAAAAAACCGCGCGCACCGACGTGATGATGCCGGTCCAATAGGACAGATAGGCAGGGCCGGTGAGTTGATCGAGTTCCACTCCGATGCTCAGACTTGAAGCGCCGTTCGCTTGCGCCATCTGCGCGACGGCTACGATCATCGTCTTGTAGCTAGCGAAGAATGCCGTGACGTTGGTGGGGTTATAAGTGGAGCGCCAGTCGCCCACGCTGTACGAGCCGATCTTGGTAGGATCGAGAAAATCAAGCAGCGGCCGAACCATGACCGAGAGGCCGTGGCTGTTCGCTTCCGCGATGGTTGCGGCAATAGCGGCCGAGCCGTCGGTGTAGTTGGCATCCGCATAAACCGCGGAGTTTTTGACATCGATGCCGTATTCAAAAGAGAGCGCTACGGCGTTCGCTCCTGTACTCGTCAGCGCGGGAAGCGAGTCGGCATTCTCGTAACCGCCCTTGTAGTACGAGACGTAGTTGAATCCCTTGAAGTTCAAGGAATTGATCTGCGCCAACGCCGGTTTGGCGACGCCCACGGATGTCGCCAATAGGACGACCACCGCCAATAGCGAGTGACGACGTTGCTTCTGCACGCGCCACTCCCACCGAATGCCCACCGCCCAACACCGTGTGCGTGGCAGATTGCTAGCTCTTGCCTCATGCCAGCCGGATGTCGGCTTGGCGCCGCAAGCTTACAAAAAAGACCGTGTGATTCGCACGATTGTAATTTTAGGATAGGAAAAACCAGTAACCCAGGATACCGGACAAAGCCTTTGCAATATTGGCCAGCGCCGCGGGTTTTACCGCGGACTTAGCCCTGTCGACCTGAAACATGCAGATTCCCCGGCGACTGCCACCCTGCCCTGCTGACGCAAGGGGCTCCACGCATTTAGCGGCGGTAGCGTTGCTGAACGCCTTAATGCGCGCTCACGCTTACAGTTGTATTTGTAGTGGGCGTGCTACTCGGGGTCGTTCCGGTCAAGTTCAACGTGAAGGGAGTAGTAATCGGCGTTGTTACGACAACCGTTCTCAAATTAGGCGTCACGCTCCCGGTGCCGCCCCCGCCAGAAGTCCCGCTGCCCGCCGTACCGCCGCCCCCACCGCCGCCCCCGCCGCCACCGCCAGGACCTGCCGCACCGGTCGAGACACCACCAGTCACGGCGGTGAACGCGTCCAGCGCGTCGGCATAAGACACATTTGTAATCGCCGGCCCTAGATCAGCGAAATTCACGATGGGTTGGCTATCTTGTGTAGGAGTGCTCGGAACGCCCTGAGCATTGATCGACACTACTTCGCCGGCCGTCAAAGTAACTACTTGCCCCGAGATGGTCGAAATCACCACCTCACCGGAGATTACTTGAACTTGCAATCCGGCGGATGTGATCACCGCGATGAACTCGGTGCCGCGTATGCCCATCGTGGCATAGGGCGTCTTGATCGAGTAGTCTTCGTGCGGAAGAATGCCGGTGATGAAGCGAAACGATCCCTCCGTTGCCACGACAACCACATTGCCCTGCCCGCCACCGTTAGGGTCATAGACGTACTTGTCGAGCCGGATTTCCGTCGTCGGAGCGATAGTCAGATTGGTGCGATCGGCAAACAGCAACTGAGCCTTGCCGGTAGCACCGGTGCGCACGACCTCGTCCGCATAGATGAAAGTTCCGGTGGTGATGGTCTGTTTGCCCTTATTGGTCTCCCCCTCGACTTGGTCGACGGTCGTGACCGTGTTGCCTATTTTCGGCTGATCGGACCCGGCGCTCCCGGCATTATTTGCGGCGCCAGCGGCCCAGCCGCCGCCTTTATCGACGATGGCCTGCTGAATCGCCGTGGCATAAGCTTGGTTGGTTTTTACCGAGGCAAGCGCCGCCTGGCCGAGTCCAGTCCCAATGGCCGTTCCTTGGGCAGGATTGGCTTTAGCTAAAACCTCCAAAATGTAGGGGAGGTTGGCCTGATTGGCGAGCGCGAGATCGCGGGTCTGAGCAATCAATCCGCCCCCGCCGTTCGGAAATTTCGTCAGAAGTTGATCTGGGTTGACGATGAACTGTTCCGTGGTGATCTGCCCTGCCGGCGGCTGTCCTGGCTGTCCTGCTGACGGCGGTCCCGGCTGCTGCGCCTGGATGCTGAGCGGCACCATAGGAACCGCGATCGCGGAGGCCAACAGGCAAACTCTAAGCGTGTTTCGGAGCGCGACGCGCATGACACCACCTCTTACGGGTTAACATTCCTATCATAAGGGGGACTATGTTACTAGCCGGGCGCAACTTCACGTATTCGGGCTCCCCGATTAATTCTTAACGTGAAAAGGCATGCCTATTCCCGGACTTGATGTGCTCACCCTGAACAGGATCGGGGCCTTTCCAAGTGCTCAAAAAATGAGCTTAAGCGCGCCCAGCCTCGCATCGAAAAACCAGGTGCTGCCCTCGTTCCACCTCGCCGCACGGCTCCTTTTGCGTTTCAGATTGATCCCTTTTGGCAGTTCGCGCGTTGCTACACGAAGGTATGGGGTTACAAGACCGCAAGGAATATAACATGCGCACCCTGATTGCCGTCGCCGCTCTATCTGCTTCCGTCGCGCTGACGATGGGGTTTAGCGCCGAAAGCTATGAAGACCCCCCTTTTGCAAGCTCCGTGCCTATCCAGTCACCTCCAGCAGATAACGAGAACGGTTCCAACGGTAAGGGTATCACTGTGGAACAAGAAAATGCGATCCCTTACCGCCCCTGCACGGAAGTGCTCGGATGGGTAAATGGGCACCTCAGTTGCCGCAATGAATGACCAAAACGAGGCGCTAGCCTTGAGCACGTCGCACGCAGACGAGGCCGGCAGCCAGCATCGAGTTCGGTATGGTGCCGCGCTAGCCGCTACGCAAAAAGCACCGGGAAGATTGAACGTTGTTTCATCTGATAGGGTCAATGACCACCGGTCGAATTGTCGACACGGCCGTCGTTCGCTATGCATTTTCTAAAATAGCTCTGCGCCTCTAATCCGGATCCTTTTGTGCTACCCGCCGCGGGATTGCCGGGCTCGACCGGAGGGAAAGCTTTGGCAGTCAGGGCATCACACTTTCTTGCAAGTTCTGCAGGTGACGGCGTCGACGTCGCTTGTTGCGCAGGGCCCGTGGCTCCCGCCGCCTGGCCACCTTCATCTGGCGAGCATGGTCTGATGCACCGCCCACCCTCGGCGTTGCATGATACCGCGACCGTGCAAGTGTCTCCGCTGTTGTCAGTGGCATACCCCCAACGACACATACAGGTAGAATAGGAGGGTTGCGCGGCAACGGCAGGAGCAAAATCTGCCAACATTAGGACAACGAAGGCCGAGCCAAACAGCAATGAGCGCATTGTAATCGCCCCGATTAGGTGGAGTATCCAATTATATCACGCCGAGCTGTTCTTCCTACAGAGATTTGGCCGGCGCACCTTGACGGGCGTCAACGGACGTGTCGGCTACTTCCCGCCGAACACGCCGCTCAAAACCGCCGATTGACCGTCCGCTTCGCGTTTCGAATTTCGATATCTAGACGCTTTACTTCCCGGATAATTTCATCCATCGCCAAGATGATGGAGTGATTGATGTCTTTTTGCGAGACTTGCTCCCTCATCACTTTAAGCAGATTTTCTAAGGTTTTTACCGACATGCCAAAACCCGAATAAGGTTTGCCAATGCAACAAGCATAGGCGGCACAAATTAATCCGAGCCTAAAAGCAAGGCCTGTTTAAACCGGCAGGGTAGCCGTGCGTTCAACGGATAGAAACCACCCGGTCACGAATGCGACCAAGGCGGTCGTCCCACCGATCGCTTTCACTTGATCGCGGCAGACCCAACTCATCTTCGGTTTTGCCGATTAGCGGCTCAAGCCTCTCAAGCTCGTACAACAGCCGATTAACGACCTCCAGTACGTGCTTTTTCTCCGTCACTGGCTTGTTCGCAATTATTCTTTCAGCCAAGAGCTGCCCTTGACCCGCCTCCGCCCGGTTCATCTGGGCCACTATTTGGTCTATTAGGTCAGTCGCTTGTTTGTGTGTAGCGGGCATCTGCTCCATTGCTCCCAGCCTCACTGAGCTTCTGGAAGGTGAAGTTGATTCGCTAGCAAGTCATGGTCCAAAAAACTGCGTCCACAGATTTCATTGTCGTCCACAGCGGCGCGGAGTGACCGTCCAGTCACTGATGCCGTCGATGCCGGCACAAGCTCGCCAAGGTTGCCGTGGCCACCCGCAAAAAGGCCGCCACGATCGTGCAGAAGCGTTTGGCGGTTGGCTGGAAAGCCTCCCTCACCGATAAGCACATCACTCTCCGTCAGGCACATAAACTGAAACTTCGGCTGAACGACGCCTGCCGATGGGAGCCGGATCTCAAAGCGCTCCAAACATCCTAGGGATTCCGGCCAAACAGCTCAGCTAGTGATCGAGGTCGCCGTTGCGGGCCCACCGCCGGCCGCGGCGTTATTCGGCAAGCCTGCCGCCGCTGGATTTCATTTTTCAGAAATTCTTACATCGCCGCGAATGCTAATACTCGATCCCCTTTAGACGAATGTGCCAGACCCTCAATCGGCATCAAGGCAGTTGGTCTAGGCACCTCTGCCGATAAAGGCGCTCAACTTTTTGTGATCTTGCAAGACGGCGAGACTGTGAAGCGCGTCACAGATTGGATCTGTTTCCTCCGCCACAAACATGTTGCGTCGCCCATGATTCCGGCTTCCTGAGCAGATTTAATGGGTCAGCAATGATAGCAGGATTGAGCACAGTTTGCGTGGTGTTTGGCGCAGCTATCGCTTACATGGCGAAGAGCTACCCCCGATATCGCGGAGCTATCGAGACTGTAGGAGGAATTCTATTGATCGGCGGATTTGCATTGCTGGGCTACGCGCTCGAAAGCGTATGCGGGCACCCCTAGGTTTTCAATCCAGCGGCAGATAGCCAAAGCGCCGCATTTGCTCGCCGTGGTCGCGCACGATGCGGTCGACCTGGGCCGCCGTCAGCGCGTCCTTCCATTGCCCGGCGCGGCCTTCGCGAAAAAAGCTTTGATCGGCATTCGGCGGCCGCTCGCGAAAACCCTTTGCTTTTTCCTGGGCCTGCAACCGCGCGAAGGAGGACCATTCGATGGCTCGCGCCAACTGCCGGCGGGTGGGATGGAGCAGAAGATGCCGCGCCAGCGCGGTGAACGCCTTTTTTGGATCGGCCAGCATGTCTTCGTAACGCATCACGTGCAGGGCGCGATGCGACTTTCGGGTCCAGCTCAGAGCGTGCTGGCTCCACGAACCGATCACCTCGTACACGGCGTCATCGCGGCCGTCCGACTCCAGGTCCGTCTCCGACATTTGGCCGATGATCTGATCGACGGAACTGCCGGAGTGATGAGCGAGAGAGATCGCGACGTCGAGCGGATTGCGAACGACATAAACGGCGCCGGCCGTGACGGCGAAATTAACCGTGGAATGACCACGATCCATGACCAGGCAGTTGTGGGTTTTGATGAAGATGAGACCCTCCGCGCCATCCGAAATTTGCTGATGCACCGCCTGGCGCGTCGCGGCGATCTCGCGGCGATGGACCGCGTTGTCGGGCTCGAACCCCAAAAAATTGGCATAGCGTTTCTTGTCGAGGTCCCAGGTGGAAAACCGCGCCATTTCGTTGATGTCCTGCTCGCCCGATTCGCCTTTCATGATCCGGGCGATGTTGTGCAAAAACGCACGGGTCCACGTGTTCCCCGACTTAGGGTAAGACGCGATCCAGACAATCCCCGATTTCTGCGGCCACTCTTGTTGTGCCATTGCGGTTGTCGCACTGCCTCAGATTGTTACAATGCGTGATACTCGTCTTCAGATTGGAGGCTCGACATAAGAGCAACGCTCCATTTTGTTGCCGCTTTGTCACACAGTGAAAAGAAAAGCGCAAAAGCAGTTTTCCCCGCCGCATTTCCCACCAGAACCCATAGACCGGATTTGCGGAATTGCAGGAATCCAATAGCTTGGGTTCGATCCAGGGGACCGCATGCCTTCAATCCAATTATCCATGCGTGGCACGCTACTGACCAGCGCTTCGGCTTTCGCTCTCTCCTTTTCGGGGTATAGCGCCGAAGCCCAGTTTGTACTGCCCGCCAACAGCACGCCGTCGCAGTGGACGGTGTGGGGGGAAGGCGCTTCGTTTCAGACCGGCGGCGGCAGCATCAACGTACCCGCGCTCCCCGGCCTGACCGCGCCCTTCATGGGTCTAAGCCCAAGGGGCGGCTTGGAGGGCGCTGCGGGTTTCGATTACAACTGGGCCGGTCCATGGCATGTCGTTTTCGATATTCGCTACGGCAGGAGCAGAACCGCCACTAACAATTCTTCCAGCAGCTCTTCGTCGTCATTTCATTCCACCACCTTCAAAACCTTTTTCTCCAGTCACAAAAGCAGCAGCAACTCCCAGTCTGCGTGGGAACGTGAAAGTCACTTGGTGGCGGATTTCATGGTCGGCCGCGATTATGGACTGGGCACCACCACCGGACAATGGCAGTTCGGCATTCGCCTCGCCGATCTGAGCGCAAAGACTTGGGTACAGCAATCCGCGACGACGTCGAGCTCTTTCTTTAGCACCTACATCCCCAATGGTGCTCTAATTCGCTCAGGATCGACATCGTCGACGGAAAACGCCAGCGGAGCATTCAACAGCCGCTTCTTCGGCGTCGGCCCGCGTCTCGCCGTTACCGGCAGCTTACCGATACAGGTCGCCTGGTCGATCGATTACGAGGCAGGCATTGCTGGATTGATCGGCGATCGCTCGTTCAATTACTTGGTGACGGTCACGCCCGGGGCGTCCCTTTGGGGCAGCAATAATAACTACGGCATTGTCTTCAATGCCGACGCGTGGGCAGGGCTTTCGTATGCTCTTACTAGCCAACTCAAAGTGACTGGCGGCATTCGCGCCGATTACTACGCTGACGCGTTGACCACCTACAACTTCGCGGGCGGCTTCACCAACGTCGATCGCCTGTACTGGGGACCTTTTCTGCGCTTGACCGGAAAATTCTGAGGTCGCAGGCTGCGCGCGCGGCATATCGTGTAACGCCGGTTCCGAACATGAATATCGTCGAGCCGATCCTCTTCCAGGCGCGATGCCAGCCGGAGGCTCCAGCCCTTTGCGCCCAGGGCAGAGACTCGATCAGTTACGCGCGGCTGACCGCCCAGATGAACAATATCGCGCGCCGCGCTATGGCGTGTGGCCTCAAGCGCGGCGACCTGGTGGCATTATCGATTACCGACCAATTGCTCCATTCGATCGTGATTCTCGGCCTTACACAGGTTGGAATAATCTCGGTATCGGTCGCGATGCAGAAACCGCCCGAAGGGTTGAAGATCGATGCCGTGATCGCCAACACCGCTTATCCGTTCGCTCCGCACGCGCGGCACCTGTCTCTGGATAATTCGTGGATCGCAGGCAATGCCGCGGCCGTCGAAATATCGCCGGCCGGCAGCGCGGCAACCGACGAGATTTGCCGGATCATCCTGACTTCCGGGACTACTGGCGGTCCGAAGGCGGTTGCTCTGACGCATAATCTGGTCATCGGAAATGCCGGACGCTATGAGCACCTGTTGGGCGGCCGATTCTCCGCCTACTCGCGCATCTATATGAACATAGGTCTTGGGTCTGCGCCCGGATATTGGTTTCTGGTTTACATCCTGGGGCACGGCGGTACGGCCTTCTTTGCCGGCGAGAGCCTCGAGAACACGCTGCGCTCGTTCGAAATATTTCAAATTCAGGCCATATCGACGACACCGGCCATGCTTGCGCAGCTGCTCGCACAATGCGATCAGCATCCATCGATTGAGGTTCATGTCGATACCATCACCTCGACCGGCGGCATTTTTCCGCGCGCGCTGTTTGAGCGCGTGCGGCCGCGGCTCTGCTCCCATGTCGTCACCCGCTACGGCTCGACCGAGATCGGCGGCGCCGCTGCGGCACCGGCTGAGCGCATCGCCCACATCGAGGGGGCAGCCGGCTATATCGTGCCGGGCGCACGAGTCGAGATCGTCGATGAGGCGGACCGCCCAGTTCCCACCGGCAGCGAAGGAATCGTGCGTCTTTCGAGCGAATTTGGCGTCGACCGCTATATCGACGATCCGATCGAATCTGCAAAAGTCTTCCGCGACGGCTGGTTCTATCCGGGCGACCTTGGGTCGCTTACGGCCGACAATCTCCTCATCATTTCTGGCCGCCAGAATGACGTCTTGAACGTCGGCGGAGCCAAGATGGCGGCTGAAAGGCTCGAGTCCATATTGGCGTCGTTCACCGGCATCAGCGACGCCGCGGTTTTCGCCGCCACCAGCCCGAGCGGCATCGATGAAGTCTGGGCGGCAGTCGTGTGCGGGGGAAAGCTTGATCCGGAATCACTACGCGCGCATTGCCGCTCGCAAATAGGGGGCGCCTTCGTGCCGGCGCACGTGGTGTCGCTCGAGACACTGCCGATCACCGCCACAGGGAAGGTTGATCGGCAGGGGCTGAAGCAGATGCTCATCGCTGGCGCACAGTCCTGACGATCGCAGGTCGGTCAATCTCCGAGATTGACCGAGCAGCGCCGAGGGCACAATCTCAAACTCGCAAAAATCCCGGATTGTCTCCGAAGATGAACATTATCGAGCCAATTCTGTTCCAGACGAAGTGTCAGCCGGAAGCGCCGGCGCTGTGCGCGCATGGCTCCGATATTGTGAGCTACGCAAGGCTTGCAACCCGCATGAACATCGTTGCCAGGCGCGCGATGTCCATTGGCCTCAAGCCCGGCGACGTCGTGGCCTTATCGATCACCGACCAACTGCTGCATTCGATCGTCATTCTCGGGCTAACACAGATAGGAATCATTCCGATCTCGGTGGCGATGCAACGGCCACCGCCGGGACTGAAGATCGCCGCCGTGATCAGCAATACCAACTATCCGCATGCTCCGCAGGCGCGGCAATTGCCCCTGGACTTCAGCTGGGTCGCGGGCGACGGCACACCAGTCGAGGCGGCACCGGAAGGGAAAACGCGGAGCGACGAGACTTGTCGCATCATATTGACTTCTGGAACCACCGGCACTCCGAAAGCCGTGGCGCTTACGCACAGGCTTGCCATGGCTAGATGCGATCGATTTCAATTTCTCCTGGGCAACCGACATCCGGCCTGTTCTCGTGTTTATTTGAACATCGGCGTCGCGACCTCGCTCGGCTATTATTTTCTGATTTATATCCTCAGCCGGGGCGGCACTTTGTTCCTTCGCGGAGAGAGCATCGAGGACACCTTGCGGTCGTTCGGCATATTTCGCGTTCAGGCCCTCGTCGGCTCGGTGTCGACTCTTACCTACCTCGTCGACCTCTGCGAGCGAGATCCGTCGCTCGCATTTCACGTCGATACGATCTTTTGCGGCGGCAGTGTGATATCGCGCGCGATGTTGGAGCGAGTGCGCCCACGCCTGTGCTCCCACCTGTTCTGCCGCTATAGCGCAACCGAAACCGGCACAACGGCTACTGCGCCTGCGGAGCAGATCGTGCACATCCCGGGAGCGGTCGGTTACGTAGCGCCCGGTGTCAGTGTCCAGATTGTCGATGACTCCGGCCGGTGCCTGCCAGCGGGGCGGGAAGGACTCGTACGCATTGCAAGCGAAGTCGCCGTCGATCGCTATTTCGAAGATCCAGAAACATCCTCGGAGTTCTTTCGCGATGGCTGGTTCTATCCGGGCGACGTCGGATCGCTGACATCCGAGAATCTGCTGATCATTTCGGGGCGCAGCAACAGCGTATTGAATGCCGGCGGCGGTAAGCTTTCCGCTGAAAAAATTGAGGCCGCCCTGATGTCGTTCAAGGGCGTGAGCGAGGCCGCAGTCTTCATGGCGACCGGTCCGCTTGGCGTCGAAGAAGTTTGGGCCGGCATCGTGTGCAGCGAGAAGGTCGACAGCGAGCGGTTGCGGACACACTGTCGGCAGCACATGCCAGCAATTTTTGTTCCGGCACACATCGTGACGCTCGACGCGCTGCCGATCAACGCCACCGGCAAGGTCGACCGGGCGCGTGTGAAAGAAACAGTCTTACGCGCCGCGCGGTCCTGACCGGCGGCGCTATCGCATGTTCAGTTTTGAAAGACATGGTTCGTCGGCCGCGGCAAGCCGAGATTTTCGCGCGTTGCTATTTGCTACGAAACACGCCGCGCCGCTGCAATTCGTTCAATCGATCGGCGCGTATGATTCATCGCCGAGAATCGCCGAAGCAAGCAAAGAAATAATTTGTGCATCCAAACGTATACGGTGATTATATTTTACAACCTCATTGAGCTATTAGCCACACTTAGAGCCACTTGTAGAAAGCTTGCGCCGGCAGCGACGGCATCTTAAGTCAACACGCTAGAGATTACCGGGCAGCTGGGAGCCACCGACATGACAGAGACCTTTGTTGACGGCCTCCAGGTCGTCGTCGCAACCAAGGGGCGGGAACGCCAGTACTGGGTTGCCGTGACGCCCCGCAAAAAGGCCGCCACGGTCGTGCAGAGGCGTCTAGAGGACGGTTGGAAAGCCGCCCTCACCGATAAGCAAATCACTGTCCGCCAGGCCCATAAACTGAAACTTCGCCTGAACGACGCCTGCCAATGGGACCCCAATATCTAAGCCCCTCAATCCTCCAAGCGACCGCCGCGATCGACCTCTGCGCCGATGATTGCCTGCGGCGTCGTGGGACCTGCGGCGTATCATATCCACCGTGCCACTTTGACGGGACAATCAGGTTGTGCAACCGTAGGGGATCGTTTGTTGAATGAAGGGCTTCTGACATGGCGAGAGTGACCAACACCAGAACGGCAACTGCAGTAGATAGCCACATCGGGCAGAAGATTCGCGCCCGACGAATTTTTTTGCGAATGAGCCAAACAGAAGTTGCCGACGCGCTCGGTATCTCGTTTCAGCAAATTCAGAAATACGAGAAGGGAATGAACCGCGTCGGGGCGTCGCGCCTGCAACAAATCAGTGACGCGCTAGGCGTGTCGCCGTATTATTTTTTTGAAAATGCACCAACCGTCGGAAAGAAGATGCCCGCGCCAATCGAAGGCCAGCTGCCGGAGCAAGCAATCGTATCGTTCCTTGGCACCCGTGAGGGCGCCTCTCTCGTGCGCGGATTTCTCGCTATCAAACAAAAACCAATTCGCCGGGCGGTTATCGAATTCATCCGTACCATCGCGTAGTACGAATAAACATGCCGCTCGCTCGCGTTGGCGAGTTTCACCACTCAAAGCCGCGCTGATTTATTCCATCGATTCATGGTGCGGCTGGAAAGCGAGCGTTGCCCTGAAGTGGACCCCTAACCTTTTATCGTCGCGCCACGTCACCTTGCAGATCCGGCAGACTTGGTTTGGCATCACGAGATTAAACAGCACCGGAATCCCATGAGTGGTTTGCACAATAAGACATGCTCCCAGCCTTGAGAGCTTTCCAATCGTACATGGGACTTCCGTACTGCCGAACAGGATCCTCGCGGATTTGACTAGGCCCATGGGTTCATCGCGCTCATGAATCGGAAACCGGTGACCACGCCCGACCGGACCCACACATAATCCAAACTCAAGCGTTCGGCGTTTCTAAAAGCGCGAGAGCTTCATCGGCGGTAAGTTCTCTCGAGCACTGATTGCAACTGAACGTCCGAAATTTCGACAGATGCATGGGGTTGCCGCAACCCGGACATGTCACCAATTGATCCACACAAACAACGGCTACATGGGCAACTTTGCCCCTCCGGAGCCGTCGCCCCCGCGCGCCATCTTTCGATTCTGAAACCCCTGGCACCCGCATATTGGAAGGCTAACGGCACCCCACCCGACCGGATGTGACGGCCAACACAAATCCTGACTTTCCACAGGGCTTTTGCTGCCGCTTTTGACAGCAGAGGACCGATCAAGCCATCCAAAACGGCTTAGCTGCCTCAAATTCCGCGGTACAGCGAGACATCCCGATGTCCTGCAAGCACGTGTCGCTGAGACCCTCCAACTCGCTGCGCGAGCGAGAGTATTGCCACCACATGACGAGCCGATGCTTCACATCGCTCCAGCAGAAGCCTTGGCGGGGATGAACTGTGAGCTCCAAGCTTAGCGTGTTCATAGCACCCTCCCGTTCGGGGGATATTGCTCCTCAGAATCTCAAATATAACTGATGCAATAACAGCAGGACGTGATCGGCAGCACAAATTAGTGCTTTTGCCTCTCGCTGAAAGATTTGCCGTTTCCGAAAGATTCGAATTTGCGGGTGCGGCAGTTAAATTCATTCCCACAGCACATTGGGACGTTCGGAGGACAAGGGCGCTGCAATTAGCGCTGTGGCCCGCACAGGCTACACGCTCGGCGCGGAAGACATCGCTATAAAGATTTGCGATCCATTGGCGGCGGCAAGTACATTCCCGCCGACGTGGTTGCGAAAGCGCCGTTAGGTAAGTCTTTCGACTGCCGACAAACCTATTTGCCGCAAGCGTGCAGGGTCGCATTCGCCGCGGCCAGCCGCCTCAATGATGCGGGCCGCGATATTGGCATAAACTGCAGCGGGCTGTGCGGTGTGGTGGATGATCTTGACCGTCGCATTAAAGGCTTCGCCCATATTGCGCGTCACCTCGTCATCGAACGAACCGTCTTCGGGCTTGATGAACGGTAGAATTGACGCCACGCCACTACCCCTGTCGCACCCGCGAACTTTAGCGGAAAACATAAAACTATACTAGCGGCCCTTAAAACCCCCCGCGCTGCGGACGATATGCGACGTCGGCTGCTTCTTCCGGCGGATTGCCTGGGGGAAGTCAGATGAAAAAGCCCTTCGTCGCGACCATTGGCGTAGTCCCATTCTGTGGCGCCCCCGCGCTCGCAGCCAACATGGCGATGAAATCGATGCCGCCCGCGCCGGTCGCTGTAGCCCCGAGTTGGACCGGCATTTACGTCGGCGGCTACGTATTTGAGTACTTTATTACCGCGTTGTTGGCGGCGGGGCATTCACGATGGGAATTCCTGCCGCCGCATCATATGACGCGATCTGCATTGGTTCGCTTTTGAGCGCAAACAAGGCGCCCCCGAGCGCCATTCCGGCGAAAAATACCGTGACAATCGCTAAAATTGCCGCGCCGTCATGCCGTGGAGGAATGACTCCCCGCAGTTGCTTATCCAAAAGTTTCTGGGCGTACTTATCCATTTCCACACGTGTCTGCCGGCATCCCCATACCTAACGCGCGAAAGCGGCCGGCGTTCCAACGGATCTGAGCCTCACTACCCCGAACCTCGATGGGCTACTCGGCTCAAAGCAGATCCAAGCTGCTGACTTGGCATCGACAACCCGCAAAGCCGTTTTGGCGCTGGCCACCAGAACCAACGGTTCTGCAAGTGCTCGGGCGGCTGCGCATTCCGCGCGTGCTTCGACGCTGATCAGTGCAGCAAGGTGCTGCTTGCCGCCATCTGGTGGAAATGGTCCACGCTCGCGGCAATGTTGGCGGCGTCCTGGTGGATGGCATCGAAGGCGAAATCTTGGTGGAACTCAGGAGCCATTGAAACGAGCGCAGGCGCGACGATTTGAATGTTGTTGTGGGCGAGTTCGTTCGTAGTGCCGCTCGTGTTCTGCGCCGTATCGCTGCCGAGATTCGGGTGGAAGGCAAAGTTGTCGTTGCTCAAGATGCTGAACGACACCGATGCCAGCGTCGGCGACGTGGCAGGAGCTGGCGACGTGGCGAGTGTCGGCACCACGGCGTGCTCGTTGGCGGGCACCGTCGAAGGCGCGACTTCGCTGTTGGCCGCGCTCGAGCCATCGACGATCGCCGGCCCTACGCCGTGATCACCGCCGGACGCCGACGTATCATTGGATGCGACGGCGTCATCGCCGGTCAGCGTATTCAAAAGCGACAAAAGCAGGCTCGGGGTGAAACCGCCGTTTAGTCCATTCGTTAGCGTGCCGGCGTCCGCTTCGCTCGAATTTCCGTCTGTTGCGCCGGTCGCCGGGAGAACGGCAGCATGGTCGCCACCGAATGCCGCCTCGATCGTCGAACCAGCGGGCTGGCCGCTGTCAGGCGCAAGTGTACCGGATGGCGGCGCCAACTGGTTGGTCACGGGTGTAGCGTCGCTGCCGTTGTCCAAGCTCAAGGTCACCGCCGAGAGCTGGTCGCCGCCGAATGCCGTCTCGTTCGCCGGGCCTGTGGCGTGGTCGGTCCCGGACCCATTCTGGTCGGCCGGCGTTGCTGCACTGTCGCCCGCGGAAGCAGTCGTCACGGGGAAACCAGCGTCCTTCGCGACCGCTGCCGGCGGATCGTAAATGTAGGTATTGCCGCCGACGTCTTCGATTTTGAAGCATTGATTGAAATCGTCGAACGTGAGCGTTACGGAACGATCGCCGTCGTACAGCGTCAGGATTTCGTTGCCATCGCAATGTTGCACGCAATAGGACGTTTCGCAGAAGCCGGTCAATTCGACTGTGTCCGAGTTACACGAGCCCCCGGACGTTCCATCAAATCCATAGATTTGGCCGCTGAAATGCGCCGCGTCACCTAGCACGAGCGTACCGTAATCCGTGCCGCTGTCGCCGTTGCAGAACGTTACGTTCACGTCCGACGCCTTGTCGAACTGGAGCGTGCCCCCTTGGATAAGGGCACAACCGCCGCTGATGCAGTCTTCGACATGCAACAGCCCGCCCGACTGCGCCACCAGCATGCCGCCGTTGTCGACAACGCTCTTGATGTCCAGCGTGCCGCCGCAGCTCGCTTCGAGAGTCCCACAGTTGACGATGGTGTTGCAGCCGGTATCGAGGGTGAGCGTTCCGCCATCGCTATTGGCGTTGATCACCCCGCAGGCCTCGTTAATCAGAACGAGGCCGCCGCAGCCGATCGCGCCCGTGCCCGTGATCGTATCGGCGTTGTACAGCGTGTCGCCACATGACGCGGCCGCAATCACTCCGCAATCGAGCGCCACCGCGCCGCCGCCATCGAGCGTCAGTGAATCGCTGTCCACCAACAAGGTGCCATGGTCGAGCGCAATGCCGTTGCTGCCGGCCGTCGCCGTGTCCCCTGTCCAAGTGATCGAACAGGCCATGACGTCAATCGTGCCACCACAGCTTGCGCCGAGCAGGCCGGAATTGCACACGTCGTCATCGATCTGCAGCGTCGCATTGTTGGTGACTTCCATCAGGCCGGCGTTGCTAACGCTGTGGCCGGTGTTGATGTCAAGCGTAGTGCCGCAAACGTCTGCATTGATGACGCCATCGGCCTCGTTGACCAGGATCAGGCAATCGCCGCCGATCGTGCCGGTACCCGAAATGCCGCTGTCGTTATGAAGCGTTCCGCCCGATGCGCCGCCAACAATGGCATCGCTGCTGCCGCCCAAAATGACCACACCGCAGCCGTCGAGCGTCACGCATCCGTCAATCACCAAGTTGGCGCCCGAGACTTCCTCGTCGACGTTGATCGTGCTGTTGTTAACGATCGTGCCTTGCAGCGCCAGGCTGACCCCATCCTCTACCGTCACCACGCCGTGGTTCAGGGTCACGTCGTTGAACGTGCTGTCGCCTGTCACGTCGATATTGCCGGCAATAATGCAGCCCCAGGGATCCGTGCTGTAATCGTCGATGGTGCCGCCGTGGACGGTGACGCCCGAGAGCCGTAACGTAGTGTCGCCATCGACCGCCAATACGGCATCGCACGCGTCGTGGAACGTCGTCCCCGTCACGCAGTCGTTGTCGAGCGTTAGCCTGGCGCCGTTGTCGATCTGCACGTCGGTGCCGCAAGCGATGCTGCTGCACTCCAACGTCGTGTCGCCGCAGACCACCTGGATCAGGCCGCCGCAGCTCGTCTCCAGCGTGCCGCCGCTGATGGTGATCTGGTCGAGAACGACGGTAGCATCGCAACCGACCGCCTGGATGATGCCGCAGTGGCCGTTGTCGACATCGCTGCGCAGCACCAGCGTGCCGCCCCAGGTCGCCTCCATCGTGCCGAAATTGCAGATGGCAATGCAGCCGGTGTCGATGACGAGACAACCGTCCGCGCTGTCGGCGTTGATCAGGCCGCAGGCTTCGTTGACCAGTTTCAGCGACGTGTCCCCGGTTCCGATCTGACCGGAGCCGATGATGGAGCTGAAGTTCTTGAGCGTTCCGTCACATATGCCGGTAATCTCGTCGCCGCTGCCGTCCAGTGTGACCACGCCAGAGCCGCAGAGCGCGACCGTGCCGTCGATCACCAGATCGGCGCCGGTCGGGCCGCAATCGACGTCGATGGTGCCGTTATTGTCGATCTGGCCGACGAGGTCGAGGGCGGCGCCTGCGTCCACCTTGACGAAGGCATCGATCGTCACCGCGCTGTCGACGCCATTGAAGACCGTCGTGTTCGAACCGTCTCCCGGCGAGACGATCGTGATGAGGCCGAGAGTGCCACCGGCGGTATCGTCGGTCGCCAGCGTGCCGCCATCGATCGTGGCGTTGCAGAGATCGACGACCGAGCCTTTGCCGAGCGCCGAGATCGTGCCGCCGGCGTTGTGTACGGTGCTGTTGTCGATGGCGATCGTGCCGCCGGTGCTGTCGTCGCCCAGCGGCACGAAGGCGCGGATGAACCCGGTATTGGTAACGAAACTGTCTTTTATCGTGATCGAGCCGCCGTCGTAGGCCGAGATGCCGTTGCCGTCGTCGAGCGTCCCGCCGCTGTTATTGATGCAGCTGTAGTCGATGCAGATCGATCCGCCATCCTGGGCGCCGATGATGCCGGTGCTGACGACATTGCTGCACTCGATCGTGACGATGCCGCCGTTTTCCGCTCCAATTCCGTTCAAGACGCCATCGACAAGGGCGCCGAAATTCTGCACGCAACTGTCTTCGATCGTGACAATCCCGCCATCGGCTCCAATCAGGCCGCAATTGACGATGTGACTGCCGTCGAATGTGACCGTCCCGCCGGCCATCGTTCCGATGCTGGCGTTGCTGGCATTGAAGACGCAGTCGTCGCTGAAGGTGATCGACCCGCCACACGACGCGCCAATCTGGCCGCTGCTCTCATTGCGGACATTGCCGTCGATCTGAATATTGCCGCCGTGCGACGCGGTGACCATGCCGTAATTGTCGAGGCTCGAGTCGATCGTCAGCGTTCCGCCGCAGGTCGCTTCGAGCGTGCCACAGTTGGTAATCTCGTTGGCGCCGGTGTTGAGGGTAAGCGTCGCGTCGCTGATATTGGCATCGATCGTCCCGCCCGACAGATTGTCCAACCTCAGGTTGTCGTCGCCGGCGCCGATCTGGCCGCTGCCCGAAATGGTGCTGGCATTGTTGAGAATCGCACCCGGAGCGAGCGCGACGATCTTGTCGTTGCCGCCGTTCAATTGCACCGATCCGCCGTTGACCGTGACGGTGCCGTCGAGTTCGAGGATCGCGTTGCCGCCGAAGCCGAGCGCGACCGTGCCGTTGGTATTGGTGATCGTCTCGCGCAGGATCAGCGTCGTATTGTCGGTGACATAGACGTAACCATCGTTGGTCACGCCATCGAATACAGTGCTGGTCGCGACGCCGTTATTCGTGATCGTCTCGATGGTGCCGAAATTACTGGTCTTCAGCGTGCCGCCGATGATGATGTCGTCGAGCAGCTCGACCTTGGAGGCGTTGTCCGCCGTCAAATCGGGGCTGGGGTCATTGAATGCCGCGATGGCGCCGCCGGCATTGTTCATGTTGGTGAAGTCGATCAGCAGCACGGCGCCGATACCGAGCGCTTCCAGCGTGCCGGAATTCGTCGTCGTTGCCGTGTTGCGCGTTCCGGTGTTGATGATGAACTCGCCGCCGACCGCCTCGATGATGCCGCTGTTGTTGAGAGAGAGAACGCCAGGCAAGGCCGTGTCGCCGGTGCCGATGGTGCCTTGGCCCTCGATCGTGCCTTTGTTCAACAGCGTCGCGTTGCTCGTGCCGCCACGGATCGAATAGGACGTGAAATCCATCTCGAACGTGCCGGCGCCCTCGAACGTCACCGTGCCGTCGATCAGCGCCGCGACGCCCGAGCCGCCCCCGCTCAAATCCAGGATCGCATGGAGGTCGGTCTTGATGTCGCTGCCATCGGCGATGGTGACGTTCATGAGCGTCGAGGTGCCGCTCACCGCCTTGATGACGCCGCCGCCGCTGGTCTCCAGCGTACCGTCCATGACGGTCGCGCCGACGAGCTGCACCACGGCATTGGTGCCATTGGCCTCGATGGAACCGCCATCGTTGCTCACGCCGGCGCCACCCGCGAAGCCGTCGATGATCACGGTACCGCCCGTGCCGGCCGCGATGGTGCCGGTGTTCTGCACGCCGGTCAGCGTCGATGCGAAGGTGATGGTGCCGCCGTCGGCGAGGATCTGGCCGCCGTTATTATTGACGCTGCCAGTATTGCCGTCGGCACCGAATGTGATGGAGCCGCCCGAGTTCGCCAGGAACACGCCGTCCGACTGGTTTTGGACGAAGGGCTCGCCGCTGAACGCGATGGTGCCGTTGTTGTCGGCCTTGACCGTGCCGTCGTTGGTGAGGCTGCCGTCCTGGTAGGTGATGGTACCGTCGTTCGCCTCAACGGTGGCGCCGTTATCGTTTTCCAGCGTCACCGAGGTGAACGCGATGACGCCGCTGTTCTCGGCAATCATCGTGGCGGCATTTTCCGAGTCATTGCCGTTCGAGATGTTGATCTGCGAGCCGAGATCGGTCGATTCGACGGTGCCGGCGTGGTTCTTGACGCCAGAATTGAGGTTGACGATGCCGCCGAGGTCGGCCTCGGTCAGATTGAAATTGTCGTAGCCGCCGTTGTCGAAATTGACGATGCCGCCGAGGGTGGCCTCGATCGTGCCGTAGTTGCCGCCTTGAGGGCCGCCACCACCACCTCCGCCGCCTCCGCCGTGCGTGTTCAGGAAATTGACCGTGCCGCCGGCGCCGGCTTGGATCAGGCCGTGATTCGAGCCGCCCTGGACCAAGATGTTGAAATCGACGATGCCGCCGCTCACGGCGATGATCTGGCCGGAATTGACGTTCTGGTCGGCGACCAGATCGATGGTCACGATGCCGCCGTCGGTCGCCGTGATCACGCCTGTGGCGTTGTTGGTCAGCAACGTGTCGCCTTGCATCGTCACGCTGGCGCCGCTGCCGACCGTGATCGAACCTTCATTGGTGACGGTGTCGCCGTGCAGGACCGAAGCGCCCCCGCTGACGACGGCAGTGCCCGCATTGTCGATGGTATTGCCGATGATCGAGGCGCTGATCAGATCGAGGTTCGAGGTCGCATCGATGGTCGCGGTGCCGGCGCTCGAATTGGTGACCGTAATATTCTCGAGCTGCAACGTGCCGCCGTTGGTCGCCTCCAACAGGTTGCCGTTGGCGATCGAGCCGCCGTCAAAAGCGACGGTGCCGCCGTTCGCGTTGATCGTGCCGCCGGCCGGGTCGGGCGTGCTGATCGCCTCGTTGGTGACGGCGACATTGGTGAAGGTGATGCTGCCGCCATTTTTGGCGACGACCGAAAACAGATTGTCGAATGTCGCGCCCGAAAGCGTGACCGTCGCGGTGCCGCCGTCAGCCTGGACCGTGCCGGCATTGGCGACGCTGTCTTTGATCGCCAGCGTGCCGCCGGCAGTCGCCTCCACTAGGCCATCGTTATAGAATTGGTTGCCGGTATTGATGGTCAGGAGGCCGTTGTTGGCATTGACGGTGCCAAAATTCTGAAACGTCAGATTGCCGTCGCCGCCGCCGATCGTGCCGGTGCCCTCGATAGTGTAGTCGACGTTGATTAACAGCGCGCCGGTGCCGGGAACGCCGAGGATGAAGTTCTCGCCGGCGCTGCCGATCATATTGATCGTGCCGCCGCCGACGAGCGGCACGGCGCCATCGATGAACAGCGTCGGATCGGAGCCGGACGCATTGAGCTGAACCGTGCCGTTCCCGTGGATGAAATCGTAAATCGTGAACGAAGTGCCGCTGACGATATTGAGGACCCCGGTGGGACTATTGGGGTTGTTCTGGACCACAAGCCCAGCTGCCGAGTCGGCACCGACGGTCGTCACCTTATAGGCGGGAATGATGACTTCCTGGGGCGACGACGGCTGGTCGCCACCGAGCCAATCCGGGCCGACATTCCAAGGGCCGTTGTTATTGGCGGTCCATATGACGACGGTCGGCGGCCCGGTCGGCTCAGTCGGCCCAGTCACGAAGTCGTACGTTGTCGTGCCGCCCGGATTCGATCCGCCTGGAGTGTAATTGATGGTGAAGGGTTTGCCGCTGTCTTCAAACAGCTGCGGAATCGGATTGGGCAACGCGAACGGCGGCGGCGTTGTTGAGCTGCCGTTGTTGCCGTTGCCGTTCAGGTTGGCCGGATTGAGCGTCAGGAACAGCTGCTGCAGCATCTCCTGCTCGAACGCGTATTGCGAATTCGTCGCCGGCTCGGTCGTCACCAGCGGTGGCTGCCCGAGCCCTTGCGGCGTCAGGTAGGTGACGTATCCGCTCTGCGAGATGGTGGCGAGAACGATGGGATTGCCGTTGGCGTCGCGTTGGATGTTGCCCTGCGCGTCGGTCAGATAGCAGTCCCATACGCCGGTAATTCCGGTGCCGATATCGGGCACGACCGCGAAAGTGTAGGTGTGGTCGCCGGCGTTCGCCGTGATCGTTGCGGGCGCGTTGGGCTGCTCTTGCACCACGCCGGTGGTGCCGCGAATGCCCATGGTCGCGACCGGTGTCGCGATCTTCATGTCGCCGGAATGCGCCACCTTGCCGGCGACGAAAGCGAAGGTGCCTTCGACCAAGGTGAACAGCGCGCCGTTGGCATTGCTGTTGGCGTCGTACGCATAGTCGTTGAGCGCCATGCGGGTATTGGCGACCAGATTGAGCACGGTGCCGTCGGGAAACGAAATGCCGCAAGACGAGCTCGCTCCGGTCTGGACCACGTCGCTCTTGAAGACTGCGTCGCCGACATGAAGCGCGACCGCGACACCGTTGCGCACCACGGTGACGTCGCCGACGACTTTTTCGATTTTGCCGATCGAGTCGGGCGGCGCGGTGGGCTGCGCCTGCGCATAATGTCCCGGCGTCGGCGATCCGGCGAGCAGATCGACCGTGTCGGGCGAAAGATGCGCGCCGCTCGGCGCCACCAATGCCGGGTGATGCTCGCTTGCGAAGTAGTCTGGAATTAAATGATGCTGGCCGTCGCGGCCGGTGAGGACGAGATCGGGTCCGGCACGGTGGAACTGTGCGGTGAACAGCAATTCGGTGTCGGGCACGAGCACCGAATGTGCGGAAGAGTCATGAGGGATGACGGACCCACCGGCCCCCAACCCACCCTGCACCGTGAACCCATGCGCCATTCACGCTTCCCAATCGAGCGAAAAGTCGAAGACCTCCCCCGCGCCGGCGTGTCGTCAGTCACTCCCCGAAATTGCCCCTAAGTGACTGCGCTAGAACGGGTACTCTATGCCGACCGCAGAGGCAAGTTTATCCTGAATCAAGGCTTAAATGCGTGGCGCTCCATTGCCAAGCGGCGTGGAGTTGGGCACATTTTGAGGCAATCGAAGCCCGCCGACTGTGCCGTACGTCACTGTGCCGTCAGGTGCGAGGTATTCGTGTAGGGAAAAAGCATCAGGGAGCGTGTGATGACGAGGAAGCGCAGCCTCTACTTGAGCGTCGCGGCAATCTGCCTGGCCGGCTGTTTTATGTGGTCGCAGCCGCGGGCCGAGACCACGGTCCCGATCAAAAAGACCGACATCGGCGGCGTGGTGACGTCACCGAACGGCCCGGAAGCCGGCGTCTGGGTGATCGCCGAGACGCATGACCTGCCGACCCGCTACGCCAAGATGGTCGTCACCGACGATCAGGGCCGCTACGTCGTGCCCGATCTGCCGAAGGCCAAATACACGGTCTGGGTCCGCGGCTATGGCCTCGCCGATTCG
>Ga0116223_10001702_pt1 | contig 21924 bp, 20 predicted proteins | sample Sb_taG_3_FD_90092 | JGI IMG/M metagenome (GOLD analysis project Ga0116223, IMG submission 90092) | Peat soil microbial communities from Weissenstadt, Germany - Sb_50d_a_PC metaG | ecosystem: Environmental > Terrestrial > Soil > Wetlands > Peat | place: Germany: Weissenstadt | collected 2010-09-21 | reverse complement strand
GTTCGAGGCTGCGCGAGAACGTGGGCATTCACTGTCCCTTCATCTGTGTTGGCCGTCCCTCCGGAATCATTTCTTTTCCATGATGCACTGCAAAGGATGCTGATGTTTGCGGGCAAAGTCCATGACCTGCGTCACTTTTGTCTCCGCCACCTCGTAGGTGAAGACCCCGCATTCGCCGATCCCATGCTGATGCACGTGCATCATGATCCGGTGCGCCGCCTCGTGGTCCTTGTTGAAGAAGCGCTCGAGGACATGAACCACGAACTCCATCGGGGTGTAATCGTCGTTGAGCAGCAGCACGCGATAGAGATTCGGCCGTTTCGTCTGGGGGCGCGTCTTGGTAATGACCGCGGTCCCCGGCCCGTTTTGATCGTTTTTGCGCTTGCGGTCATCGTCCGCCAGGCGGACGGGCAGCAGAGCGGTAAAGCTTTCATTCGGCGGCATTGCTTCGTCTGACGTCCTGCCCGGTTACGGCGCGATCCATCGCCTACGGGATGTCGGCGAGCCTTCCATCCCCGCCAACACCCGAAACACTAGCATAGATTTGGGATTGCCCGCATTCCAGATCAACGTGTGTGCACCAATGGCACAAATCCCTGGCCTGCCGCCATGTTTCGGCTCGGCTGCGCGCTTCGTCCCCGGACCGACCGCGCTTGCTTCGCCGCACGCATTACTCGAATCGGGATAAATCCGCAGCCAGCCCGACGGACAGCCCGGCCCGTTTGGGACTGACAAGCGACTCGGATATTCATCGGTCTGAGCGCGACAGGAGTTACTTACGATGGTAGATCCCGTACGCCGCACCAAACTTCTGCGTGACCTGGAACAGGATTTTGTGCCTGATTACGACGCGCAGAGCATGCCCTCGGCCGATAAGCGGGCGGCCTACGCGCTCGAGCACATTGCCTTTCGCGTCAGCCGAATCGAGCAAAGCCTCACCAAGATCGCCGCGGCGATCGAGTCCGTTCTCGCGAAGGCGTGACCTCTTAGCGACACCCTGCGCGGAGGCCCGGCGCGATGAAGCCGCGCTGAAGTCGCGCGGTCAGGCGTGCCACGGCATCACTTCATGACTGAAGCCTTCGCCATCATGCCTTCGAACGGCTTGTAAGCCTCCTTGGCGAGACCGGCGTAGAGTTCGCCCAGCTTGGTCGATTGGGCGACAAAATCCTCGTAGGAGGATTTGAGGTATTCGGTTTGCACCTCCATGGCCTTTTCCAGGCTCTTCGCTCCCATCAGCTTTTCGAGTGCGGCCGTGGAGCCTTCGAACGATTTCTTCGAATAGTCGGCCAATTCGGTCGCAATCGCCTGCGCATTTTTGGTCAAGGCGCCAAACGACGCCATCGCCATGTCCATGTTGTCCTTGCTGAGTTTCTGCATCTGATCAGTGGTCATTCGTAAATCCTTCCATCAGGCCCGCGCTGCCTTCGGCTAGGGTTGAACCGCACTCGGCCCTTTGCCTTGAAAAGGCCTTCTCCGGCGACGACAATTAAGTATAGTGCACTGCACAAAAAATACAACCAATAGCTTGATCATTGCACAATTCGGCGCCGTAGGGCGCCGACCGGGCGGGGACAGTTTGGGTTAACGCTTTCGCAACAGCGTTCGCCTAGCGTGTTCAACCGGTCCGGGGTTGGGGCGAAGCCTCGCCATTGGGCCGGCAGCCGGACTAAGCCGGCCGCTTACCGCGGGGGACGCAACGTCCCGCAGGAGCAAAGAGGGTGGGCTCCCACCGGGAGCTCCACACGCGTCAGGGACGGGGTGCGTAATGCGTGGGCTGCGTTTTGAAGCCTGGTATGGGCTTCGGTGTTGCGTTGTGTTCATTGCCGCCGCTGCAGCGGCTCTTACCTTCACCAGCGATCGAGCCGACGCGCGACATCATCGCTATCGCGTGCTTTTGGTGCGTGAGGCGGCGCCGGTTCATCATCGCGCCGCCGTTGCAAGCTACTCGCCGCCGTTTGCCTCGATCGTGGTCGACGGCAACACCGGAAATGAACTGCACGCGTCTAGCGCCGACGCACTGCGCCATCCGGCCTCGCTGACCAAGATCATGACGCTCTATTTGCTGTTCGAGCGCCTCGACGCCGGCAAAATCAAGCTCGATACACCGCTTAAGGTCTCCGAGCACGCCGCCGAACAGGCGCCGACAAAGCTCGGCCTCAAGCCCGGCCAGACCATTGCCGTCGAAGATGCGATCAAGGCGGTGGTGACGAAATCGGCCAACGATGCCGCCGTGGCGATCGCCGAGGCTCTCAGCGGGGACGAGGATGAATTCGCCAAGCTGATGACGCAGAAAGCCCACGCGCTCGGCATGAGCCATACCACCTATGTGAACGCGTCCGGCTTGCCCGACGACGATCAGAATACGACGGCGCGCGATCAGGCGCTGCTCGGGCGCGACATCCAGGAGCGCTTTCCGCGTTACTACAAGTATTTCTCCACGCAGGAATTCGTCTACCGCGGCAGAGAAATGCGCAATCACAACCACCTGCTTGGCGTGGTCGGCGGCGTCGACGGCATCAAAACGGGATATACCCGCGCCTCCGGATTTAATCTCGTCACCTCGGTACATCGCGACGGATGCTACATTGTGGCCGTCGTGCTTGGTGGCCGCTCGGCATCCGAGCGCGACGCGCGCATGCGCGAATTAATCGGTGCCCACATCAAAGAAGCCTCATTGCGGCGCTCGACGCCGGTCGTGGCCGCAAAGACCGAACCGCGCGGCGATGTGCAGCCGATCGCGTTTGCCAGGGCGCCGCTTTCGTCCCACACCGACCCCGCGCCGGCGCCGAATGCGCACAGCCGCGTCACGGTCGGCTCCAGCGACCCCATCCAGCCGGTGATGGTGAAGACGATCTCTTATCGCACAGCGCCGCCGCAGACCGCGCTCGCCCCCCTGCCCAACCTGGTACCGGTAGCCGATTCTGTCTCTTCGCCACCGGCCGCTTCGCCGCCAGTGCGCACACTGCCGGCGACGGCGCCGGTGGCCACAGCGCCAAGCACCATCCTGGTCGCTTCGAGCGACCCCGCCGCGATTGCCACCGCCAGCAAGGCCGAACCGGCCAAACCCGAGCCGGTGAAGTCCGAACCCGTAAAACCTGCGCCGGCCCCGCCGCAAGTCCGCGCCCGTGGCGGGTGGCTGATCCAGATTGGCGCCTTCGACGGCGAAGACGAGGCCAAGCAGCATTTAAACGCCGCGCAGCTTAAGGCACCGACGATGCTGGCGGCCGCGGATCCGTTCACGGAGCGCGTGCAAAAGGGCGACAAGGCCCTCTATCGGGCGCGCTTCGCCGGCTTCGACAAGGCGATGGCAGAAGCCGCCTGTAAGCAACTCAAACGCACTGACATCGAGTGCATGACGGTGAGGAACTAGAGCATCACCCGAAAAAGCCGATCGCGGGTTTTCGGAAAAGATCGTGCGCCAAGATAGAGCCCGAACGAACCGGGACACGAAGGGGAGTCACTCACGGACGGGATGCCACGCGAAGGTTCTTTAGGGAATCTCAGCGATGGCGGCGAAGCAGAACATCCTTGGCCTGATTGACGCGGGCCGCGAGATACGTCGACCCCCCTTGGTCGGGATGCAGTTTCTTCATGAGGGATCGATGGGCGCGACCGATCTCCTCGGCGCTCGCCCCGGGCTGAAGGCCAAGGATTTGATAAGCCTCCTCTTCCGTCATTTTGCCGCTCGGCGCGGCACTGCTTCTCTCCCACCCTGCCGCGTCACGCTCCGCGTGTTCACGCCAAGTGGGCTCCCGGCGGTCAAGATAAGACATCAGTAGTTGGCGACTGTCGTCGTCGATCTCGCCGAGAAGACCAATGAGAGTCGGCGGGTCGAGCGCGTCCAGCGAGATGCCCTCATATTGCCCGGCAAGGATGTGGCCGCGCAGCGCGCCGCTGTCGTGATCGAGCTCCATCTCGACGAATGCCGAACGCACCCGCGAAACTTGGCCCGGGCTCTTTTGCGTGCGTCCGCCGAAAGTCGCCGGCCACAACGAAATCCAGCCGAGCAAGCCGAGCCCGACGGCTCCGATCGGGATGGCGACGGCGATCTCGCCGCGAAGCGCAAGAAATCCGGCAAAGATCAGCGCGGCCCCACCGCCAATGAGACGCAAAATCCGCGCGGCTTGCTTGGGATCGGCCTTGGAAAAGGCGTTGACGGCCCACAACAGCAGGATGAGAACGACGACGCCGAGAAGAAGAGGCATGATTACTTTAGCTGCTCGATCAACTTGACCGCGGCCGTCGAGCGCTTGGCTTGCAGATCGGCGAGCGCTTTCATGCCACCGGCGGCATAGGTCGCCGCCGCCCGCAGCAATTCCCCGAGCTCGCGCGCGGCGCCGGGAGCGAAACGGCAATAGGCCCCGCGCGTAAGCCGAGCGATCTCGCGGAACGCCTGTTCGCAGACCGGATCGTAGCCTTCCTGGAACATGAAGGCCGGAATACTACGCAAGCCCAGCTCGCCGGCGCCGGCGCATAGGTCGTCGAGCGATTCTTCCATGGCGTCGCCGACAAAGATCAACGCACCGACCCTGCCCTTGTCGCTTTCGCGCCGCGCATGAGCGAGGATTTTCCCGATTTGCGTATGACCGCCGCGGCAATCGATGCGCGACATCAATTCGCCGAGCCGCTGCGGTTCGGCGATCCATTGCGAGGCGCGGCATTCCGCGAGGCCGCGATAATAAACGAGCTGGATGTCGAGGCCGCCGGCGGCGGCCCCTTCGCGGAACATGTCGGCTTGCAACACGCAGGCCTGATCCCAAGTCGGCTGCCGACTCATGGTCGCGTCGAGCGCGAAGACCAGCCGGCCGCGTGCGCCGGTCTTGATGGCCGGCCCGAGCGAACTGACACGGTCGAGGAAGGCTTCCACTTCGGCGCGCGAGGAGCCCGCCGGAGCCCGCTCAGGTGCCCTGGATTGCGCCGATTCACGGCTCGGCGCCGGCGGGGGGCCGGACCGCTCTTTGCTCATAGTTGACGCCTTCGCACAAAATTCTCGCCTTAAGGTGGCGCGCTAACGCCGCCGGCGCAATGGGCGAAAGTATCGCCTACTCGGCGAGCAGACCGTGGGTATCGAGCGGCTTGTCGGAAGAAGCGGCCCATTCCGCGCGGGCCGCAGCGCGGCGTTTGCCGCGGTCATCGATCGGCAGTTTCAGTGCCTCGACCAGATTCCTGACTTCGTCCCGCGCCGTCGTATGCGAGAGGTTCGGGCGCTGGCCCAGCGTGTCCTCGCTGATTTCGTCGAGCGCGGTCAGTCCGCGCGGGAAATATTCTCGATAAACAACCCGTTCGCCAAAGCCGTCGATGGCGCGGAAGCCGAGCTGCCTCGAAAGCGCGTCGACTCCAGCCCCAACCAGCCGCTTGTTGCGCGAGCCGAGCGTGGAGAGCCGGTTGCGCACCACCACCCAGTCGGTCAGGCCGCCGTCGACCAAGCGGCGCTGCCGGCGCGCCTCGCGAACCATTTCGGCGTAATGGCTGATCCCGGTCAGTTCGAAGGTGGTCGGATCGATCAAGCCGAGCACGTCGAAATCCACGAAACTGTCGTTAAGCGGCGTGATTAGGGTATCCGCCATCGAATGGGCAAGCCGCATCAGATATGAATCGGTGCCGGGCGTATCGATGACGACGAAATCGTGGGTTTGCTCGACCGCGCCGATTGCTTCGGCGAAGGCGCCGAATTCCTGCGCCTCGATTTCATCGAGCCGCATGCCAAAGCCGCGGGCGACGCAAAAATGCCGGGAATGCTCGAGTTTGATGCCGGCCCGCGTGGCCCAGTCGCGCCGGTTTTCAACGTAATGGGTAAAGCTGCGCTGACGGGAGTCGAGATCAATCGTGGCCACGCGCTGCCCGGCTTGCAGCAGCGCGACAGCAACGTGCATAGCCGTAGTCGACTTTCCCGAACCGCCTTTTTCGTTGCCAAGGACGATGACATGCGCCGAATACGGCTTGCCAAGATCCGCCTGCATTAACATGGGCTACGGAACCTCTGCGTGGCGATCCGTTCTCCAGCTTGCAACGAGCATAATCAAGATACAGCATCGGACTCGATAAGTTAATCATTAACCACGCGGCGCATGACGAATGCGCGCGTATGTGCCTGCGCTGCAACGCCATGACCGGACTGTCTTCAAGATCGAAGCCCCATATCCCACGCGTGATCCGTGGTTTGCCGGCTCTAAGGTTCGCGCTCGCGCGCTGGCAAGCGCGGCGCCACAAGATTGCGCTCGTGCCAACCATGGGCGCGTTGCATGCCGGCCATTTGGCGCTGGTGCGATTGGCGCAACGCCGCGCCGACCGTGTCATCGTTTCGATCTTCGTTAATCCGACGCAGTTCGCGCCAAATGAGGACCTTACGACCTATCCGCGAACCTTCGCCGCCGATATCGCCGCGCTGACCGCCCTCAGGGCCGATCTCGTTTGGGCGCCGTCGGCCGAAACCATGTACCCGTCCGGCTTCGCGACGCGCGTCGTGCCCGAGGGCCCGGGGACCGCCGGCCTGGAGGATGCCTTTCGGCCGCATTTTTTTACCGGCGTCGCAACCGTCGTCGCCAAGCTTCTTATTCAATGCCAGCCCGATTTCGCGGTTTTCGGCGAGAAGGACTATCAGCAGCTCAAGGTAGTCACCCGGCTCGCACGCGACCTCGGGCTGAAAACCCGCATCGTCGGTGCGCCGACCGTGCGCGAGAAGGACGGGCTCGCGCTGTCCTCGCGCAACGCCTATTTGTCACCGGGCGAGCGCGAAGCGGCACCTGCCTTACATCGTGCTCTCGCCGACGGTGCGAAAAAAATCGCAGCCGAAACGCCAATCGCCGCTGCACTCGAGGAGGCCCGGGCGTCCGTCGAACGGGCGGGCTTCACGCTCGATTATCTGGAAGCACGCCACGCCGATACGCTTCAGCCCGCCGGCTCATACAAGGAAGGACCGCTTCGTTTACTCGTCGCAGCTCGCATCGGTAAGACGCGGCTCATCGATAACGTTGCGATTTAGTTCCGTCGCACGCTTACTTCGCCGCCACCTTCATCGGGTCCTTCACCGCCTCGTAGGTCGCAAACTCAACGCTGTATAGGTGCCCGTTCACCTTCTCGACCCTGCGGATATAGATGTTCTGCACGATGTCGCGGGTCTGCGGGTCGATCGAGATCGGGCCGCGCGGGCTTTCCCATGCCATGCCTTTCATCGCCGCAAGCAAAGCATCGCCGTCGGCGTTGCCGCTGGTTTTCCTCAGCGCTTCGTAGATCAGGTGCATGCCGTCGTAGCCGCCGACCGAGACAAAATCCGGCCGAAAGCCGCTCGCCTTCTCGAAGGCGGCGACATAGGCCTTATTGAGCGCAGAATCGTGCGCAGCCGAATAGGACCCGGACGTGATCATGCCCAGCATTTGATCGCCCATAGTGTCGAGATCGTCGTCGTCGGTCAGGTCGCCCGGGCCGATGATCTTTATGCCGGAACTGGCAAGGCCGCGTTCGGCGAATTGCTTGGCGAAGATCGGCGCTTGCGTGCCGGGGAAGTAGATGAACGCGGTATCCGGATTGATGTCGCGAATGCGTTGCAGGAACGGGGCGAAATCCGGATTGGCGAGCGGGATGCGGATCGATTCGACGATCTCGCCGCCGACTTGGGCGAAACGAGTCTTGAACGCTGTCTCCGATTCGATCCCGGGCGCCCAGTCATTGACCAGCGTAACGACGCGCTTGCTGCCGTTCTTGATCGCCCACTCGGCCATGATCCACGCCTGCTGACCTTGCAGGAAGCCGGCACGCACCATGTAAGGCGACTTTGTGACCGTGATGGAGGCGCCCGAGCTGAGGACCAGGGTCGGAATCTTGGCCTCGGTCACGAGCGGGGCAATGGCGAGCGACGTCGGCGTAGTCCCAATGCCGACAATGCCGACTTTGTCGTTAACGATCAGCTCCTGCACGATGCGGCGCGCATTATCTGCAACGCCGCCGTCGTCGCGAATAGTGAGTTCGAGCTTTCGCCCGGCGACCACGTCGCCGTGCTGCTGCACGTAGAGCTTGACCGCGGCCGCGAGCTGCCGGCCGACGGCATTGAAACCCGCTCCGGTCAGCGGAATACTGATTCCCATTTTGAGGACTTCCGGCGCGGCCGCGGCGCGGGCAACCGGCCCAAACGCGGCGACGGCCGCCACGCCTTTGAGCATGGTTCTGCGTAACATCGTCCTCCCTCCCAATTGTTATTGTTCGCGATTATTGCCGCCCGGCATCAAACCCGCTCGAGATGCGGAATTTGTGGCCGCTCCCCTTCGGCCTTGCCGGTGATCGGCGCTCTTGGCAGGCGCGCGACCCCAGCTTCCATGACGAAATTGTGCGTGAGCGAGTACCATGGCGGGCTGACGTCGGCTGCCGGTGCCCGCCCTTCGTTGCGCACAAAATTACCCAACAAATGCCGCGTGACGCCGAACTGCACGTCCGTGTCGATGTACTTGTCGTCCGGCGGATAAATCTGCGAGACCAGCGTCTTGTAGCCAAGCCTGTAGGCCAGAAAATGCAGATGCGCCGGCCGCATGTTGTGGCGGCCCTGGGCGCGCAACAATTCGCCTACCGGGCCGTCGATCGGAATTGGGTATCCCGCCGGCTTGACGCTGCGAAAGCTGATATGGCCTTGCGCATCCGTGATGAACTTGCCGCGCAGATTCATGTCGGATTGGGTGGGGTCCTGGTTCTCGTAAAAGCCTTCCGGGGAGGAGTGCCAGACATCGACCTCAACACCCTCGATCGGGTTGCCGCGCACGTCGCGGTAATAGGCGTCGACAAAAAGAACCGGCCCCGGCGTCGGCGAGCGTACGATCGAACCGCCGTTCTTGGTCAGCGGTGAGTTCATTCTCCAGAATGGACCGAGCTGGCTGGCATCGGTTTCGGTCTGACCGTGATCGCCGTTGTTGAGGAGACATACCAGCGCCGAGAAGCCGAGCGTTCCGGCCATCAGCACCGCTTCGTTGTGATTTTCGTTTGTGTGCTTGCCGATTGCATTGATGTAGGCGTTCGCCGCCTGGAATTCTTCCTCGGTCAACCTCGCTTCACGCGCGAAATCGTGGAGGTGGCGGACAAAGGCGGACATGATTTCGCGAAAGCGCGCGTTTGGCGCGCGCTCGAGCTCGCTCAGCACCGCCTTGGTAACGTCCACCTGGGTTTCGATGATCATAATCCTCTCACTCCGCGTCCTCGCGCCTGTCGTTGCGACAGACTGTACGTGATCGCCCAAGATCGCGCCACAGTGGGATCGGCGCGCTCACATCAGGCCGAGTTCCCGCAGCTCCCGGCGCAATTTCTCCGGCATGGCGATGGCGCCCGGCGCCGCCTTCTCCAAATCGCGCGGAGCGTCTTTGGCGGCGAGATAGCGCCAGCCCTGAAAGGCGCGGTAGGGACGCGGCGCCACCAGCACCACCTTGCGATCGAGTACGAGAGCGCAACGACCGACGCCCTCCTTGTCGCGGAACGGCCTTACGTCGCGGATGCGCTGGCGGCAGGCGACCTCCCCCCGGATCACCCAGTAGAGCGAACCGCCGGCGGTCAATTCAGCCGCGCGCTTTGGGACCATGCGCGTTCGATGGACGTGCTCGGGCTTTTCGCCCCGCTTTCGTTTCTCTTTGAGCTTTTGCCCGATCCAGTCCTCAAGATCGCGGACCGAGTCACAGCCGACACAGAGCTTGATGAGGTGGAGCGCCATACCGGGAGATTAGCCCGCGTCGGCGCGTTCGATCACCATGATCGGCGCTCCTTCCACAACTTGTGCACCCGCGCCGACTGCAACCTCCGCGACGATTCCGGCGAACGGCGCACGCAAAGTATGCTCCATCTTCATAGCCTCGATCACCGCGAGCTGCTGACCGCCCGCGACGGAAGCGCCCTTTTGCACGAAAAGTTCCAGCACCCTGCCGTGCATCGGCGCCTTGACGACGCCGTCGCCGGCGCCGCCTTCCGCGACCGCGACGGAAAGATCTTGCAACCGGACGCGAGTCTGGCGGCCATGGCGCAGCACGTAGACTTCCTCGCCCCTCGCGAACACGCGCGCGTCGGTCGCCGGCGCCTTGCCGCCGACGGCAATGTCGACGCCGGACGCGCCATATGTGACGGTCGCATCGGCATTCTCGCCGTCGACTACAATCGGTACGGCGATCGAACGGCTGCCACCAAGCTGAAAGCCGTCGCGGGCCGCCCAGGGCGAGATTTCTTCCCCAGATCCTTCAGCTTCCGGCGCAGCCGCCCTGGCGGTGCCATCGCCGAGCAGGTGTGCCACGCCGAGCGCGGCAGCCGCATAATCGGGGCCGTGCGGCACAGCACCGAGCGTGGCGAGATTGCGATCGATGAAAGAGGTATCGACATCGCCTTCGCGGAACGCCGGCGCGCGGCAGAGCGCGCCGAGGAAGGCCACATTACTGCGCACGCCGGCGACGAGCGTGCGGTCGATCGCGTTCGTCAGCCGATCGATCGCGGCATCGCGGGACGACGCGTGCGCAATGAGCTTGGCAATCATGGGATCGTAAAACGGCGTCACCTCGCCACCCGCTTCGACGCCGGTCTCCACGCGGATGTCGCTCGGCAGCGCGAGCTCGACGATGGTCCCCGTCGAAGGCAGAAAACCGCTTTCGGGGTCTTCGGCGTAGACGCGCGCCTCGATGGCATGACCGTCAAAGCGGATTTGACTCTGCGTGAGCGGCAGTTTTTCCCCGGCGGCTACGTGAAATTGCCAGTCGACCAGATCGAGGCCGGTGACCGCCTCGGTGACCGGATGCTCGACCTGAAGCCGGGTATTCATTTCGATGAACCAGAAACCGTCGGCCCGCAGTCCCTTGGTGCCGTCTGCGACGAACTCAATGGTTCCGGCGCCGACATAACCGACCGCTCTCGCCGCCTCGACTGCGGCTGCGCCCATTTTCGCGCGCAGACTTTCCGTCATGCCGGGCGCCGGCGTCTCCTCGATCACCTTCTGGTGCCGGCGCTGCAGCGAGCAATCGCGCTCGCCGAGATGGATGGTATTGCCGTGGCTGTCGGCGAATACCTGTATTTCGATATGGCGCGGCGCGGCGATGTATTTTTCGATCAGGACCCGGCCAGAGCCGAACGCTGCCCCCACTTCGCGCACGGCGCCTTCGAGGGCGGCTTCGAAGTCGGCGGCGTGATCGACCCGGCGCAATCCGCGGCCGCCACCGCCTGCCGCGGGCTTGATCAACACCGGATAGCTGATCACATCGGCCTTTTCTTTGAGAAACTTCGCGTCCTGTCGATCGCCGTGATAGCCCGGCACGGTTGGAACGCCGGCTTTCTGCATCAGCGCCTTGGCGCGATCCTTGAGCCCCATGGCGCGGATTGCCGCGGCGGGCGGTCCCACGAACACCAGGCCGGCTTTGACGCAGGCTTCGGCAAATTCGCCGCTTTCGGATAAGAAGCCGTAACCCGGGTGAACACATTCGGCCCCGGCCCTTTTTGCAACCTCGATCAACCGCTCGATGGACAGATAGCTTTCCCGCGGTTCCGCGGGGCCGATGAAGTGCGCTTCGTCGCAAAGCCGCCGATGCAGTGCGTGCGCATCCGCAGCGGAATAAACGGCGATCGTGCGCATGCCGAGCCGCTTGGCGGTGCGCGCGATACGGCAGGCGATTTCGCCGCGATTGGCAATGAGGACGGAACTGAACATGACGAAGAATGCGCCGAAACCGCCCAGCCTGCCACCAACCTACTGCGTGCGCGACGTCGTCGCGGCGGGCGTGGCCGTTGAAGGCGGATTGAGTTGAATCGGACCTGCGCTGGCAGACGCGGCCGGCGGCTGCGGCGTTGGCGGCGGCGGTACCGGCTCGGGCCAGATCGGCTCCGATGCGGCAGGGCTTGAGGAAACGGCCTGGACCGCGGCTGCCGCCGGGGGATTGCTCGCCTGTTTTCGCGCGCGATGCGGCGCTGACGAAGAGGCTTGCAGGTTGGGATTGGATGCTGCGGCCGCAGCAACACCCGGCAGGACGGGCCCAGCGGGCTCGGGATTCATGATGCTCACCGCCGGAATCGAGGCGGCCGTTGGAAAATCGATGTTCACCGGTTTGCGTGCGGCCTGCGCGTTGGGCTGAGCCGCCGTGCTTGGCGCCTGCGTTCCGTCGGCGACCGCGCCATCGGGGGCCGCAGCCCAGAGCGCCAGGTAATGTTCCAGGTAGTGATCGAGTGTTGCCGCACTCAAATTGGCGCGGACCCGGGTCGGGTCGCGCAGCACCGCCAGTGCCTTGCAATTCTCGCTGGTGCACCCGTCACGGACAGCCAGCATGTGGGCAAGGAAGCCGAAGCGATCGGCTTCGAGCGCGCGGCGCAATGGCAGTATTACATCGTCGATCTTGGCGTCACCGCGCGCGGAATATCGGCCCATGCTCGCGAGCAGCGTCAGCCGTGCCGCAACGTAAGAGGACGCCGCCGCCACGCTTGCCGGTGACGCAAACAGCGCCTTTTCGCATGCCGCTTCAACGTTCTCACCCGCGACGGCGTCCATGCAGGCGAGCGGCGAACCGGGGACAAGGGCGCGTCCAGCCAACTCTTCCGCGCGCATTTCGAAAATGCGGCGCTCGGCGCCGCGGTTGCCCAAATCTCCGCGGTCGAGGAAAGCCCAGGTTATCGCCGCACCGAGAATGGCGCACACGACCACGAAGCCGGCGCGCAGCGCCGGGCTCGGCGCCATTCTCGAGGGCGAGCGCAAAGACGCCAGCACGCAGAAGACGATGAGCGCCGCCGCCGATCCAGCCGCGACCCACAATCGCAAAGCCGAGCTTCCGATGTCGGATTCGACGCCGAGCATCAACCCACTCCGCTACGGACAAGGATGCTTTTTACCAAGAGAATTATGGCCCAGTGGGTCCCTCGACGCCAGCGCAATGGAGAGATTCAGCGCGCGGTTTAATGCTCGAGGTCGAGCTGGCTCTCTTTGGCCACGCGTTCAAACGCTTCGCCGGGATTTTTGATGCGGTATTGGTAGTCGTCGCCATCCGATGGCAGCAGCTTCACGACCTTATACGTGCCGCTGGCGCCCGGACGACTGATGGGGCTCGACGTATAGAGGACCGTTTGGCCGACGCGGAACTTATGCGCACGCAGCATCGGACCACGCGCTCCGATTTGATGAGCGACGGTGACGGCGGTGACGACCGCAATCTTCACAGCATTGGCCGCCTCGGGCTTGCCCGAAACTTGCCGCGAAACCGACTTCCGAACCGCTGGACTGCGGCTTGCTTTCGCCGGCCGCCGTTTGACTGAACGTTTATTCATGGAACCACACTATATAGGCAATCACCGACTGGAGCAAAAAATATAGTATCCCGAAACAGCTTTTGCGACAGTCGCTTAAGGCAAATGCTTAAGATAGAAAACCTTTTACATTCAAGCGCATGTGATCGAACTCTACACTGCCCCTTTATCACGCCTGACGCCGCCAGTAGCCCTTGTCGTCGGCCTGCCAATAAGTCACCTCGAAACCCGCAGATTTCGCTTCGCTCCAGCGCGCCCGCGCGGCTTCGACTGCGTCGGGATCCTCCCCGTCGAAGAGCAGGACGACGCGCTGATAAGCCGAGGCGTCGTCCGGAAAGGTGGCGCCTTCGACAAGGAAACGCACGAGCGCGCCGTTTGGATTGTCCTCGTCGAGCGTCAGCACAATGGGCTGCCGGGCGGCTTCGGCATCGCGCCAAGTTCCATGCGGAAGGAAGGCATCGTCGCGCCACGTCCACAAATGCGCGTCGAGCGCTTCAATGCGTTCCTCCGATGAGGCCTGCACCACGACGCGCCAGCCGCGTTCAAGCGACTTCAGCAATAACGTCGGCAGGACCTGCTCCGGCGTTTGCCCTTTCAGGTGATAGAAGAGGATTTCGGTCATAGGGCAATTTTGGCTGAGGCAATTTTGGCCGCCGGCGAGGCCGCCAAGATCATGGCAGAACATAAAATCCGCGCAACAAAACTCCGTTATCCCATCCCCAGTCCGAGACTTTGCAGCGCCAAACCGCGATCAGCGTTCGTAATAGCTCTCGACGAGCCGATCGAGCAGACGCACACCCCAGCCGGCACTCCAGCTCTTGTTGATGTCGGTCTGCGGCGAACCAAGTGCCGTGCCGGCGATGTCGAGATGCGCCCAGGGCGTTTTGTTGACGAAACGCTGAAGGAACTGCGCGGCGGTGATCGAGCCTGCCCAGCGGCCCCCGCTATTCTTCACGTCGGCGAATTTGGAATCGATGATCTTGTCGTACTCCGGCCCGAGCGGCATGCGCCACACGCGCTCGCCGGTCGCTTCTCCTGCTTTGCTCAAACGCTCGGCAAGCTTGTCGTCGTTGGAGAACAAACCGGCGTATTCCTGCCCGAGCGCGACCATGATGGCGCCGGTCAGCGTCGCCAAATTGATCATGAAGCGCGGTTTGAAGCGCTTGTTGACGTAATGCAGCACGTCGGCGAGCACCAGGCGTCCCTCGGCATCAGTGTTGATGATTTCGATGGTTTGCCCCGACATGCTGGTGACGATGTCGCCGGGCCGTTGCGCCTTGCCGTCCGGCATATTCTCCACAAGACCGATGACGCCGACCACGTTGGCCCTAGCTTTGCGCGTGGCGAGGGCGTGCATGAGGCCGACAACGCAGGCGGCTCCCGCCATGTCGCCTTTCATGTCCTCCATGCCCTGCGCCGGCTTGATCGAGATACCGCCGGAGTCGAAGCACACGCCTTTGCCGATGAAGGCGATCGGATCGGCGCCGCGCTTGCCGCCATTCCAACGCATGACCACGACTTTCGGTTCGTGCGCCGAACCTTGCCCGACGCCGAGCAGCGCGCCCATGCCGAGTTTGCGCATCGCCGCCACGTCGAGGACTTCGACGACGACCCCGAGCTTGCGCAGACCCGACGCCCGGCGGGCGAACTCGCCCGGATAGAGAACATTCGCCGGTTCATTGATGAGATCCCGCGCCATCACGACGCCGTCGGCGAGACCGACTGCGCGCGACCACGTCCTTTCCGCCGCGGCCGGATTAGCGCAGGCGAAATTGACTTCCACCTTGTCCGCCCGCTCGTCGCCTTCCTTGCGCTTGGTCTTGTAGCGGTCGAATTGATACCCGCGCAGGCGCAGGCCGAGCGCCAGATCGGCGATCTGTTCGGCCTTCAAGGCGCCCGCCGCAAATTCGGCGAGGATCGTTGCCTGCCCGGCCGCCGCCGGCACTTTCCCCATGGCGACGCCGCCGAGGCGGACCAGGTCACGGTCCTTCAGATCGCGCTCTTTGCCGGTTCCGATCACGACCAGGCGCGGCGCGTTGAGACCGGACGGCGCTATGATGTCGAGGCTCGATCTATTCTTGCCGGTGAAACGATCCGCCGCGGCGGCGCGGCGGTACACATCGCCGATCGGCGACAAAGCCCGTTGGGTTGCGGGGCCGAATTTGAGCCCCTCGGCGCAGAACGTAACAAGAACACCGCGCAGGCGATCAATTGAAGTGAAGCCGATCTTCAGGCGGTCGGGCATAGGTCGGTCTTTCCTGGGCGGCGCTAGGGCTTCTTGACCGGCATATGAACCGGACCGCGCGATCGTGCAAAGCGCCTTCTGGCAAAGCTGGGGCATCGCCACGGCGCCCCGGGGAAAGCAAAGCATTAACCCTTTGCTTTGCAAGTTCAAAGGCTTTGCCTTGGCGAGGCCACTTTGTGAAAGCATGAAATTACTTGCGTTTCGGGGGAGCTCGGCTCGGGCGGTGAAACCGCCTTCGGGGGGCCGGGGCGGCCATGGGCCCGTCAGCGGGGAAGTTGAGTCCGATGGGGTCGATCGGCCGCTACATGTTTCGCACCGCGATGGTTGCGTTCTTGATCACGCTTGTGAGCCTGACCGTCGTGATGTGGTTCACGCAGGCGATCCGCGAATTCGACCTGATTACCAACCAACGGCAGACGGTTTTCGTCTTTATCGGCATAACCGGCCTGCTCATCCCCTTGCTGGTGATGATGATCGCGCCGATTTCGCTGGTGCTTGCGGTCGCTCACGTCCTCAACAAGCTAAGTTCCGATTCCGAAATCATCGTGATGAACGCGGCGGGCGTCTCGCCGTGGCGATTGGCTAGTCCGTTCATCGCCGCAGCTCTGGTGGTTTCGTTGCTGGTCTCCGTCATTGCCGTGTACGTGTCGCCGCTCAGCCTGCGCGATCTGCGCGATTGGGCGACGCAAGTCCGCGCCGACATTCTCACCAACATTGTCCAGCCGGGCCGCTTCGCCACCATGGGCGGCAATCTCACCTTCCACATCGCCGACCGGCGACCCAACGGTCTTCTGCTCGGCATCTTTCTCGACGATCGGCGCGATCCCAACGAGCACGCGACCTATCTCGCCGAGCAGGGCGAGATCGTGAAGAACGACTCCGGCTCGTTCCTCGTGCTCGAAAAAGGCAGCGTTCAGCGCCTCGAAGTCGGACAGCGCGACCCGCGGATCGTCACATTCGATCGCTACGCGTTCGACCTGTCGAAGTTCACTGGCGGTCAGCAAGCCGTCATCTACAACGTGCGCGAGAAATACTTTTGGGAATTGATATGGCCACAAGGCGAAGACGCACTCTACTTGGCGCAGTCGGGTGAGTACCGATCGGAATTACACGACCGCTTGGCAACCCCGCTTTACCCGCTGGCATTTGTAATTCTTGCCTACGCATTTCTTGGTCCGCCGCAAACAACCAGGCAAAGCCGCACGCTGGCGCTGCTCGGCCTCATCGGGGCGGTGGCGCTGCTGCGCCTCATCGGCTTCCTCAGCGTTATCGTCGCCGTGCACGCGCCGGCCGTCATCGCCGTGCAATACGTCGCGCTTCTTGGCTCGATCGCCGCCGGGTCGTGGCAAATCTCGCGTGGCCGGGCCATCGAACCCGGCGCGGCAGTGTCTCGGATCGCCACCGCCGTCAGCGAACGCTTTGCCAGAGCGACGGCGAGTTGAGGAGCGGGCCGATGCTTCCCGGTACGCTTTCACGCTATTTCGGATTTCGCTTCATCAAATCCGTGGTCGGCTCGTTCTTCGGCGTCGTCGCGCTGGCCGCGATGATCGATTACGTCGAGCTGCTGCGTCGCAGCACCGAGTGGCCGAATGCCACGGCCTTGGTCATTGCCGAAATTTCGCTGTTTCGCGTGCCGCAACTCGCCGAGCGCATCTTGCCCTTCGCGGTACTGGTGGGGGCGATGTCGTGTTATTTGACGCTGTCGCGCCGCCTCGAATTGGTCGTGGCGCGCGCCGCCGGCGTTTCCGCCTGGCAATTCGTGGCGCCATCGATGATCGCGGCGTTCTTATTCGGCGTGGTGGCCACAACGCTTTACAATCCGCTCGCCGCCATGTTGCACGAGCGCTCCAAACGCCTCGAAGCCGAGATGATGGGGGAGCTTCCAGCCTCGGCGATGCAGGCGAGCACGGGCGGTTTCTGGGTGCGGCAGAGGAGCGCGGACGGCGCGGCCGTCATCAACGCCAAGTCGAGCCGCGGGCAGGGTTCTCAACTCGGTACCGTCACCGTCTACACCTTTGACAATGCCGGCCAATTCCAGGAGCGGATCGAGGCCAAGAGCGCGACGCTCGCGCAAGGATACTGGCGGTTCGATGACGCCCGCATTTATGGGAGCGGTAATGCTCCCATACTCCAGGATACCTATCGGCTCGCCACCAACTTGACGCTCGAGCAGGTGCGGGAAAGCTTTGCCACGCCCGAAACCGTCCCCTTCTGGCAACTTCCCTCCTACATCGAATTGGCTGACCGGGCCGGACTGGTCGCCGCCGGTTATCGGCTGCAATATCAACAGCTGCTGGCGCGGCCCTTCCTGCTCACCGCCATGGTCTTGCTCGCCGTCTCGGTGAGCTTGCGTTTCTTCCGCTTCGGCGGCGTGCAGAAGATGGTGCTGGGCGGTATTTCCGCCGGCTTCCTGCTGTTCGTGTTGTCAAAGTTCACGGAGGACATGAGCAAATCGGAACTCATGTCGCCGGTGCTGGCGGCATGGATTCCCGCATTGGTCGGCGGTCTCACCGGCTTCTTCGTGCTGTTGCACCAGGAGGACGGGTAGTGGTGCGTCCGATCCGTCCTTGTGTTGCCGGTTTTCGTGGTCACGTTCGGGCAGGCGCGGCGATCCTCGCGGCGCTGCTCGCTTTTGCCGCGCACTGTTTGCTGGTGCCCGATCCCGCCGCAGCGCAGACAAACACCAGCCTCCTTCATTTCCCGCCGCGCCCACCGTTGCCGAAGCCGAAGTCGCCGGCGCCTTCCGACGCGCCCATGCTCCTGCAAGCAACCGAAATCCGATACGACTACACCAACAACACGGTGTCGGCGGTCGGCAATGTCCAGATTTATTACAACGGATCGACGGTCGAAGCCGACGAAGTCATTTACGACCAAAAAACCAAGCGTCTCCAGGCGCGCGGCAATGTCAGGATGACCGAGCCTGACGGCAAGATCACCTACGGCCAGTTCATCGATCTCAGCGACGATTACCGCGACGGCTTTGTCGATTCACTGCGGCTCGAAACTGCCGACGATACGCGCTTTGCTGCCGCGCGCGCCGACCGCGTCAAGGGCAACTATACGGTCATGCAAAACGGCGTCTATACCGCCTGCGAGCCCTGCAAGGACGATCCGAAAAAGCCGCCGCTGTGGCAAATCGAAGCCGCCCGGATCATCCACGACAGCGGCGAGAAGATGATTTATTTTGAGGACGCGCGTGTCGAGTTCTTCGGCGTGCCGCTGATGTATTTCCCGTTCATGTCTCAACCTGATCCTTCGGTGACGCGCAAAAGCGGCTTTCTGTTTCCGAACATCACATACGGCACCGCCTACGGAGCCGGCGTCGAAATCCCCTATTTCTGGGCGCTGGCGCCGAACTACGATTTGAGCACGTCGCTGATGGTGACGTCGAAGGAAGGCGAGTTGTTCCAGGGCGTGTGGCGCCAGCGCCTGATGGATGGCTCCTATTCCATCAAAGTCGCGGGCATCTTCCAGCAGGATCCGGGCTATTTTGCCGGCCGCGACGGGGTCAACAGTCCGACTGCCAACCTTTTCCGCGGAGCGGTGCAGACCGCCGGCCAGTTCGCGATCACCGACAAATGGCTGTGGGGCTGGACCGGGCTCCTGATAACCGACACGCAGTTTCTGTATGACTACACCCTCGGCCAGTTCCTCGCATCATTCGATCCGTTCCACACCGGTGTCGCCACCGAGGGCGTCTCTCAGGTGTACCTCACCGGCGTCGGCGACCGCAGTTATTTCGATATTCGCTCGATCTACTATTACGGGTTCTCGGGACAGGACATTCAGGCGCAAATCCCGATCATTCACCCGGTGCTCGATTATTCCAATGTGCTGGCGCAGCCGGTCGCCGGAGGCGAGCTTAGCTACAAGTTCAATCTGACCAGCCTCACGCGGCAGCAAGCCGAGTTCGACGCCATCACCCAAAACGCGGCCGTTAACGACCTTTGCGCACCGGGGAATGTCAACATCACCAAAGCAAATTGCCTGCTGCGCGGCATGCCGGGAACCTTTTCCCGCGCTTCCGGCGAGGTGGATTGGCGGCGCACCTTCGTCACCGATACCGGGCAAATGATCACGCCCTTTTTCGTGGCGCGCGGCGATGCTGCCCAACTCGACCTCCTCAATCAGCCGGGTGTTTCAAACTTCATCAACCCGAATGAAAGCGAAGTCGGGCGGGCCATGCCCGCCGTCGGGGTCGAGTATCGTTATCCGTTTGTCGACGTGGAGCCATGGGGTACGCAAACGATCGAGCCGATTGCACAGGTCATCTTGCGCCCCAACGAAACGCAGATCGGGAAATTCCCCAACGAAGACGCTCACAGCGTCGTGTTCAGCGACAGTAATCTGTTCTCGATCGACAAATTTTCGGGCTGGGACCGCGTCGAAGGCGGCGGACGGGTCAACGCCGGCATCGATTACACCGCCCAGGTAAACAAAGCTGGATACTTCAACGTCCTGTTCGGGCAATCCTATCAACTGTATGGATTAAACTCGTATTCGGCCACCGACCTGACCAATACCGGGTTGGAAAGCGGTCTGGACAAGAGCGTTTCCGACTACGTCGGACGCATCATGTACCAGCCAAACCAGGTGTTTTCGTTCACGGCGCGCGGCCGTTTCTCGTCCGGTGGATTTGATCCGGGGCTCGGTGAAAACGTAGCTGCCTTCACGCCCGAACGGCTAGAGTTCGAAACCCGGGCCAACTTCGATCGCTGGACACTACAATTCATGTACGGCGATTACGCCGCGCAACCAGAGATCGGTTTCTTGAATCGGCGCGAGGAGCTTCTCACCGGAGCATCGGTCAAGTTGACGCAGAACTGGGTCCTGCTCGGCTCCGTCCGGTATGACCTTGTCGCCCACGAATTCGACCAGACCCGGTTTGGAATTGGCTATACCGACGATTGCCTGCTTGTGTCGCTGAACTTCATTACCTCGTATACTTATACCGGTACGACGCCGACGCCGAACGATACCGTCATGCTGCAGTTCAGCTTGCGCACGCTCGGCCCCAACGAGCTCAAACCGATTTCTGCCCAATTCTAAATTTCTCCATAGCGAGGTAATATCGGGTTTCACCCCGACTGGGGAGCTGGAAGGGCCAGCACGTAAGCTGCCCAGGGAGAAACAAGAAGTGATATCGCAAATCCCGCTCAGTGCCCGTTGGGAGGCCTTTGCTGCGATCATAATCGCCGCGGCGATCAATTGCGGCGTGCCATCGACCGCCCGTTCGCAACAGGTCGTCGCGTTCGTCAATGGCCAGCCGATCACGACGCTTGACGTGGAGCATCGCGGCAAGTTTATTCAGATGACCACCAAAAAGCCACCCACGCGCAGAGAAGTTCTCGACAGCCTCATCGATGAGATTTTGGAGGTGACCGAGGCCAAGCGCTTCAGCCTCGAGGTTTCCGATGCGGAGGTGAACAATTCATATTCCACCGTCGCCACCCGCATGGGCATCGACGCGGCGAAGTTGACGCAAATTCTCGTCAGCGGCGGCGCGAGCGAGGATACGCTCAAGCGCCGGCTCCGCGCGCAGATTGCGTGGTCCAATCTCGTACGCGGACGCTACAAGGCAAGCCTCGAAATCAGGGACAAGGACGTCGAAGCGCAACTCGAGCTGCATAAAACTACGGAAAAAAACGACGTGGGATATGAGTACATCATGCGGCCGGTCGTTTTTATCGTGCCACGCGGTTCCCCCGATGCCGCATACGAAGCCCGCAAACGCGAAGCCGAAGCGCTGCGCTCGCGCTTTCAGAACTGCAACGACGGTGTCGCTTTTGCGCGCGCTCTGTCGGACGTCGCGGTGCGCGAGCAGGTGTCGAAATATTCCGCCGAGCTTGCGCAGCAATTGCGTCAGATACTCGACAGCACGGCGCTCGGCCACCTGACACCGCCGGAAACGACGGCGGAAGGGGTGCAGATGTTCGCGGTTTGCGCCAAGAAAGAGACCAAATCGGACACGCCTGAAATGCGCGAAATCCGCGATCAAATGCTACAGCAGAAGTTCGGCGCGCAGGCCAAGCGCTATCTGGATAATTTGCGACGCCAGGCGATGATCGAATACAAGATGCCCGAAGACAAATAAGCGACAGAAGCGAATCGTGCAGCCATTGGCATTGACGCTTGGCGAGCCCGCCGGGATCGGTCCCGACCTTGCCCTAGCGGTCTGGCATCGACGCGGCGAACTCGACGTTCCGCGGTTCTATGTCGTTGCTGACCCGAAATTTCTCCGTCGGCGGGCCGATCAACTCGGCTTCGACGTTCCGCTTGCCATCGTCACGCCGTCGGCGGCCGCCGCGGCATTTCCGCGTGCTTTGCCGGTGGTGGCCCTCGATATGGCGGTAACCGCCGAGCCGGGCCACCCCGACCGATCAAGCGCTCCGGCCGCTATCGACTCCATTCGCCGCGCGGTCGCCGACGTGCTCGCCGGCGAAGCT
>Ga0116223_10001701_pt1 | contig 21945 bp, 20 predicted proteins | sample Sb_taG_3_FD_90092 | JGI IMG/M metagenome (GOLD analysis project Ga0116223, IMG submission 90092) | Peat soil microbial communities from Weissenstadt, Germany - Sb_50d_a_PC metaG | ecosystem: Environmental > Terrestrial > Soil > Wetlands > Peat | place: Germany: Weissenstadt | collected 2010-09-21 | reverse complement strand
TGTCGTGAGTTCTGGGGAAAAGGTAGGCAGATTATGCGATTTGCGCCAGCCCGTTGTTTCGGGCATCGCCAAAGGGAGCGAAGGGTGGGGGAGTAACGCTGTGTGCTTTCTTGCTCCGCCTCGCAAGACGTACTGATACTGGCACCGTCATTGCGAGCGCAGCGAAGCAATCCAGAGGCGGGAACAGAATGGATTGCTTCGTCGCAAGTGCTCCTCGCAATGACGGGTGGAAGCGTTTCCAAAGTGAATTGGAGTTGTCATGACCGGTGCAGAAACCCTCGACGTGGCGCGCGATGCGATCTGGACCATTGTCGTGGTGTCCTCGCCCCTGATGATCGTAGGCCTCGTCGTCGGCGTTGTGGTGTCGCTGTTCCAGGCGCTCACGCAGATCCAGGAGCAGACGCTGATCTTCGTCCCGAAAATACTGGCGATTTTCGTTACGCTATTGTTGGCGCTGCCGTTCATGGCGGACTCGCTGCACGGCCACATGATGCGGATATCGTCGCGAATCATAGGCGGTTGATGGCAATATGCGTCGCAAATGCGCATCGATATTTCACTATTGCCCGCGCTCGCCGCTGCCTTCATGCTGGTATTTGCCCGTGTCGGCGCGATGGTGATGCTGCTGCCGGGACTGGGCGAGTCCAATATTCCGGTCCGCATCAAGCTTGCGATTGCACTGTTGCTGACGCTGATCATCCTGCCGCTGCACCGCACCTCCTACCAGATCGACATGGGCTCGCTCGTGCCGCTCTTGGTGCTGATGCTCTACGAGATCGTCATCGGGATCGTGCTCGGCGCCACCGCGCGGGTGACGCTTGCGGCGCTCCAGGTCGCGGGATCGGTGATCGCCCAGCAGCTCGGGCTGGGATTCGTCACCTCGGTCGATCCGACCCAGGGCCAGCAGGGCCTCCTGGTCGGCAATTTCCTCACGCTGCTCGGCGTCACGATGCTGTTTGCGACCGACAGCCACCATCTCGTCATCGCGGCGCTGAACGACAGCTACTCGATCTTCTCGCCGGGCGAGCCGATACCGAGCGGCGATGTCGCGGCGCTCGCCACCCGCGCCTTCGCGGCGGCCTTCAAGATCGGCATGCAACTGGCTGCGCCGTTTCTGGTTTTCGGCATCGTCTTCAACGTCGGCCTTGGCGTGCTGGCGCGGCTGATGCCGCAGATGCAGGTCTATTTCGTCGGCGTGCCGCTTTCGATCCTCACCGGCTTCCTGGTCTTTGGCGTCGTCCTCGCCGCGATGATGGGAACCTTCCTCGACTACTTCACCGCCGTCATGCACGACATGATACCGCTCAGATGAAGGCTTAATCGATGGCGGAAGAAGACGACACAACAGAACGCACAGAAGACCCCACGCAAAAACGTCTCGACGACGCCCACGACCGCGGCGACGTCGCCAAGAGCCAGGAGGTCAACACCTGGTTCATGATCGCCGGCGCCACGCTGGTATTCTCGACATTTTCCGGTTCGATCGGCGGCATTCAGACGCCGCTGCGCAATTTGATCGCCAATTCCTGGATGATTCGCACCGACGGGCCCGGCCTGCTGGCATTGACGAAAAATCTCGAATACGTGTTGTTTGCAGCGCTCGGCGTGCCGTTCCTGATGCTGGCGCTCGCCGCCATCGCGGCCAATGTGCTGCAACACCGGCTGGTCTGGTCGGGTGAAACGCTCAAGCCCAAGCTCAGCAAGATTTCGCCGATGGCCGGAGCCAAGCGGATATTCGGCAAGCAGGCGGTGGCGAATTTTGCCAAGGGACTTTTCAAGCTGATCGCGCTCGGCGCGGTGATGACTGCGATCCTGTGGCCGGAGCGGCACCGCCTCGAGGCGATGCTGCGGCTCGATCCGGCGGCGCTGTTCGGCATTGTCACAAGCCTGGCGCTGCACCTGATGGGCGCGGTGGTGGCGATGCTCGCGGTCGTCGCGATCGCCGACTATTTCTTCCAGTACCGGCAATGGTACGAGCGGCAGAAGATGTCGCTGCGGGAGATGAAGGAAGAGTTCAAGCAGTCCGAAGGCGACCCGCATATCAAGGGCCGGATCCGGCAATTGCGCCAGGCGCGGATGAAGAAACGCATGATGGCCGCGGTTCCCAAGGCCTCCGTCATCATCACCAACCCGACCCACTATTCGGTCGCGCTGTCCTACGAGCGCGGCATGTCGGCGCCGGTATGCGTGGCCAAGGGCGTCGACAATATCGCGCTCAAGATCAGGGAAGTCGCCGGCGAGCACGATATCCCGATCGTCGAGAACGTGCCGCTGGCAAGGGCCCTGTACGCTACCGTGGAGATCGACGAGGAGATTCCGGTGGAGCACTATCACGCGGTTGCCGAAATCATCGGCTACGTCATGGGACTGAAGCGCGGATTGTCCGGCCGGCGGATATAAGCTTGGTGTTTCCAATCCGAAGTTCGCACTACCTGGCGAGGCCCTTTTTGGGGGGAGCCCTGGATCGGTGCCGCTGCGGGCCACTATCAATGTAGTCGTTTTAACCGCTAATATGCCATCTGCTGAGCTTGGAGTGTGGACATGCAGCGCCGCGAGTTTATCACCCTCGTCGGTGGGGCCGTGACGACGTGGTCTCTCGCCGCGCAAGCGCAGTCAGCAATGCCGGCAATCGGCTTCCTGCGAAGCTCGTCACTCGCCGACGCGGCGAACCTCGTGACGGCATTCCGTCAGGGCCTGAAGCAGGCGGGCTTCGTCGAGGGGCAGAACGTCGTAATCGAATTCCACTCGGCGAACGATCACCCTGATCGTTTGCAGGCTCTGCTGGCTGATTTGATTCATCAACCGGTAGTCGTGATCGTCGTAAACGGCGGTGCGGCGCTTGCTGCCAAGGCCGCAACCACGACGGTACCGATCGTCTTCGTCGGCGGCGACGATCTGGTCAGGGATGGCCTCGTCGCCAGTTTCAACAGGCCGGGTGGCAATGTCACGGGTGTGGTCTTTACAGCCGCAGGCTTAGGGGGGAAGCGACTGGAGCTATTGCGCCGGCTGGTACCGAAGGCGACAACGATTGGCATCCTTATGGACCTACAAGGAACCTCCGCCGAGGCAGAGCGCGTGCAGGCCGCAGCGCTTGCGATCCAACAGCAACTCATCATTCTCGATGTCAGCAGCGACCGCGACATCGAGACAGCCTTTCCAACGTTGGTACAGCGTGGCGCTGGTGCACTGCTCGTTAGCACCGGTCCGTTTTTGTACTCCCGTCGTGAAAAACTCGTCGCACTGGCGGCTCGCTATGAGCTGCCGACAAGCTATCCCCTGAGGGAATTTGCCATGACCGGCGGCCTGATGAGTTACGGCACCAGCATCACGGATGCCTATCGTCAGGCTGGCATCTACACCGGGCAAATTCTCAAGGGCGAGAAGCCCGGCGAGCTGCCGATCATACAATCCAGCAAATTCGAGTTCGTAATAAACCTTAAGACCGCCAAGACACTTGGCCTCGAAATCCCGCCAAATCTGCTCGCGCTCGCCGATGAGGCGATCGAGTAATCCAGCTTGCGGCCTCCGACAAGACGGTCGAACACACGAGGAACAGTTTGGCCAAAGGAAATGGGCCGGAAACGGCCGTAACCGGGGAAATAACCGCCTGACGGACTTGCGCTTGCGGGTCCGATTCAGGCACTCAGGAGGTGGCGCGCGGACAGCGTGCCAAATCCGGCGCGCGAAAAGCGCGTCACACCCACGTCGACAGGCCGCGTCTTCCGGTATGACCGCCGAACCTGACAACGATCCGTCACGCGAGCCGGTAGCCGCCCACGAGCCGGCGCGGCGAAGCGGCAGCATCGTCCTGGTGCTGCTGGTGGCCGGCGCGATCGTGGCCGCCGCGGCGGCGCTCACGACCATCGGCCGGGCGCAGGCGCAGCCCTATATTCTCGGCCTGCTGGCGCTGCTGGCGATGGTCGGTCTCTTCAACCTGTTCGCTTTCGCGGCCGGCATCATTCGCTTCACCGATCGCTCGACCGACGATCCGGTTGTCCGCCGCATCGCCGATCTCGCCTATGACGGCATCGCGGTCACCGACCCCCGCGGCCATGTGGCCTATTTCAACACGGCCTATCTCGCGCTCACGGGGGCCACCAGCCAGCACGATGTCCGCCCGGTGGAACGGGCCTTCATCGGCAATCCCGATGTGTCGGAAGCGGTGTTTCGGCTTCTCAAGGCGGCGCGCGAAGGCAAGCGGCAACAGGAAGAGGTCCGTATCGCGGGCCAGGATGGTGCCCACGGCCGCTGGCTGCGGATGCGGGTTCGTCCGCTGGGTAAGGGCAAGCGCGAGGCGAAATATGCGGTGTGGTCGATTGCCGACATCACCCGCGACCGCGAGCGGCAGGAGGACGTGTTTCAGGAGCTGCAGCACGCGATCGAATATCTCGATCATGCGCCTTGCGGTTTCTTCTCGGTCAACCCCGCCGGTGACATCGCCTATGTCAACGCGACGCTCGCCAACTGGCTCGACTACGATCTGGCGGAGATCGGCTCGGGCGGTTTGAAGCTGACCGACATCGTGTCGGGCGACGGTGCGTCGCTTCTGACGTCGATCGGGCCTGCGCCTGGCGAGGTCAAGACCGAGGTGTTCGACATCGACTTAAGGATGCGAACCGGCAAGACCATGCCGGTTCGTCTCTATCACAAGCTGGCCTTCGCCGCCGACGGGACGCCGGGCGCCTCGCGGACGCTGGTGATCAGCCGCGCGCGGGACGAGCGCTCCGATCCGCAGCGGGCGGCCGAGGTCCGCTTCATGCGATTCTTCGACCATACCCCGATGGCGATTGCGACCGTGGACCGGTCGGGCGCGGTGGTTCGCGCCAATGCGCGCTTTGCCAAGCTCGCGCAAAGCCTGAACCCGGACGGTGCGGCCAACAAGTCGATCTTTGGCGCCGTCAACGCGCGCGATCGCCATCTTCTGGTCGCGGCCATCAACCAGGCGGCGGCGGGGCAGGGCGACATTCCGCCGGTCGAGGCGATGCTTGACGGCGCCCGGGAGCGTTGGGGGCAGTTCTTCGTCACCGCGGTCGAGGAAGACGAGCGCGAGACCGAGGCCGCCATCGTCTACATGCTGGAGACGACCGAACGGCGGGCACTGGAAAACCAGATCAACCAGTCGCAGAAGATGGACATGGTCGGCCAGCTCGCCGGCGGCATCGCGCACGATTTCAACAATGTGCTCTCCGCCATCATGATGGCCAACGACTTCCTCCTGAACGCGCACAAGCCGACCGATCCGTCGTTCCAGGACATCATGCAGATCAAGCAGAACGCGACGCGGGCGGCGACGCTGGTGCGCCAGCTTCTGGCGTTCTCGCGCAAGCAGACCTTGCGGCCGCAGGTGCTCGATCTCGGCGACGCCTTGAGCGATCTCACCATGCTGCTGCGACGCTTGATCGGCGAAAAGGTGAAGTTCGATCCGGTGCACGGCCGCGATCTCTGGCCGGTAAAGGTGGACGTGTCGCAATTCGAGCAGGTGATCGTCAATCTGGCCGTCAACGCGCGTGACGCGATGCCCGACGGCGGTACGCTTACCATAAAGACGGCGAATGTTTCCGCGCAGGAGGCTGAGAAGCTTTCCTACAAAGGTATGCCGGCCGCCGACTATGTGCGGATCGATGTCACGGATACCGGCACCGGCATTCCCCCGGAAATCGTCGACAAAATCTTCGAGCCATTTTTCTCCACCAAGGAAGTCGGCAAAGGCACGGGGCTCGGCTTGTCGACGGTTTACGGCATCGTCAAGCAGACCGGCGGCTTCATCTACGTGGATTCCGAACCGGGATTCGGCACCTCGTTCCGCATTTTTCTGCCCCGGCACCATCCCGAGCACGACATCCAGGCCGACGCGGCGGCGACGAATGGCGCGGCCAAGGAGCACCCGGCAGGGGCCAAGCCCCGTTCCGATCTCACCGGGCAAGGCACCATTCTCCTGGTCGAGGACGAGGAGGGCCTGCGCTCGCTCAACGCGCGCGGCCTGCGCTCGCGCGGCTATAGCGTGATCGAGGCATCGAACGGGATCGAGGCGCTTGAGGCGCTCGAAGAAAAGAACGGCGCGGTCGATCTCGTCGTGTCCGACGTGGTGATGCCGGAAATGGATGGACCAACGTTGCTGAGAGCGGTGCGCAGCCGAAACCCCGATCTCAAGATTATCTTTGTCTCGGGCTACGCGGAGGACGCATTTGCGAAGAGTCTCAGGGAGGATGAGAAGTTTGATTTCCTGCCGAAACCCTTCACGCTGAGCCAGTTGGTCGCCGCGGTGAAGGAAACCATGACGCCGTCGTGAGGCTTCGTGCCCCGGACGCGGTGCAGCGTTCTCCCGGCGATGCCAACGGGTCGCGCGAATGCGCGCCCGATGACAGGCTCCGCGTCGTCCGGTCACGATGCACCGCAGAGCCGGGACCCATAGTGTCCGCAAGCTTTGTCCTATCTTAAGGGTGTGGATCCCGGGTCTGCAGCGCGCCACTGCGTGCTGCGCCGCGCCCGGGAAGCGCTGGTGGTTGGGCGATATCGCCACCTCCCCGCGACCGAGCGCCGCAGTCTGGCCCCCTCGCTGCGGCTTCACTTTTAGGCAACCCTGCCCATGTTAGGGGCATTCCCTCTCCTGTCGGGATTTGAGGACAATTATCATGAAATTCATCCAACGCGCCCGCGGCACCGCAAAGGCGCTCGCCATCGCATTGTCGCTGGCGTTACCACTGGTCGCTGTGGCCTCGACGGCTGACGCAAGGATCGGCGGTGGTGTCTCCTCCGGTTCCCGGGGCGCGCGAACCTTTTCCGCGCCGCCGAGCACGTCGACCGCGCCGAATACGGCCCAGCCGTTCAACCGCACCATTACCCAGCCATCGAGTCCGGGCCTGGGGACGCCGGCAAGTGGCGGCTTCTTCAACCGGCCCGGCATGGGCATGCTGGGCGGGCTTGCCGCCGGTTTCCTCGGCGCGGGTCTCCTGGGCATGTTGTTTGGTGGCGGATTGTTCGGTGGGATCGGCGGATTCTCGTCGATCATTGGCCTTATTCTCCAGATCGGCCTGATCGTTTTCGCGGTCAGGCTCTTGATGTCGTGGTGGCAGCGCCGCCATGAAACGGCTGCCGCCTATGCGGGCGGTGCTTCCGGACCTGGCGCAGCTTCTTCGAGCTTTGCGAGCGGTTTCGGACTGGGATCGGGCGGCGCGCCGCTTGAGATTCTTCCGGCCGACTATGAAACCTTCGAGCGGTTGCTGGGCGAGACGCAAGCCGCGTGGTCGAACGAGGACATCCCCCGGCTTCACACGCTGGCGACGCCGGAAATGGTGTCGTATTTCACCGAAGACCTCGACAAGAACCGGGCGCGCAACGTCGTCAACAAGGTTTTCGGCACCAAGCTGTTGCAGGGCGATCTCGCGGAAGCCTGGCGCGAGGGCAATACCGACTACGCCAGCGTCGCGATGCGGTATTCGCTGGTCGACAAGACCATGGATCGCACCAACGGCAGGATGGTCGAGGGCAGCGAGCAGCCGATGGAAGTGACGGAAGTGTGGACCTTCATGCGCCCGCGCGGCGGCACGTGGGAGCTGTCGGCGATCCAGCAAACCTGATCGTTGCGCCGTCACGTCGCCGGGGAGACCAAATCCATGCCTCCAACCGGCATTCGGATAACCGGCACTCGCGGATGAATTACTCGATCACCTCGTCGGCGATGGCGAGCAGTTTGTCTGGAATTGCGAGGCCCAGCGCCTTGGCGGTCTTGAGATTGACGACGAGATCGAATTTGGTCGGCTGCTCGACCGGAAGGGTCGCCGGGCTTCGCCCCGCGCAGAATCTTGTCAACATAATCGGCGGCGCGTCCAAACAAGTCTGGGAAGTTCGGTCCATAGGATATCAGGCCGCCGGCTCCCAGGTCCTCCCTCGCACCGGCAATCAGCGGGAGCCGCGCGGCGAGCGCCAGAGGGTAGATGCGTAGCCGGTTGGTGACTGTGACCGCATCGGTACAGACATAAAGTGCGTCGGCGCCGCTCTTGAGAGCTTCGAAGGCGGGCGCGATATCGTCAGCTCGTCGGATTACCAATCTGGTGGTCTCGATGCCGAGCGTTCGGGCCCTCGCCTCGACCTCGCCTACCTCCAGCAGGTCCGCAGGATAGTCGGCGTCAAACATGATCCCCAAATGGCGAAGACCGGGGAAAACCTCGCGAAGAAGCTCGAGCCGCTTACCAGCAACTTCGATCTGTTGGAGCGACAATCCGGTGACGTTGCCTCCCGGTCGCGCCAAGCTCATGACCAAGCCGTCGCCAACTGGGTCGGTCGCCACCCCGAGGACAATTGGGATGGTCGATGTCACCTGTTTTGCTACAACTGCCGCGCTGGCGGCTGTCACGATGACATCCACCTTGAGCCGAACGAACTCAGCTGCGAATTCCGCGAAGCGTTCGTGGCGCCCCTCGGCCCAGCGATACTCGATCGCGACGGTTTTGCCCTCGATCCAACCGAGTTCATGCAGTCGCTTTACGAAGGCACCGGTCCACGAGGTCCAGCTAGACGGCGAGGCCGCACCCAGGAAGCCGATCGTCGGTAGCTTCGCCGGCTGTTGCGCGCGCGCCGCGAGTGGCCAGGCGAACGCCGCACCGCCGAGCGTGGCGACGAACTCCCGCCTGCCAATATCGATTGCCATTCGGCCTGTTCCCGACGGGATCATGCCCGCCGCAATCCGGAAGGGTATCACGCTTCAATTTGCGGGTCTGTGGCCGAATTCACGGTGGTTCGACGGAGAAAGCGTGCCAAGCCGCTGCCGTCAATCCGCGGCGCCTTTTCATTTCGGCGTCGCGCAGGCGGAATAATCTCGGTTAGGATGTGTTGGTTTCGAAACCGGCCGGCTCAGGCTTGGGCCGGTGAATCAAGAACAAATCGGAGGAACAGATGCCCACTTTCGCCCAATTTTTCTCGCGAGCGAGCCTCATCCCGGCAATCGCGGCATTCGCGGTGGTTGCCGCTCAACCCGCGCAGGCGCAATCGGCCAACACCACTTTCTTTGTGACCTCGGTCGGCATCGGCAATGGCGCCAACCTCGGCGGTCTCGCCGGCGCCGACAATTACTGCCAGACGCTGGCGCAGGCTGCAGGCGCCGGTGCCAATGCTTCTGGAGTCAAGACCTGGCGCGCTTATCTTTCGACGCAAGCGGCCGACGGCAAGCCTGCGGTGAACGCGCGCGACCGCATCGGCAAGGGACCGTGGCAGAATTCCAAGGGCGTCGTGATCGCCAAGGATGTCGCCGATCTGCATAGCGCCGCCAACAATCTGACCAAACAGACCGCGCTCAGCGAAAAGGGCGACGTCAACAACGGCCGCGGCGATACGCCCAACCGCCATGACGTGCTGACGGGATCGCAACCGGACGGCACGGCCTTTCCCGCGGGCGAGGATCGCACCTGCAAGAACTGGACGAGCAGCACGCAAGGGGCGGCGATGGTCGGTCACTCCGACCGCATCGGCCTGCGTGACGATGATGCGTCGAAATCCTGGAACAGTTCGCACCCCTCGCGCGGGCCGGATGGCGGCTGTTCGCAGGCCGATCTCAGGAGCACCGGCGGCGACGGCTTGATGTACTGTTTCGCGGCCAACTAAGGCCTGCTTCGTCGATCGGCTCTGACCGGGGACAGCGAGGTTACTCGAATCCATCGCCGAGCACGCCTTTGGCGATATATTCGCGGCGCTGCTCCTCGTCATGGCTGATGACGATCGAGAGGTTCTTCTCGGCAATGCTGAGGCCGTTGAGCCAGTTGAGCTCGGCGGCCATCAGCTCCGGCGGCTCCTTGATCCAGGGTGCGTCCTTGCCGGTGTTGAGGCGCACGCCGTCCATGTGCCAGGCGACGTCGCCGGCCAGCAACAATTCCTTGCCCGATTGCAGGGCGACATAGACCATCTGCGAGCCCGGCGTGTGGCCGGGCGCCTTGATCAGCGCGATGCCTGGCGCGAACGGGAAGTAGTCGGGATAGTCGAACACGCGCAATTTTGCGGCCATTTCCGCCGTGGGTTTCAGTTCCGGGATTTGCGGCTCGTTGATCAGGGTTTGCAACTGCTTGCGCGTCAGCAGGGTCTTCGGTGCGAGTTCGGCAAAGGCTCGGCTTCGCATCAGGCCGGCGATGTGGTCGCCGTGCTCGTGGGTGACGATGATCGCCTTGGCGTTTCGCAAGCCCTCGGCCACGCGCGCGGCTTGTTCGGGAAAATAAGGCTCCTCGACACCCCTGCCGAAGAACCGGTGGGTCATAAGGTCCATGCCGGTGTCGACCATTATGGTTCCGTCGGGATAGACGATCTGGTAGGCGGTCCGCGCCTGCACGCTGGGCTCGGCGGGCAGACCTTTGACCGCGAAGTTCTTGGTGCGCCGGCTTTCGGCGAATTTGATCACGTTGACGCGGACCGAGCGCGGGCCCGGGATCATTCCGGCGACCTGCCGGATTTGATTCAGATCGGCGCTCCATGGCGATGAAGGCTCGGCTGCGAGCGCGTGCAACGGCGCCAACGCGAAAGCCGCGCCCAGGCCAAACAATGGCAGCGATACGTTCAAGGGCCTTGTCATGCCCGCTCATCAAAGCATATCGCGCTGGTGCCGGGCTAGGTCCGATGCATGCTTTGGGTCGATCGCGACGGCTCTATTCGTGACACTGGAACAGCCCGCAGATTACGCCGCGACCGTCGCGCGTCCGGCTTCGGCGGCGTGCGGCGCCTCCTCGCAAACGAAGCGGGCCGCGGCCGCGATCGCCGCCGGCAATTGCGCGATGGGTGCGGGCTTGGCAAACAGATAGCCCTGGCCCTTGGCGCAGCCTTCGCGCGCCAGGAATTGCCAATGCGCTTCGGTCTCGATGCCTTCGGCCAAAACCGGCACGCGGAGGCTGTCGCCGAGCGCCAGCACGGTACGAACGATGGCCGCCGCGGCGGCATCGTTCGGCAGCCGTTTGACGAAGGACTGGTCGAGCTTGATCTTGTCGAACGGGAACGCGTGCAGCGTCGCCAGCGACGAATAACCGGTGCCGAAATCGTCCATCGCGACCGAAATCCCCATCGCCTTCAGCTTGCGCAAAATATGCAGTCCGCGGTTTTGGTCGGACATGATGGTCGATTCCGTGACCTCGACCTCGAGCCGGCCCGGTGACAGTCCGGTCTCCAGCAGGATGGCATGGATGGTTTCGGCCAGATCCTCGCGGCCGAATTGCACCGGCGACAGATTGACCGCCACAGTGCCGGGAATCCGTCCCTCCGCGGCGTCGCGGCAGGCAGTATGCAGCGCCCACTCGCCCATCTCGATGATCGCCTCGGTTTCTTCCGCGAGCGGAATGAAATCCGCCGGCGAGATCATGCCGTGCTGGGGATGCTTCCATCGCATCAGGGCTTCGGCGCCGCAAATCTTGCCGTCGTTGAGCGACATCTGCAGCTGATAATGCAGCATCAGCTCATTGCGTTCGGTCGCGGTTTGCAGGTCGCGCGCCAGCGCGCGGCGCCGGCGGGCGCTGTCGTCCATTTCGCGGCTATACATGCAGATCGAGCCGCGTTGCTTGCTCTTGCCCCGGTGCATCGCAAGCTTGGCGTTGCTCAGGAGCTGGTCGCGTTCCGGCGTATCGATCGGGAATATCGAGAAGCCGATCGAGACGGTGAGATTGACGGTCTGGTCCTGGACCGCGAACGGTTTTGCAAAGGCCTGCGCGATACGGCCGGCAAAGGCCTGGGCGTCGTGCGGATGGTTGCCGGAGGTCATCAGCGCAAGGAACTCATCGCCGCTCTGGCGCGCGAGGAATTCGCTGCCGCCGAGCTGCCGGCGCATCCGCTCGGCGATTTCGATCAGCACGAGATCGCCGGCGCTGTGGCCGAACACGTCGTTGATGTCCTTGAAGCCGTCGACGTCGATCGAGAATGCCGCAAGCTTGTGCGCCTTTTCGTGGGCTTCGGCGGCGTCGAACGCCAGCCTCTCATTGAACGCGATCCGGTTCGGCAGCCCGGTCATGCTGTCGTTGAACGACAATTGATGGATACGGTCGGCCGATTCGGTGCGCGAGCGCAGGTCGATGACGTAGGTGGAAAAGCCGCTGCCCATGACCAGGAGAACCGCGCCGACCACCGCAAAGCCCAGCATGTGCGCCGGAATCAGATTGGGCGGCAGTACCACCGAGGGGTCTGAAATGGCCGATGCCGAGGCCGTCAGCGCGTAGTGCATCGCGCAGATCATGAAGGCGAGCACGATCGCCGCACCATGCCGGCACCAGCGCGTCACCGGGCGGTTGGCGCGGTTGACCGCAAGCGCGCTCAGCCCAAGCCCGAGCGCGAAGGTCATGGCGAGGCCGTAAGTGTTCCATTCGATGGCGCCCTGGATGTGCCAGGACTTCATGGCGAGGAGGTGCATGACGATGATGCCGGTGCCCATCACGAGTCCGCCGGCTTCCGGCGCCAGCGTAAAGTGCCGGCTGCCGATCTCGAAACCTATGAGGCAGGCGACGACGGCGATGAACAGCACAGTGGCGGTGGCGATCGGCTCGAAACCGCTCGCCAGCAACGGATCGAGGGCGAGGATCGAAATGAAGGTCGAAGCCCAAAGCGCCGCTCCGGTGCCGACGGAGGCCATGAACAGCCAGCCATGGCGCGTGGCGCCATCGGTGGCACGGGCGCGCGCGAAATGGCGCATGCCGACCCAGGTGCCGAACAGGCACACGGCGCCTGCGACAAAGACCAGTATCTGCTCGTAGGCGAAGGAGGTGATGGCCGCGTGTGGCATGATGTCTGTTTCCCCTGCTATCAAGATACGGGCGCCGGGGTTAATCGGGTGATGCTCCGGCCCCCTTAGGCGGGCGGAGGGCACGCACTTTGCGAAATAGCGTTGAGATTTTGTAAGAGAGGGAACTGCGTGCAGAGGGTTTATGCGGCTGCGGCCTAGCCCTGGAGGTTAATGGCTCGTTAAGATGTGAAACAAGCAAGGGGGCCTTTGCGATGCGATATGAGCTCTATTACTGGCCGGGCATTCAGGGCCGCGGCGAATATGTCCGCCTCGCCCTGGAAGAGGCCGGCGCCTCCTATGTCGACGTCGCGCGCACCGAGCGCGGCATGGCCGCGATGATGCGGATGATGGAGGCAAAGGGCGGCAACCCCCCATTCGCGCCGCCCTTTCTGAAGGCCGGCAAGCTCGTGATCGGGCAAACCGCCAACATCCTGTTCTATCTGGGCTCGCGCCACGGTCTTGCGCCGAAAGCGGAAGCGGCCAGGCTCTGGGTGCACCAGTTGCAGCTAACGATCACGGATTTCGTGCTGGAAATTCACGACACCCATCATCCGCTGGGGCCCACGCTCTATTACGAGGATCAACGGATAGAGGCGAAGAAACGCACGCGCGAATTCTGGAAGCAACGCGTGCCGAAATTTACAGGCTATTTCGAGGGACTGCTCGAGGGCAGTGGCGGCGCTTTTCTCTCCGGGCGGAAGCTCACCTATGTCGATCTGTCGCTGTTCCAGATCGTGGAGGGGCTGCGCTACGCTTTTCCCAAACACATGAAGAGCTTCGAGCGGCAGATTCCCGGTCTCCTTGAGCTGCACGACCGCGTGGCGCGGCGGCCGAACATCAAAACCTATCTCTCAAGCGACCGCCGCATCCCGTTCAACGAGGACGGGATCTTCAGGCATTACGGCGAGCTGGATGAGTAACCACTCCATCCCGCCGTCATGCCCGGCCATAACAGTCAAGCTTGCGCAGACTGCGTAAACTTGTCTGCGTTGCCGGGCATCCACGTCTTTCTTGGTGTTGCAGCAAGCAAGACTTGGATGGCCGGGCATAGGCGAGCGGAAGCGACGCCGTCCTTCGGACGGCTATGCCCGGCCATGACGAGGGAGGGTTTGAACTATGCGTAGGTCTCGTCGGCTCGGTCCCTACCTGTTCCTTCCGTCGACCGGGGTCATCGTCAGCTTGGCGAGTTCGATGCCGTCGATGCAGCTGACGTTGAGCGCCACCACCTCGGTGCCGTCGGGTTTGGTGCCGCGCGCGAACACTTCGACGCCGCAATCGCGGCAGGATTGATGCCGGATCGCGTGCTTGTTGAACAGATATTCCTTCAGATTATCCTCGCCGGCGCGCAGCTGAAAATTCGCCGGCGGCAAGAACGCGAAATGCAGGCCCTTTTTGGTGCAGATCGAGCAGTTGCACGCGGTCACCATGGCAAGGTCGGTGGTGCATTCGAACCGTACCAGGCCGCAATGGCAGCCGCCGGTGAAGGTCTTGTCTTGAGGCATCGCTCTGCTCCGCCAATGATGGCGGCGAGCAGACGGGTCATTTCCGGCAAACTTGCGGCGGATTTCTTCGGAAAGCGGCTTTGGCGTCATTCCGGGATGGTGCGCAGCACCAGACCCGGAATCTCGAGATTCTCCGATGTGCCATTGCACATCGTAGTTCGATGCGGAGCCTGTCATCGGGCGCGCGTTCGCGCGACCCGTTGGCATCGCCCCGGAATGACGGTCTTAGAGGTTTTGCTAGCTGCAATTCCAGCCAGAGTCTCAGGCTTCAGACGAGCTGGTCGACCCGTGTTCCCTGGCCCGGGGGCAGCGGGGCCTGAACCGGCGGCTGGGCCGCACCGGCGTCGTTGGCGTCGCCGTCGGCCGTCGGGTCAGGCGCCTTCGGTGCGCTGGTGTCGGCGGAGCTGACGGGGGTCGGTGCTGCCGACGCCGGGATGCTCGAAACGTTCATGGACGGATTCCTGCTTCTTGTGGCTCGATTGTGGGCGGGCGGATGCAAAGGCTTTATGAATCCGGCCGGCAAACCGGCGCCCGTGTCGTTACACGGTGAACGGCAGGTGGAATGATTCGCTAAAATTGTAAGCGTTGCGCGAGCTGCTTACTCGTCCTTGCCGCGCTGGATCGCGATCGCGGATTCGGTCTTGGTGCGCGTGCAGTTCATGTCGAGGCGGCGATAGCGAATATTGACATCGTCGCCGCGGAAAATGCCCATTTGCGAGAAGCAGCGCGAAGCCCCCTTGAGCATGTAGTCCTTCGGCAGCGTGAAGACGATGGCGGCGGCGCTGGCGACGAGCTCGACGAATTCCGGCTTCGGCTTGCGGCTGTCGGCCTTGGCGTAGAGCTCGTTGGAGTATTTGCGGTTGGCGCAGCCGAGCGACAGCTCCTTGGCCAGCGGATGCGAAAGATAGATGACGTTGGCGGCGGTGATGCCGATCTTCAGGCCATCGATCTGGTTCTTGAGCTGGTTGGCGATATCGTCGCAGCGGTCGGCGCGTGCGGGGGTGGCGTTGAGCGCGGCGAGCAGTGCGAGCATGGCGAATAGCGAGTGTGCGAGCAGTTTTTTTGTCATAAATACCCCCGCGCTATTGAAGCCCGTACGCGACGTTCGCGCAAGGGGCGCGCGTGAGCAGTCAGGGTGATGTGGAGCGCACATGCCCGATTGTAGCGACAGTGGCGTCGCCATCGCCGGGCACTGCATATGCGACATGCCCCTTTTTGGCGGGCTCCGGCTACGGGCTAGCGGCGGTCACCACCGCGCGTGCCTCTGCGCCGCGGCGCGATCGCAGAAAGACGCTTGTGAAGAGGGGATGTATGGTCATTCGTTTGTCGGGCAAAAGATTGGGATCTCCTCGAAACGCCCACCGATTTCGTACTTTGTCAGCTGTAGTGCCGGCCCGAAAGACGTTTCCGATTGCGCCCAGCCTATACAAATCCGAAAGAATCTCTCTGGCTGAGCGTCGGCTCAACAATTTCTGTGCGTTGGAAGACTCATCGGCAACAATGTCAAACCGCCGGTCGATGTCGTCGAATTCGAAGTCCGTTGACGACCCAGCTATTATCATTTCGATCACATCGATGTCTGATGCGGAATAGCTCGCGCTCAATTCGTATTTGATCTCGTCCCACATCTTCGTCGAGTATTCGATGTCGGTCTCATTGAGAATCTCAATAGAAAATCTCTTTGCGTCTGGAAATTGCTTTTGCGCTATTGAAAGACGCCATACCAAATCGCGCGGTTTATAAAATGATCGATCTAGAAGGAACGCATCGATCGTCTGTCCATTGATATTTGAAGGGAAAAATTCTTCAATCGTATTATTCGCGATTGTAGCACCCAGGGCTTTTTTGGATGAGTCGATCTTTCTGCGTATAATTTCCATTAACGGGTGATGAAGTGAACGCCTTGCCATGTACCAGGCTAGATTGAATCCCTTATCATGAATCAGTCTGTCTACCTCTTCTCCCAAAGGTCCCATGCCGTCGACCACCTCTGATCGCACGGCTGCCAAAACATGTACGGATGAATTCGCTTGTCGGCACAAATTATTGATCGCCGCCACCGAAAATATTAGATCGCGCACCATGCGTTGGTCGCGGTGGTATTGTTCCAGACTGTGAAAGAATACCTCGAGTTCATCAAAAAAAATGTAGACGGGCTTGAGAAAAGCAATCTCAAGGAAAATAGAGTCCAAGCGTCTACATAATGCATCAAGTGTTGTCTTGCCAGTCGCGCCCTTGGACTGGAAATCGCCACCGAGTTCGAGTTCAAAGAATGAAATGTCCGCCTTTATGGTGACATTCGCACCTTCTAGGCGTGGCAAAAATCCAGTGACTTTTGTAAATACGGAGGGATCGATTAGGCCAAGGAGTTTGAGATAGCTCTCTACTTTCGAGCCCGTGGTAATACTTGGAGTTTTTTTGATTGTTTCTCCTATCTTGTGATGAATGAACCACTTCCAAGCAGTCTTGAAATCTTGGGAGACTTCCATTTTCTTAGCATCGATGTCGACCCAGCTGATTCCAACTTCGTTGGATATTTGTAGTCGCTGCTGTTCTGTAAGATCCGACTTGAACAAGATAAAGTCGGTGTAGGCGCCTATTTTCCGCCGATCTTCGGCGAACCATCTAAGCAACGAGGTCTTGCCTGTCCCGCGAAATCCCTCGATCAAGAACACATCGGCGTTCCCGAACCTCGACGGTTCGACGGATTGCGGAATCAAATATGCGTCAAAAAAAGCTGATCTCGATCCGATTTTGGCGTGAGATATTCATGCTTTCCGTCGACCTTTCCGATGTTCAATTGCTTTAAAACCAGCGACATATGTTTCCCCACTGCGCAATTATTGATATGCAATGCGCGCACATCCCTCAATTTTCGGGAAGCTTAGCACTCTCCTACGATATGAGCTAGAATGTCCCGATCCCATGCGAATTGAGATCAACCCATGAACGCCCCCACCGCCTTTCCCGATCAGCAAAAGCCCGTTCCGCCCTATAAGCACACTCCGCTGTTTCCATTGGGGCCCGACACCATGCCCTACAAGAAGACCACGGCCGAGGGCGTGCGGGTCGAGAAAGTGCTCGGCAAGGACATGCTGGTGGTCTCGCGCGAGGCGCTGCGGTCGCTCAGCGAGGCCGCGTTCGGCGACATCAATCATTATTTGCGCGCCGGCCATCTGAAGCAGTTGCGCGCGATCCTCGACGACAAGGAGGCGAGCGACAACGACAAATTTGTCGCCTTCGATTTCCTGAAGAACGCCAATATCGCCGCCGGCGGCGTGCTGCCGATGTGCCAGGATACGGGGACTGCGATCATCATGGGCAAAAAAGGAGCCCGCGTGCTTACCGATGGCGACGACGAGGCCGCGCTCTCGGAAGGCGCGCGCGACGCCTATCTGCGCCGCAATCTGCGCTATTCGCAAGTTGCGCCGCTGTCGATGTATGAGGAGAAGAACACCGCCAACAACATGCCGGCGCAGTGCGAGATCTATGCCGAGGGCGGCTCTTTAGAATCAGACTTGGCTTACAAGTTCATGTTCATGGCCAAGGGCGGCGGAAGCGCCAACAAGAGTTTCCTGTTCCAGGCAACGCCTTCGGTTTTGACCAGGGATCGCCTGCTGGCGTTTCTGAAGGAGAAGGTGCTGACCTTGGGCACCGCGGCGTGCCCGCCGTATCATCTGGCGATCGTGATCGGCGGCACCTCGGCCGAACTCTGCATGAAAACCGTAAAGCTTGCTTCCGCCCGCTATCTCGACGCGCTCCCCACGCATGGGTCGGCTGACGGCAACGCGTTCCGCGACCTCGAGATGGAACAGGAAATCCTGAAGATGACGCAGTCGCTCGGGGTAGGGGCGCAGTTCGGCGGCAAATATTTCTGCCACGACGTCCGCGTGATCCGCCTGCCGCGCCACGGCGCCTCGCTGCCGATTGGACTGGGCGTTTCCTGCTCGGCCGATCGCCAGGTGCTCGGCAAGATCACCAAGGACGGCGTCTATCTCGAAGAGCTTGAGCATAACCCGGCGCAATATCTGCCCACGGTCGAGCACGCGCTCGGCGGCGAGGTCGTCAAAATCGACCTCAACCGGCCGATGAAGGAAATTCTGGCTGAGCTCTCAAAGCATCCGATCAAGACCCGGCTGTCGCTGACCGGCACCATGATCGTGGCGCGGGATTCGGCGCATGCCAAGCTGCGCGAGCGGCTGGAGAAGGGCGAGAAGCTGCCGGATTATTTCAAAAATCATCCGGTCTATTACGCCGGTCCCGCCAAGACGCCGGAAGGCTACGCCTCCGGCGCGTTCGGCCCAACCACCGCGGGGCGGATGGATTCCTTTGTCGACCAGTTCCAGGCGGCGGGCGGATCGATGGTGATGGTGGCCAAGGGCAACCGCGCGGTCGCGGTGCGCGAGGCCTGCAAGAAGCACGGCGGATTTTACCTGGGCTCGATCGGGGGTGCGGCGGCGAATCTCGCCGAGCACTGCATCAAGAAGGTCGAGGTGGTGGAATATCCCGAACTCGGCATGGAAGCGATCTGGCGCATCGAGGTCGTGGACTTTCCCGCCTTCATCATCATCGACGACAAGGGCAACGACTTCTTCAAGGAATTGAATCTGGGGTAGGGGCTGCGGGCACCTTCACCTTGTTGCCGGCCGCCACGAAAGGTCGTCGGACCAAAGGTAGATCGCGATCGCTGCTAGACACAAAACTATGCCGATCCAGAAGATCGGAGAGCGATGGATTGGCCGCCTGTCGGTGGGAGTTGATTTCATTCCACCACCTCGTCGGCGCGTCCCAGCAGCGTCGCCGGCATACGCGCGTTAGCGCCGAGGGCCGATGGCAAGCGGATTGGCACCGGGCAACAAGGACGAATTGATGTCGCTGTCGGTGCGTCCGTACTGGGTGAAGCCGACCCCGACCGAAAGGCTGAGATTCGGCGCCGGCTGGATTTCGACGCCCGCATGCGCGCTGTAGCCGCCGGGCAGGGTGCCGGACATATTATCAAAGGGAGCAAGAGGACCGCCGAAGCCGGTATTGTATTTCAAGGTGTCGAAACCGGCATAGACCTTGATGGGTAGGCTCGAGTTCTGGAAGTTGTAGCCGAACTGCAAGCCTTCGTAGTGAAGCGAGCCAACTCCATACTGGTTGAGGCCCGTCATGCCCAAACCCACGCCGCCGCCCTCGCTGCCGACAAACCAGCCGTTCTGAAAATTGTAGCGCACATAGGAAAAGCGGTCGCCTCTTGTGTCACGGCCGTCAAAGCTCGGGAAGTTGCCGTAACTGTTCAAGCTCGGGCCGACGCTCACATCGCCACCGAAGCCGATGGGCCAGCCTGGAATCCAATATGTCACAGGCCCGTCCTGGGCATGGGCCGTTCGGCCGCCCAGACAGAGCGCCGCCAATACGAATGCAAGACCCAATCTGCCTGCGAAAATGGACATCCGTGCTACCGCCATTTGCACCGAAACAAGTGCACTAAAATATACCCTCCGGAGATCGAGAACGCCAGTGCGCCGCTGCTGGCCCGGCCGGTACTAGCCCTTCTTCGGTGACCAGCCATACGCCTTGGCGCAGGCACCGCCCATCAGCATGGCCCGCTCGGCGTCGTTCAGGCGGTCGGTCTTGCGGAAGGGCTCGACGGCCTGCTCGTAGTTGACGACGGCGAAGGCGCGCGTCCAGTCGGTGCCCCACAAGCAGCGTTCGAAACCCCAGGCATCGAACACGCGCGCAAGCGGATCCCAAATGTCGGGAAAGGGATACGGCTTAAGGGACAGCGTGCAGGCGCCGCTGACCTTGATCACCGCGTTCGGACGCCTGGCGAGTTCCAGCACCTTCGGAAGGTCGGACCAGGGTTGTGGCGGCGCGGGCGGCACCCGCGGCTGCAAGATGCCGAGATGGTCGATGATGAATCGCGTGTCGGGATGCCGATCAATCAGCGCGGTGCCGACGTCCAGATTGTCCCAGCACAACAGGTTGACCGGGAAGTCGTAGCGGACCCCCGCGCGTGCGATGCGGTCAAGGCCCGGGTCGCTCGGATCGCGCTTGGACTCCTTCGTCAGCATGATGCGGATTCCGACCGCACCGGGCGTTTTCTTCCAGTCGGCGACGACATCGGCGACATCAGGATCGTCCGGATCGACCGGCTTGACGATGCCGAACCGGCCGGGATGGGCCCGTTGCACTTCCACGGCATAGCTGGCGTCGTAGCGGTACATGGAAAAGGCGGAGATGAAGATCGCGCCATCGACGCCGACTTTGTCCATCGCCGCCACCATCTCGTCGCCGGTGACGTGAGCGGGCCAGTTCGGCACACTGTGCCAGGGCCGCTTCGGCGTGTTGGCCTCATAGGCATGGACCTGGGAATCGATGATGGTCATTGGGGCTGCTCCTCTTTGCCAGGCGATTTGGACATTGCAGCAGGTTCGTGTCCAGAGGGCAAAGGCGCCACGGGGCCGGCATTACGGCATCGCGCACGTGACGATATGCCGTAGCGAGGAATCAAATGTTCGTGCGATCATATCTTGAGCGGACTGCAGCCTGATCTGCAGAGCAGGCTTCCTTGGGAAGGGCGGCGATGCGATTCAGTTGGACCGGCCTGATGCTGGCGCCGTTGCTGGTGCCGACGATATTTTGCGTTGTGGTGAGCTCCCTTCAGGACGGCAACATGGCGCTCGGGTTTCTGATCCTGATGGTTCCGAGCTGCATCATATCTTACGGCACCACGATCTTTCTGTTCTTGCCGTCACTTTATCTCCTTTCCCTTTGGCGGCCGATGACGGGCTTGAAGGTTTGCTTGCTCGGTTTGGTGCTGGGCATACTGGTGTTCGTGCCGCTGACATGGATGGAGTGGACAAGTAGCGGCCCCGACTCCGGGCCCCCGACGGAAAGCTTCGTGACGTTCTTTCTGCGCTGGGCCGCCGATCCGTTCAACGCGATCTTTCCGCTGGCCGGGCTAATGACGTCGGCAACATATTGGTGGCTGGCGACACGGCGCGGTGGTCGCCCTTCGCCACAGTGATTGAAGTCAACTGAGCGAGGCGCGGCCACCGAAGGGACCCGACGGGCTTACGTCGCGTTCCGCGATATTCCCGCGCCGGCTTTGCGAAAGCGTCAATTTCGCTCAATTTTAGCGGATTTTTGCAGGCTTCGTTCAAGCGACTGCCATATGGTGGCTGTCGATATGAGCCGACGGAGACATCCGTGCGATTTCTTGTTCTAGTGGGGGGTGCGGCCGTGGCTGGCGCGGTATCCGTCGGCGCGTTGCAGACTCTTTTCCCACAACATAGGGCCTCGATGGTTGCGGCAGTTCGTGCTGCGAGCGCAGACGTGTCGGAATTTCGTGTGTCCAGTTTAAATCCGCTTCGCTGGGTCTACGATTACGTGATTGGCGAGGTCACATCGCCCAATCGCAGGCTCGATTTTCCGTCCGCACCGCCGATCGTGGTTGGCGATGCGATCAAATGGACGCCGATCGGGATCGACAAGATGGGAATAGGCGGAGGCCTTGGCACGAATGGTTTCTCGCCGCCAGGTAACATGCGTTCGAATCGGGGAGCGATGCTCGGAGTTCCATATCCCTCTCAGCGTTGCAGTCGGGGTGGCGTAACAGTCCCCTGCGATTGAAGTTCATTCAAAGCTCTCGCACGCGGAGGTCAGCGATGTCCCTTTGGGTCGAAAGCCGACCTTTCAAGAGGCAAGACCAGGTTTGTTGTT
>Ga0116223_10001699_pt1 | contig 21959 bp, 16 predicted proteins | sample Sb_taG_3_FD_90092 | JGI IMG/M metagenome (GOLD analysis project Ga0116223, IMG submission 90092) | Peat soil microbial communities from Weissenstadt, Germany - Sb_50d_a_PC metaG | ecosystem: Environmental > Terrestrial > Soil > Wetlands > Peat | place: Germany: Weissenstadt | collected 2010-09-21 | reverse complement strand
TCAGGCTGCATCCACTCACCGGCCCACCAGGGTCACAGGAGAGCACTGTGAATGGAGATCGAGATTGTAGTCAAGCACGAGCCAATCGAGGACTGTTGCGAGCTGGGTTGCGGATCACACCCCGTGGGGTACCTCTCGCAGTGTGTCGATTGTGGAAAAAGGGAGCGCCAGTATGTCGCTGCACGAATCGACATTCCTCCCGCGCTCGGCTTAGACGATTAGCAATTGCGGCCTTCTCGCCATCGGTCAGCGTTAAGGCGCTGTCCTTTCTGCTTTGGAGTCGCTATCTTTGGGGTAAATTGAGCGTAACGTGGCCGGGTACTTGCCGGATAGATGAAACCAATATGGATCACACACATGGGCGTTTTCATGTGCAGCGAGTTCAGCTTCATCTCCTACCGTCACGATTGTTGCAAAACACGCTGTGCAAATTGAATCATACGTTCCGTCTTCGTTTCGCCGATGAGGATAACGGGGACTTGTCTGCGGGTCCGTAGTGTGTCTCCTTGGGAGTCAAATTCGTTGAGAACGTGTCGAATCTAGCTGAGATAGAAGAGGCATTCCGGTCAATTTTGAACACTTTCTACTTTCTCTAACGGGACTCCCGCGCTTGGGCTAAGACGCCTGCCGAGTCGCACAGATCGTGTTGACAGTCGCACGATATGTCTTTGATTACTAAAGACTTATTTACAACAATCCAAAATGGCAGTATTGTCGATCTGTGAGTCAATGGGATCAGGAATCGCATTCCACCTTGGCTCCAGGTAGCTGCTCTCTCCACAACAGGCCGGGTGCCAGAAGATCGGCACCCGCTGACATCAACAACCACGGATCACAACCACCGCCCACCAGGGGCAGAGGAGATGTGTGCAATGAAATCAGCAAAGCGGAAGGTGACTATGAAACAGATCGGATCAGCGATTTCAAAAATGCAGGCCAGCACAATTGACCTGTGCGTTGCCGATGGATGCGGCTCGCACTATCAAAGCGAGATGAGTCAGTGCCTCACGTGTGGCAGGTTCATGTGCCATCGGCATGTGTGCGAGTGTCTGATTGATGGGATCGAAGAGATGAAGGGCTGGAGAATGCGGCCTAGATTGGCGACTGTCTCAGCACAGTGCAGCACAATTTCAAGTATCGATTTCCCACTGTAAGTTATTGATTCTAAATAATATGGCGGAGAGAGGGGGATTCGAACCCCCTATAGAGCTTTTAAACCCTATAACGGTTTAGCAAACCGCCGCCTTCAGCCTCTCGGCCATCTCTCCGGCTCTCACAGGATTATACCGGAACTCCCACTCGCCGCTGCGCCGCTTCGCACAACGCTTCCTTCTTTCCTCATCTTCTTCGCCCCTGTACATTCACATTGATGCGTCTCGCCAAAAATTCTCCGAACAAGAGAATCACCCTGCTGCCTCTCATCGCGGCCACGTATTTTATGGTTGCTGGCGGGCCCTACGGCATTGAGGACATTCTCGGCGGCGCCGGCTACGCTCGAGCCATCGTCATCCTGCTTCTTCTGCCGCTCTTCTGGAGCCTGCCGACCGCACTCATGATCGGCGAACTCGCCTCTGCAATCCCCGCCGAGGGCGGCTTTTATGTCTGGGTGCGCCGCGGCCTTGGCCCCTTTTGGGGCTACCAGGAAAGCTGGCTCTCGCTGACGGCGAGCATCTTCGACATGGCGCTCTATCCCTCCATCTTCGTTCTTTACCTCGGTAAGTTCAGCCCCACCCTCACCGTTGGCGGGCGTGGTTATGTCTGGTCGCTGGCGGTCGTCGTCCTCTGCTGCGCCTGGAACCTGCGCGGCGCGCCCAAAGTGGGCGAGGACTCCGTCTGGCTCTTTGCGCTGCTCCTCGCACCTTTTGTCGTCTTCGTCATTCTCGGATTCTGGCGCGGCATCAGCATGCACCCGGCCATACACTGGGGCCATTCTGCTTCTGCGCCGGGCGCTGAAGCCGGCCTCTCCACCGCCATCCTGGTCGCGTTGTGGAACTACATGGGCTGGGATAACGCCTCCACCATTGCGCGCGATGTCGACAATCCGCAGCGCAACTACCCGCGGGCCATGATCGCCGCGGCCATCCTTACCGCCTTCGCTTACGTTCTTCCGCTGGCGGCCATGGACGTAGCCGGGCTTTCTCCCGAAGGGTTTTCAACCGGCTCATGGGCCATCGCGGGGCGCGCAATCGGCGGGCCCATCCTTTCTATGGCGATCGTTGCCGGCGGCATCATCTGTGGCATCGGCATGTTCAATGCGCTCATGATGAGCTATACCCGCCTGCCCATCGCCATGGCCGCAGACGGCTGTTTGCCGCGCATCTTTCTGCGCCGCAATCGTCGCGGAGTGCCGTGGGTGAGCGTCCTCATTTGCGGGCTGGGATGGGCCCTTGCGCTCAAGCTGCCGTTCGAGCGCCTCATCTCCATTGACCTGATTCTCTATGGATCGAGCCTGATCCTCGAGTTCGCCGCGCTCATCGCTCTGCGCCTTCGTGAGCCCGGCCTTCCGCGCCCGTTCCGCGCCGGCAGCTTCCCCTTCGCCTGTCTGCTCGCTGTGGGACCGACCGTGCTCATTGCCTATGCGCTCTTCGCCTCGCACAGCGAAAAGCTTGGCGATCCGAATTCGTCTCTCGCCAATGTCTCTGCTCTTCTTTTCGCTTCTGTGATTGCACTTCTCGGCCCAGCCCTTTACTGGCTCACCGTGGCTCCGCTTGTCCGACAGCGCCCGCTCAAATCCAAACCCGCGCCAGAGTAGCGCTCCTCACCGCACCTGCTCAAGGTCCCCAAAAGGCTTTGCGGGTTGCAAGTAGCTTCTAGTCCCTTAGTCCCTATTCCCTAGTATCTGGCCTCTACACTGCCACCTTCTTCTTCGTCTCATGGTGTTTCGCCTTGCCGTCGTTAAACTGCTTGATGGCGTAGGTCACCCGGTCCCGCGCATACGCCGCATCGCGCCAGCCCCTCATCTCCACGCGCTTGCCTTCAAGGTCCTTGTAGATCGAAAAGAAATGCGTAATCTCCTTCAGCATGTGCGGATAAATATCGGTGTAATTCCAGATATTCGCAAACCGCGGGTTGTTCTTCCCCACGGCCAGCACTTTCTCGTCCAGAATGCCCTGGTCCAGCATCTCCAGCAGCCCGATCGGCCGCACCTCCTGCACGCATCCCGGAAAGCTTGGGCTCGGCACCAGCACCAGCACGTCCAGCGGGTCGCCGTCGTCGCTCAACGTCGAAGGAATGAAACCGTAGTCGCCGGGATAGTGCACCGGCGAATGCAGGTTGCGGTCCAGCTTGAAGACGTGCAACTGCTTGTCGTATTCAAATTTCTGCGTACCATCCAGCGGAATCTCAATCACCGCCCGAAAAACCTCCGGCGCGCGCTCGCCCACCGGCAGCTCCAGATAATTCACCATTCGTTTCGACCTCTCTTTAGGGAATTGCACCAACCCATTTCGTCGCCCGATCAGATCAAATCGCGCCTCCTGAGTCCGGTGCTGCCTATTCCCTATTCCCTACTCCCTATTCCCTGTCCTTATAATCAGGGATCATGAAGGCGCATGTCTATGTCACGCTGAAGACATCGGTCCTCGACCCGCAAGGTCAGACCATCCAGAATGCTCTCCACAAAATCGGCTTTGCCGATGTCACCGGTGTGCGCCAGGGGAAGTACTTCGCGCTCGCCCTCGATGATCACTTGGATGCAGGCGCAGCTCGCGCGCAGGTCGAGCGCATCGCCCGCGAGGTCCTCACCAACCCCGTCATCGAAGAATACACATACCGCATTGAGGAATAGGCGGCCGCCCCGCTCACGTCAGTCGCGCGAATCGCCTCGACGACTCTGGAAAATCAACGCCGGTGACGAACCACGTCATCGCACCGCATGCCACAGCCAGAAGCAAGATCGAAGCATGCAAATCGAATCCATGCGGCAGCGGACCGGAACTCACCGTGGTGATGACCGCTCCGGAAACGACAGTCACAATCGCAATCCACTGGTAAAGCCGCAGCCCGAAGAGGATCTTCGTCTGCGGCTCGCCGCGATAAGCCTCTTCCACAAAGCGCCCCGCGCCAGACAAAATCAGATAAACTCCCGCAATCAGCGTGGACGGGCAATCGAGCGCGAGCAGGCGCAGCAGCATCAGCCCGACCCACACGTTCCATACGATCGAGTAAAGCGGCGTCGCATGAACGGGAATCCCTGCGAGATGCGCTAGCCGGCAAACTCGCGATCGCGGATGCGAGTAGCGAATGCCCTCCACCGTCTCGGTCGCGCACCCATGGCAACACCCCTGCACCAGGCAGCGCAGCCTTCCCAATGCCTGGATCCAGGGCGCGGCGGCAGTGATTGCGGCAAGCGCAACCCACACGTTCACGCCCATCAGCCTTGCCGGAATCGCGCCAACAATCGCTCCCACCATCCCTCCGTAGAACCCGAGCGGCCGCAACAGCGCTGGCGATCCCTCCACCCACTGGGCCCAGAGTGCCGCGCCCACAATCGCGCAGAGAAAGATGCTCACCGCCGCGAATTCATACTTCGCGCCGAGCAATCCTCCGATCATAAGTACACCCGTAAACGCCGCCAGCGCTGCGTACCCGCCATGGTTGATGATTCGCATTGCTCCAATGCGCTGCTCCTGCCATGAGTTCGCCAACCACTCCGCCCACTTCAGAAGCCCTTTCCAGATGTCGCCCATCTTCAGCACAATCAGAAATGCCGCAACACCCGAGATCACATCGAGAATGGAATGCATTCCGGTCGTCACGCAGCTCACTGCCACCAGCACGGCCCACGCCCACCACAGGACGCCCTTCGCTCGTCCGCCGCTTCCCAGCACCGACGCCGCAATCAATGCCCATGCAACATGAAACGAGGGAAACGCGCCCGCTCCGGAATAAGGCGTGCGCTCCTGCAGTAGGAGCTGGCCAATCGCTGTGGTCGGCGAAAATGGCCTTGGTGGCACGAAAACTGGCAACAGAAGATACAGCGAGAAAAGCAAAACAGATGCGCCAATCCCCAGCCGCACAAACTTGCGCAACTCTTCCCGATTTCGCACAAGAAATGGCGTCAGAATCACTACCACATACGTGCTCGCGTAGAGCAGCTCCGTCCATTCCACGATCGGAATGTGATTTTCAAACGGCAGGTACGTCGAAATCGCACCTGGCTGGCGGCCCATCAGCCAGATCAAGCCGTATACGGCCAGCCACGGCGCCAGCACTGTGATTGCAACCCGCATGCGTTGCGCCGCCGACAACGCCAGTGCATCATCCGCCATCGCGCGCGGCGCAACCTGGCGTCCAAAGCGCCATCGTAGGTCCGGCAATTCGTAACCGAGCACCAGCGCCGCGCATCCGAGCGCAACCGCCGGCGTCACCAGCCACAATCCACTCGCCGATCCAAAGTAGATCGACACTCCGCCGCAGATTAGAATGAAGCTGCCGTATATCGGATGCGGAATCAGCGCATACGCGCCTCGCCCCACAAAGCGCTTCGGCGGAAATGCATTCATCGGCAAGCCGCCGCCGTAAATCCAGAGCGATCGCATTCCCCAGGTCATGATCGCCAGGCCGCCGGCAGCCAGCACTGTGCCCCAAAGCGTCGATTGCAAAGTCGGAATGTGGATCACGTTTCGTGCTGCAATTGCCCATCCAATCAGCGCAGCGGGCAATACCGTCAGAAACAGAAACCCGTACAGGGCCTTGCCGATTGACCGCCTCAAACGTTCCAATGAACCACCTCGTGAATCACCCAGCCCGACGAACAGTGATCATTTGTCTGCATCTCGCCGCGGCTGCACCACTTCCGCTCCTCGATATTGAAAAGCGAATGCGGAAGCAGCTTCGCGAGCCCCGGCACACGCGGCAGAATCGTCGATCCGATCCGGCCGCTTCGCAACACGAATCCATCTTCGATCCGCAACTTCGCGCCGGCGGCCGTAACCCCCGCATCGCTGATCGCGGGCGACGCGCATTCCTCGCCATCGACAAACGCGAAACTGGTCTCGTGCGATCCTTTCCAATCCACCCACACCATCCAGTTGCGCGGCGAAACAAATCTTCCCCAGCGCAACTCTCTGAGCGGGAGCTTCCACGGCGCCATGGTCAGTGTCACGCACTCCGCATATCCCAAACCGCTCAGCTCGCCGTCATCCAATCTCAACCGCACTCGCGATCTCGGCTGAATGCAGTTCCACTTCACTTTCCCCGCATCCGTCTCATAAACCACCCGCTCGCAGGCCGCACTGTCGGCATCCCACTCGCCTGCCACACCTTGCTTCGGCACTTCAATTGCGATCCTCTTCCCCGCCTGCGTAATTTCAAATGGAGAAATCGACGTCCGCGTTTCGACGCGATCTTCTGAACCTCCAAGCACGCTGTTGACGCTCGTGCGGATTCCGCGCAAGTTGAGCTCGGTGCCATATACGATCGCCACTTCGCCCTCATCGGTTACGCAGTCCAAATACCACTTCACCAAAGAGAACGAATCCGAGTGCTTCAGCGCAGTCCCCATCGCGGCGCGGTCCTCTGAGTTGTTCTTGTGATTCAGTTGCTCCGATTGTATTCCTGCGCTCTTTTCAGACACGATCATTCCAGGGATTCGGCGCTGGACTTCGCAGTCGTAGATTGGAGGCACAAAATGAGCTCAGAACCGCCGCGATTCGTAGCGCCGGTCTCCTGACCGGCTGTACTGAGGGCCTCCTGGCCCTCAGAGCACTCGCTATATTCTGATCTTCGGGGCAACCGCTCCGACAGCAAGAAATGCGAATCGACCCCGGCGGGGATTCTTTGCGCGCGCGCCAAAGATTGCTGAGGCCCGCTCGCTCCCTGCCGGGCCCCCGGCGGCCCAGCCGCTGGGGTGGCCCGCTCCCTGTCTTATTCGTACCGCAGCGCCTCAATCGGATCCATGTTCGCAGCCCGCATCGCAGGAATCATTCCGCTCACCAGTCCGGTGATGGCCAAAATGGCCGTGGCCACGATAATTGAGTTGGGTGTGATAATCAGCCGAATGTCGGCCGCCTGGGCGTTCTTGGCGATGGCGCTATAAAACGTGATGCGCCCCACCATCACGGAGATGAAATACGCCAGGCCGATGCCCCCAGCCCCGCCGACACCCGTAATCGCCAGCGCCTCCGCAAGAAATTGCACCAGGATTTGTCTCTTGCGAGCGCCTATTGCCTTTTCAATGCCGATCTCGCGCGTTCGCTGCTGTACCGCCACCAGCATGATGTTCATCAGCCCGACGCCCGCGATCCCCAGCGTAAGTGCGCCAAGGATCGACAGCAGCACCTGCAGCGCGAAGGTCAGAATTTCAAATTGATGCAGTTGCGAGCGGAGATTGAAAATGTGAACCGCGTCATGATCCGTGGGGCGAAAGTGGTGCGCCGCTGCCAGCGTGTCCCGGATCGTCTTCTCGATCGTCTGATAATCGCCGTGATACCCAATCCAGACGCCATCGATATAGGTCGTGTCTTTCAGGTCGCTCATCGTATTGAACGGCACATAGATGGTGCGGTTGGTGTCATCGTTGCCTTCCTGAAATTTGGGCTGGAGCACACCCACCACGGTAAATATCACGCCATTCAATCGAATGGTCTCTCCCACCGCCCAGCCGCCGGAGAAGAGTTTCGTCTTCGCTTCAGAGCCCAAAACGCAAACATGCGCGCGCTGCTGATCTTCTGCGCCATTGAAAAAACGGCCTTGATCAGCAGTGAGGCTGATGATATCGGCATAGGATGTGCGGCTTCCGATCACGCTCCATGTGTAGGTGTGCAGATCGTTCTGCACAGTCGCACTCTGAAACTCAATCGGCGAGATGTGCGTGATCTCAGGCAGCGCAGCGGTTACGTGATCCAGGTCATCCAGCGTCAGCCGCACCTGAACACCGGCTTTGTCTCCTCCAGCCTGCTCGCTGGTCCGGCCGGGAAAAAACCCGATCGTGTTTGTGCCCCATTCGGCAAATATTCTTTCGATCGCGGTGCTGAATCCCTTTCCATAGGCCAGCAGCAACACCACCGTCGCAATGCCCCACGCCATGCCGATCATCGTAATGGCGGTTCGGCGGCGATTGAAGAGCATCGCTTCCCACGCCTGCGCCAGAATGTCTCTCAGCATGATCTTGCTCCTTGCTGCCGGCCCTCAGCTTTCAGCTCTCGGCCGTCAACTCCCAGCTCCACTCCAAATTTGAGCGTCGTGATCCATCTCCTTCGTCTTGCCACAACCGCTCGCCCCTGCTCGTTATAGCTGAAAGCTGATAGCTAAGAGCTGAAAGCTGCCTTTCATTCTTTCCGCAGCGCCTCCACCGGATCCAGTGCCGCAGCCTTGCTCGCCGGATAAAGTCCTGCAACCACCCCGCACACCACCAGCGACCCCAGCGCCAGCGCCGCCGACCACGGAACAATTCGCGGCGGATCAAACCCGGGAATCTTGTCGGTGAGCGCGGCCTGCAGCACGCCCATGAACGCCGCCGAAGCCAGCACGCCGATGAGCCCGCTGATGCCCGTCAGCAGAAGTCCTTCCCAAAAAAACTGCGCCAGGATGCTGCGTCGCGTCGCGCCGATTGCTTTCAGCACTCCAATCTCGTGCGTTCTCTCCGTCACGCTCACCAGCATGATGTTGATAATGCCCACCGCTCCCAGTCCCAGCGTGACGATTCCAACGCTGCCCAGGAAGATATCCATCGCAGTGAAGATGATGCCGATCGTGTGTGCCTCTTGGATCGTATCCCACTCGTTGAACGCATCCAGCAGCGAAGGATCAAATCCGTGCCGCTCCGCGATCACCCGGTGCACGGCGATCGCCGCCGCCGTGTTGTCGTTCTTGATCGTTGGCCGGTATTGAATCGAGGTGAGCGCATCCTGAGGAATGTTCTCTCCTTTGAGCGGAAACAGCTCCAGCATCGTCGTCACCGGGACATATACCTTTTCGTCATCGAAGGTATTATTGCCCCTGCCAATCCGCCCGAGACTCCCAATCACTGTAAAGGCCGAGCCCTCGATCGTGATCGTTTCACCCAGCATCGGGCGCCCTTGAAACAACAGGGCTGCGGTCTTCCATCCCAACACGGCCACGCGTCGGTTCTCGCGCACGTCTGCATCGTCCAGGAATCGCCCGCTGATTACCGGAATGTACCGCACCTCCGGATAACTGGGTTCCGTCCCGACTACATGACCCGAGGTGTTGTTCCACTGGCTCACTTCGTACAGATCCGATCGCAAAAGCTCGTCGGTCACTGCGCGAAGCTGGGGCAATTGCCGTATGGCCGCCTCGTCTCCAAGCGTCAGCTCATAAGGCCGCATCCCGGTGTGCTGATTTGCCAGCGCAGGAATCGTCCCGTTGAATACCATCACCACGTCGTCGCCAAATTGCGACAGTTGCTTGTGCTGGCCTCCCCTGAACCCCTCGCCCAGGCCCACCAACACCAGCAGCGACCCCACTCCCCACGCGATTCCGAACATGGTTAGAAAGCTCCGCAGCTTGTTCGCCATAATCGCGCGAAACACCTGCCCGAGCGTGTCGGCAAAACTGGTCATACCGATCAGACGGTTCCGATCCGCAGGCGCAACCCAACAGTGTGCACTTTTGCGCCGCGCTCCTCCCCGCTACCCCACCCTTCTCAACCATCAATACGCCGCACGCCCCCAATCAGTTCCGCCCACTTAGTCTCTCAGTCCCTTAGTCCCCTGTCTTCCTATTCCCTACTGGCTCCTCCCTATACCCTCTTCCCTCGCTCCCTCGCTCCCTTGCTACCTCTTCCCTCGTCCTTCCACGCCATACGACTCACTGAACGGGCTAGCAGCTAGAGGCTAGGAGCTAGAAGCTCGTATTGCTCCCTCGCTCCCTGTCCCTATGTGTTCCCCCTCACACCCTGGAACCGCCGCCCTCCCGCCTGCGTATTCCAAATCGAAGGGTGATCTCGCGGTTCCGTTGCCGTCTAAGTTCCTGACCGCTTTTTTATCTCGGAGCTTCCGCCAGACAGCCCCGCTCTCCTCGCACTTCAGGGAGGACCTTATGGCTTCACCTCGTAAAAAGAAACGTCTCTGGATCTGGCTTGGCAGCGCGCTCGCTGTCATCCTGGTCGTCGCAGGCATCGGTCTCGTCCGTGTCGTCAAGGGTGATCCTGTCGACCCCAACAAGCTCGCCAAAGTCACGCGCGGCGACGTCGCCCGTTCCGTCATCGCCACCGGACAAATCCAGCCCATCACCAAGGTCGAAGTCAAAAGCAAGGCCTCCGGCATCGTCGAGCAGCTTTACGTCGATATCAACAATCGCGTCCACAAGGGCCAACAGCTTGCCCGGCTCGATCAGCAGGAGACCCTCGACCAGGTTGATGCCCAGCGCGCGCAACTCGCCAGCGCCGAGGCCAACGTCACCACCTATGAAGCCAACATTGCGCAGGACAAGGTCAACGCCGCCGCGCCCGATCTCGTCATGTATAAGGCCACGCTCGATCGCAATCTTCAAATGCAGAAGGACGGCATCGTCAGCCGCCAGGCGCTCGACGACGCCAATCGCGACTATCTTGCCGCGCTCACCCGGCGCGATTCGGCGCAGGCCCAGGTCGGCGTCGACACCGCCAAGCTCAAGCAGGCCCGCGCGCAAGTCCTGCAATCGCAAGCCAGCCTCAAGCAGTTGGAGGAGCAGCTCTCCTACACCACCATCGTCGCGCCCATGGATGGTGTCATCCTCTCCCGCGACGTTGAAATGGGCGACGCGGTCAGCTCCATCCTCGTCCTCGGCTCAACGGCCACGCTCGTCATGACCGAAGGCGACACCTCCGAGGTCTACGTGCAGGGCAAGGTCGATGAGGCCGACATCGCCCACGTCTATCTCGGCCAGCCCGCGCGCATCAAGGTCGAAAGCTTCCGCGACCGCCTCTTCTACGGCAAAGTCACCAAGATCGCGCCCATGGGCGTCCAGAAGGACAATGTCACCACTTTCGAAGTGCGCGTCTCCATCAACAACCCCGGCGGCGAGCTCAAAGCCAACATGACCGCCAACGCTGAGATCCTGCTCGACGAGCACAAGGGCGTACTCACCGTTCCTGAAAACGCCGTCGTCTACGACGGCCAGAAGAACGCCTCCGTCTTCGTTCCCGATAACCACCAGAAAGACGGCCAGCGCAAAGTTGCGGTCAAAGTCGGCCTCTCCAACGGATCCGTCACCGAAATCGCCAGCGGCCTGAAAGAAGGCGACCAGGTCGTCCTCCAGCAGTAATCTCTGCTCTCTGCTCTACCCAACAGTCGTGAACATGGGGGGGTGACCACGGTCACGGCTCTCCCCTTGTGCGGCCGATAGCGTTGCAAATGTCCCTCCGGACCATGCCGGAGAGCGCTTGAGCGATGGTCTCTTGGGTCAGATTCACGGTTCGATGCCAACGCCCTACTGGAGTCGGATCGCCGTGCCAAAGGAGTGTGTTCCTCAGCCCTTGACGCACTCCGATACGGCGCACAATTCTGCCGTGAATCAGAAGCACAACCGTCTCCTTCGGGGAGGACCACATGATGGTTCATGTTAAATGTCCGAATTGTGAATACGTGAGCGACTACATCCCTCCAGCAAAAATTCATCTGGGCCAGAGCTACGCGACAGCATGCGAATTGTGCGGTCGGATAATCTACGGGACTCTACCTCTGTCCGATGTCCTTTCAAAGTCAGAGAGGAAGAATGGCTTAAGCCACTTGGATGCCGGAGGTCGAGCACTCGGGGACAGGCAAGCGGTAGTAAGCTCACCCGTGATGGCTCACTTTGGTTAGGGCCTTGGATAAGCTAGGTTTCACTTCTCTTCGCAATCCAATCTGAGAAAATGGCCGAGACATTGTCGAGTCGCAGGGCCTTGGGCTCAGCCCCACTCCAACGCCGAGACCTGCAGGAATCTCACTCCGGAGGGACCTCGACCTTCGGCGGCAACAGCCACAACACCGCGACAATCCCGATCAGCGCAAGAGAGGCAGCAGGCCGCAAGTAGGCCACGGGAATCGCTGCGAGATAAAGCAAAACGGATGCGAGCTGTTTGCCCCAGCTTGCGTGCGCGGGCGCCGAACTCTGCAACCGTATCTGCGTCCACAGCACCATGTATCCGATCCCCGGGAAGATACTCACCGCGGCGTAGAGCGCCGTGTTAAACGACGTCAGTCCCTTCACGCCGATCCAATCCGTGGCGAACGGAAACAGCGAGAGACAGAAGAGAAACATCAGGTTGGCCCACAAGATCCCGTGGGTAACCGTCTCCGCCTCATCCACGAGATAGTGATGGTTCACCCAGTAAATCCCGATCTGCACAAAGGTGAGCAGGTAGAGAAAGATCGTAGGGAACACAGCGCGCAGACCGGCGAAGCCATCCGGCCCCGGCACCTTCAGTTCCAGCACCATGATGGTGATGATGACCGCGATGACGCCGTCTGAAATCGCCTCCAGGCGCGCCGGACTAAGGCCTTTTCTTCTCATTCTGATATCAACGTAGCACGCAGTCCGGTCGGATTTGTGCGTCCCGGTATTCCGGCACAGTATGGTCGAGGCTGGTGTTGAGAAGAACGGCGGGAACTGCGAATGCGGGGCGCTCAATAGCGCTGGGGAAGTCCGAGCCGGGCAAGCCGGCCCGAACGAACTGCCTACCAGGTAAAGTAGTGCCGGCCGATGGCCTGCAGGCTCGGATGCAGCCGAAGATTCTTCCCGCATCCGAACTCATACCGAGGCACGCTGTTGGCGCTCTGGTCATACTCCATCTTTACTTGGCGGGCCGTTTCCTCCGTCATAATGCGCAGCCTGGTAACGACTCTGGTCGAAACCCCTTCGGGCTTTGCCCGCATATTGCCGGCGAGTTTGACTCCGAAAAGACAATCAAAGCGACTTGACATGGCGACCTCCCTTGGATCCCCGATCTTCCGTATCACGCTTTTCTTCGCGTGACCTCGAACGTGTGAGTGCCCCGCGGCCACCCTCATTGCATAGTGAGGAAACAGAACCTGCCGTTACATTCGACAGCGCGTGCGTTCGTAGCTGCGTTAGCGAGGTCATACTTTCTGAACTGGCCCGCGCACGCCTATGACTAAAGCAAGCGACATGCCAAACCGCCGGGACAAAGGACGAAAAGTTCTTGACACTGAAACAGAATGAGTTAAGCCGGGACACACAAGAACGAAGAACAGAGGTCGAGACGAAGTGACGAAAAAATAATGACGAAATTCCGTCATCGATGGTGAAAATTCGTCACTGCAAGGGAAAACCCTTCATCCTCGCATTCTCTGTTCCCTGTTCCCCGTTTCCTGTGATTGCCATCCCCAGCGCAGCCGAGGCATCTCCAGTTGCCGGGTGCCCCATGTCCCGATTCTGGGACGTGGGATACCTCGCCCCCATCTGCTCACGCGTTTGTCATCCCGACCGCAGCCGAGCGAACTGTAAGTTGCAGTGTCCACGCCGCCAAAGCGGTCGTCGAGTCCGCGGCGGTTGCCCCACGTTTTCGCGTCCTTTGCGAAATCGTGGGTTGGCTATATCAGGAGTTGCATGGAGAGTTTTGTATCAGGGCACGAGTTTACTCGTGCCGCAAAAGGCAAAAAAACGTGGGGCTTCAGCCCAAGCGGCCCTCTTTTTTGCATACGGATATCTTGATCTAGATTTGCCAAACTCTGCCCAATCCGCCGCCCTTTTCCCAATTCCCTAATCCCTATTCCCTGTTCCCTATTCCCTGTTCCCTGCGCTACCCAATCATGTCGTCTCTGAATACGTGGCGGCGGGATGCCCATTCTTTACTACCCAGAGCCGCTGAATCAGCGGCCAAGTTTTGTTGCTCTCATACCAATCTCCATCCCGCCGCCAAACAGCCAACCAACTTCGGTGACTCGATCGAAATTCCTTGGTCTTCGAGAGTCGCTGCACCTCACGAGGCCGGCGCTGCCAGATAACCGTGTGTCTCACCGGTATTCGGGTCGAGCGCGAGCCCGATGATCTCACCCCTGGAATTGATCGAGCAGGCAGTCATCAGAAACAGCGAATTGCTTCCGGTGACAAGACTATTCAGGTCCACGAGCGCCCCATTTTGGCGCACCCATGCGCGAACGACGCTGAAGTCCGCATTCGCCGAGATGCCGACCACCTGGCCCGCATCGTTAATGCCGAGGCCAAAGCTGAAGAAGTCCCCGGCCAGCGTGCCCAGGTCCTGCATCTTCGAGCCTTGAGACCACAGGAAAGCGTGCGACGTCTCATCGCCGGCGAGATCGGAACCGCCAACCACCTGGCCAAGATTGTTGACGTCGTGCGCCAGGTTATTCAACGCTCCTCCCAGATTGCCAAGGTCGATGGCGTTCCCATTTCTCCAAAGCAGCGCACGGGTTGGTTGAAAGTTGAACAACCAGATCGGATTGAACGGGGCGCAGGTCCCCGAAGCGCCGACCGCTTCACCGAGGTCATTGATCGCGAACGCCACGCCGTCCGGGTCTTGGCCCGTCGGAAGTTCCTCAACCAGGTTAAGGAACCAGACAGCCGGCTTGAACTGGTACTTCTGTGGAGCCGTGCAACCTGGATCGATCGCCCTGGTTTCTGCATAACCGGTAATCGTCCCGAAGCTGTTAATTCCGTTTGCAACCCCATTTGCTCCCCCGAGCGTTTTGAGCCGAATCATCCTGCTGCCTATCCACATAAACGGGACGCACGGTGTAGGCGACGAACTGAAGCCCATTGCCTGAAAACCACAGAAATCCTCCGTCGTCGAAGTGCCCCTTTGGGTCGTCTCGGCCTCGCCAGACACCATCCCCAGCTCGTTCACGCCGTATGCCATGCTGTTACCGCCAAGTCCGGGATTTCCGATGTCCGTCATTTCTCCGTTGCGCCAGAGGACAGCATGCTCGGCTGCGCCCACACCAGCAGCTCCACTGACCCAACCGTTGTTCGCGATCACAAGCGGCTGGCCCGGCTGGCTTGGATTCGCGCCAACCACACCGAGATCCTGGATCGTGTAATGAACATTCCTCAGATTGGCCGATTGGCCGTGATCCTGCTGCGCAGTCGGAACGGATACGAGCTGACCTCCACAGCCGGCAAGCGCCAGCCCAAGACAGGCGACGCCGGCCGATGGCAACGCGACTCTGCTCACAACTCGGAAGGGAATCCGAGCCGCACTGTTTACGCACCCATAACCTCCAGACTTCATGTTTCCTCCTTTTCACATTTGCTTGACACGGAGCCATCTAGTCGCTGCATCCTGCAACTTCAGCGTGTGCGCGGTCGCACGGAACCAGCAGGAAACCGTGCGTCTCGCCGTCGATTAGACCGTAGCCCGTGATCTCGCCCGCATCGTTGATCGACGCAGCGTCCTGCAGATTCCAGCCGGAATTCGACGGGATGAGAGTGTTGAGGTCGGTGAAGGTCCACTGTTGCCACAGGAACGCCGTGCTGTTGAAGGTTGTGCCGTCGATCGCAAAACCGACAATCTGCCCGACATTGTTATTCGTGTTGCAGCAGGCGGCTACAGTCACGACCGCGCCCGGAAATGCGCCGAGGTCCATCATCCCGGTTGCGCGCGTCCATAGAAATGTGTGAATCGTGCCGTCTTTCGCCATCGATCCGCCGATGACTTCACCCCTGTCGTTGATGCTTGAGGCTACGTTCGGCTCACTGCCGGGACCCGACAGGCTGCCAAGATTGATCGCTCTGCCGTCCGGCTCCCACAGAACCGCATGCGAAGCATTCGGGGAAGGCGGCAGCGCGGTGTTCGAGCAGTTTCCCGACGCGCCGATCACCTCGCCCCTGTTGTTAATTCCGAATGCGAATGAGACATTGTCTCCGGCCTGTGGACTCAAAGGATGGATCCGTCCATCCGGATCCCAGATCGCTGCTTCGTAACGGAAGACCTGTGACGGCATCGACGTGGCGCAGCTCGTATCCGGGATCCTCGTCTCGGAAAATCCGACAGAGACTCCGTCGTCGTTCACGGCCCACGCTGCCGCATTGTTGCCGCCCAGCGTGGGAAGCTGTCTGAGCTCGCCGTCTTTCCATATCGCTCCCCTGCAAAGGTGGTTGGTGAAGAACTGGCAGAAGTTCTCGTTATATGGATCGACAGCCGACAATTCCGAGAACACAGGAACCACGTCATATTGGTTCGGCGTGTCCGCGGTACTGTTCGGGCCTCCCAGAGTCTTAAGGTCCCTCATGCCGCCTTCCTGCGTCCAGAGAGCAGCATGGAGGGTCCCGTCTGACAGTGTGGCCCCGGCGCCCACATGCCCCCGGTTGCTGATGCCGTCTCCGTCGCTGAAGTTTCCGCCCAGCGTGCCCAGGTCGATCACTGCATAGTGAAGTTTTGGCGCCTTACCGGGTCGAGCAGCGGGCGCCGGTTGCGCGTTGAGTGACAACGAGACCGCACCAAGTGCGAACAGTCCCAGGGTCAAACGGGTAAGAAGTGACAGTTTCATTGATCCTCCTTGCGAGATGTGCTCGGTGCGGGAGAAGCGGTATTCGTTTTTTGGAAACGCCTGAGCATCGAGTTCAGGCAAATCAAAGGCACACCCTCTCCCGCTTCGGTGCGGTGCAGGTCTTCCGATTCAAGCCAGGCCTGCACTTCACGTGTCGGCAGGTTTGAAACCACGCCGAGGTCATCGAGCGGGATCATCTCCGCCTCCGCGCCGCACTCCGGGCACCATGCCCGCAGCGGAATTCGCCCCCGAAGAACCAGAAGCGAATCGGTTTCCATCGTGATTGTGGTGCGCTTTGCCATTGCTTTTACCCAGCGTTGTCACTCGAGACCGCTCGCCGGCAGCGCGTTCGTGCTCAAGCAGGGTGCCAGCTTGCCCGAAAATTGGGCGACAAGTCTTTGGCAGGCCGATGATTATTTCTGATGATTTCTCCCGCTGGCGTATCCAGCAGAAAACAAATGACTTGCTACGGAACTATGCAAGAAGGTGAGGAGAGGATTGACGCCCATTCGAGGTAGAATTCTTCTCCAGGCGATCACTTCGTTTTTGAGCGAGCTTCCCCAATGGCTCCGAGCACGGATCAGAAGACCAGGGAACTCTATGAGTTCGGCCCCTTTCGCGTCGACGCGGAAAAGGAACTGCTGCTGCGCGACGACGAAGCCGTTCCCCTCGCGCCCAAGGCATTTCAGGTTCTCCTCGTGCTCGTGCGCCAAAGCAAAAAGGTCGTCAGCAAAGACGACCTGATGAAAACCATCTGGCCCGACACCTTTGTTGAAGAGGCCAACCTCAGCCGCAACATCTTTCTGCTGCGAAAAGCGCTGGGTGAAAGTCCGCAGGATCACCAGTACATCGTCACCGTGCCCGGCCACGGATATCGATTTGCCGAAGACGTGCAATTGGTGCCCCACCGCGAGCTCAACATCCTTGCCGCCAGCCACTCCACGGTGCAGGTGGAGGTGAAGGAATCGAGGCCATGGGGATGGATCGCGACCGCGGCAATCCTTCTGCTGGTGGTCGCCGGCGGCGCAACCTGGCTTCTGGTGCATCGCAAGCCGGTTCTCACTGAAAAAGACACCGTGGTGCTCGCCGATTTTGCAAACTCAACAGGCGATCCGGTCTTTGACGGCACGCTTCGGCAAGGCTTGGCTGTTGAGCTCGAACAATCGCCCTTTCTCAGTCTCGTCTCGGACGCGCGCATCCAGCAGACACTTCGCCTCATGGATAAGCCGCCGGATGCACGCCTTACTCCCGACATTGCGCGCGAGATCTGCGAGCGGACAGGCAGTGCCGCCGTTCTCGACGGCTCCATTGCACAAATTGGCACGCAATACCTTCTCACGCTCAACGCGGCGCGATGCTCAAGCGGCGAATTGCTGGCCAGCACGGAAGCACGGGCGAGCGACAAGAATCTGGTTCTTGATGCTGTGGGAAAATTGGCTTCCGAAATTCGCAACAAACTGGGCGAGTCGCTGAGCACTGCGCAGAAATTCGACACCCCTCTTGAACAAGCGACAACACCCTCGCTTGAGGCGCTGCAAGCCTACAGCTTCGGGCGGAGAGCGATGTCGGGAAGAGGCGATTGGTCCGCTGCTGTGCCGTTCTTCCTGCGCGCCATCAGCCTCGACCCGGGTTTTGCCATTGCCCATGCCAGGCTCGGGATGGCCTACAGAAATCTCGGTCAAGCCACTTTGGGGGCCCAGGACGCCGAGAAAGCCTTCCAGCTTCGCGAAAAGGCGAGCGAATCGGAGAGATTCTACATTGACTCCCACTACTACATGAACGTCGTCGCAGACCTGGAGAAAGCCCGCCAGGTTCTTGAACTATGGGCACAGACCTATCCGCGAGATTTCACGCCGCGGGTGGATCTGGCCGACATTTACCTTCAGCTCGGCCAATACGACAAAGCCCTGATGGAAGCTCGCGAGGCCGCTCGCCTTGACGCGAATGGCGTGAATTATGCCGAGATCGTTTCTTCCGATGTTTTTTTGAATCGCCTGAACGAAGCCCGATCCATCGCCCTGGAGGCACAGACAAAAAAGTTCGATTCCCCTGATTTTCACCTCCAGCTTTACCGAATTGCCTTTTTGCAGAACGATGCGGCAACGATGGCAAAGGAGGTGGCCTGGGTTACGGGCAAACCGGGAAGCGAAGATGTACTACTGGGCCAAGAGGCGGATACGGAGGCATACTTCGGGCAGCTAAAAAAGTCTCGCGATTTCTCGCGTCGAGCGGTCGGATCGGCACTGCAAGCTGAAGAGACGGAGGTGGCAGCAAGGTACCTCGCTGCGGCAGCTCTGAGGGAGGCGGCCATCGGCAATGCCCAGGAAACCATGCAGCGAGCCGCGGCGACGCTGGTTCTTTCGAGAGGTCGCGACGTCGAATACGGAGCGGCTCTCGCACTCGTTATGGCCGGTGATGTAGCAAAAGCACGGACCCTGGCCGATGACCTCGCCAAGCGGTTTCCCGAGGATACAATCGTCCGCTTCACCTACCTGCCAACGCTTCGCGCCCTTCTGGCGCTTGCCCGTGGTGAACCTTCAACAGCTGTCGATCTGCTGGAACTCGCCGTTCCCTACGAACTGGGCATTCCACACAGAAGATTTGCGCCCTTTGGGGCGCTTTATCCCGTCTATGTGCGCGGTGAGGCTTATTTGGCTGCACACCGGGGCTCTGAGGCCGCCGCCGAATTTCAGAAGATCATCGATCATCCCGGCATCGTGGCAAACTCCCCGATCGGTGCGCTCGCGAACCTCGAATTGGGAAGAGCTTTTGCGCTGTCGGGAGAAAAAGACAAAGCCAGAACCGCGTACGAGCACTTCCTCACTCTCTGGAAAGACGCCGACCACGATCTGCCCGTCCTGAAACAAGCCAAGGCTGAGTATGCGAACCTGAAGTGAAACGTCGCTGCAGGGTGGGTCCCTTAAAATTCAAGTATGTGCGGAATTGTCGGGTACGTCGGCAACAAGAAGGTAGTCCCTGTCATCATTGAGGGGCTCAGGCGCCTGGAATACCGCGGCTACGACTCGGCCGGCATCGCCGTCGGCAGCCCGTCAAGCCCCAAACTCGAAGTATGTCGCGCGCCCGGCAAGCTCGCCAACCTGGAAGAGGTCCTGCGCGACCATCCGCTCGACGGCACCTTCGGCATCGGCCACACACGCTGGGCCACCCACGGCCGCCCCACTGAAGAAAACGCGCATCCGCATCGCGACTGCACCGGACGCATCGTCGTGGTTCACAACGGCATCGTCGAAAACTATCTCGAGCTGAAGCACGAGCTCATCCAGCAGGGCCACAAGTTTGTCACCGAAACCGATACCGAGATCATCGCCCACCTGATCGAAGAGATTCAGAAAGAAGCTGAAGCTGCCAAAACGCCGATTTCGCTCGAAGAAGCGGTGCGCCACGCGGCCAAACAGTTGAAGGGCGCATTTGCGCTCGGCGTTCTTTCCGCAGCCGAGCCCGACAAGATCGTCGCAGCGCGCCTCGGCCCTCCGGTGATTATCGGCGTGGGCGAAGGCGAAAGCTTCGTCGCCTCCGATGTTCCAGGAATTCTTCACCACACGCGCAATGTCTATTTCCTTGCCGATGGCGACATGGCGATTCTGACGCGCGCCGGCGTCAAGCTGACAGACTTTGACGGCCGCCCCATCGAGCGCGAGCTGACGCGTATCCAGTGGGATCCCATCCAGGCCGAAAAGGGCGGATACAAGCACTTCATGCTCAAGGAAATCTGGGAGCAGCCGCGCGCGGTCACCGATACCACGCTGGGCCGCGTCTCGCTCGACTCGGGCTCGGTGTTCCTCGGCGAGATGGAAATTCCCGACAAGGAATTGGCGCAGGCCTCCAGCATCAACATCGCCGCATGCGGCACCAGCTGGCACGCGGCGCTCACGGGCAAATACATGATCGAGCGCCTGGCGCGCCTGCCCGTTGACGTGGATTACGCCAGCGAGTACCGCTATCGCGATCCCATGGGCGGACCGGACGCGCTGGGACTGCTGATCACGCAGAGCGGCGAAACCGCCGACACGCTGGCTGCGCAGCGCGAGATGAAAGCGCTGGGATCGAAGACCGTGGCCATTTGCAATGTGGTGGGCGCCATGGTCGCGCGTGAGGCTCACGGGTCAATCTATACGCACGCCGGGCCGGAGATCGGCGTCGCGTCCACGAAGGCGTTTACCTCGCAGCTCACGGCGCTGTTCCTGCTGGCCATGAAGATGGGCCAACTGCGCGGCAAGCTCGACAAGGCGGAATCAATTGCTTTGATCGAGGAGTTGGGGCGCATTCCGGCCAAGATCGAAGAGACGCTGCGCGGCTGCTCCTCGCAATGCGAGTCACTGGCGAAGGAGTTTTCGACAGCGCGGGATTTCCTTTACCTCGGCCGCGGAATTCATTTCCCGATTGCGCTCGAGGGCGCGCTCAAGCTCAAAGAGATTTCCTACATCCATGCAGAAGGCTATCCGGCCGGTGAAATGAAGCACGGCCCCAATGCCTTGATCGACGATACGCTGCCCGTGGTCGTGCTCGCCACGCGCGATGAAGCCGACCCGGCATCAAAGCTCCGCTACGAGAAGACGCTCTCGAATATCCAGGAGGTGACCGCGCGAAGCGGCCGCGTAATCGCCGTGGCCACCGAGGGCGATAAGACGATCGGCGCCCTGGTGGAGCATGTGATTCCGATTCCGCCGGCGCCGGAACTGCTCTCGCCGCTCATCGAGATCGTCCCCCTGCAACTGCTGGCCTACTACATCGCAGTGCGCCTCGGCTGCGACGTAGACCAGCCACGCAATCTGGCGAAATCAGTCACGGTTGAGTAGCTTAGGCTGATTGATGACAAACAAAAAGCCCTGCCTTTCGGCAGGGCTTTTCGTCGTATTAATGCCGGCGATCACCTAATCTCCCACACGGTCGCCCGTGCAGTACCATCGGCCCAGCGAGGCTTAACTTCCGTGTTCGGGATGGGAACGGGTGATCCCTCGCAGTATGGTCACCGGCAAGCTGAGGCGTTTTAACGGCGCTTGAGCCGTCAGCCGAGATCCTGAGCGTTTTCTCTCGAAGGATCTGCACTTCGCCTTCATCTTGGATGGCGCTTGGTGGGATGGTTGTCCCACAGCCGCCGCGACATCTACGTTGTCCCGGACTAGTACTCCCGGGCCCGCGCAGGAACGCGGACTGCAATCTGGCGCCAACAAACTTACTGAACAAAATGAATTGGATGACAAGGCTTAGTTAGAAGAGCGTCCGCTAACTGCGCGGAGTTAATTCTATGGTTAAGCCAAACGGGCGATTAGTACTGGTAAGCTACGCGCATCACTGCGCTTCCACCTCCAGCCTATCAACCAGGTCGTCTTCCTGGGCCCTTCAGGGAGATCTCATCTTGGGGTGTGCTTCCCGCTTATATGCATTCAGCGGTTATCACAACCGAACTTCGCTACCCAGCCATGCCCTTGGCAGGACAACTGGAACACAAGAGGTTCGTCCATCCCGGTCCTCTCGTACTAAGGACAGCCCCCCGCAAATCTCCTACGCCCACAGCAGATAGGGACCGAACTGTCTCGCGACGTT
>Ga0116223_10001689_pt1 | contig 22047 bp, 16 predicted proteins | sample Sb_taG_3_FD_90092 | JGI IMG/M metagenome (GOLD analysis project Ga0116223, IMG submission 90092) | Peat soil microbial communities from Weissenstadt, Germany - Sb_50d_a_PC metaG | ecosystem: Environmental > Terrestrial > Soil > Wetlands > Peat | place: Germany: Weissenstadt | collected 2010-09-21 | reverse complement strand
GAATCCGGCCAAAACGAGCATCGCACGGAAACGCAAGGCGGCTGCCTTGGACACGGGTTTTCTCGAGGAAACCTTGGCTGGGGCACGAAACCTAGAGAAAGTTTGATGCGTTCGCCCTGTCTTGCACGGAAATAGCCCCTGGACGACCGCTGTGCTTTTCCGCCACACGCGATCCGCAAGTGCAAAAGCAGTGTTCGAACCAGCAAGGGCAGAATCAGCCGACGCAACTAGGAATTTAAAAATTAAGTTTCTAGACATGCGGGCAGTACCGTCCCGCTGGGTCCCGAGAGTCGACACATCCATGAAACTAACGAGGGCGCTAGTAGTTGTCAAACCAATTCCCTGAACTCGCTATTGAATCAAGAGGATGCCGGTTGGTCGGCGAGACGGGAGAGCCAGGGGCAGAGACCAGCTCCTTGCCCCGATGTGGGCAGAGCGCGTAGCTGAGAACCCGTACGGGCGGGTCCTCTCCGGGTCGCTCCTTATAGTTCGTACTGACGATTGCGGACTGGTTTGGACTTGCAGCAACATCCACTCTCGTCCCCGACGGTTGTGGAAGAAATTATGCTCCGGATTCTGTTGTCCTGCCTGGTTCTGGGAGTCGAAAGGAAAAGGTGTCAGGACCCTTTTCCGGAAACTTCTCCTGCCAGAATCCCCGGTGGCCGTTGTTCGGCGGACCGCCTGAAACGGTGGCTAACGGTGCTGGTGCGGTGCAGCTGGCGCCGATGCGTTTGGCGGATGGGCGCTGATGGCCGTTGTTCGGCGGACCGTCTGAAACGGTGGCTAACGGTGCTGGTAGGGTGCAGCTGGCGCCGTTGCGCTTGGCGGATGGGCGCTGACGGCCGTTGTCTGGCGGACCGTCTGAAACGGTGGCTAACGGTGCTGGTAGGGTGCAGCTGGCGCCGTTGCGCTTGGCGGATTGGGGATGACGGCCGTTGTTCGACGGACCGTCTGAAACGGTGGCTAACGGTACGGTGCAGCTGGCGCCGTTGCGCTTGGCGGATGGGCGCTGACGGCCGTTGTTCGGCGGACCGTCTGAAATGCTACTCATACAGAATTAGACGTGGCTCGCGGCCAAACGATACTTTAGCCGCGCAGCTGGTAATAAGCAGAAACGAGTGTTATGGTGAAGCCAATCTGGGGCTCACTTTCATCCCTCGAGACCAGGAGCCTCTTACGCCGAGCGCGCGATGACCGACCTCCGAGTTAACCTTCAAGAGCGCAGCTATGACATAGCGGTGACGACCGCCGATGTGAGTGGCGTGGGGCCTTTTGCACGACAGCGGGCTCGCGGCGGCTCTGCTTTCGTGGTCACGGACGAAAATGTGGCTGCCCAGGCGCGCGAGGCTGTCGCCGCTTTGGCCGCCGTCGGATTCCGCACCACCCTCAAGGTTTTGCCGCCGGGAGAGTCACAGAAGTCGCTCTCGACGGCTTCGGTGCTATACGATGCGCTCGCCGATCTGCGAGCGGACCGCCACACTCTGATCGTGGCCGTCGGCGGCGGAGTCGTTGGAGATGTCGCAGGGTTCGTGGCGGCAACTTATGCTCGCGGTCTGCCGCTGTTGATGGTGCCCACCACGCTGCTCGCCATGGTCGACAGCTCGGTTGGCGGCAAGGTTGGCATCAACCATCCCAAAGGGAAGAACTTAATTGGGGCCTTCCATCAGCCGGTCGGCGTTTGGATCGATACGGATGCACTGTCCACACTTCCAGATCGCGAATATCGCAGCGGACTTGCCGAGGTCGTGAAGTACGGTGTTATTCTCGATGCGGCTCTTTTTGCTTATCTGGAGACCAACGTCGAGGCAATTCTCCAGCGTGCCCCGGAGGCAGTACAGCATGTCGTCGAGCGCTGCTGCCGGCTTAAAGCCGACATTGTCGAACAGGATGAACGCGAGGAGACGGGGCAGCGCGCGCTCCTCAACTATGGCCACACCTTTGCTCATGCCTTTGAAACGGTCGGTGGCTACGGCGCCTGGCTGCATGGTGAAGCAGTTGCCGCGGGGATGATCTGTGCCAGCCGGCTAGCCGAGCGGCAAGGGCTGATGCCACGCGATTTGACCGAACGCCAGCAAGACCTTCTGGCCAGGTTTGCATTACCCACCAAGCCGCTGCGCTGGCCAGTGGAGCAACTCCTGGAGGTCATGCGCAGGGACAAGAAAGCCCGCGACGGCTCTTTGCGTTTTGTTCTTCCTCGTCGTCTTGGTGAGGCAGCTCTGACAGATACTGTTTCGGAGACCGAGGTTCGCCGCGCTCTGGAAGACACTCTCTCCTGAAAGTTCAATCCTGCCATGGCTCAAGCGCTCGCTCCCGAAGTACAGGATCTTTTGACCTTGCATCTGGTACCGGGTTTGGGGCCGCGTCTGACGGCTGCTCTTCTCGATCGTTTCGGTTCGGCCAAGACCGTATTGCAGGCGTCGCCGGCCGAACTTCAGGAGGTGCCGCACCTTGGAGCCAAGCTGGCTCATAGTATCCACGAGGCGATGCGTAGCGCCAACCCGGCCGCGGAATTGGAACTGATGGAGCATCTGGGAGTGCGCCTGCTTGTGCACGGTACGGCCGATTATCCCGAGTCTCTCGCGAACATCGCCAGTCCTCCGCATCTCCTCTATGTCCGTGGGGAAATTCAGGCAAAGGATCGAAATGCGGTAGCCATCGTGGGTTCGCGCCATTGCACGGCATACGGAAAGCGGATTTCCGAACGCCTGGCGAGCGAGCTCACCCGGGCGGGATACACGATTGTATCGGGTCTGGCACGCGGCATTGATGGGATTGCACATCGGGCGGCTCTTCAATCCGGTGGACGGACGCTGGCCGTATTGGCCGGGGGCTTATCAAAAACCTATCCTCCCGAGCATGCTGGTCTGGCGGATGAAGTAGCAGCCGGAGGTGCTTTGATTTCCGAAGCTGCTATGCGCATGGAACCGATGGCGGGTATGTTTCCAGCCCGCAACCGGCTCATTAGCGGTTTGTCACGCGCGGTCCTGGTGATCGAGGCTGCCGAGAAGAGCGGCGCTTTGATCACGGCGAGCCATGCTGCGGAGCAGGGACGAACGGTCTTCGCGGTCCCTGGCCCGCTCGATAGCCCAGCGAGCGCCGGCACGCACGAACTCCTCCGCAAAGGGGCAGTGCTCATCCGCGGCGTGGACGATATCCTCGAAGAACTGGAAGGCGTGAAGGCGAAAGGTTCTCGCGTGCGTTTCGAGCCACCCCCGCAAGTGGATGAACTGCAGAGGCAAATCTGGGAATTCCTTCAAGAACGCCCGCGGCATATCGACGAAATCGCCCAGGGATTGCGCCTCCCTGTGCCTCAGATCAGCGCTGCCTTGCTGATGCTGGAAATGAAAAAAGGGGTTCGACGGCTGCCAGGCAATCACTATGAGCGGTGCTAAAACAAAGATCGGTGCCAGCTGCGCGGCTCTCGCTCCCGGAAAATGTCTGAAAAAACATTTGCTGGGCTGCAGAATCGAGCCTATCATGACCTGGTTGGCTTTTGGAAGGAACTCAACAACTCGCAGATAAGGAACAAGGACGTGACGCCAACTAATTCCCCAGAGCAACGACGCAGTGCTCGCAATGGCAGTGTTCCAGCCTATACCGGCTCGCGAGACCGGGGCGGATTGCCTCGATAGCCGGACGACGACGGTTTTCTCAATGGAAGGAGTATGGACCGATGCCGATTTCTCCTCTCGCACAAATCCGGGCTGACCAGGCACTGCGCCAGTGCCCCATCCCAGCTTTGCGGCGCTTGCACATCGAAGAGAGCGAATGCGAAATTGTGCTCTCGGGTTCGGTACCGAGCTACTATCTGAAGCAGCTGGCTCAGGAGACGATCATGCCCGTCCTGGGAGCGCGCCAGCTCAAGAATCGCGTGTTGGTCGTCCGGTCTTGAGTCAATAGCTTGGCGCGGGCTGTGGCACCTCACCGAGGTCATGTGCCAGATGCATATGGCCGAGCGCGCGCAGAGACCAGTTTTCAAAAAAAGAAAAACGATCCAACGCTCGGTGACGAACTCTGTCTTCCGAGGTTGCTTGGATTAATAACTATTCTCCGTCAGATCACTCTGCCTACTGATGTCCCGCCCTCATCGAAGCAATCCAAAAACGCCTTGCAGCTGGCATTTCATTCGCTGCAACGTACGGAAAAACGCGATACCAATCTCGCTACGAGTGTGAAAACAATGCCTCTAGCCGCGTCCCTTGCCTCGGGCTGGAGAGTGCGAGCCCTCCTCTTTCTTCTCGTCTTGCAAGACTGCCGCTGTCAATTATAAGATGCATCTAAATAATGGCTTATGTCGTGAGGGGAAGCCTCTGACCGCATTATCGAATAACGAAGATGGACACATCTTTTTGGCGCGGTCTCTGCATTAGCGGTACTCATGCAGGCGTCCTGCGAATTCTGGGAAGCCGATTCGCTCTTGATTCGGGGGTCGGGTCGGGTATAGTTGTGGTGAGATATGGGTGAGAGTGGGTGTAGGTGGGAATCTACACTCCAAGCAGTGTCTCAGGGTGCCGGCAAGAAACACAGCAAGGCAGCCCGAACGCGATTTAGGCCCTGGCAATGCTGCTTACCGGTTCCCACAGCCGTTCGCTCGACGAAAAGAACCGACTGACGTTGCCCAAGCGGGTTCGTGAGCAGCTGGGCGACCCGGAAACCTTGTTCGTGACGCCCGGCCCGGACCAATGCTTGTGGCTGTACACGCAGGCAGGCCTTGAGCAATTGGCCGCGAAGCTTGATCAATCGCCCGCGACCGACGCCGAGGCCCGCGTTTTTCGACGGCTGTACTTTGCTCAGACTGAAGCCGTCGATGTGGATCGAGCGGGCAGGATCTTGATTGCGGAGCGCTTGAGCCAGTTTGCCCTCTTGCAGCACGAGGTGGTCCTGATCGGCGTCCGCGACCATCTCGAGCTTTGGGATGCGGGACGCTGGCAGCAGTACCTGACCGAGAATAGCCAACGTTTCGATGCGGTTGCCGAACGGGCATTTCAAAAATGACGCCTTTGCCGGATGTGCGGCCAGCTTTGACCGTAATCCTGGTATCGGCACGAGAGCAAGGAAACTTGAAAGAGTTTCCGACACCGACGAGGGGCTGATTGAAGGTCGTGCGGCATGAGCAGATGCCGTCCGTCCGTGCAAAAGCCGTGCTGCTTCTCCCCCGAATCAGTCAGGCTTGGCCGATGGCCCCTTCGCCTTTTCCCCGGGTCTCCTTGCCGTCCCCGCGGCAAGGAGACTATTTCAAAACAATGGGCAGCTGAAGCTTTGATCCCGGCAGTCCAGGCGGTCAAATTCCTGTCGGCACATACTGACCGGAACGGAACGAAGAACAGAGAAGAGCACCACGTCGATCTCTTCGCACTCATGGAACTTGGTGGCAGATGAGCCCCCAGCCCTCCAGTGCGGCGCCACGCCATGTACCGGTGCTGCCCGCAGAGGTGCTGGATGCTCTAGCGCCCGCCCCAGGACAGACCATTGTCGATGCCACGGTCGGCGCCGGCGGGCATGCCCGGCTAATCGCCGAGCGCCTTGGGCCCACGGGCAGGCTGATCGGTCTGGACCAGGACGCGAGCATGCTCGACCTGGCACGAGCACGGTTGGCCGGTCTTCCCGTCACCTTGGTCCAGTCGAACTTCGATGAACTGGCCACCGAGCTGAAAAGATTGGGAATCGAGAAGGTTGACGGCATCCTGGCCGACCTGGGTGTGTGCTCCGATCAAATGGATGCGCCGGACCGTGGCTTCAGTTTTCAGCAGCCTGGCCCACTTGATATGCGCATGGATGCGACCCTGGGAGAGCCGGCGAGCAGTTTGCTGGCACGATTGAGTGAGCGCGAGTTGGCCGATGTGTTTTGGCAATATGGCGAAGAGCGATTCAGCAGGCGAATCGCGCGCAGAATTGTCGACACGCGCCGCCTGGAGCCGCTGGCGACAACCGACCAACTCGCGGACCTTGTGCGCCGCTGCGTGCCCTGGCCCAAGGGCCGCCGCCCGGCCATCGACCCCGCAACCCGCGTTTTCCAGGCTTTGAGGATCGCAGTGAACGATGAGTTGGGAGCACTTGAGCGTTTCCTGGCGGATTTGCCGCGCTGCCTGAAGCCGGGTGGCAGAGCCGTGATCATCAGCTTTCATTCGCTTGAAGATCGGCGCGTCAAGCATGCCTTCCGAGAACGTGCTCATTGGCAGGCCCTGACGCGCAAACCGATTCAGGCTGGTGAAGAGGAAATACAGAATAACCCTCGGTCCCGCAGCGCCAAGCTGCGTGCGGCCCAGTTGGTAACAGAAGATCCAGGGCGAGCGGGGAGGGCTTCGTGATGCAGTCCAATCTCACGGGACTAACATCCGCCGCCCGGTTTCTTCAAGGGACAAAGGTGAAAGGAGCGAGGAATGTCGCGTGAAACCAAGGCTGGGATCGTCGTGTCTTGCTCATTCCTCTGCCTGGTAGGCATCGTTCTCTTCGGCAAGATGGGACAGAGCGACGGCCAGTCGTCCGCATCACAAGAGCAACCGGGGGACGTGCCGCCCGAGGCGCCGGCAGAGCCCAGGCTGGCGGCTAACCAAGAGCACGGTGGTAGGACGGAAAACCAATCCCAATCCGGTTCGGGCAAGAGCTCTGCAAATGACATCCAACTCGCCAGAGGTGCCGGCGCTCCCGGCCCCTTCCCCCTCGGCGACCCCGCCAGCAAGTCCGGCGAGGGAACCGACTCGAAAGAGCCAATTCCCGCGAAGCCTTCACCGAGGTCCCAGACTTCGACCGGTCCGGCAGCCCCGGACGAACACCAGCTCATCATGGAGCCCGAGCACGACAAGGCAGCCGCCCCAGGCGCCAGTCCGCCGGTGCCTCCGCCACTGTCCAGCCCGTGGAAATTGCCCGCCGGTGAAGGCGGCCTGGCTGATAAGAATGGCCCAAAGTCTGCGCCAAGCGGCGGACTCAAAACGGATAAGAATGACACGCCAAACTTGACAGGTAATAATAGTCCAGCAGGAAAGAATGGTGCACCCAGATCAGGAACCTCTGAGGTCAAGAATGAGACGAATCAGGTTGCTCCCAAACCGGATACCACTCCGATTTCGATTGATATGCCCGGGCTTACGGGCAAACAAAAAGATATGGCTGACAACTTGAAGAACAAGGATTCAGGCGGTCTTGCAGGTAAACCGGTCGATCCTTCCAAGACGTCAATTGAACTTCCGCCACTGCCGGTTTTGAGATCGGAAACTCCTCCAACATCCAAAGGAAATGAAGCACCGGCCGCCAGAATGGGTCTAAACGAGAACAAAACCGGTTTGAATGCGCCGGCAGCTCCGCCTGTGCCAAATTCGCTCGCGACCTCGAGCGGCCATTCTGGTGCGACGAATGTCAAGGAAGGAGCCCCGGTTCTGCCGGCGCCGGCGATTCCTGGCAACGGCGCGCCGAATTTCGGCGCGGGAACTCGTCAGGGCACTAGCCCATCGACTCAGGGTTCCGCAGCGCCAGCGCCGACTTTGGACCTCAATACAGGTACAGCGCCGTCCCCGGCAATGCCTTCTCCCAAACCCTTGGGAGCGGACCAGGGCTCGGCTGGCTTGCCCCATGACAGCCCAGCGCTGCCCCCGCTCGGCGCTCCTCATCCTTCGGACAACAGCCGTGCAAGCGGTGCGCAGCTAAGCCCACCAACGCAGTCAGCGCAAGTGCCGCTAACGTCTTCTCCAAATAGCGCGCCGACGCGAACTCTCGCGCCTCTTGGAGCGTCTGCCGGTGCTGTAAGCGCGCCGATCGTTGTCCCCGCGCAATCCGTCATCCCCCAAGCAACGGCAAACAACGAACCACAGGTCGAAAGCTACGACGAAGAGACTTATGCCTGGAAACAGAACGATTCCTTCCGGGCGATCAGCCAGCAGTACTACCAGACAGACAAGTATGAACGCGCGCTGGTGCTCTTCAACCGCAACCACCCGCTGGCGAAGGACGGCGTCCGGCTGGAACCGCCGCAACTCCAGCCGGGACAGGAGGTCTATATTCCGCCAACGCGGATTCTCGAGAAGTATTACGCAGTTGGCATCAACAGCTCCACGAGCGCTCCGCAGAATGCAGTGGCGGTTCCGCACGTGAGCGTGCCCATCACTCCCACGCCTGTTGTCGCAACGCCGGTTTCTACCTCGAATCAGGAACTCAAGTATCGTGTTCAGCCAAGCGGGGAAATGCTCTTTGACATCGCGCGCCGCACTCTCGGTAATCCAGAGCGTTGGACCGACATCTATCGATTGAACAAGCAATATAATCCCCAGGATCCCATTCCCGGAGGGAGTGAACTCGTGATGCCCAGCGATGCCCGATTAGACACCCCAGCAGCTCCATGAGGGGTGAGGGAAGAGGGGCGAGGGACGAGGGGATAGAGGGAAGGAAGAGGGGACGCATTGAATGATGATGCGGCCCCTTTTTCTTTTCTGCCATTTCGCAATGTCATGTTATGTCATGTAAACAGGGGGTACCCAGACTCGCTGTCTGACTTATCGCCTATACTCAGAACATCCACAGCCACAATAGGTTATGTCTCTACGACCTTCACTGAATCCCGTCAGGTTGACATGACATATGTCATGTGTACTGACGTACAGTTATCGATGCCGTTTTCGCGACCGTGCTCGATTTGATTGGCCGTTGATTAGCGGCCTTTTTTGTTTGGGCCGTTGGCCGACACCGCATCTCGCCAGTCTGAAAAGCTGGTGTTGAGCATTCGAGTGCCTCCCGAATCACTCGTCCCGGAAATGGACCAACTTGGAGTGGTCGCGTGTCTTGAGGGCGAGAGAACGCTGGTTCGAATCCAGTCGCCTCGACTTTCATTTAGAAAGCTCGTCACAATCATTTCGCGGCGAGCTCTTCTCGTTTGGCGGCAAGAGTTTACACCTGAGTTCGTGCTCTTGATTTCGTGCCAAACAAATGCCGCAGTTCATTTCGGCGAAGCAACGAGTGGCTCTAACCCTTTCAATGGGTTTACCTTACTGAGTTCAAATCCAGTTGCCAGTTTTGCCGTAATCAATTTGCAAGTGTTGGCGCTCGACCGAACTCGGAAAAACACCGGTGTGTCGGTCCTCCGCGCGCTGCGGACCTCGGCTTGCGCGCTTATGTCGATCAGACCGGAGCGTCGAGAAGGCGATTAGGCGCGTCGGTCAATGAAACGTCAATGAAACCGACGCGCGTAAATCTTGGAAGGCGATCATCGAGACGACAAGTCACCGTGAAGCTGGACGTCGATGCATGCTCCGCCGCCGAGCAGTACAATCTCGTCATCATGAATGATGTAACGCGGATTCTGGATCAGATTCGGCACGGCGAACCATCGGCCGCCGAGGCTTTGTTGCCGCTCGTCTATGACGAACTCCGCCATCTTGCCGCTGCACAACTTGGTTGCGAGAAACCTGGTCACACTCTCGATGCCACCGCGCTGGTGCATGAGGCGTATGTGCGCCTGGTTGGCGATCACCAGTTCGCCGATCGAAGCCATTTCTTCCGCGTTGCAGCCGAGGCGATGCGGCGGATCTTGTCGATCACGCACGGCAGAAGCGGCGTATCCGGCACGGCGGGGATCGCCAGCGGGTGCCGCTTTCCGACGTGGAAATTGCAGCGGAGGCAACCTCCGAACAACTTCTCGCGCTGGACGAGGCGCTCGAACGGTTCGCAGCCGTGGACCCAACCAAGGCTGAACTGGTCAAGCTGCGCTATTTTGCCGGCCTTTCCGAAGTGCAAGCGGCAACGGCCCTCGGGATTTCGCGCGCTACGGCCAGCCGCTACTGGATTTACGCCCGCGCCTGGCTGATCAATGCCCTCGATGAAAAAGCAGATTAATTTGAGCCCCGGTGAGGCGCGCGGGCTGAAAACGACGCTTATCTAAGGGAGTCGACAGAACGCACGAGGACCGAGCCATGACTGAGGCCCCTGACCGCATTGAGTCCCTTTTCGCCGCCGCTGTCGCTCTGCCAACCCCCGCGGAGCGCGTCGCCCTGCTCGACCGCGAATGCGGGGGTGACCAGGCTCTCCGGGGCCGCGTTGAGGTGCTGCTCCGCGCCCACGACCGCGCCGGGCACTTGCTGGATCGGCCAGTCCCCGGCGGCCCTGAGCAGACAGGGCCGTACATTCCCAGCGAGCAACCCGGCACCGTCATCGCCGGCCGCTATAAGCTGCTCGAAGAGATCGGTGAAGGGGGCATGGGAACGGTTTGGGTGGCCGAGCAGACGCAGCCGGTCCGCCGCAAGGTGGCCCTCAAGCTCATCAAGGCCGGCATGGACTCGAAGTCCGTGCTGGCCCGCTTCGAGGCGGAGCGGCAGGCGCTGGCCGTGATGGACCACCCCAACATCGCCAAGGTACTCGACGGCGGTTTGACGGAGACGGGCCGACCCTTCTTCGTGATGGAGTACGTCAAGGGGGTGCGGATCACCGAGTATTGCGACGCCACCCGGCTGAGCATTCCCGAACGTTTGCAGTTGTTCGCGCAGGTGTGTCAGGCCGTCCAGCACGCGCACCAGAAGGGGATCATCCACCGCGATCTGAAGCCCTCCAACATTCTCGTCGCCCCTTACGACGACAAACCTGTCCCCAAGGTCATCGACTTCGGGTTGGCCAAGGCGATGCACCAGTCGCTGACCGAGCGAACCCTGCACACCGCCCACGAGACGGTGCTGGGCACGCCGCTGTACATGTCCCCTGAGCAGGCGCAGCTCAACAACCTGGACGTGGACACGCGCTCGGACATTTATTCGCTGGGCGTGCTGCTTTACGAACTGCTGACCGGGACGACGCCGCTGGAGAAAAAGCGCTTCAAAGAAGCGGCCTGGGATGAGATCCGCCGCCTTATCCGCGAGGAAGAGCCGCCCCGGCCGAGCACACGACTGAGTTCCAGCGAGGCGCTGCCATCGCTGGCCGCCGGCCGGCATACGGAGCCGGCGCGGTTGAAGAAGCTGGTACGCGGCGAGCTGGACTGGATCGTGATGAAGTCGCTTGAGAAGGACCGCGCCCGCCGCTACGAGACGGCCAACGGCTTCGCCATGGATATTCAACGTTACCTGGCCGGGGAGCCGGTGCTCGCCGTGCCGCCCAGCGCTGGTTATCGGCTGCGGAAGTTCGTGAGGAAGCACCGGGTGGGCTTGACGACCGCTGCGGCTATCGTGCTGCTTCTCATGGCCGTGGTGGTGGTGCAAGTCCGGGCCAACCGCGACCTGGCCGTCAAGATCGCAGAGCTCGCCGACGAGCAGGCCAAGGTCGAAACGCGGAATCGCGAGCTGGCCGAGGAGCAGGCCAAGGTGGAGAAGCGCTTTGAACTGGCCCTGAAGGCAATTGCGAAATTGCACACCGGCGTCAGCGAGGACATGCTGCTCAAGAGCGACCAGTTCAAGGGGCTACGGAACCAACTGCTGAAGGAGGCGGCCGATTTCTACGGCGATCTTGAGAAGCTGCTGGAAGGGCAGGCCGATGCGAAATCGAGGCGCTTGCTGGCGGCGGGGTACTTCCAGCTCGCCGAGCTGACGGGGAAGATCGGCTCCATGCCGGAGGCTGTGGAGGTGCATCGCAAGGCACTGGCGGTGCGCCGCGAGTTATCGGCGACAACCGGTGCGGATGTCGAGACCCGGCTGGATGTTGCCCGCAGCCTGGGTGCGATGGGCCTTATCTTCTGGCTTACGGGGGACGCCGAGGGAGCGTTGAGATGCTTTACAGAGGGGCAAGCCGTGGCCGGGGCGCTGGACGCGGAGTATCCGACCGAGGCGGTTCAGGCCGTCCTGGCCCAGAGCTACTACTACAGCGGTGTAGCACTCCAGCAACTGGGGAAGGTCGAGGATGCGCTGGTCGCCAACGGAAAGGGCGTGGCCATTCTGGGGAAGCTAGTCGAGGGCAACCCCGGCGCCACCGAGCTTCGGTCCGACCTAGCCGCGAGCCTTCACTCCAGGGGCTATATACTCTGGGACATGGGGAAGTGGGTGGAGGATTTCGCGGCCCACGATAACGCCAGGGTCATTCTGGAAAAACTGGTCAAGGACAACCCCACCGTCATTCGGTTCCAGTGGCAACTAGGAAACACCTGCAACGACATAGGCAGCAGCTGGTTTGATGAGGGGAAGCCTGCGGACGCGCTGGCGTCGATCGAGAAGGCGCGTGCCCTTGCGCAGAGGCTGGTGGACACCTACCCTGCGGCCACCGCTATCCAGTTCTTACTCGGCACGAACCTAATGCTCAGCGGCCACGCGCTGGCTGATCTGGGGAAGCCGGCCGAGGCCATGGCGTCACAAGAGAAAGCATTGGCCATCTTCGAAAAGCTCCTCGAGGGCAACCCGACCGACATCGTGGCCCAGTGCTTCCTGGCCCAGTCCGAAAACGCAATCGGGGAACTCCTGGCGCAGAAGGGGAGGCTCGGGGAGTCGCTGAGATTTCATGAGAACGCTCAGGAACGAATGCAGAAACAGGCTGAGGCCCACCCAGCCTCATACCCCGGCCTCGTGCAGAGGTGGCTGGCGATTTCCCTTGAGAGAATCGGCCTGCTTCTGTCCGGGTCTGGAAGGCGAGCCGAGGCCCTTGCAGCCTGCCAGGAGGCCCTGGTGGTCCGCGAGAAGCTGAACAAGGTCCAAGCCTCCCACATCTACTTGCGAGGCGAGATGGCGGAGAGCCACGCTGCGCTGGGCCAGGTGCAACGCCGAGCGGGCCGGCCTGCCGAGGCAGCCGCCTCATTCCGCTCGGCTGGCGCGATTATCGAGCAGTTGCCAACGATTACGCCGCGCAACCACTACAACAAGGCTTGCTTCCATGCCCTGCTGGCCGGAGTGTCCGCCGAGCCCGGCTCCGGCATGACGGCCGAACAGGGAGGGGCTGAGGCCGAGAAGGCCACGGCCGCCCTGCGGCAGGCCATCGCCGCTGGCTTCAACGCCGTTGGCCGACTGAGGTCAGACGCTTCACTCGACACGCTTCGAACGCGCGAGGATTTCCAGAAGTTGCTAAAGGAATTGGAAGCGAAGGTCGCGAAGATGCTGGAAGCTACCCTGCCACCGGCGACGAAGAGGCCGACTGTGGCACCTCTGCTGCCGCCGAAATGACAGTAAGACTTCAATAAGTAGCTGTCTCATGCCAAATCCACTATGATCGGGGGAAGTTCTGAGGGTTCACGAGGGTCAAATGAATGGCTGCTCCCGACCACCTGACCCGCTCGGTCCTTGACTCGCACGCGAATCAGACCGCGACCGTTGTTCCCAACTCCACGGCAGTCGCTGTTCCTCTGACGGCCACGGAGCGTTACACGCTTGGCGATGAGATCGCCTGCGGCGGCATGGGCGTCGTCCACCGCGCCACCGACACCGTCCTGGGGCGTGAAATCGCCTTGAAAGTGCTGCAGGAGAAGTACGCTCCCGATTCCGGGGTGGCTCTCCGGTTTGCCGACGAAGCGCGGATTACCAGCCAGTTGCAGCATCCGTCCATCCCTCCCGTCCACGACCTCGGCACTCTGCCCGATGGCCGGCCCTTCCTGGCCATGAAGCTCATCAAAGGCCGGGAGAGAAAGCAAAGGGGACGCATCTATTTATTCGGTGCGCTGCCGCGCGGTTGGCGGGCATGGCGCCGTGTCAATAAATAGATACGTCCCCTTTACGGTCGTCGGTGCCGCTAGCGCCGAAACTGGCCGAAGAGATCGCGACGTTTCTACAGCAAGCGCTGGCGAAGCCACGCTAAGGTGTGCTAGACATTGGCAGATATTGGTTTCGCTAGTCATTCTGCACGCCTCGGTCCCGACGCACCGACGCGCCTTCTTGGGGCTCGGCCGTGCGTGAAGTCGTCGTTCTTCGGAGGCAGCTCTGCTGATTAGCAATAGGTGCATGCGACGCGATCACGCGAGTACCACACCTGCGCCGAAGTGCGTGCGGAATGATGGCTCCAAACCGCAATAAATGAGTCTATTCCTTTCGCCTGCCAATGATGGCAGTGGTCTCGCGTCCTCGCACGAGGTCTCAGCGACTGGCAGAAGCTTGTCGTGGCGGTTAATCTTAAGCGCATGAGTGAAGTGACACGCGTCCTGATCGCCATCCAGCAAGGCGATCCTCATGCCACCAATCAATTGCTGCCGTTGGTCCACGCCGAGCTGCGCAAACTCGCTGCCCAGAGAATGGCGAGCGAGAAAGTCGGCCAAACGCTCCAGCCCACAGCCTTGGTCCACGAGGCGTATCTCCGGCTGGTGGACGTGGACAAAGTCCAGAACTGGGACAGCCGCGGCCACTTCTTCGCCGCCGCCGCCGAGGCCATGCGGCGCATCCTCATCGACAACGCCCGTCGCAAACTGAGCGGCAAACGTGGCGGCGGCTTGGTCCACCGGGAGGCGGACCTGGATGACTTCCCGGTCGCCAACCCCCGCGACCCGCTCGAAGTCATGGCTGTTCACGAATCCCTGGATCGGCTGGCACAGAAGTCGCCCCGCAAGGCTGAGCTGGTCAAACTCCGCTACTTTCTCGGTTGCACGATGGCCGAGGCGGCTCAGATCCTGGGTGTCGCCCCGGCAACGGCGGAAGAGGATTGGACCTACGCCAAGGCTTGGCTGCGCCGGCAGTGGCTCCGGGATGAGGAAATAAACAAGCCAGGCTGAAAAAAAGTCACCGGGGTTTTGCTCTCCGTTCTCGCATTGGATGATAAGAGACCATCCAAGCGAAGGAGAATACCATGTCCGATACCGGAATCTTCAAGGCCGCCGTCAAATTGTCCCCCGAGCACCGCGCGGCCTACCTCGACCAGGCCTGTGGCTCAAACCACGAGCTGCGCCGGGAAGTCGAGTCGCTGCTGCACGCGCACGACCAGGCCGGCAGTTTTCTTCACAGCCGTACTACCCAACCACCTGCCACTGGCGAGGAACCGCCCGGCACGGAAATGCCCGGCACGCGTTTTGGACCCTATAAGCTCTTGCAACAAATCGGCGAAGGGGGCATGGGCTCGGTATGGATGGCCGAGCAGATCGAGCCAGTCCGCCGGATCGTTGCCCTCAAGGTCATCCGTGCCGGTATGGATTCTGCCCCCATCATCGCCCGTTTTGAGGCCGAGCGCCAGGCCCTGGCCCTCATGGATCATCCCCATATTGCCAAAGTACTGGACGCTGGCAGCACGGACACCGGCAGGCCCTACTTCGTAATGGAGCTCGTCAAGGGGATGCCAATCACTAAGTATTGTGACGCCCAGCGATTGCCGCTCGGGCAGCGGCTAGAATTGTTCGTTCAAGTCTGCCAGGCGCTGCAACACGCTCACCAAAAGGGCATCATTCATCGAGACATCAAGCCGTCCAACGTGCTGATCGCCCCCTACGACGGCAAACCGGTGGTCAAGGTGATCGACTTTGGCGTTGCCAAGGCGACAGGCCAGCGGCTGACCGAGCGAACCATGTTTACCGAGTTCGGGGCCATGATCGGCACGCTGGAGTACATGAGTCCCGAGCAGGCGGAGCTGAACAACCAGGACATCGACACCCGCAGCGATATTTATTCTCTGGGAGTGCTGCTCTATGAGCTGCTTACGGGAACGACACCGCTAGACATGAAGCGCTTGCAGGGAGCGGCCGTTGCGGCCATCCTGATGCAGATCCAGGAAGAAGAGCCGCCCAAGCCGAGCCTGCGCTTGAGCAGCTCCAAGGAGTCGTTGCCTTTGATCTCGCAGCAGCGGCAGACAGATCCCGCAAAGCTGCCGGGCTTGGTGCGCGGCGAGCTGGACTGGATCGTGATGAAGTGTCTGGAAAAGGACCGGTCTCGGCGCTACGACACGGCCAGCGGGGTGGCCCGCGATCTGGAGAATCACTTGGCTGATGAGCCCGTGGAGGCGTGTCCGCCGAGTTCAACTTATCGGCTACGCAAATTTGCGCGCAAGTACAAAAAGGCACTTGCGACGGCAGCGGCGTTCGTGGTCCTGTTGGTCGCAGGCCTGGTTACTAGCGCATTGCTGGCGGTTTGGGCCACGTCGGCCGAAGAGGTTGCTACTCGGGCCGGGCAAGAAGCTAACCGGCAACGAATTGCCTCGGATGCGGCGAAGCAAGATGCCTTGGAAGCCAAGGCCGAGTCAGACAAACAGCGTGATGATGCGCGGGTCATCGCTTATGCCGATGGCATGAATCTGGCTCAGCGTGCCTGGGAAGAGGAGAATGTCCCTCGTGCCCGGGAGTTGCTTGAGGAGGTTCCCAAGGAAGCGAGCGGCAGAGAGCTGCGTGGGTTCGAGTGGTACTACTTGTCCCGCTTGTGCCATCCCGACGAACTGACCCTCTTTGGCCATACCAATTGGGTCCAGAGCGTGGCGTTCAGCCTGGACGGCCAGCGCCTGGCTTCGGGGAGCGAGGACCAGACGGTGAAGATTTGGGACAGTGTGACCGGCAAGGAGCTGTTCTCCCTCAAGGGCCATGACGGTCCAGTCACGAGCGTGGCGTTCAGCCCGGACGGCCAACGCCTGGCTTCAGCGAGTTCTGACAGAATGGTGAAGATCTGGGACAGCGCGACCGGCAAGGAGCTATTCGCCCTCAAGGGCCATACCGATCTGGTTACGAGCGTGGCGTTTAGCCCGGACGGCCAGCGCCTGGCTTCGGCAAGCTGGGACAAGACGGTGAAGATCTGGGACAGCGCGAGCGGCAAGGAGCTGTTCACCCTCAAGGGCCATGCCGCTGGGGTCACGAGCGTGGCGTTCAGCCCGGACGGCCAGCGCCTGGCGTCGGGGAGCCTTGACAAGACAGTGAAGATCTGGAACAGCGCGAGCGGCAAGGAGCTGTTCACCCTCAAGGGCCATGCCGCTGGGGTCACGAGCGTGGCGTTCAGCCCGGACGGCCAGCGGCTGGCTTCGGGGAGTTGGGACCAGACGATGAAGATCTGGGACAGCGCGGCCAGCAAGGAGTTGTTCTCCCTCAAGGGCCATAGCGATGTCGTAACGAGCGTGGCGTTCAGCCCTGACGGCCAGCGCCTGGCTTCGGGGAGCGGTGACAGTACGGTGAAAATCTGGGACAGCGCGAGCGGCAAGGAGCTGTTCGCCCTCAAGGGCCATCAGGGTCCGGTCTGGAGCATGGCGTTCAGTCCGGACGGCCAGCGGCTAGCATTGGGGGGCAGGGAGAAGGCGGTGAAGATCTGGGACAGCGCGACCGGCAAGGAGCTATTCGCCCTCAAGGGACATACCGATCAGGTTACGAGCGTGGCGTTTAGCCCGGACGGCCAGCGCCTGGCCTCGGGGAGCAATGACAAGACGGTGAAGATCTGGGACAGCACGACGGGCAAGGAGCTGTTCGCCCTCATGGGCCATGCCGGTCCGGTCCGTAGCGTGGCGTTCAGCCCGGACGGCCAACGCCTGGCTTCAGCGAGTACTGACAGAATGGTGAAGATCTGGGACAGCGTGACCGGCAAGGAGCTGTTCTCCCTCAAGGGACATAACGGTATGGTCTTGAGCGTGGCGTTCAGCCCGGACGGCCTGCGCGTGGCGTCGGGGAGCGAGGACCAGACGGTGAAGATTTGGGACAGCGTGACCGGCAAGGAGCTGTTCTCCCTCAAGGGACATAACGGTATGGTCTTGAGCGTGGCGTTCAGCCCGGACGGGCTACGCCTGGCATCGGGAAGCTTTGACAAGACGGTGAAGATCTGGGACAGCGTGACCCGCAAGGAGCTGTTCTCTCTCAAAGGCCATGCTGATTGGGTCACGAGCGTGGCGTTCAGCCGGGACGGCCAGCGCCTGGCTTCGGGGGGTCAGGACAAAACAGTGAAGATCTGGGACAGCGCGACCGGCAAGGAGCTGTTCTCCCTCAAGGGCCATGCCGGTATTGTCATGAGCGTGGCGTTCAGCCCGGACGGCCAGCGCCTGGCTTCGGGGAGCGAGGACCAAACGGTGAAGATTTGGGACAGCGCGAGCGGCAAGGAGCTGTTCTCCCTCAAGGGCCATCCCGGTGTGGTCGAGAGCGTGGCGTTCAGCCCGGTCGGCCAGCGCCTGGCATCAGCGAGCACCGACGGTTCTATCCATCTATGGGAGGCGACGAGCGTCTCTCCCGAAATACAGCACCGTCGGGCAACCAATCAAATGGTGGCTAATCTCTTCAGATATATCCCCCTGCGTGCCGAAGTCCTGGAACGGTTGCGAACATTACCCGGCATGAGTCCATCCCGCCGGCAGGAAGCCATCACTGTCGCCCAGACGTATCCAGAAAACCCGGAGGTACTTAATTACCTCGCCTGGGAACTGGTGAAGCCTGACTATTACATCGCCGGCAAAAAGATTACTTTTGAGAGACTTAATCTACGCGCCTGGGAACTGGTGAAGCTGCCTGGCCGTGAGATCCCTGGCTATCGAAAGGCACTGCGCTACAGCGAGGAAGCCTGCCAGCTCGAACCCAAGAATGGGAATTACCTGAATACGCAGGGAGTGGCCTACTATCGACTCGGCAATTTTGAGAAGTCGCTGGAGATACTCCTGCGCTCGGATCCGATCAATAAGACGCAGTTCAAAGGCTCAATCCCTTCCGATATCGCCTTTCTCGCCATGACGCACCAGCAACTTGGCCACGCCAAGGAAGCCCAGGCCGAGTTCCAGCGCCTGCGAGAGCGAATGAAAGATCCTCGCTGGGCGCAAAATGCCGAAGCGCAGGCTCTCCTACACGAGGCAGAAGCGCTGCTGGCAAAACCAAAAACGCCCGCCAGCAAGTAAGCAGGTGCGGTCAGCCCGAGGAAGGGCGCGAGTGCTTCCGAGTGGGATCAGTCAGTGCCCGAGCGATGCATCGAAAGATCACGAAAACGCATCGGTGTCGGAGCCGGCCCCAGCGGAGTAGCCTGGTTTGGCTGTCCGCATGAGGAAAGCAAAGGGGACGCATCTATTTATCCGGCGCGCTGCCGCGCCGTTGGCGGGCATGGCGCCGTGTCAATAAATAGATACGTCCCCTTTACGGTCGATTAGGGCTGCTGCTGCCACCACGATTTCCAGGCAGCGATCGCCGCGGTGCCTTCTGCAAGCGGGGCAGCGCGGGCGGGGCCGAAGTCTTGACCTGTGAGGCTCCGTAGCGCTGCCCTTACGCCGCGGACGACGAAATCGTCCGGATCCGCCAGCAGGGGAATGAGCTCGGGAATGGCGGCACGGTCTTCCTTCATGGACCAGCCGAGAGCGGCTGCCCGGCGCAGCTCAGCCCTCGGATCGCTGAGCCGGCCGCGTAAAGTTGCGGCCGTCATGCGTGAAAGGCGCTCCGCCAAGGAATCACGAGTCTTCTGCAGAATCGCGCCGTCCAATTGAGGGAGCGCATTGGCCAGCGCCTCGGTGTAAACGATGCCTTTTGCTTCGCGATATCGGTCCAGCAGCTGAGCCTGGCGCTCCGCCGGGGCGAAGACGAGATCGGCACTGAGCCGGGCGGCTTTGGCGTCCGGCTCTTCTTCTATGCGAACGGCCCGTAATGCGGACACGTTCGATGGAGCGTTGCCGCCGTGATCGTTCCACCAGTCCTGCCAATTCTTTGCAGCCTTTTTTCGGGCGGTCTTGTCATCCGCCAACTTGGGCCCGAAGTCCACAATCGCGCGCTGACCGGCCGTCTTGTCGCCGGTCGAGGAACCGTCTAACTTCTCTGCCTGGATGGTGAAGTAGCTCAAGACGACGAGGCTGCGCCGGGCTGCCTGGCGCACGAGCGGGTTCGAGTCCGTTAAGCGGGCGATGAGATCGGCCGTCCAGGGGAGCTGGCGCTCTCCAACGACGTAAGTCGCGGCAAGCCGCTCCGTGCTGCTCTTGCTCGTGAGCGCGGCGCGCAACGCGTCTTCGTCTGCGCCATAGTCCCGCTGGAGCAACGTACGTAAGGTTTGTTGATAATTGATCTGCTCTTGGAGAACTCGACCGAGTCCGTCCGGGACACACCCGCGGGGGCCTCACCCGCCATATGCCGCTCGGGGCGCGTAGCAAAAAGCAGTGATCAACCCCGCGGCGACAAGGCATCGAGCGATCATGTTGTCCATCTCGAGTCCAAGGTAAATCCGCTAGACTTCCGCAATGAAAGAATACTACCCTCTCCACGGGAGGACATCAAGCGGTGACCAGAGGGCTGGTAATCGTTCTACCCGCGTTGCTGGAGGCTCTTTCGCCCAGCGATCCATCGCACTTCCCCGGTCGCCATTCTTGTGGAAGACAGTGCGGCGACCGTTACCGCGGTTGAGTGCACGGTAGCAATAGCGACCTTGGGAAGCGCGAGCAGTGCGTGGCATGGAAAGCATTGTCACCCTCGGCGGTCGCTGGGGCAAGTAAAAGCACGATGTCCCGCCTTTTCAGATGATAGAATGCTGGGATGCGAACACTAACGGGAATTGTACTCCTGCCGCCCAAAGCGTTGAAGGGAACTGGAATGCCTACCCTAACCACAGCCGTGGTCCACGGGACGCGCACTGCCCGCAGCAACTATCAATATCAATTTACTCCTAAACACCATGGTGCTGACGTGAACGCCGCACAGTGGCTACTGGGCCTCCGCATGGAAGAAGAGTTTTCGGTCTTTGACCAGGCCGACATGCATGAATTGTCCGATCAGGATGGAAATCTCTACGGAGTCTTGCGGGGTGAGGAGGGCAACCTTCTGTACATTGGCACGTGGCATCAACAAGTGGCTGAATTCCCGGTCGCCAGGGCAGGCGAAGCCTGGCACGGTTACCCTCTCTATCCTCTGGTGGACCTGGGACCGGAGAACCGGCGTGGAGAGAAGGGGCGGCCGGCAAAAAGCCTCTTCGACAGGATGGCTCACGCTGGCTTAATCTCGCGCCGTGATAGGCGGCGGTTATTGAAGGGAGATCACGCATGAGCCAGAATTCTTCCGGTTGGAGTGGGAAGGACCTTACCCAGACGAGCATAAGGAGATTCCGCGATTTCGACGTTTCCTGGGCCGGTCCGGGCCGCAAGACTGGGGAGTTATGTTTTGGTTCCGAAGACGGCAGAATACTTTTGACGAATGAGGAACTGATCCCCACCGGGAGGTTTAAAGATTCTCCGATACCATCGAACGAGGCAATCAATGGAATCGCGTTTCTGAACGACTTGATCGCCCTCAGCACCAGGTGCGAAGTGGTCTTCGTTTCTCAGCAGTCTGTCAACGGCAAAGGATTTCGTTCCATATTCCCGGCTGGTGCACACGGAGTCATCGCCACCCTCTCGGGCTATTGCGTTGCGCCGCTCGGACGTAGCGGAGTAATGATGGTCAAACCATCGGCTGGAGAACAGCAGCCGGTGACGATTAGAAGAGTGCCGAACGAGCGTTTCGATTTCTACAAGGTTATTAACATTTCCTCCCCTGGCGGCGAGCTGTTGGTATGCGCCACACGCATTAACGGAGTGGCAGCTATGCCTTTTCCGTCGGAGGGGGCAGGGTTCGTGAGTTCACTCACTTACCCCGGCCTTGACGTAGTTGATGTGTGCTCCTTGGGGCAGAATCTTCAGGCCCCCGCCATTGCCGCAGTAAGCAGCGACTGCACGCTTATCCTTTCTCGGGACGCCTTTCACGACCCGAAGCCCACGACCATCAAGTACGATGAAATTAAGGGGACCGCATACCGCGTCTTCAATTATGACGGCAATCTGATTCTCCTAACGAGCAGGGCGATCTACGTACTGGCTGCCCTAGGTCGGCGATTCCTTGCCAACGAGCCAATTGGCTCGAGGCCCACTCCAGTGAAGGCCGTACTCCTTGAAACCGTAGACGCAAACCTCGTGGACAACCGGTGGCTGTTAGTAGTGATGGCTGATGGCGTGAGTCTTCTCAATCTTGAAGGACTCGTAGGCTCAGTACCGTCGGCCCAACATGCTGATGTCCCACAGGACGTGAGCCCGGTAGAAAGCTGGCCCGATTGGCAGCCGCACAGAACTGGCCTGGAATCTGTAAGTCGGGAAATGGCTCATGCGGGCCGATGATTCGGCGGAGTCGTGCCACATTGGCGGATGGATGGTAATGAGGGGGACAGAAAAGGTGACATCGTAGGAATGGCACTGTCGCACCCAAGACGTTGTGGGCGCGATGGTTGCGTCAGCCTGGGACACGCGGCTGCGAATATACAGATCCGTAATATCCTGATATGGCCCTTCTGCGGTGCTCCAGTTTTG
>Ga0116223_10001685_pt1 | contig 22072 bp, 26 predicted proteins | sample Sb_taG_3_FD_90092 | JGI IMG/M metagenome (GOLD analysis project Ga0116223, IMG submission 90092) | Peat soil microbial communities from Weissenstadt, Germany - Sb_50d_a_PC metaG | ecosystem: Environmental > Terrestrial > Soil > Wetlands > Peat | place: Germany: Weissenstadt | collected 2010-09-21 | reverse complement strand
GAGATCGCTGCCTGGGAACGACAGCGCAATGCCTCAAGGGCCCGCATCAAATGGATGTTCACAACCGAAAAAGCCCGCGCCAAGATGGGCCGCGCTTACCCAACCCAGGTGCCATCTCCAGCCTAATGAAAGAGTCATAATCCCTGTGCAGAGGTACTAGCGGCTTTCATCGGCGGCGGACAAGCCCCATATTGGCTGCATGCCCAAGCCGCCCCGTCGCGCCGCCCCGCCGCCCCGTTCCAAGGCCGCAAAGCCGGAACAGAAGCCACTCAGCGAACATCTCGCCGCTCTCCTCAATCCCGCCCTCAACGCCGGAACAGCAAACGGCTTCGCCGAAGCGCCGGCGGCCTTTCAGGGCGTCGAGAGGGCTGGCAAAAGTCTGGCTGCGCTCGGCATGGGCGGCGTCGAGGCGACCGTCGCCTCGCTGAAGGACTTGCTCGACCATGGCGATCCCAATCTGCGCGGCAAGGCGCCGTGGACACCGCATCGCCCGCCGCGGCCGGAAAAGTCGGAAGGCGGCATCCGCTTCAAGCTCGTCTCGGACTATGAGCCGCGCGGCGACCAGCCGGCCGCCGTGGCCGAGCTCGTCGCCGGCGTCGAAAGCGGCGAGCGCGACCAGGTTCTGCTCGGCGTCACCGGCTCCGGCAAGACCTTCACGATGGCGCAGATCATCGCCCGCACCAATCGTCCGGCGCTGATCCTCGCGCCCAACAAGACGCTCGCGGCGCAGCTCTACGGCGAGTTCAAGAGCTTCTTTCCGGAGAACGCTGTCGAATATTTCGTCTCCTACTACGATTATTACCAGCCCGAGGCCTATGTGCCGCGCACCGACACCTATATCGAGAAGGAAAGCTCGATCAACGAGCAGATCGACCGGATGCGCCATTCGGCGACGCGCGCGCTGCTCGAGCGCGACGACGTCATCATCGTCGCCTCGGTCTCCTGCATCTATGGCATAGGCTCGGTCGAGACCTATACGGCCATGACCTTCACCTTGAAGGTCGGCGAGCGGATCGATCAGCGCCAGCTCATCGCCGATCTCGTCGCGCTGCAATACAAGCGCTCGGGCGGCGATTTCTATCGCGGCGTCTTCCGGGTGAGGGGGGATACGATCGACGTATTTCCCGCCCATTACGAGGACCGCGCCTGGCGCATCCGCTTCTTCGGCGACGAGATCGAGGCGATCGCCGAGTTCGATCCGCTGACCGGCGAGAAGACGCAGGACCTCGAATTCATCAAGGTCTATGCCAATTCCCACTATGTGACGCCGCGCCCGACGCTCGTGCAATCGATTAAGGGGATCAAGGACGAGCTGAAGCAGCGCCTCGCCGAGCTTTATGCCGCCGGCCGCCTGCTCGAAGCGCAAAGGCTCGAGCAGCGGACTTTGTTCGATCTCGAAATGATGGAGGCGACCGGCTCCTGCGCCGGGATCGAGAATTATTCGCGCTATCTGACCGGCCGCCGGCCCGGCGAGCCGCCGCCCACCCTCTTCGAATATCTGCCCGACAACGCGCTCGTCTTCACTGACGAATCGCATGTCACGATCCCGCAGATCGGCGGCATGTATCGCGGCGACTTCCGCCGCAAGGCGACGCTCGCCGAATATGGCTTTCGGCTGCCCTCCTGCATGGACAATCGGCCGCTGCGCTTCGAGGAATGGGACGCGATGCGGCCGCAGTCGATGCATGTCTCGGCGACGCCCGGCAAATGGGAGATGGAGCGCACCGGCGGCGTCTTCGTCGAGCAGGTGATCCGCCCGACCGGCCTCATCGATCCGCCGGTCGAGATCCGTCCCGCCCGCGCCCAGGTCGACGATCTTCTGGGCGAGGTGCGCGAGGTCGCGCGCCGCGGTTACCGTTCGCTCGTGACGGTGCTGACCAAGCGCATGGCTGAGGACCTGACCGAATATCTGCACGAGCACGGCGTGCGCGTGCGCTACATGCACTCCGACATCGACACATTGGAGCGGATCGAGATCATCCGCGACCTGCGCCTCGGCGCCTTCGACGTGCTCGTCGGGATCAATCTGCTGCGCGAAGGCTTGGATATCCCGGAATGCGGGCTCGTCGCCATTCTCGATGCCGACAAGGAAGGATTCTTGCGCAGCGAGACCTCGCTCGTGCAGACGATCGGCCGCGCCGCCCGCAACATCGACGGCAGGGTGATCCTCTATGCGGACCAGGTGACGGGCTCGATGCAGCGCGCGATTGCCGAGACGAACCGGCGGCGCGAGAAGCAGGCGGCGTTCAATCGCGAGAACGGGATCACGCCGGCTTCGATCAAGCGCGGCATTCAGGACATCTTGGGCTCGGTCTATGAGCGCGACCACGTGACGGTCGACGCCGGGCTTGCTGCGGCCGGCAATCTCATCGGACACAATTTCAAAGCGACGATCGCCGATCTCGAAAGGCAGATGCGCGACGCCGCCGCCGATCTCGATTTCGAGACCGCGGCGCGGCTGCGCGACGAAATCAAACGGTTGCAAGCCGTCGAGCTGGCGATCGGCCATGATCCGCTCGCCAGCCAAAGCGAGGTCGAAGGCGAGGCGGGCGCCTATAGCGGCCCGCGCATTTACGGCGATGCCGTCAGCGTGCCGGCGCACCGGCCACACAAGCCGACCGACGCCGAAATGGGTCCGCATAATTTCGGTGGCGGCGAAGCCAAGCCGCGCAGCACTGCCGGCCGGGGCGGGACAAGAGCGTGGAAGGGGAGACGGAGGTGAGGCACCCGCGTCATCGCGAGGAGCGAAGCGACGCGGCGATCCAGAGCGTGGCTATGCTGGATTGCTTCGCTTCGCTCGCAATGACGCCAGGCTGATCGAAGGGTCCGGCTTGCATCCGAGCGCCACTCATTGGCGTCGGCTGCGTTAGCCAGCCTTCCAGCGCTTGAGAGCTTTCAGCCATGAAGATCTTCGCGAAACTTCTTGCATTGGCCGCATTGCTCCTGGCGACACCGGCCTTCGCCGCTCAGCAACTCATCCCGGAGCCTTATCCTGAGCAGCTCGGCGGCAACGCCGAGGACGTGCCGGCGCCGGTGCCGTCCTATCACCAGCATCTGATTGCACAGCCGACGCCCTGGGCCTATGGGCCGGATGCGCTGGGCAACCCCAAGCCCGCGCGTCGGCATCACCATCAGCACCTGCTGGAGGACCCTTATCCCTGGCTGTCGTGGTGAAGGGACGGTGGGTAAGGAGTCGCGAGAACCCTCTCCCCTTGCGGGAGAGGGTGGCTTGCGGAGCAAGCCGGGTGAGGGGTCGCGTAACCCCTCATCCGCCCCGCTTCGCGGGGCACCTTCTCCCGCAAGGGGAGAAGGAACGCGTGCCGGGTTCGCTGAACCCAGTGCCTTACTCCGCGTTGACCTGTTCCGGCAGCATCCGTTGGAGGTAGCCGTCCCTGCGATAGGCGACGTGCCAGATGACGCCGAGAATATGCGCCGCGAGAAACACATAGACCGCATATTGGCCGTAGATGTGGACGCGGTCGGCAATCTTCGACAAGTCCGTGTTCTTGGCCATTTGCGGCAGATTGAACAGGCCGAAGAAAGAGACCGGATGGCCGCCGGCGCTCGACAGGATGAAGCCGCTCACCGGCATGATGATGAAGACCGTGTAGAGGAAGAAATGGGTCGCGTGGGCGAGCCCGATCTCCCATTTTTCAACCCAAGGCGGCAGGCTTGGCGGCGGCCGCACGGCGCGCCAGACGAGGCGCGCCACGATGAGCGCCAGCGCGATGAGGCCGAAGGATTTATGCGCGGTGAAATAGAGATCGCGGTTCGGCGCCTCCTTGGCCATGTGGACCATCACCCAGGCAAGCGGCAGGATCGTGAAGATGACGACCACTGTAACCCAGTGCAGGCTCTGCGCGACGGCGCTGTAGCGGGCCATGCGGGTCGGGATTTTGGGGGTCGAGCTGGATTTCAGCATGGAAGGGTCCGGTGTTGGCGTCCGGCCCTTATAGCGGCTTTTATGCTTCTGGTATGGCCGCAACTCCCTCTCCCCGCTTGCGGGGAGAGGGAGCGAACCGCCTTAGCGCGCCTGGCCGCCCGTGAGATCCCAATCGCTGGGCTTGCCTTCCGGCACGAAGACGCCGTCCTCGCGAATCGTGCCGCCTTGCGGAGCGGATTGCCGCGTCACAGGCGCCGGCGGCAGGGCGGCGTCGGGCGCCTCGGGTCCGGCATGCAGCGCGAGCGCCTGCATATCGCCGCCCCCGGCCTGCGAAATGTCGAGATCCTCGTCGAGTGGCGGCGCTTCGGGCAAGCCGTCGGGCGGATGCGTCGCGGGCATTGTCTGCGGCTCTGGCTTGCAGACCCGCCGCGGCCCGGTCGACGTGTTGCCGTGCATCGCGAGGTCGAGGTGAAAATGATTGTAGTGCAAAAAATTGTAGCCCGGACCGAGCGCCGTCGTGAAATAAGTGCAGGCGCCGGCATGCACGTCGCGCAGAAAGGCCTGCGCTTGCGCGTCGCCGCCCGGCCAATCGCGCATGACCGAGATTTCCCGTCCGTCGGCGAGGCGGAAGCCGCTCACGTCGATCGCATTGCCAAAAGCATGTTCGGAGAGCCGCGACCCCGCTTCGCCGTTGATGCCGCGGCAGCTATACGTGCCGAAGGACTCGATCTCGACGACGCGCTCGTTGAACCGCGCCTGCGCCTCGGGCTGAACCATGTCCTTCACCCAATCGTTCAGCGCCGCGATCATGGGACAGTCCAGCGTATAAGCCGAATTGAAGCCGACCTCGCCGTCGAGAAGCGCCGAGACCTTGAACGGCCGCGTCAGCCCGCAGATGCCGGGCCCGTCGATTTCTTGCTCCGGCTCGACATAGGCGGAAAGATGGATCAGGTTTTGGGCAATGCAGGCGTCCTCCGCCTCCGCGCGCCACGCAGCCCGCCGAGCCTCGTAATTGGAGCAACCGGCGAGCGTGAGGAAAACGGCCGCGGCGGCGGAAAGGGGCGGAACGCAACGCGCCATCCGCTAGAATTGTGCGAAATGTCTTAAGCCGCGCTAAAACTTCGCGGTTAACGAAGCGCGCAGCGCCATTTCCGCCGGATCACAGGCAACAAATGCCGAAGATCGCCATTGCACCGGGGCTTTCGATTGACGAGGCTGAGCTCGCCTTTGTCTTTCTGAGGGCCTCCGGCCCCGGCGGCCAGAATGTCAACAAGGTCGAGACGGCGGTGCAATTGCGCTTCGACGTGCGCGCTTCGCCTTCGCTGCCCGATGACGTGAAGCGCCGCGTCGAGAAGCTCGCCGGCCGACGGATGACCAGCGAAGGTGTGCTCGTCATTGCGGCACAGCGGTTTCGCTCGCAGGAACGCAATCGCGCGGATGCGCTCACGCGATTGTGTCAGTTGATCGCCAAGGCGGCGCGGCGTCCGAAGCGGCGTATCGCGACGCGCCCGACGCTCGCCTCGCAAAGGCGGCGGGTAGAGGGCAAACAGCGGCGCGGCGAGACCAAGCGCCTGCGCAGAGGCCCGCTGGGGGAGTGAAACGAGCAGAAATCAATGAAGCGCATTCTGGATTGCCCGTCGCGCTCATGCTTTATTGGCGCCCTCAAGGCTGGGCGGCAAATGAGGAGGGGATCATGCGAATGAACGGGTGCACGGCGACGGTGCTGAGCCTGACCATGTTTAGCGCGGTCGCGCTGGCGGACGATTATCCGCCGCGCAAGCCGGGCCTGTGGGAGCTCGCGGTCCAGCGCGAGGGACGGCCGGTGACGACCATGAAAATGTGCATCGACCCAGACACCGATCAACTCTTTCACAAGTTCGGCACCGACATGGCCGCCAAGCATTGCACGCGCAACGACATCAAGGTGAGCGGCGCGATCGTCACCACAGAGAGCGAATGCAAGATCGGCAATACGACGATCACGACTACGGCGGTGATCAATTTCACCGGCGATAGCGCTTATCACTCGGACGTCAAGACGCACATCGATCCCCCGGTGCTCGGCAAGACCGACGCGACCCTCACCCAAGACGGCAAATGGACCGGGCCGTGCCCGCCCGACATGAAGCCCGGCGATTTCGTCATGGCAAACGGCATGAAGATCAACGTGAAGACGCTGAACGAGCTGAGGCAGCTCATTCCGGGAAATAAGCCGGCGCCATGAGAACATGGTCCGGCCTTTTAGCCTCGTCATTGCGAGCGAAGCATGCACGAACCCTCTCCCCTTGTGGGAGAGGGTGGTTTGCGGAGCAAGCCGGGTGAGGGGTCGCGCAACCCCTCATCCGCCCCACTTCGCGGGGCACCTTCTCCCGCAAGGGGAGAAGGAACGCACACCTACATTCTGGATTGCTTCGTCGCTCCTCGCAACGACGCTGGTTGATCCGTGACGACGGATTGAACTCCTGGCTCTCACGCGACCGGTTGTCCGGGAGCGCCGGTGTCAGGTGACCGGTTGTGGCGCGCGGCCATGAAGCGATCGAATTCCTCGCGGTCCTTGGCGCGGCGCAGATTGTCCATGAACTCGGCGAATTCGCGCTCGGCCGCAACGAGCTTCTGGCGCTCCTCTTCGAGCCGGGCGAGCTCGGCCTCGCGCCAATCGTCGAAAGCGAGATTGCCTGACGAGCGCATGCCGGCACGCCAATGCCGCGGCCAATCGGAAAAGTCGCGGCGCGCGCCGCACGCCCAATGACGTCCCATCTTCTGCTCCCATTTCTCGCGAAACTTTTCGTTCATCTTCGCCTGGATGAAGCTCGGCAGATCGCCGGCATGGGCGCTTCTCATCTGCCAGATCTTGGCGAACAGAATCGCGAGCCCGATCGGCCAGAACAGGATGAAGCCGAGAATCATCGCGACGAGTTCCATCGGCTTCCAGCCGAGGCCGGAACAGGGGCGGCTGGGCGAATTGTTTTCTGGCGTTTGCCCATAGGGGCCGGAATAGACGCTCATTTTTTCCTCCATGACAGCCTCAGCTGAAATGTAAAGGCATCTTACATTCACATTGGGAGCTTGTCGAGGGCGGCTCGATCAAATCGCGCAATGCATTGATGTGAGGCACTCTTTACCTTCGCCGCAGCGCTGTCTCGATCAGCGCTTCGGCACCTTGGTCGAGGATCGCGGCGGGATCATCGCCGCGCGCCGGATCGAGATGGCCGGCGAGCGCCAGCATGGCGATGCCATGCGCCAGCGCCCAGATCTCGAGGGCGAGGCGGCGCACGTCGCGCGGATTGCCGCCAGCCGCGGCGAGCACGCCGGCTGCGGCCCGGCTCAATCCGTCAAACGCCTTGTTGGCGACGGCAAGGGCGGCCGGGCTGCGCAAAGTCTTGGCGCTGTCGAACATGGCTGCATAGAGGCCGGGTTCGGCCGCGGCGAAGCCGAGATAGGCGCGCCCCATGCGCCTGAAGGCGGCGCGCGCATCCGGGCGCCCGTCATCCCAAGCGCCGGCGAGACGCTCTGCGAAGAGGTCGAAGCCGCGCCGCGCGAGTTCGCCCATGAGGTCGCGCCGGTCGGCGAAATGCCGGTAGGGCGCCGCCCCCGTGACGCCGACGCGCTTGGCGGCCTCGGCCAAGGTGAAGCCGGCTGCGCCGTGCTCCGCCATGAGCGCGCGCGCGGCCTCGACCAGCGCATCCTTCAGGCCGCCGTGGTGATAACCACGCCGCTCCGGACCGCATCTTGGATGTTTTGGAATCATGCGATCGTTTTAGAGCATGATCCGCAAAAATGGGAACCGGATTTCGCGCATGCGTTCGCACGGCTAGCGCGAGCTCGCAGCTCTTTGGGGTCTGCAAAAGGATCCCCATATTGAGGGGCCGGCGCAACTCGCCGGCATTACAGGGTCACCCCATCTCGTTTCGTGCCAAAATTCTGGTTCTCCTGCTCGCCGCCGGCATCGCGCTGGGCATGACGGGCGACGCCTTCGCCCGTGCCGGCATGGGCTTCTCGATGGGCAGCCGCGGCTTTCAGACCTATAGCATGCCGGCGCCCACCCCGGTCAGTCCTTACGCGGCGCCGCTGCAGCGCTCGGTGACGCCTTATTCCAATCCATCGGCCTTCAGCTTTGGCTATCCGGGCGGCTTCGGCCGCGGCTTCTTCGGCGGTCTGATGGGCGGCTTTTTGGGCGCAGGCCTGCTCGGGCTCTTGTTCGGTCACGGCTTTTTCGGCGGGCTCGGAGGCGGATTCTCGTTCATCGGCCTTCTGCTGCAGATCGGCCTCATCTATCTGCTGATACGCTTCGCCCTGAACTTTTTCGGCAATCGGCAGCCGGCGTTCTATGGCGCGCCGCAAGGCGGCACATTCGCCGGGGCCGGCTGGCCGGGCGGATATGCGAGCCAGGCGAGCGGGCCGCCTCTGCCGATCACGGCGCAGAACTACGACACCTTCGAGCGCCGCCTCAGCGAGGTTCAGGAGGCCGATGGCAACGAGGATCTCGATCATCTGCGCCGCGTGGCGACGCCGGAAATGGCCTCCTATTTTGCCGAGGAGCTGGCGGACGACGCACGTCGCGGTGAGGTCAACCGGCTCTCCGGCGTGAAGCTCTTGCAAGGCAATCTCGCCGAGGCCTGGCGCGAGGGCGGCGCCGAATATGCCACCGTCGCCATGCGCTTCTCGCTCATCGACACCATGGTCGATCGGACGAGCGGGCGAATCATGTCGGGCGATCCCAATGTGCCGGAAGAAGTCACTGAAGTCTGGACTTTCGTCCGCCCGGCCGGCGCCGGACCCGATGCGTGGCAACTCTCCGCTATCCAGCAGGTCTGAGCGGCTGGCGCCAAGCGGCGATCGCCTGATGATCCGTCGCGTCAGTTCAAGCGACGACGATGTCGTTCTCGACCTCAGTCACGCCGGGTGCCGCCCAGGCAGTCGCCGCGGCCACCTGCCTATCGTGCAGAGAGTTGACGGTTCCGGTGAGCCGGACCTTTCCGCCATGCGCGCTTACCGTGATTGTCTTTGGATCGAAGAACCATGAGCGGTTCATCGCGTGCATGATGTCGTCGCTGATGTTCGATAGGTTGACCCGCGGCTTGATCGAGATCTGATTGGAAACGCCGACGACGCCGAAGAGCCGCCGTACATCCTGTTCGGCGGCTTCCTTCTGGAAGTACCAATCGACTTCGCCCGTCAAAGTGACCCATCCCTTCTCGACTTTGATTTTGACCGCATCGCATGGAATGGCCACATCCCACGCGAGACGATCAACTGCCGCCGCGGCGATTTCATCGTCGCTCCGTTCGGTCCCGAATGGGAGTCTAACCTCGATCTCCTCGGCCACTGCCTTGACGCCTCTGACTCGGCGGGCCGCCATCTCGGCGGCCTGCTTCTCGGCGTAGCTTTCGACGTGGCCGGTAAGCGTCACGACCCCGGCATTCGCCGCAACCCCGATATGAGCCGCCGTGACGCTTGGATCCCAGCGCAATTCCGCCAGGACGGCTTCTTGCAACGCATTGTCTTGAGACATCTGGACCTCCAGGACTATCGCGCGACTCAGCCGCGCTGGTCATACGCCCCCAAGCTTGTCTTCGGCAACTCAAGCGCGGCGGCCTTGACATGAATCAAGCGCTCGATGACCGCTTGATGACGGTGTTTGTGCCCGCCGCAGCCCGCGAAATCGTTGCGGATCGAGCAAGGCCCTGATTTTCTTGCTGCTCACGCGGCGATGATCACCTTCAAGGCATGCGTGTCGGCGGCGCGGCCGAAGGTGTCATAGGCGTCGAGGATCCGGTCGAGCGTGAAACGATGCGTGATCAGCCGCGAGGGATCGATCTTTTTCGATTGGACCGTCTTCAAAAGCATCGGCGTGGAGACGGTATCGACGAGACGCGTCGTGATCGCAATGTTTTCCGACCATAGGCGCTCCAAGTGCAGATCGACCTTTTTCCCGTGCACCCCGATGTTGGCGATCACGCCGCCCGGCGCGACGATGTCCTCGCAGAGCAGGAAGGTGGCGGGCACGCCGACCGCTTCGATCGCCGTATCCACGCCGCGGCCCTCGGTCAGCGCCTTCACCGCTTCGGCCACATTTCCGTCCGCGCTGTTGATCGTGTGCGTGGCGCCGAATTGGCGGGCAATACCCAAGCGGTTGTCGTCGAGATCGATCATGATGATTTCGGCCGGAGAGTAGAACTGCGCGGTCAGCAGAGAGGCGAGGCCGATCGGTCCCGATCCGACGATGGCGACGCTCGAGCCCGGCGCGACCTTGCCGTTGAGCACGCCGCATTCGAAGCCCGTCGGCAGAATATCGCTCAACATCACGAGCGCCTCTTCATCCGCTCCTTCCGGGATGTGATAAAGGCTCGTGTCGGCATGCGGCGTGCGCACATATTCGGCTTGCGTGCCGTCGATCTCGTTGCCGAGAATCCAGCCGCCGGTCGTGCAATGCGAATACATGCCGCGCCGGCAATAGGCGCACTTGCCGCAGGCCGAGATGCAAGAGATCAGGACGCGATCGCCCGGCCGGAACGCCGTCACGGCGGGACCGACCGAGTCGACGACGCCGACGCCCTCATGGCCGAGGATTCGTCCCGGCGTACAGGTCGGAACATCTCCCTTCAGGATGTGCAGGTCGGTCCCGCAGATGGTCGTCTTCACCATCTTCACGATCGCGTCGCCGGGATCCTTGATTTCGGGCTTTGGACGGTCCTCGATCGCCTTCGAACCAGGGCCGCGGTAAACGAGCGCTTTCATGAGAGTTCTCCGAGGCGTGCAGAAGTCTTAACGGGCGGCCCGCTTCTGCCGCCGGCGCCGGTGATCAGGCCGGGTCCCAGAATTTTGAAGAGCCAGAAAATGCCACCCTTCGCTTTGACGGCGTCGGGCTGCGGCCTGGAGCGACGTCGCTTGGATAATCGGCGCAAAGTTCCTCCCAATTGGCCGGAGTCAATACGATCGGTCTAATTGGCAGGAAGCGGCGGCAATTGCCAGCCCGTTCGCCTTTCTGGACTGGAGCCTGCATCTCGCCAACGTGCCCGGTCGAAGCGGTTCCGTAGCGTTCACGAAGCGCGGTCTTGATGCCGATCAAGGCGCGGAACCGGGCGGACGGCCTAAGCTTGTTCTAGGCGTTTGGGGAGAGGACCGTGACCTACGCGACCGTGATGGTGCATCTTGAGCTCGGGCAATCGAATGCGCATCTCCTGAACGTTGCGGGCGATGTCGCGCAGCAGTTCCATGCCGACGTGATCGGGATCGCGGCCTGCCAGCCCATGCAGCTGACGTTCACCGACGGCTATCTTCCTCCCGAGCTCATCGATGAGGATCGCGAGGAAATCGAACGGGAATTCGCCAAGGCCGAGAGGGAATTTCATGACGCTCTGAGGAAGCGCGTCGTGGGTCTCGAATGGCGCTCAAGGGTCACGTTCGGTTCCCTCGCGGATTACATTGCGCGCGAGGCACGCAGCGCCGACCTCGTCATCACTGGCCTGGATAAAGCAAGCCTGCTCGGCACGTCGAGCAGCGTGAGTGCGAGTGAGCTTATCATGTGCATCGGACGGCCGGTTCTTATCGTCCCCAGCGGCCCGGACGCGCTGAAACTGGAGCGAGTGATCATCGGCTGGAAGGACACGCGCGAAGCGCGGCGCGCCACCTTTGACGCTTTGCCGCTGCTCAAAAAGGCTGCGCATGTGAGCGTCGTCGAAATTGCCGACGAAGAAGAATGCGGCGCGGCCCGCGCCCGTCTTGATGATGTCGTCGGCTGGCTCGCGCGGCACGGGGTCACGGCGCAGGCCCTCGCCTTTCACCCGGCCGGCGACGACGCGACGAGACTTGCCGCCATTGCGCAGGAGCAGGCCGCCGACGTCATCGTCGCCGGCGCCTATGGACACAGCCGGGTCCGCGAATGGATACTCGGCGGCGTCACCCGCGATCTTCTGCTGGCCACCCCCCGCTGCGCCCTGATGTCGCACTGAGGGCCAGGTGCGCGTTGCCGCGTCCTTGATACAGCTCAATGCACATTCCCTCGCGATAGAAATATCTATGCCACATGCGCGCCCGCAAATGCGAATGGCCTGTTTGACCATGAAGGAGAAGATGATGAGCGATAAAGCCCTGCGCCAGGATATTCTGGATGGACTCGAATTCGAGCCCAGCATCGATGCCGCCCATATCGGCGTCGCGGTAGCCGACGGCGTCGTCACATTGACGGGTTACGTCGGAAGCTACGCGGAAAAGACCATGGCGGAACACGTGGTCCGGCGCGTCAAGGGTGTCCGCGCCATCGCCGAGGAGATCGAGGTTCGTTTCCCGGCTCGCAAGAAAACCGCCGACGACGAGATCGCCAAGCGTGCGTTGGCCATTATCGCCTGGGACACGACCGTTCCGAATGAGGAGCTTCAGGTCAAAGTGCAGCATGGCTGGATCACGCTCTCCGGCGAAGTGGAATGGCATTTCCAGAGGACTGCCGCTGAGTATGCCGTCCGCAAACTGTCGGGCGTGGTCGGTGTGACGAACTTGATCAGCGTCCGCCCGCAAATCGATGCCGAGGATGTCAAGCAGCGCATCGAGAATGCGCTCAAGCGCAGCGCGGAGATCGAGGCCGACACGATCCGCATCGCGGTGACTGGCAGCAAGGTGACGCTGGAGGGCAAGGTCAACGCCTGGCATGAGCGCGAAGTGGCAGAACGTGCCGCCTGGGCGGCGCCGGGCGTCAGCGCTGTCGAGGATCGCCTCACGGTCGCTTGAGGGCCGCGCGGTTGCATCAAATCGCGCGCCCTTTGGCCAAGATCGCAGAGGAATGCGTGCGTTCCCGCAGCAAGGGTCGCAAAGCCGGCGCAATGCCCGATGTCAACTCTGAAAACAGCGGTGCAGGGTTTCGGCTCTCGCCGAGGCGGGCCGTTCCGACTGAAACCTGCATGTGCCGAGTACATGATCCAGATCAAGGCACCGGCTCTCAAGCGGCAGGATACGAAGTTTGTGCCTAAGCATCCTCTCATTCGGGACGTGATGATCGTCACCGGCGCCAAGTTGATGGTGATCATCATCGCAGCTTGGTTCTTGTTCGGCGAACAGCGTCCCAGAATTGATGCGGGCGCCGCCGAAGCACGGCTGATCGGCACGCATGCGGTCAGCCTCCTACCGAGGGGTACCGCACCGTGACCACCGCCATGGACGTCGTGCAGCTTTCCCGTCTGCAATTCGGCCTCACGGCCATGTATCACTTCTTGTTCGTCCCCTTGACCCTCGGGCTTTCCATCCTGCTCGGCATCATGGAGAGCGTTTACGTCATGACCGGCCGCGAAATCTGGCGGCAGATGACGAAGTTCTGGGGTCTGCTCTTCGGGATCAACTTCGCCATGGGGGTGGCGACCGGCATCACCATGGAATTCCAGTTCGGCATGAACTGGGCCTATTATAGCCATTATGTCGGCGACGTGTTCGGCGCGCCGCTGGCGATCGAGGGCCTCATGGCCTTCTTCCTTGAGGCCACCTTCATCGGCCTCTTCTTTTTCGGATGGGACAAGCTGTCGAAGGTCGGGCACCTGGCCGTCACTTGGCTCGTCGCGCTCGGCTCAAACCTTTCGGCGCTTTGGATTCTCATCGCCAATGGTTGGATGCAGCACCCCGTGGGCGCCCGCTTCAATCCCGACACGATGCGCATGGAAGTCACGGACTTCATGGCGGTGATCTTCAATCCCGTCGCGCAGGCCAAGTTCGTGCACACGGTGAGCGCCGGCTATGTCACGGGCTCCGTGTTCGTGCTGGCAATCAGCGCTTTCTATCTCCTGCGCGGCCGCCATATCGAGCTTGCCAAGCGGTCGATGACGGTCGCGGCGAGCTTCGGTCTCGCGGCGGCGCTGTCGGTGGTCGTCCTCGGCGACGAGAGCGGCTACACCGCGGGCGAGAACCAGAAGATGAAGATCGCCGCCATCGAGTCGATGTGGAACACGGAGAAGCCTCCGGCTTCCTTCACTATCTTCGGACTGCCGAACCAGCAGACCCACGAGACCGACTATGCGGTCAAAGTACCGTGGATGCTGGGTCTCATCGTGACCCGGTCGATCAACACCGCGGTGCCCGGCATCAACGACCTGGTGGCGCATGCCGAGATCCGCATCCGCTCCGGGCTCGTCGCCTACGATGCCCTCGGCAAGCTGCGCAGCGATCGCAGCAATGCCGACGCGAAGGCGGCGCTCGCCGTACACGCCGACGACCTCGGCTATGCGCTTCTTCTCAAGAAGATCCGTCCCGACATCCTCAACGCGACCGACGCAGATGTGAAACAGGCCGCAGGGAACACGGTGCCGCAGGTCTCGCCGCTCTTCTGGAGTTTCAGGGTGATGGTCGGCCTCGGCTTTTTGTTCATTGGCCTCTTCGCCGTCGCCTTCTATCTCGCTTCGTCCCGTCGGCTTCTGTCCTCGCCGACATTCCTGTGGATCGCGCTCTTGGTTCTGCCGCTGCCCTGGATCGCCGCGGAGCTCGGCTGGTTCGTCGCGGAAGTCGGGCGGCAGCCCTGGGTGATCGAAGGCGTGCTGCCGACATTTCTTGCGGTGTCGAGTCTGACGGCCGCCAATGTTCTTACCACGCTCGTCGGATTTATCCTTTTCTATTCAATCCTCCTCGTCGTCGAGATCTACCTGATGGTCAAAGCCATCCGCCTTGGACCTACTCTCGTCGGACCGGACGTTTCGCCCGAACCCAGCGCGATTTCCGTGCCGGCCGCAGCCGAATAGAAGTCGAAAGGAACGCATCATGCTCGACTACGGATTGCTGCGCCTCATCTGGTGGGCGCTGCTCGGCACGCTCCTCATCGGATTTGCCGTCACGGATGGTTTCGATCTCGGCGTGGCAACGTTGCTTCCCTTCGTGGCTCGGACGGACGCCGAGCGACGGGTCGCCATCAACACGGTGGGGCCGGTCTGGGAAGGCAATCAGGTCTGGATCATTTTGGGTGGTGGCGCAATCTTCGCCGCGTGGCCGCCGCTCTATGCGGTCGCCTTCTCCGGCTTCTATCTGGCCATGTTTCTCGTCCTCTGCGCGCTGATCTTGAGGCCGGTCGCATTCAAGTTCCGCTCCAAGGTTGCCAATCCGACCTGGCGCAGCGTGTGGGATTGGGCGCTCTTCATCGGCGGCCTTGTTCCTTCGCTCGTCTTCGGCGTCGCCTTCGGCAACGTGATCCAGGGCGTGCCGTTCCGCTTCGACGAGACGTTGCGCATGACCTATGAAGGCACGCTCTTCGGGCTGCTGAACCCCTTCGCCCTTCTCTGCGGATTGGTGAGCGTCGCCATGCTCGTCATGCACGGCGGCGTCTATCTGGCGCTCAAGGCAGACGAGCCGGTCGCCTCCCGGGCTACGTCCTTTGCGCGCCTTGCTGCAGTGAGCATGTTGGTGCTGTTCGCCATCGGTGGCATTTGGGTGGCAACGGGCATCGGCGGCTACTCCGTTGTCGGCCATATTGCGCATGACGGGCCGTCCAATCCCTTGCTGAAAGAGGTCACGCGGACCGCGAGCGGCTGGCTGAGCAACTATTTCGCGCAGCCTTGGATCGCCGCGGCGCCGCTGCTCGTCCTGATCGGGGCCATTGCAACGATCATCCTGCTCGGCGCGCGAAGGAACGGGCTTGCGCTCGTCACCAGCGCATTGAGCGTTGCGGGCGTAATTGCCACGGCGGGTCTCAGCGTCTTCCCCTTCCTCCTGCCGTCCTCGCTCGATCCAAATGCCAGCCTCACGGTCTGGGACGCCTCGTCGAGCCAGCTGACGCTCATGATCATGCTCGGCGCGACAATTCTCTTCCTGCCGATCGTTCTCGCCTACACGGCCTGGGTCTATCGGGTGCTGCGCGGCCGCGTGACGCTCGCCTATGTCACGGATAACCCATCCAGCACCTATTGAGAAAGGGAGACGCACATGTGGTATTTCGCTTGGATTCTCGGCGTCGGATTTGCGGGCGCCTTTTCGATCCTCAACGCCATGTGGCTCGAGCTCTATGAGAGCACGCCGATCCAGATGCACGGCGATGAGCGCGCGCGTTGACGCAAAGCCGTCGCAAGCCGGGGCACGAGTCTTGTCGCTCGCTGCCGCGGGCGGTGTCAGCCTCTTGTTGCTGCTCGATCCCTATGTGCTGCGCGGCATTCCGGACGGACGGATCCATGCCGGCCTGCCGCTCATGATGCTTGGCGCTGCAGGCATGTTCATGCATGGTCTGGGATTCGAGGCGAAATCAGGCTTCGTGCGCATCGTCTTCCATCCGGCCGCCGCTTGGTTGCTCTTTGCAGCTGGCGCGCTTGTGATCGTCGCAGGGGCATGAGGCGAATACTCAGACCGCCCCGCTAAGCCTGTCTCCGCCGCTGGGTGCCGGCACTCGGGCTGCTCTACTTCCTCATTGCCATGCCGATGAACATTCTTTCGGGCAGCAATACGCCGCTCGAATCCATGCCTGCCATGCTGCGCACGATCATGGAGGCGTCGCCATCGACGCATTTCGTCTCCTTCGCGCAATCCATTCTTTACCGAGGCGCCGGTTTTTCGGTGGTCTGGGCGCGGTACCTCTTCGTTGCATTGGTCGGCGGCCTCTTCCTGTTTCTCGCCTTGTTTCGCTTCCGCGCCGCCGCCGTGCAGGCGGGTTAGAGGCGAGACCCGGCCATCCGCCGCCTAACGATTGAGACAGATCAATGCGTGATCCTGTGAGCCGTTGTCTGCATTGATCTGCATTCATGGCCGGCGCCCGGGCGGCCCGAAGACAGGACGCGAACCATGTTCAAGGATGTGATGGTGCATCTCGATGGCAGCGAGGAGGATGAGTTTCGCCTGAGGCACGCCGAGGCCATTGCCGCCGGCGGGCAGAGTCGCATCATCGGCCTCTATACCAATTCCCTCCCTGAATATGCCTACGTATTGGCGATCCAGTCCGGCCTGGCGCCGATGGCGCCGATCATTCAGCTCGAGGAGCGCGTGCGCGAGACAGGAGATCGCGCAATCTCCAGCCTCACCGAGCGCTGCAAAAGAATTTCTGCTCCGACCGAAATCTGCCGTGTCGAGGAGAGGGCGAGCGAGGTGTCGACGCTCTGCGTCTCAAAGGCTCGCTGTGCGGACCTCTTCGTTGCGACCGCTCCCTATCAACGCGAGGAACTTCCGATCTGGGATGAGCTTGCCGAAGCCGTGATGTTCGAGGCAGGCCAAGGCATATATTTCGTCCCTCGCGGCGCCGGGGCGAGACCCGTGCGAAGCGTTCTCGTCGCCTGGCGCGACACGCGGGAATCGGCCCGGGCCCTTGCCGTGGCGCTCCCGTTTCTAAAAGCCGCGACGCGAACGCGAATCGTGATCGCCGACGCGCCGGCGGCAACCCAGGAGCAGGCAAAGGACCTCGTCGCCCATCTTGCGCGGCATGGAATAAAGGCCGACGTCGCCGCGATCGAAACGGGCGGCAAGGCTGTCTCGGACGCACTCCTCAATGAAGCGCACGGGATGGGCGCCGACCTCATCGTCATGGGCGCCTATGGCCATTCGCGCTTCCGCGAGCGGATCCTCGGCGGGGTGACGCGCGAGATGATCGAAAAATCAGACCTCCCAATCCTTATAGCGCATTGAGCGCAGGTACCGTCAACGATGCCATTACAAACTTTGACGCAAGGCGACCGACTGAGCGTCGTCGCTGACGGCTCTTGGACCGCGGCACAAGCGGCCGCATTGGAGCCGCTGGTCGATGCTATCAGAGGTCCAGCCAATATCCGTAGCATGCTGCTCGATCTGCGCGGCATCGTTGAAATCGACACGTTCGGAGCGTGCTTGCTCGAACGGTTAATACGACGCTGGCGGGAGGACGGAAAAGAGGCGAGCGTCAGCGGGCTTGCGGATCGCTTTCGCGGATTGGTCGCGGCGGTGGATCGCGTCGGCGGCGAGATTTCTCGGCCGGTCGAGGAGGAAAGCGCGCAGCTCGCCGCCTTGGAAGGGATCGGCCGCGGGATATTCGACTCCGGGCGTTACGCCGTGACGTTCGTGACGATGCTGGGTGCCGTGGGCGACGCGCTCCTACGCGTCCTCGCCGATCCGCGGCGCTTCCGGCTGGCGTCTTTTGTGAACCAGCTCGATCGCGTCGGGCTGCAGGCCGTTCCGATCATCGTTTTGATCACTTTTCTCATCGGCGGCATCATCTCCCAACAGGGCATTTTCCATTTCCGCAAATTCGGCGCCGAAAGCTATGCCGTCGATCTCGTCGGCATCCTGGTGTTGCGCGAGATCGGCGTCTTGATTGTCGCCATCATGGTCGCCGGCCGTTCGGGCAGCTCGTACACGGCGGAGCTCGGCTCCATGAAGATGCGCGAGGAGATCGACGCCTTGCGCACCATGGGGCTGGACCCGGCGGAGGTGCTCATCCTGCCGCGCGTGATTGCGCTCGTCTGCGCCCTGCCCATTCTGGCTCTTATCGGCTCCTTGTCCGCCCTCTATGGAGGCGGACTGGTGGCCTGGCTCTATGGCGGAATGAGCCCGGCGATCTACATCGCACGATTGAAGGACGCGATCTCCGTCACGCATTTCCAGGTCGGCATGATCAAGGCGCCCTTCATGGCCCTCGTGATCGGCATCGTGGCATGTGCCGAAGGGCTGAAGGTGAAAGGCAGCGCCGAGTCGCTCGGCCTGCAAACGACCTCATCGGTGGTCAAGTCGATTTTCCTCGTCATCGTTCTCGACGGCTTCTTCGCCATGTTTTTCGCCTCGATAGGGATGTGAGAGATGGACCCCGCGAACAATTCGGTGGTGATCGACGTGCGCGACCTCACCGTCGGCTTCGACGATCAACTCGTTCTCGATCACCTTTCGCTCGACGTTCGCCGCGGGGAAATTCTCGGCGTTGTCGGCGCATCCGGCGGCGGCAAAACCGTCCTGCTGCGGACGATCATCGGGCTTATCCACCAGCGTCAGGGAAGCATCACGATTCTGGGTACCGATCGCGATACGGCATCGCTGGAGACGATTCGCGCGATCGAAAGCCGCTGGGGAATTCTGTTCCAGCAGGGCGCCTTGTTCTCCTCGCTCACCGTGCTTGAGAACGTCGAATTCCCCATACGGGAGCATCTGCACGTCTCTGACCGACTGCGGGAGGAGGTTGCGAAAGCCAAACTGGGCATGGTCGGGCTGAACGCCGAGGATGCGCAAAAATATCCTGCAGAACTTTCCGGCGGCATGACCAAGCGCGTAGCCCTGGCGCGCGCGCTCGCGCTCGATCCCGAGATCGTTTTCCTCGACGAGCCCACCTCGGGTCTCGATCCGATCGCGGCCGGCGACTTCGACTCATTGATCAGGACGTTGCAGAGGACACTCGGATTGACGGTCTTCATGGTCACCCACGATCTCGACAGCCTGTACGCGGTCTGCGACCGTATCGCGGCGCTTGCCGACGGGAAGGTCATCGCCGAAGGACCCATGGCGACCATGTTGGCTTGCGAACATCCCTGGGTGAAATCCTATTTCCAGGGCAAGCGCGGACGCGGAGCGGAGCGCCTGCCCAGCCATTCCGAACACTGAGGCCGAACCGATGGAAACGAGAGCGCGTTACATTCTGGTCGGACTATTCGCGCTCGTCGCGCTCGTGGCTGGCTTCGCCTTCGTCTATTGGCTGAACAACACCGGCGGTCTCGGCAAGCGCGACGCCTATCAGATCCGCTTCCAGGGGGCCGTGTCGGGATTGCAGACGGGCGCGGCCGTCCAGTTCAACGGCATCCGGGTCGGGGAAGTGACCGGGCTACGGCTCGATCGCAACAATCCAGGCGAGGTCATTGCGACGATCGCGATCGCGAAAGGCACGCCGCTGCGCACCGATACGAAAGTCAGCGTCGACTTCCAAGGCCTGATGGGCACGCCGCTGATCTCGCTCAAAGGCGGCACTCTGACAGCTCCCGTTCTTTCGAGCCTTCAGGGCGAACCCCCCACCCTTGTGGCCGATGCCGCCGCGGGCGAGGACTTGACTCAGACCGCGCGCGGCACCCTGCAGCAGGTCGACAAGGTCCTGGCCGAAAACAGGCAGTCCTTGAAGGACACGATCGACAACTTGAAGACGTTTTCGGGAGCGCTGGCGCGCAATTCCAGCCACATCGACGGGATCATGGCCGGCTTGGAGCACCTGGCGGGCGGCGGACCCGCCGAAAAGCCCAAGCCGGTCTACGACCTGATGGTGAGCGTTCCGCCCTCCACCGCGCTGCATGGCCAACTTGCCGTCGCGGAGCCGACAGCCGTGGTTGCTCTCGATACGCAGCGGATTCTCTCGCGTTCGAGCGACGGCCAAATATCGCAGGTCGGCGACGCGCAGTGGAGCGACGCGCTGCCGAAGCTCATCCAAGCGAAGCTCGTCGAGAGCCTCGAGAATGCCGGACTGCAAACCATCATGGCGCAGCCGATGGAAGGCGCTGCGACCGGCAACCAGCTCCTGGTCGATTTGCGGAATTTCTCGATCACGGCCGGCGCCGAGCCGAAGGCGGATGTCGCGTTTGCCGCCAAGATCGTCGCCGCCGACGGCCATGTCGTCGGCATGCGGCTGTTCCATGCAGCCGTGCCGACCAAGGGAGAAGACACGCCGGCGATCGTCGCGGCCTTCGACAAGGCCTTCAGCGAGACGGTCGCCAGCCTGATCACCTGGATGGCGGGTGCCATTTGATCCCGCGCTTCGGTACGATCCCACGCAACAGCTATGCGTTACGCGCAATTGCTCGCAAAGACATCAAGCGGGACGGATTTGCGTGATCTTAAACGTATGTGAATCGCCGCCCTTATCGCGAATGGACACGTATTCGCCCACAATAAAGCGGTGCGTATCCAAGCGATAGCCTCTCTCGTCATTGTCTTCGTCGGGACTGTAGTCGAGCTTCCACGTGGCGCCGTGGACTCCACCTGGCTCGTGCACGAGCAGCCCAAATTGGTCGTCCTCACCCTGCCAGAACCGACGCACGCGGCATTCGGCCTTGACTTTATGCCAGGCGTCGGCGTCGAGGTGGCCGCCGGCGTCGAGCGGTGCGACGATCTCATAGCCGCACGCGGGGCTGCCTTGAGGAAAGTCCGGGTTACGGGCCAAATGCAACGTGATTCGCTTAAGCATATCTCAGTCCTCCCGAGCTGGCCGGTCGATCCAGCTGGCGCCATAGCTGCGGGCGCTGACCAATCCCAACAAAATAGCATGAAGTCAATTCAAGCGCCGCACATTGAACCGCAGTTCTGAAAGTCGCGCGACATGCGCGATAATAGATGCAGGCGTCAGTGTGCCACGAGCGAGCACCGGTCCGCGCAGAGCAGAAGATCGCGCGTCACGCCGCCGAGCACCCATTCGCGCAACCGGCTGTGACCATAGGCACCGGCGACGATGAGGTCGGCTCTCAGCTCCTGAGCGATCGCATTCAGCCGGCTGGCGTCGTCGCCCTTCGACGGCCATGCCAACGATTTTGCCACGATACCATGTCGCTTGAGCCAGGCCACGACATCTTCAAGATGCGTGCGGGCTGCGGCGAGATCCTCCTCAGCGGCGATCTCGACGACAGTCACACGGTCAGCCTCTTATCGCCATTCGCCGACCGCCGCAGGTCCTCGAGGAAATTCTGGTAGCCCTTAGCGAAGTTCCACCCGGACTGCGCGGCCGTCGCTCTCAGCACTTCCGGGTTCGTCCAAGGGAAATTCGACGGCGCGAAGACATCGAGCATCTGCCGGGCCGCGAAGGACACGATGTCGGCGTGAGATTTCGTGACGCCAGGCAATCGCGGCATGTCGAGCCTGCCTGCCCCGTTGTCGCCGCTGCTTTGATCGAGATCAAACCTGCCGCTTCATGCACATGCTAACCTAAAAGCCAATTGGGCGATGCTCTTCGCTGTTCGCCCTGAGCGCGCCGTCCCATCATTAAGGGAGGACACCATGCTCGATATACCGCAAGCCGAAACAAAGACCATCCAAGCGGAGGCGCAATTTCCGGTCAATCTCGTCGAAGCACAGGAGCGCGGCGCGGAACTCTTTACGCTGGCAAGCGAGCTCATCGTCAAAACTGCGCGGGCGATTTGGGAAAGCCAGAGCGAATTGCTACGGCTCGAGACCGAGCAAGCGGCCAAGGCCTTCGCGCCCCCCACGATCGGCGAGGACCCGGGTACGACGATGTCCGCCTATTGCTTTCAGGCGCACGAACAGACGGATCGCATGATCGCTCAGATGCGGCGTGTCAACGATCTCCTCCGCGACTGT
>Ga0116223_10001680_pt1 | contig 22154 bp, 20 predicted proteins | sample Sb_taG_3_FD_90092 | JGI IMG/M metagenome (GOLD analysis project Ga0116223, IMG submission 90092) | Peat soil microbial communities from Weissenstadt, Germany - Sb_50d_a_PC metaG | ecosystem: Environmental > Terrestrial > Soil > Wetlands > Peat | place: Germany: Weissenstadt | collected 2010-09-21 | reverse complement strand
GGCTAGCTATAAGATGCGACTGGACGGTTGCCGGGCGGGAAGTTTATCGTTGCCTCTGTTGCACCATTTCAAAGGAGGTGAGCGCAATGGCAGACCACGAAGGCGAACTCGAGTTGGAACTGGAGCAGGAGTTCCACGAGGGCGAGCATGAAGGAGAATCGGGCGAAGGCGAAGGGTGGCTAGGCACGATCGGCAACGTAGTCGGCAGCCTCCTTGGCGAACAAGAAGGAGAAGGCGAATTCGAAGGGGAATTCGAGGGCGAGTTCGAAGGCGAAGGGGAAGGCGAATTCGGCGCCATCGGCAATGTGTTGGGCAGCTTGCTCGGCGAACAGGAAGGCGAAGGCGAATTCGAGGGTGAGTTCGAAGGCGAGTTCGAAACCGAGCAGTTCTTCGGCGGCATCGGGAAGTTTCTGAAGAAAGCCGCTCCCATCCTCAAGAAGGTGGCCAAGGTGGCCGCGCCTATCGTGGGCACGGCGATCGGCGGGCCCTTCGGGGGCATGCTGGGCAAAGCCGCCGGCTCTCTTCTGGGCGAAGGCGAGTTCGAGTACGAGTACGAACAGGAATTCGAGTTCGAGGGTGAAGGCGAAGGCGAAGGTGAAGGTGAATTCGAGGGCGAGGCCGAGATGGCGCACGAGATCGCGGCCCACGAATTGACGCATCACGAAGCGCTGGCCGAAATGTTGGCGGAGTCGGCGTCGCAGGAACAGCATGAAGGCGAAGCCGAAGCCATGGCGGGAGCCGCGGCTATGACCGTAATCTCGCCACCCGACCGGCGCGCGCTGCGGCGCATCCTTCCGCACCTGGTGCGCGGTACAGCCATCCTGACCCGCATCCTGCGGCGCCGCCGGGCTACCCGCCCCGCGGTTCGGGCCGTGCCCGCCATTATCCGCCGCACGGTGAAGGACTTGAAACGCCAAGCCGCCAAAGGGGCGCCCATCACCCGGCAGAGGGCGGCTCGCGCGGCTGCCAAACAGATCAAGCGCGTGCTCAGCAGTCCCAAGGCATGCACGGCAGCGGTGGCCCGCAACGTCAAGGTGAGCAAGGCGTACAAACGCCCCCGCCGCCGCATCCGCCGCCGCCGCATGGCGATGCGCGGCTGACGGGCCGTCCCCGAAGGCGAATCATCGAAGGGAGAAACAAACAATGGCACTTCTGTGTGAGTCCTGTGGTTCCCAACACGAACTGGAGATCTTGCCGGAGCTCGAGAGCGAACTCGAGATGGAGGGAGAGCTCGAAGGCGAATTCGAACTGGAGGGAGAGGGCGAATTCGAGTTTGAGGGCGAGGGCGAATTTGAACTCGCGGGTGAATTCGAGTTCGAGGGGGAAGGGGGACTCGAATTCGAAGGGGAAGGCGAGTTTGAAGGCGAATTCGAAGGCGAGGGAGAATTCGAGCTCAGCCCCATCCGCAAGATCTATCCCGACGCTATGATGGAGCACCTGGGAGAGTTGGCGGCGGAGGCCGAAAGCGAACAGGAAGCCGCGGAGCATTTCCTGCCGTTGATTGGGATGGCCGCCTCCAAACTCCTGCCGGTAGCGGCCAAGGCGCTTGCGCCGATGGCCAAGAAGCTGCTGCCGCGAGTCGCCAAAGCGGTCACCAAGGCGACGCCCGTGCTGACTCGCGGGGTGGGAAAGATCGCCCGCAGTCTCCATCGGGTACCCGCCACGTGGCGCTTGTTGCGCACGGTTCCGGCGATTGCCCGCCGGACCGTACACAGCATCGCCAAGCAAGCCGCGCACGGACAAAAGATCACGCCGCGGACGGCGGTGCGGACCCTGGCGCGGCAGACCCGGCACGTGCTGGGGCACCCCCGGCGCAGGGCGCACGCGCTGCGCCGTCATCATCACATGGAGCGGCGCTTCCACCGCGCCGTGGGGCGAGGGATGGCTCGACCGCACTGGATCTGGCGCCGCATCGGCGGCCGATTGGTTCGGGTGCCGGGGCGTAGGGTTCGCAGCACTCCCGTCGTCCGCAAGGTTGTTGGCGCTCCCGTGGTGCGTACGGTTGCCGGCGCTCCCGTGGTCGTGCGGCCCGGTGTCCGCGTGGCTCCCGCTGCGGTGGGGGTGCGGCGGACCGTGCCCGGGCGGATGGTCGGCGGCCAATGCGTCTGTGGCGCCGCCGCTGCCGCCGCCCCAGCCTATTGCCGTTGCTGCGGACAATTAATCAGGTAGGCTCACGATGGCGACGCTGCCCGGCACAGTGCCACAACCCGTGGACCGCGAGGATCCGCCGCCGCGCCAACCGTTGAAGGCCGTCGGCTCGGCTCCGGCCGTGCTGCCGGCCTGGTTGCGGGCGCAATCGATCAACGTCACCCGCCATGCGGCAGCGTTGCGCCCCTTCCGGCGGGAAGAATTCGGCACGGGCCCGGCATCGCCCTCCGAAGGCCACATCCGCGTGGTGAACGGGCTGATCTCCAAACTCCGGGGCGGGCTGCTCAAGATGTCGAAGAACGTCACCACGGCCATCGCCGCGGCCAGTGAGGATTCCCGCTCACCGCGTTTGCAGAGGGTGGTGGTGCACAAGGAGCGCGCGCACAAATGGGTGCAGGGCATCGAGAAGATCTGGGACTTCTACTTCGAACTTTTCGGCCAGCGGCAGTCCATGCCTTATGGCGAGTGGCTGTTGAGTTGCGACCGTATCGCCATGGATTGCTACCAGGCGATCTACACCAATCTGGGCGTCGCCAAATCCATACCCGCTCCGCCGCCCTTCTGCTTCATGCGCACCGGCTTTGCCCCTTCGACCATCCGCCGGGGAATCGCCATGAAAAAGTTGGGCCGGCAGTTGAACCCGTTTCCGCTGGTCCAGTTGCCTTACCACCGGCTGGTCAATCCTTGGACGCTGGGCGCCGTGATGCACGAGGTCAGCCACAATTTTCAGACCGAGTTGGGCCTGAGCAAGGCTGTTCCGCGGAACGTGGCGCTGCGGCTTCTGAAGGCCCGGATGGGGCGCCCGGTGGCTTCGGTGTGGACTCGCTGGAACCGCGAAATGTTTGCGGACATGAGCGCGCTGCTCCTCGGGGGTCCCGAAGTGCTGGGATCGCTGATGGATGTGGTGGGGCGGGCGCCGGCCGTAGTTTTCAATTTCAATCCACGCGGCGTGCACCCCACGCCTTACTTACGCACGCTGATCAGCGTGGAGCTGCTGCGGCGGATGGGCTTTCCGGAGGAGGCGGAGCAGTACCGGCGGGCCTGGACCCGGCTCTATCCCGATCCGCGCGCCGGGAACATTCCGGAGGCCATGCTGAAGACCTTTCCGGAAGCCTGCGCGCAGGCCGTGGACGCCATGTGTTATCAGCCTTACAAGGCGCTGGGGAACAAGTCCCTGGCGCAGGTGATCCGCTTTCAAAAAAAGGAATACCGGATGATGGAGGAAGCTGCGCGGCGGATGGCGTCGGGCGCCGACCCTGGCATCATCCCGGAGCGGTTCCTGATCGGCGCCAGCCGTATCGCGCTGAATCGCCGCCTGGCGCGTCCGGGCGTGGTGACCGAGAACTTCTACAAAGAGCTGGTGAGGAGATAACACCGTGCCGATGGAAGCGACTTTTCAGGAGCTGTTCACCGAGATGCGAAAGCTGCAGGATACCCTGGTTGCGGTCCGCCTGACGGCGGTGGAAGATAAACCGGTAAAGGGCGAAGCGGCGCTGGTGGATCATTTGGAGGACGCCATCCTGGAGATGATGGGATGGCTCGACGAGGCGCTCAAAGCGGCACGGATGGCGAAAAAAGCGGTCGGAAATCTGACGAATTTGCATGCCGCCCGGCGGGCGTTGACGGTCTGCCAGGAGCGTTTTCATCGCATCGAGCAGCAGTTCGCGGCCGACCTGGTCTCTTACGAGAAGCTGAGGGATCTCGCCAGTTTGGGGAGCGAGCGGCGCGGGGAATGGCTCCCCTGGTCGAACAGCGTGAAGCAAGGGATCGAGCAATGCCGGGAGCCGCTGGACGGGGTAAGCCATGCGCTGGCGGCCTGCTGGCAGGAGATTGCGGAGCGTGTGGGGATGACGTCGGTTTCCGTTACGTCGACCAACATCGGGCAGAAGATCGTCTCGAGGTTGGAGGATGGCGCGGAGATGATTCGCGAGGCAGTGCGCGACGGAATTACGTGAAAGGCAAACGCGGGAGGACAGAGGATGGCACGCCGACAACCCAAGGAAGTCCGCCGGAGCGAAGATAAGGAGGTTACTGTGCCGGTCGATACAACGAGTACGGGAGGACTAAATGCACCGACGGGCGGGAACTCAGTGGCGCCAACCCCGGTGCCGGCGTACGCGAGCCCAGTGACGCAGCCGCCCCCGGCGGCGGCGTACACGAGCCCAGTGCCGCAGCCAACCCCGGCGGCGGCGGCGTACACGAGCTCAATGCCGCAGCCAACCCCGGCGCCGGCGTACACGGGGTCAATGACGACGTCAACCCCGGCGCCGGCGTACGCGAACTCAGCGACGCCGCCAGCCGGCCAGCTTGTTAAGACCACCCCAGTAAGTATGATGGACTGTTCTTGTGAGTATGCCGTTGGGCTGTTCTTGCAAGCGGTTAGGTGTGCCCAAACGTCTGCCGGCAGCTCTGCCAATTGCGAGAGCTATGGATTGGCTGCACTGCAGAAGATGTTTACGCAAGCTCCGGGCCAAAAGATCGACGCGGCGACGTTGGCAGAAGCGGCTATGATCGTTCGGACGCAAGACCCAAGCGTCCGCAAAGCGTTCGTCCCACTGTACCGCGCCTGTGTCCCGCAAACCGGGGCGAGCGGCGCCTATGACGGAATCATAAACCACTTGGCCTGCTTACGGAGCATCCTCACCAAGCTTAAGGAGGAGCTAACCGTGCCTTGTGCCGTCATCTCCGAGGAGCTCGGGCCAGATTTGGCACAGCCGTTCTGCGACCTGTTGACGTGTACTACGGACCTAATCAACCAGTTATGCACGGCGGGGGCCGATCCATGTTGCGGGTCTGGTCCGGCGCCCAAGACCTTCGAGAAGGACCTCGAAAAAATGGACGCCTTGTTTTGTACGGGCATCTGCAAGCTTAAGATGATGGGGGACCTGGTTATGCCGACGGCCTACCCCGGAATGCTCGCACTAGGGGACGACGCTGCCCGGTTCCTTGCTCTGCTAGGGGAGGCGGCAGCGAGGCTCGGGGCGGAGACCCGAGACTGGCTCCGTGAGATCGCGCAAGATTTTGAAGGCATCCGGCAGGGAGTTCGCAAGTTGGACAAGATCCTCAAGGCGCTTGAATCCGATAGTTGCGGCAAGTCAGTGCAGTACTTCCGGGAGAAAGTCAACGGATTCCATACCCTCTCGGATCAATTGAGCGCGTTGATCCAGGATCTCGCGAGCCGTAGAGGCCCGGCTCTTGAAATCTTCGGGAGTCTCGACAAGTCGGTCTCCAAACTGTTGGAAACTGTGGAAGACCTGCGGCGTTGCGAAACCGAGGTTACGGGGCTGCACGAAGCCCTCCGTCCGTTCTACCCGATGTATATCAGGATCAAGACAGCTCTAAGGCCGGCGGCAGCCGCGTACTTTCAGCAAGCGCCAGCGATCAAGCCCAGCGCCGGGGCAAGGAGTACCGAAGCGCGGGAGGGCGGCCCAGAGGGAATCGTCATTAGCTTCGAAGAGTTTCCAGCCAACGCGCCGATCACGGTGCAGGTTTTTAAGGATAGGAAGCTCATCGAGACCTTTGAGACTGGCCCGTCGGAGGTGGTCAGGTACCCCGCGAAGCAGGAAGAGGAATTTGATATTGTCGTGCTTTTAGAAGGAAGGCTGGTCGACAGCTTTAGCATGAGAGGCTAGAAAGCCTAAATTTGGAAAAGGTGAAAGCTATGCCGCAACGCACAGTCCGGTTCAAGCCCAACGGGAACCCGGTTTCCGACCTCCAGTCGTTTCCCGTCCTGACTCAGGATTTCTCTCCCGGAGCATTGCCGTCCACGACCGGTCCAGCCACGCCGGGCACCATCGGCGGGACTTCTTCACTGGGACAGGCTGCCGACAGAGCTATCCGCGAAGTCTTGAGCTGGCGGACTAAGGGCTCCGACCCAAAAGGGTTCGTGGGCGCGCTCAACCAGGCCTTCGACCTCAAGGAAGTTGAGGGACACACGGAATTTACGTGGACGCCGCGCAGCTACACCGTGCAAACCGACATGGGCGCCGTGACGGGCGCGCAGGCGAGCATCTACACCCGCGCCAAGGTTGCGCTGGACCAGTCGATGCCTTTGTTGGACGGACTCTACCCCTTGATTCCTTACGTCGAGGCCGAGGACCTCGCCACCGTGCAGGCCGTGGTGCGCACGCAGTTTACGGCGCTGGTCAATGAATTTGGAGTGGTGGGCGGTCCGCGGGTTCCGCGCGTCGACGAGTTGTTCGAGCTGCTGCTGGGCCCCGGCACTCCAAGCAATCCGGAAGACATCAAGAGATCGGGAAGCCTGGGACTCGTAAGACAGCGGTTTGGTTTGGAGCGCAGGTTTGTGACGACCGTCGACGACGAGCAGAACCTGACGAACTACCTGATCCTCGTGGACTATGTGATCGGCCTGAAGAAGAGTTGGGACTACGACAGAACCTTCTTCATCCGGACCTTTATGGGCGAAACCGAGAGGAGGCCATTCTTCGGCACGCAACTGGTACTCATGTCGCGGGCGCTCGAGGTGGTCGCGCAAGGAGTTCAGGACGCCTACTACACGATGGATTCGGTGTTCATGGGCGACGCGGAGCGGCAAACCTCCCAGCTCGACTTTGCCAACCTGTGGATTTCGATCCCCGATAGGAAGGGCGGCGGCGAACACCAGTATCAATTTCCCAACGACACGTCGGGCCTGTTTGTGGCGGAGTTGTTGGACTGGGTGTACCGGGCCGCGTCCGAGGAGCTGCCCGGCCTGCTGCAAGACGCCGGCAAGGACGGGCTCGAGTCGTTCAAGGCGAGCACGGACCGGCTCCGCAAGTTTGTCCACGGCGCGATCTCGCCACCGCAGAAGGCCAGAGCGCTCCCGCCCGGATACCACACTCCGCGAGTCAAGCGTGCCATGCAGCTACTGGCCGATGGGTTGGACGAGGCATACAGCCTGGCCTTCCAGATCCCGTCGCCCGAGTTTCTTGCCGAGTTCACGGAAGATGAAAAGAGGGATATCCGCGAGCTGCTGAAGAAGGAGCACATCATCTGACGGGAGGTTCTGGACGGACTCGGGTCGAGAGAGCACCTGTGAATTGAGGAGACGCATTTATGGCGACGGAGAAGGATTATCAATCCCTATATGACCGCATAGCGGCCTTGCGCGAGACGGTGACCAGCCGTCTCTCGGCCGACCTGATCACGAACCCCCAGCTCGCCGACGCGCTCAACAAGCAGATTGACGACATGCTGCAGTCGGTGGTGGACACCGACAGCAAAACGCCGCCTCCTCCCGATAAAGGCCTGGCGCAACTGGCGGGCATCGGCTCGGATGCCGCCAGCCAGCTCGGCCAGACCCGCATCCCGCCGGGCGTCGAGCCTTACGACGAGACCATCACCTCCGAGCGCATCGTCGCCGTGGGGGACATGTACTACCTCTGGCAGCACGAGAAGATCGGGGTCTTCCGCGCGGTACAGAAGCTGCAGGAGCTGTTCCGCGCCGGCACCGTGCGGCTTTCGGGCGGGCCGGGCGCTTACGCTCTGTACCAGTTCGACCGCAGGGAAGTGCTGCGCTACACGCAGCGCGAACGCCTGGCCGCTTACAAGCGCATTTTCGATTACGGCAGCGGCCCCGTTCCTACCGGCTCCCGGGCCAACACCGACTTCCACAAGCTGTTCGCCCACTTCGTCCACCAGGTCACGCTGTTCTGGCGCGACAAGCGCATTTCGGACGTCATCCGCGAGCGCGCCTACGATCCCAGCTTCGGATCGATCGCCATCGTGCGGCGCGCCGGCCTGGACCTGCGCAATAACCTGAAGTGGCTGTCGTTCGGCCACCTGAACGTGCTGCGCGTGGAAGTGATGCAACTGCTGGAAGAGTCTTTCAAGATCCTGAACGCGCCGGATGTCAAGCGGCTCTTCGGCGCCGATAACGCCTGGGACGTGGTGGAAGAGGTGCTGATCCGCTACTACAACGAGCGCCTGGTGACTTCCCCGCGGCAGAGGATGGGGGTGACGGGCCGCGAAATCCTGCGCTGGCTGGGGCAGCCGCACATCCTGCAGACCACGCGGGCCCAGTTTGAAACGCTGCTGCTCGAGATCGCGGAACAATCGGAAGAGTGGCTCACCAGCGCGCAGGCCATGGGACTGGCGGGGCGGCCGGCTTCGCACCGCGTGCTTCCGTGGGAACAGTCGTCGCCCACACCGGTGCGCTCCAGTTCTAACGGAAGGACCAAGCCCGTCGGGAAGCACCCCGCCGAACGCGAGTTTGAATTCGAGTATTGATCTGGCGCCAATGCCACTTGCTTTGGCGGTGGGGCGGACCCCCTGGTCCGCGCGGGACGCCCTCGTCCCGCTTTCTCCGACAGAATCAAACAGGCCGACGAGGGCGTCGGCCCGCGGACCATGGGGGTCCGCCCCACAAGATATGCGGAATCGCAAGGTAAGATGGCCCGCCCCACGAGCCACTGGCGGAGTTTGAGATGAAACCATGGCGCCTCTTCGGGTCCTCGCGTATGCCCGGCAGCATCGGCCGCGATTTCTCGCCGAGCTGCAGGACTTTGTTCGCTTCCCGAGCATCAGCTCGCATGCGCGGCACTCGGGCGACGTGAAAAAGTGCGCCACCTGGCTGGCCGGTCAACTGCGGCGCGCGGGCATGCAGAGCGTCAAGGTGGCGCCCACCCGCGGCCATCCCATGGTCTACGCCGCATGGCAGCGGGCGCCCGGCCGCCCCACGGTGCTGGTGTATGGCCACTACGACGTGATGCCGGTGGACCCGCTGGGCGAGTGGCGCACGCCACCGTTTGAGCCGGCGGTGCGCGGCGAGGATCTCTACGGCCGGGGCGCTTGCGACGACAAGGGACAGCTATTCACGCATGTCAAGGCTTTGGAATCGTACTTGAAGAGCGAGGGCGCCCTGCCGGTCAACGTGAAGTGTCTTTTCGAGGGCGAGGAGGAGATCGATAGCCCTAACTTGGCCTCTTTCGTAGCCCGCAACAAAGACATGCTGGGCGCGGACGCCGCGGTGATGTCGGACACCCGCATGCTTGCTCCCGGCCAGCCGGCGATCGGCTACTCCCAGAGAGGGGCTTTGGTGGTGGAACTGGAGGTACAAGGTCCCCGGCAGGACCTGCACTCGGGAAACTTCGGCGGCGCGGTTCACAACCCTCTCCAGGCTCTGTGCGGGATGATCGCCACCTTGCACGATGCCCGCGGGCGCGTCGCCATACCCGGCTTTTACGAGACGGTGCGGAGGTGGAGCGGCCGGGAGCGCGAGTATATGGCGCGCACCGGACCACCAGACGCGCAGATTCTGAAGGACGCGCGGACCAGTCGAAGCTGGGGCGAGCGCGGATACAGTCTGTACGAGCGGACCACCATCCGCCCGTCATTGGATTTGCACGGGGTATTGGGAGGTTACCAGGGCGCTGGGATCAAGACCGTGATCCCGGCCCGCGCCTTGGCTAAGCTCACGTTCCGGCTGGTCCCGGACCAGGACCCGGATGAGGTGGCGCGTCTGTTTCGCGGGCACATCGCGCGCATCACGCCACCCACCGTGAGATCGGCGGTCCGCATTCTCTCCGGCGCCAGGCCGGCGCTGGTGAATCGCCATCATCCGGCCCTTCGCGCGGCGGCGTTCGCCTGCCGGAAAGGCTTCGGTTCACCGGCTGTTTTTCTGCGGTCCGGCGGCACGGTTCCGGTAGTCAACACCTTCCAGGAGATCCTGGGAATCCCGACGGTCCTGATGGGTTTTGCCCTGCCCGACAACCGCATCCACGCCCCCAACGAGAAATTTCACCTGCCCAACTTCTATAACGGCATCGCCACGTGCATCTGGTTCCTCGCGGCAGCCGGCGCGGCGCTCGAGCGTACCCGGCGCACGCGGGAGGAAGCGGCCTGGAGCGCGGCAACATGATCGTGGATTGGCACTGCCACGCCGGCAAGGGCGACATCCTGACCGCTCCCTGGAACACGGATGCGCCGATCGAGCCTTATCTGCGCCGCGCCCGGGCCGCGGGAATCGACCGGACGGTGGTCTTCGCGCCGTTTCACAGCGACTACTCGCAGGCCAATGTGCAGACCGCGAGAATCGTCGCCCGGCATCCGGACCGGCTGGTGGGATTCGCTTTTGTGCATGCGGCCAACGACGCCGGCCGCATCTTTTCGATGATCGAGCGGGCGGTCAAGCAGTGGCGCTTTCGCGGCGTAAAAGTACACGGCCACGACGCCATGCCGACACGCGAAGTGTGTGAAGCGGTTCGGGCATTCCGCCTGCCGCTGCTGTTGGATGTGGCGGGCCGCGCCGAGGTGATCGACATGCTGGCGCCCGAATACCCGGACGTCACGTTTGTGGTTCCGCATCTGGGCAGCTTTGCGGACGATTGGCGTGCGCACCAGCGGGTCATCGACCAGCTTGTCCGCTATCCGAACGTCTTCACCGACACGTCGGGAGTCCGCCGATTCGATTACATCGTGCAGGCGGTGAAGCGCGCCGGCGCACGGAAGGTGCTGTTCGGCTCGGACGGGCCGTGGCTGCATCCGGGGCTGGAGCTTCACAAGATCCGGCTTCTGGGACTGCCCCCCCGGGAGCAGGCTCTGATTCTGGGCGGCAACGCGATCCGCCTGATGCGCCGGGTGCGGGCCGGACGAGAGGCGGCGGAGGCGGTGCGGCGGTTCCATCTGGAAAAGCCCCGGGCGCCGCGTGTCAAGGTGAGTTGCGGGCCGTCGCCCGAGACCGAGGAAGAGTTGTGAAGGAGGTTGGGAAATGGCTAACAATTTTCATATCGGAGCAAATCTACACGCGCTGGGACACAGAATGGAGGACGGTCTGTTTGTAAGGGACCGGTGTGCGTATTGCGGACTGGTCACGGTGGACTTCTGTCCGGAGTGCGGGATTTTCGTTTGCCGCCGGTGCGACATGCGCGAACACTGGCCGGCCGTGGGGATCGTGCCGGATGTCGGGTTCGGATGGGCCCGCCCGGAGAAGTGGGTGGGAAAAGTGCCGCGCCGCTGAGCCGCCCGTCGAGCGCGTCTCGGATGGTGGGCCGCTCCGGAGCGCTACACTGGCAGCTATGGAACTGCAACTCACGCCGGAAACCGAGGCCAAGCTGAACGATCTTGCCCGGCGCACGCACCGCGGAACAGACGAGCTCCCGCAGGAAGCCGTGGATCATCTCTTCACCTATAACGAATGGTTCGAGCGCAAGGTGAGTGGCAGCCTGGCCGCTGCGGAGCGCGGCGAAACCGTTCCCGATGAAGACGTGCGCGCCTGGATCGAGCAGCGGGAACGCTCTTGATGCGGATCGAATCCGGAAGTGTTGCTACCTATTCTGCAGCCTCTCGATGTCCCGTGCGCCGTGGATCAGGTGAACCACCTCGATGCCGTTCCGTTTCGGTTGATAGAAGATCAGCCAGTTCTCAAAACCCCTCACAGCCCAGCGTCGCAGGCGCCGCGTAGCTGGCCGCCGGAAGCCGCACGGAGCACCCATCCTTGGCATCGTGGCAAGAGTCTCGAAGCTATCCTGCACCGCGGCAAGAAAGCGGTCGGCGACCTCGGTTCCAGCCTGTTCTTCGAGATAAATGCCGTGGGCTTTGATTTCCCGCCTGGCCGTGGCGCGGACGATGATACCGGCACGGCTACGCGCCCGGCGCCGGGTGTGTCTTTGCCTCGCTGCGGATTTCCGCACGCAACTTGGCCCACCACCTTGGGCGTCACCGTCTCCGGGTCCGACTTCAGCGCTTCCAGCAACACTGTTTCCAGTTGTTCTTTTGCCTTGCGCTTCTGATCGGCGCGGACCAACTCGCGTACATATTCGCTTGCGCTGCTGTAGCCGCCCATGCCCACTTGCTCTTCGACGAAATGTTTCATCGGATCGGGAAGGGAAATGTTCATGGTCTGCATGGCAGCACCTCCAACTGTAGCCTTATTCCATTTAGCAAGTCTTGTCAATTCATGTCATGACTCACGCCTTTGTGAGTCACGGGTTGCCGGGGTGGCCGCCGGTCAATTCCTTGCGCACACCGGAAACCCCCGCCGGGACCGCGGTGCTCGGGTACGTACCAGCTACGGCCCGACGCACGCGCAGCCCTGGGTTTATTGAGCCAGGCACCGCCGCGGAGCGCTCGGAACTGCCCGGTCGCCGGACCCTCGGGATCGGTCGCGTCGCCCGGCGGGTAGCGTGCAAACCAATCCGCGACCCACTCCCAGACGTTCCCGAGCATGCCGTGGAGTCCCCAGGCGTTGGCCTGCTTACCCGCTACTTGGTGCGTCTGCTTTTCGCTGTTACCGTCGACCCAGGCGATTCGGTCGAGCTCGCCGTAGCGGCTCCCGGTGCTGCCCGCACGCGCCGCATATTCCCACTCCGCTTCGGTCGGGAGCCGCATCCCTATAGCCTGGCAGTAGCTTCTCGCTTCGTCCCATGTAACGTTGTCGACCGGACGGTTCACTCCCCGGAAAAAGCTGGGGTTTCTTCCAATGACCTTTTGATAGGCTTCTTGCGTCACTTCGGTCTGTCCCATCCGGAATCCCTTGGTAATCGTCACCTGGTGCGCGGGCTTCTCGTTCTCGAAACACTCGTTGTCCTCCGGGGAGCAGCCCATCTGAAACGTCCCCGCCGGTATCCAAATGTAGGTCAGCCCGTCCCGGGGATTGGTTTTCGACTCATAGGGGCCCGAGGGTTGGGGAAGGACGCCCGCATGGCTTGGGGCCGTACCGGCCGCGCGCGACGGCGGTGAGACCCTGGCTGGCACTGGCGCGGCGATCGGAGCAGCCTTGGCGGAGGACCGCTCGCCCGAAGCGGCCGCGGCCTGCCGATCGGGCGGATTGGCCTTGGGCGGAGTGTCCATCGCCGGTGGAGAAGCGATGGGGTCCGGGCTGATCGCACTGGCCTTCTGCTCGTGACGGACAGGCTGCGGGCGCAACCGCCAGGCAATACCGGCCGCCGCGAGCAGGCACGCGAGCACCGCAGCCGCCAAAATCCTACGCCGTTTCGTCCGGCCGGTCTCCAGGTTCGCAGCCGGCTTCTGGATGCAGGCAGCACGCAATGCCGACATGAACGAGCTGCACGATTCAAATCGCGCCTCCGCATCCTTGGCCAGGGCGCGCCGCAACACACCGTCGGCAGGCGGGTTCAGAGAGCCGCTTCGCGGCGGCTCGTGCGTCAGGATTTTCGATATCAGCGGCATCAATTGGTCGCCGTCGAAAGGCCTTGAGCCCGTCAGTAGAATCCACGCCACCACCGCTAGCGAATACTGGTCCGAACGCCGCGTGGCTTCCTCGCCGCGCAGTTGCTCCGGCGACATGAAGTAAGGCGTGCCGGCCAGACTTCCCGCCAGTGTGACCGTGTCTGTCACGCTCCTGGCGATTCCGAAGTCCGTCAGCTTCACAATTCCGTCTGCCTGGATCATGATGTTGGAGGGTTTGACGTCACGGTGAACAACGCCACGGCTATGCGCGAAATCCAGCGCCGTCGCCGCCTCGGCCAGGATCTCCAACGCACGTTGGGTGGGCACGGGCGTCCCCGCGCATGGCAGCATGGCATCGAGCGTGGAACCCCGGATCAATTCCATCACGATGTAGGTCACGCCCGGTTCTTCTCCGGCATCGAACACCGTCACAATGTTGGGATGCGCCAGACTGCCGGCCGCGCGTGCCTCCCGCATCAGGCGCGCCCGAAGTTCCACTGCCCCCTGGGAGGATCCCAATCTGTCCTGAAGAATGGTTTTGATCGCCACTGTACGGCCAATCACCGGATCGGTGCCCTCATACACCGTACCCATTCCACCTGCACCGAGCCTGCCCGTGATCTGGTAGCGCCCCAGATGGGCCGGCTGGCTCGGTTGTGCGGTCCGGGCAATCCGCAAGCTGTCCATCTCCCGCTTCACCCGCTTCAGGTCGGCGCGCAGATCCGCGGCGTGCTGATACCGCACCTCGCGGTCCTTCTCCAGGGCCTTGCCGATCACGTCGTCCAATTTCGGCGGCAGCGAGGGATTCAGTTGGGAAACCGGGGACGGCGCGCGGTGCAGAACCGCATCGCAGATATCTGCGTTGGAGTTGCCGTCGAAGGCCCTTACGCCCGTCGCCATCTCGTATAGCACGGCGCCCAGGCTGAACAGGTCGGTCCGCGCATCGAGATTTTCGCCGCGCAACTGTTCCGGCGAAAGACACGCGGCCGCGCCGGGAGCGAGGTCGAGAAGGGGCGATGCCGGCTCGGTCCGGATGGGCGTCTCCGCATGAAGTGAGGCCAGTCCGAAATTCAGAATCTTCGCCTGGCCCCGCGTAGTGATGAAGAGGTTGAGGGGTTTGAGGTCGCGGTGCAGCAGGCCCCGCTGGTGGGCGGCGTCCAACCCGTCGGCAATCTGCAGCGCCAGATCGAGCAATTCGTCGACCGCCAGAGCTTTGCCCGCAAGGCGAAGATCGAGGGTCTGGCCTTCCAGGAACTCCATGGCGATGAACGGCGCGCCTTCGAATTGGTCAATATCGTAAACCGTGCAGATATTCGGGTGATTCAATATGGACGCCGCGCGCGCCTCGCGTTGAAAGCGTTCCATGGCCTGGGGATCTCCGGCCAGGCGAGGCAGAAACTCGAGCGCCACGGGCCGCCCCAGCCGGCTGTCCTCGGCACGGTACACCGGGGCTTCACGGGCGCGTCCCAACTTCTCTACAACCAGGTAATGCGACACCGTCTTGCCGGCCAGGTTCCATCGCGCCTCGGCCTGCGCCAGAGACTTGGCGGCCACCGCGACCGCGGGCGTTTCCAGGTAGGCGTCGTCGCCCTCGGCGGCGGCCAGCAGGGACTCGACCTCCCGCCGCAGCGCCTCATCGCCGCCGCACGCCTGCGCTACGAAAGCGGAGCGCGAATCCGCATTCTGCTCGAGGGCCAGGTGATACAGTTGCTCGATCTGCCGCCAGCGTTCAGACGCCATGAGACTTCTCGCCGGCCAGTTCCCGCCGCAGCCAGCTCTTGGCCAGCTTCCAGTCGCGCATCACCGTCTCTACCGAGACCTTCAACACCGCCGCGGTTTCCTCCACGCTCAAGCCGCCGAAAAAGCGCAGTTCCACGACGCGGCTCTTGCGAGGGTCCACTACCTCCAGGGCCTTCAGGGCGTCGTCGAGGGCCACCAGGTCGATCTCCGTTTCGGGAGACACCACCAGGGCTTCATCCAATTGCACCGGACGCCAGTCGCCGCCGCGTTTGGAGGCACCGTGGGACCGCGCCCAGTCCACCAGAATCCGCCGCATCAACAGCGCGCACATTCCGAAGAAGTGCGCGCGGTCCTGGAAACTCGCCGCTGAGGCGTCGATCAGGCGCAGATACGCCTCGTGAACCAGCGCCGTGGTCTGCAGCGTGTGGTCTCCCCTCTCCCGCACCATGTAGGATCTGGCCAGGCGATGCAGCTCTTCATACACCAGGGGCATGAGCTGATCGGGGGCGCCCTGCTGCCCATCGCTCCAGGCTCGCAGCAGGCGCGTGATTTCGTGCTGTGGGGACGCGTTCATCCAGTCGCCTCGGGCGGCGGCATCCGCGATCACCCGAAGTTACCACATTCGTAGGGGACCGACAAGAACCGATCGCGCACTGCCGGAAGATTTTTCGGACCTCCCGTGACAGTTTCTGCGCGCCTGGTCCGCTCTAGAGGGTGAGAGAGTTCGGGATCAACCCAAACTCAGGAAACGGAGGAACTTCAAATGTCGAAATATCAGATCATCCACAACGTCCCAATCGCGGCATGCGCCGCGATCCTCATGAGCGGCCTGGCCGTTCCGGGCTCAGCCCAGAACGCCGTGATCGCTCCGGAACAAGGCTTCACCATCCCACCCAACGTCCAGACCCCTGTGGTCTTGCAAACCCAGCCCGACGCGGCTTGAGATCTGCATCTTCCGGGTGTCAACGACGCGGCCCATACCATGAGGCTGTACGCCAATGAAGAAGGCTATGTTCGCGTTCACTTGACTGTACAGGAGGGGTCCCAAGAGGGCCAGCGAGTACAACTCGATTGCGCGGCTGGCGGGACAGTCACAACTTATCCCGTCCGTTTGCGCGCCGCCGTTTCTGCGACGGCGGACATGCCGGCGCCGCAGGCTTACGTGCCCACGCCCAAGACCGCGCGAGTCCTGCCTGCCCTGACGGAGGAAACTGCGCAGCAGTTCTCCGATCGGTACCTGGCCAGCCTTGGATATCCGCCGCGACCCGACGCTACGGCTTCGCCCGACCGTTACGCGAAGTGGCTCGATCGGGTTTCCCGGCCCATGACCGTGCTCCCACCGCATTTGATCAGCAATCCCAACATTACTCGCCAGCCACGCGGTGTCGAGACGGGCGTCGAGGCGACCACCGAGACGTCCAACAACTGGAGCGGTTTAGAATTGCAATTCAACAGCGGCTCCTATTTCGAGATAGATGCCCATTGGAATGTGCCCTCCGTCACCGGCGAGACGGGCAAGGCGACCTATTCGACCATGTGGATCGGCATGGATGGCGACCCCAATAATCCCCACGATCCCAAGGCTGGCAACGATCTGGTGCAGGAAGGAACGGAACAGGATTACTCCGATCTTGGCGGCGGGATTGGCGCCGCCCACTATTACGCGTGGGAAGAGATTTTACCGAACCAGCCCACCGAGCAGTATCTCCCCGGCCTCTCCAACATCAATGCCGGAGATGTGATCCAGGCTTCTATCTATATCTGTGATTCGGATGGGCTTAAGGATGAGAATGGCATATACGCCTGTTTTGTCCTCCTTGACACCAACGTCGCCCAGTCCGTCGGCCCCATCATTGTGCCGTTCGGCGACACCAAATTCCACGGCAGCGAGGCGGAGTGGATCATGGAGCGGCCGACGTTGAAGGGTGGAGTTCTCCCCAACCTCGCCAACTATGGCGCTGCCTTGATGACTGGGGCAGACGTCGAGAACTCGAAAGGGGTGGGGCAATCCTCCGCCAAAGGTGTCAATATCACCATGACCAACGGGAAGGATACGTTGTCTACCGCTACAAACTTGCCTATCGTCTTCACGTGGCACCATTTCCACTAAAGACCGTCGCAAATACCGGACCTGGCGTCGCGCGCGGGGGCGTGCCGCCAGGTCTCGTCACATGGAGTAGCCTAACAGCAGGCACCGGGCCAGGGCATAAAGAGAGGAGGGGAGAATCCATGAAACGTTCGATGGTTTCGAAAGCTATCGTCTCAACCATTCTCCTGGCGGGCCTTCACAATGCCGCGGCGCAGCCGGCCCCACGCAGGCCGCGGGGCATCACGCTTACGCTGGCCATCACGTTCAGCCAGAACTTCGCGGGCGGGCGGATCTTTTACCTATCGGCGCGCAACGCCAGCGGCCAGGACTCGGGCTGGCAAGCGGCGGGGACCAATACCGTACCCTAGTCCGCAACCGCCCCGTTACAGGCCGGCCCAGATATCCGTCAGATCCAGTTCGAAACCGGCCACCGGCCCTTCTCCGGCGATTTTGAGAACGCCTGTTTGCGTCTCGGGCCCCGCCTGGCCCGCCCGGTAAACGTACACGGTCTGCTGATCGCCATCGATCAGCCAGCCCAGCTCGACACCCGCCCGCATCCACTCTTCCATCTTTTTCTGAGCGGCCTTGAGGCGGTCCGAGGGTGACATCACTTCGACAATAAACTCGGGACATATCGGCTGGAACTTCCGCCGCTGCTCTTTGGAAATCTGAGAGAGCCGCCGATTGGACACCCAGGCGGCATCGGGCGACAGAGCTGCCCCGGTCGGCAGGATAAACTCCGTGCTGGAGCCGAACCATTTGCCGCGGCCGTCGCGCTTTGCCCAGACGCGTAATTGACCTACCACGTCCGCACTCTGATAGTCGGATTCGCCGCCGGCGGGTGGCACGATAACAATTTCTCCTTCAGCGGTCCGCTCGAACCGCACATCCGGGCTAGCCATGCAGAACTCGTAATACTCGTCGTCGTTCATCCGCAGCTCCGGATTCAAAGTGAGCTTGGCCGGAAGGGCCTCCTTCGGAAGGGTGACTTGCATGTTCACAGCATACCGGATTCGCGCACCGCGCAGGCTGTGGCTGTAATGCGCTTGCGACCGCCCCGTTACAGCCCCGCCCAGATATCCGTCAGATCCAGCTCGAAGCCGGCCACGGGCCCTTCTCCGGCAATCTTGAGGATGCCTGTTCGCGTCTCGGCCCCCGCCTGTCCCGCCCGGTAAACGTACACGGTCCGCTCATCGCCATCGATCAGCCAGCCCAGCTCGACGCCCGCCCGCATCCACTCTTCCATCTTTTCCTGAGCGGTCTTCAGGCGAATCGAAGGAAACATCACTTCGACAATAAACTCGGGACATAGCGGCAGAAACTTCCGCTTCTGCTCTCTGGAAAACTGAGAGAGCTGCCGATTGGACAGCCAGGCGGCATCGGGCGACAGAGCTGCTCCCGTCGGCAGGATAAACACCGTGCTGGCGCCGGACACTTTGCCACGGTCGTCGCGCTCTGCCCAGCCGCCTAGCTGCGCTCCGACGTCGAGGCTCCGATGGTCGCATTCGGCGCCGACGGGTGGCACAATCACGATTTCTCCTTCAACGGTCCGTTCGAGCCATAAATCCGGGTTGGACATGCAGAACGCGAAGTAATCGTCGTCGTTCATCCGCAGTTCCGGATTCAAAGTAAGCCTGGCCGGAAGGGCCTCATCCGGAAGGGTGATTTTCCTATTCACAATTCACAGCATACCGGATTCCGCGCCCAGCGCACGGGACACAAGCGCGTTGAAACAGCCCCGTTACAGGCCGGCCCAGATACCCGTCAAATCCAGCTCGAAACCGGCCACTGGCCCTTCTCCGGCGATTTGGAGAATGCCCGTTCGCGTCTCGGCCCCCGCCTGGCCCGCCCGGTAAACGTACACGGTCTGCTGATCGCCATCGATCAGCCAGCCCAGCTCGACGCCCGCCCGCATCCACTCTTCCATCTTTCTCTGAGCGGCCTTGAGGCGATCCGAGGGTGACATCACTTCGACAATAAACTCGGGACATAGCGGCGGGAACTTCCGCCGCTGCTTTTTGGAAAGCTGAGAGATCCGCCGATTGGAGACCCAGGCGGCATCGGGCGACAGAGCTGCCCTCGTCGGCAGGATAAACTCCGCGGTGGAGCCGGACGCTTTGCCGCGGCCGTCGCGCTCTGCCCAATTGTATAGCTGCGCTCCGATTCCGAGGCTCCGATGATCGGACTCCAATCCCGCGGGTGGCACAATAACGATTTCTCCTTCAGCGGTCCGCTCGAACCGCACATCCGGGTTAGCCATGCAGAACGCGAAGTACTCGTCGTCGTTCATCCGCAGCTCCGGATTCAAAATCAGCTTGGCGGGAAGGGCCTCCTCCGGAAGGGTGACTTGCATGTTTACAGCATACCGGATTCCGCGCACAGGGACGGCTGGCGGGCTTTTCCGCACAGCCTCGGTACGGCGATCCGGGTTTGACCCGATGTCAACGCCTGTCAACAATCGTCTACGCTGCTACCAGACGTAATAGTACTCAGAGTCACAAAATGGAAATCCAAAGGCTTCGGAGCCGTGCCGCCGGGAGCTTCAGCGTCCTGACCCAAGCAGATTTCTGGAAGTAGTAGGAGCCCAACTCAGATGCGGATGCAACAGAGAAATATTGGACTATTGATAGGCTTGGCAACCCTGCTGGCGCCGGCCGCGCTCCAGGCGCAGACGGTCAAGATCAACCCCGGCTACACCACGGTCGGCGTCAACGGGACCGTGCAATACACGGCCACGGTTACCGGACTGACGAACACCACCGTGACGTGGTCGGTGGTCAGCGTCAAAGGCGGCAATGCCACTTACGGAACCATCACCACCGCCGGCCTCTACACCGCACCCGCCAAGATCCCGGCCAACGGCATCACGGTCACCGCGCTGGCTTCCGATAACAAGACCTCGGCCACCGTGTACGTGGCGGTCGAGCCGCCAGGCCCGGCGATCACGTCGGTCTCTCCGAATCCCGTTTCCGTCGGCTCCAATTCGATCATCCTGACCGGCAGCGGCTTCAAGAGCGGTGCGATGGCGCGAATTCCGGGCGCTAACCTTTCGACCACCTTCGTGAATTCGACCACTCTCAAAACGGGCGTCTATTTAGGCACGGCAGGGAGCACCACCTTCCAGGTGATGAACCCCGGAACGCTGTGGGGTCCGTCCTTCAGCGTGCAGGTTGTGGCCAGCGGACCGCCTCCGCCGCAGACCATAGCGCCAACGTCGGCGACCGTGAAATTGGGCGGAACCCAGCAGTTCACCTCCGCGGGCTCCACCGGTTGGAGCGCCACCGCGGGCAGCGTCAGCTCCGCCGGCATGTACACGGCTCCCTCCGTCATGCCGTCCTCCAGTTCCGTAACCGTGACGGCTACGGGTCCTGGCGGCTCGGCTTCGGCCGCGGTGACCCTGCAGGTGCAGAATCCGCAGACCATCTCGCCGCCGTCCGTTTCCTTGAACCTCGGCGCGACGCAGCAGTTCACGTCCGCCGGCGCAACCACTTGGGCCGCCACGTATGGCACCGTTACTTCCGCCGGAATGTACACCGCTCCCACGGCCCTGCCGGCCACCGGCGCCGATTCCGTCGCGGCCACCGGACCTAACGGAACCGCCACCGCAACCGTCACGCTCATCCCGCCCACTCCCGTCATCACCGGCGTCGGCGCCAACGGGCAATTGCCGCTGGGCATCTTCACCACCGCCATCACCGGGAGCGGCTTCGCCGCCACGTCGGTCGCGGCATTGAACGGGACCGCACTGGGCACCACCTTTTCTAACGGCGCTCTGACGGTCACCGGCTTTGCGAGCGTATCCGGCCCGGGCAGTATCACGGTCAGTAACGGCTCAGCGGTTTCGCAGCCCTTCCCGGTTTACATCGGCGTGCCCAACGCGCAGGTTACCGCAGCGGCCGCACGCCGCTTCCTCGAGCAGGCCGCCTTTGGACCCACGCCGTCCGACGCCTCCAATGTGCAGACCCTCGGCTTTCAGGGGTGGCTGACCCAGCAGTTCAACATGGCGCAGGTGTCCAACTACAACCCGATCGTTTCCAGCCAGGGCGGCATGCCGGCCCATTTCCTGACCAACGCCGTAACCAATTCCGATCAATTGCGGCAGCGTGTGGCGTTCGCCCTCAGCCAGATCTTCGTAACTTCGCTCCAGAAACTCATCTGGAACTCGAATATGGTTCTGTTCCAGAACATGCTGCTGGCCGACGCGTTCTCCAACTACCGCCAGATCATGGCCGACGTGACCCTGAGTCCCGCCATGGGCCAGTATCTCGACACGGCCAACAACGCCATGGGGAATGCCGCGGAGGGCACCCTGGCCAACGAGAACTACGCGCGCGAGCTGATGCAGTTGTTCACCATCGGGACGCTGACGATGGACCCGGTGAAGGAGGATGGCTCCCTGCTGTACGACAGCAACAATCTGCCCATCCCTACGTATTTGCAGCCCACCATCGCCGAATTCGCGCGGGTCTACACGGGCTGGACCTACGCCCCGGCCGCGGGCCAGCCGGTCCAGTGGGACGCATACATCACCAGCAACGGGCCCATGGTCCCCTACCCGCCGCAGCACGACTCCGGCTCCAAGCAGTTGCTGAACGGCTATGTTTCGCCGGCCGGCGCCACGCCGCAGCAGGATTTGAACAACGCCCTCGACAACATATTCAATCACTCCAACGTCGGACCGTTTGTCGGCAAGCAGTTGATCCAGCACCTGGTGAAGAGCAATCCCAGTCCCGCCTATATCGCGAACGTGGCGGCGGCCTTCAACAACAACGGCCATGGCGTGCGCGGCGATATGATGGCCGTCATCTCGGCGGTGCTGCTCGATCCCGAAGCCCGGGCCAACGACAACGGCGGCAGCGACCAGGTTTCCGATGGTCATCTGCAGGAGCCCGCCCTGTTCATCGCCGGGATGGTGCGCGCCTTCGGCGGCCAGATGACCGACCAGAATTCCTTCCCCTGGGACCTGGTGAACCTGGGACAGGACCTCTTCGATGCGCCCAGCGTGTTCAACTATTACTCGCCCACCTCCGTGGTTCCGGGGACGGCGCCG
>Ga0116223_10001672_pt1 | contig 22235 bp, 23 predicted proteins | sample Sb_taG_3_FD_90092 | JGI IMG/M metagenome (GOLD analysis project Ga0116223, IMG submission 90092) | Peat soil microbial communities from Weissenstadt, Germany - Sb_50d_a_PC metaG | ecosystem: Environmental > Terrestrial > Soil > Wetlands > Peat | place: Germany: Weissenstadt | collected 2010-09-21 | reverse complement strand
GGCGGCGGAGATCGACACCACGGTTGCCCATCCGGCCCGCGTCTACGACTGGACAACGACCCCATCGTGCTCACGCACGCGAGGGCGCTGCTGGCCGACGGCCCGGAGGGTTCGATCCAGTACATCGACGGCGACATACGTGATGCCGCGGCCATTTTGCGGGTGGCCGCGCGCACCCTGGACTTCGCCCGTCCGACTGCGCTGATGCTGCTGGGAATGCTGCACCTGATCCAGGATTCGCAGGCGCCGTACCAGATCGTCGCCGGGCTGATGGACGCGCTGCCGCCCGGCAGATACCTTGCCATCTCGCATCCGGCCAGTGATATCCATCCCGGCCAGGCCGAAGCTCAGAAACGCTACAACGAGCGCGTATCCACCCCGCAGACGCTGCGTACCCGCGCCGAAGTGTCCCGGTTCTTCGACGGGCTGGACCTGGTCCCACCTGGCGTCGTCTACGTGCATACCTGGCGGCCCGACCCCGGAGATATCCTCCCGCCAGACGGGGTGTCGGCCTACGGCGGCGTTGCCCTTAAGCCCTGACGCCGCACGGCGAGCTGGTCGGGCTACGGGCGCGCCGATTTGCGGCTCTTGTGGTATTGATCGCGAGTAACTGCTTCCTTTCCGCGGCTGGTGGTGGCCCGCAAGCTCCGAGCCTATGGCGGCGGGATCGAAGACGATGACGGCTGGCTGGATGACCGGGATGACCGAGGCAGTCCTTCCTGGTCGCCATCGGCGTGCGGTCGGCACAGACAGGGTCTCGGCGTCCGATCCAGGGTGGTCACAGCAACTCCCGTGCGATCGGAGGCCCGCCGGATAGAGAAACTGGTCGAAGTTCGCAGACCTGGAGGCGGTTTCGCGCGCCCACTGCCACGCTGCTGACGTCCTAGTCTGGCTCCGAGATGGTCTGGTTGGACGAGATGTCGATGACCCGCTGGAAGGGGTATGAACCGGACCGCTGGCCGCTTCGCTGCGGCACTAGACTGCTCGCGCAGAGGTGGTCGATGCCGTGCGGATAGTTGAGCTGTCTAATCACCCTCGGGCAATGCTCCAGCAGACCAGGCAGCGCCGCGCGGCCGCCGACCGGCGGGCGCAATCGGAATACGAGAACGCGCTCGCGCGGCACCGCGCCCGGGTTCAGCGGGCGCGAAAAGCGCGGGATAAGGCTCGAGCTCAGCACCGTTGGCTGACGTGGCTACGATGCGCCCTTGCGGTCCGCCGCGAGCAGCGCCAAGCTCCGAGCCCGCCCGGGCCGGCCGACGGCGTATCCGACCAAGAGGAGATCCTGGCGGCCGGGATAACAGGCGAGCAGCTGATCGCGGCCGGATTTGGCCGCGTCCTCGGTGACGACTGGACCCTGCTGCGCGGCTACCGCAACAATCGCGGCGAGATCGACCACCTGCTTCTCGGTCCGCAAGGACTCATCGCCATCGAGGGGAAACACCTCAACGCCACCGTGCACTGCGTTGGCGATAACTGGCGCTTTGAGAAGTACGATCGCTACGGCAACCTCGTCGAGCAGGACGAGATCAGCGACAAGACGGGGCGCTCGCCGAGCGTGCAGCTCAACGAGCCTGCCGCCATGCTCGAGGACTTCCTGCGCTCACGCGGCCACCGGGTTCCGGTGCAGCGGGTGGTCCTGCTCACCCACCCCAGATCAAAGATCGGAAACCGCAGGAATCCGACCGTCCGCATCGCCACCTCCACGGACTATGTCGTCAGCCTGCTGAACAGCTCGCCACCGGCGCTGGGCGCAGCAGAGCTGACCCAGCTTGAGCAGTTGATCGTCCGCGACCACAGATTTCATGAATCCCGCCGCCGCGCTGCTCCGCCGCGCAACCGACGCTGACGCGCAACAGGCGTTGACGCCAACCGACGCTGACGCGCACGGACGTTGAAATGATCCCCGGTCGTTGAAGTTCTGGCTCTCGTTTCGGCAGGTGCCATTGCCGCAGCTGATCGCCAGTCCGCAGCCGTTTCCGTCCGTTCAGGCGAGCGGATAGGCGCGGCATGCTGGTGCACCGATCCGCGTGCCGAACGGTCTGATCGTATGGGCTGATTGTCCTGATCCGCAATGACTATGGTCCCTGATCACCGGGACGGTCCGCACTGCCGATAAAGCTGCCGGGGTGGTGTCATGCTTTACGTCGGTTCTTGATGCGCTTACTGAGACCTTGGTGAGCGCACTCGATCTCTGACCGCCGACCTGCTGGCCACCACTACCAGCCGGACGACCGTGCTGATCACGCATGATCCGGCCGGCCTGGAGCAAGGGGACGAGATCGTCGTGCTCGATCATGGGAAGGTAGCTGAGCGGGGGACGCACCAGCAGCTGATGACGGCCGACGGCAGCTATGCCCGGATGCGCACGATGGCGGGAAGGATGACCTGATGTCCTGCACCTTGCATGTGGCCTGGGACCATCGGCTGACCAGCTACGACTTCGGTCCCGGTCACCCGCTGGCGCCGGTCAGGGTGGAGCTGACCATCGAACTCGCACGCCAGCTTGGCGTGCTCGACGCACCGGGGGTCACCGTTGCCGCCCCGGAGCCGGCCACCGATGCGGAGCTTGAGCTCGTGCACGACTCCGGTTACATCGCCGCGGTCAAGCAGGCGGGTCAGGCGGACCCGCGCAGTGCGGCGTTCGGCCGGTTCGGCCTTGGCACCGAGGACGACCCGATCTTCGCGCAGATGCACGACGCGTCGGCCCTGGTGGCCGGGGCCACGCTGGCCGCAGCTCAGGCGGTCTGGTCGGGTGCGGCCCAGCATGGCGCGAGCATCGGCGGCGGGCTGCACCACGCGATGCGGGACCGCGCCAGCGGATTCTGCGTCTACAACGACCCGGCGATCGCGATCAGCTGGCTGCTCGGCCAGGGTGCCGAGCGGATCGCATACGTCGACATCGACGTGCACCACGGAGACGGCGTCCAGGCCGCCTTCTACAACGACCCGCGAGTGCTGACCATCAGCCTGCATGAGCATCCGGCCACGCTGTTTCCCGGCACGGGCCGCCCGTCGGAGACCGGCGGCCCGGACGCACCCGCCTCGGCGGTCAACGTGGCCCTGCCGGCCGGCACCAGGGACGCCGGCTGGCTGCGCGCGTTCGACGCGGTCGTCCCGCCGCTGCTGCGCGCCTTCCAGCCGCACATCCTGGTCAGCCAGCACGGCTGCGACACGCACTGGATGGACCCGCTGGCGAACCTGGAGCTGACCGTCGACGCGCAGCGGGCGGCGCATGCCGCGCTGCACGGACTGGCGCACGAGACGGCCGGCGGCCGCTGGCTGCTCACCGGCGGCGGCGGCTACGAACTCGTCCAGGTGGTGCCGAGGACTTGGACCCATCTGATCGCCGAAGCCTCGGGCCGGCCGCTCGATCCCGGCATGGCGACCCCGCAAGCCTGGCGTGACTACGTCAAGCGGCGCACCGGTGCGACCGCGCCCGAGTTCATGACGGAGCAGGCATCAGCTAGGTTCCCCCGTTTCGAAAATGGTTATGATCCCGACGAGCCGATCGACCAGGCCATTATGGCTACCCGCAAAGCGGTCTTCCCCGCCCACGGCCTGCTGCCGTAACCGGCCGGAGGGACACCATGGTCTTCGCCGATCGGACGGCCGCCGGACGGCAACTGGCCGCGCGGCTGCATGAGCTTCCGGCCGGGCAGGTCGTCGTGCTCGGCCTGCCGCGGGGCGGCGTGCCGGTCGCCTACGAGATCGCCATTGCGATCGGCGCACCGCTCGACGTCATCGTGGTCCGCAAGCTCGGGGTACCGTTTCAGCCCGAGCTTGGCATGGGTGCCATCGGCGAGGCGGGTGCCCGGGTGATCAGCAGCGAGGTGATCCGGCTGGCTGGGGTGACCGAGCGGGAGCTGGCTACCGTCGAGGCGCGGGAGCGGGCCGAGCTCGACCGGCGCGCCAGGCGCTACCGTGGCAGCCGACCGCCGCTGCCGCTCGACGGCAAGATCGCCGTGATCGTCGACGACGGCATCGCCACCGGGTCCACGGCCCGGGCTGCCTGTCAGATCGCCAGGGCGCGCGGTGCGGCCCGGGTGGTGCTCGCCGTCCCCGTCGCGCCGCCAGGATTCACCGAGCGGATCGGGACCGACGCCGACGACTTCGTCTGCCTCGAGACGCCGGAGCCGTTCTATTCGATCGGGCAGTTCTACGACGATTTCAGCCCCACTGGTGACGACGAGGTGGTTGCCTGCCTGAAACGTGCGAGCCGCAGTCAGCCTGACGACGCCGCAGCACAGCGGCCCGAGACGACCAGTTGACCGCTGACCGCGCAACCGTCCTCCATACCGACCATCTGGCCGACGTCGCCATCTCGCCGTGAATAGCTGAGGCTAGCTACTGCGGAAACTTCTGGTCTCGGTCAGCAGCATGCTTACCAGCCTCAGCGTGTGCATCCCGGCCGGCAGTCCCAGCGCTGCTGGATCGATTACATAACTGACCGAGCCCCGTGCGCTGGCATGCAGAACGATGATCTTGCGATTGCCGATGTACAGGGTCACCGGGTGCAGCGGCAGGAAGTCACCAGCGGTCAGGCGTGTCGTGCCACCGGTGCCGACAACGACCACGGACAGCCGGACCTGGTGCTCCAGCCGACGAAGTTCCGCGGCCGCCCGGCGTCGCACCGCACGATCCTGATGCGCCGCCCGAGTGGCCGCCACCAGGCTGGGGGACGAACCTGTTTGCCCTGATCGTGCCCCAGCCGCTGGCCACGTCAAAACCTCTGGTGGCGGTGAAGCCCCTGACGACTACCTTGCCGGGCAGTATCAGCGAGTTGTTCCCCTGGACGACGTCAGCTATCCCGGCCTTCATCCCCGAGAGGGCCGAGAACGCCGTAGAGCACGTTATTGATGGGCCCGACGTTCTCGCCGTGATTCAGCTGAGTCGCGAGAGCGAGCACGCCGGCCAGCAGCGGCGCCGCCTCCGAGGTTCCGTCCGCGGCATCCATCGTGAGGTCCGGCACCGAGCGCATGTCCGAGCGGAGGATGGACTTCACCCTGTCCTGGTAGCCCGGCCTGGTGTACACCGCTGAGTACCCGGCACCTTCGCCGAACGCAAAGCCGAACGGCGCGTAGTTCCAGAGCGGGTCGGGGCCGATTCGTCTGCCCGTGGCACGCAGATTGGTGGTGCTATCGCCCACAGCCGTGACCCATGGTGAGTCATCCCAGGCCGCTGTTGCCCGCGTCTTGGTCGTAGGCCGGGTCCGCAACTGCCAGGGCCGACCGCCAGGTGCTGGGCCGCGTCGCAGTCCCCGGTGCCGACCAGCACCGGGATGCCGGCCGCGGCGGCGCACAGCTCGCCCGGATCTTGCGCGCGGATTTCTTCGAACCCGTGACTGTAGGTGCTCTCACCGGTCCGGGCCAGGAACGTTCACCTGGAGCTTGCTGAAGTCCTTCTGCATCTTGTGCAGGACGGCCGTGAGTATCTTGATGCGCTCACGCTTCGATGGCGGTGAGCTAGTCGCGGGAGCCGCGCTGGCATGGCCGACTGGCACCATGAAGGACATCGTCAAGGCGATGGCCAGTGAGACCAGGAATTTCCTGCTAATCGTTCTGGTCATCACGTCCTCCGTCGTCGAGGACCGCAGGTGACTGGCGTCGCCTAATCCTCAGTCTCAGGCAGGGCAGTCGACGGCTTGTTACCACCGGGCAACGATCGGGACACGGCGAGCTTTCAGCCACAGGCTCCGGGCCAGTGCCGGGGTGTGCTGCCGGGCGCGACGGCTCACCTCGCGTCCTCCAGAGACCGTGACCTGGTCAGATGTCCGGGGATGGGGTGTCCCGTGGCCCTCGGTGGCAGGGCAGCAAGGTGAGGCGATCGCACAGGCGCCGAGACAGCGCGATCACGGAGCCGGGCCGACTTGCCGGGTCACCAGCAGCCAGTCCAGCGCGTTCCTGGCTTATGCGTCTCGGGTAGCCGTCTTCCACGCACCGATCACCGACCAGCCGACGATCCATCCGACGATCACGAGGATCATGGCCCAGGTAGGCATGGGCGGGATGGCCAGCACGCCGCGTCCGCCGGACAGCACCCCTGCTGGGCCGGGCCCTTGTGCATTGCCGGCGGCGAGGCCGGCTGGGCGAAGCTGGTCGAGCGCGAGGCCGACCACCAGGCGCTGCCCGTTCAGGAAGAACGGGATGACGTGCGTAGCGAGGACCGGGGTCACGATGATCTCAAGCACGATCATCAAAATGGTCGACACCGTTCGTTGTCCCACCAGGGACCCGAGACCCAGCCCAGCCGTGAAGCCGACAGCGGTCACGAGCTCCAGCCAGAGCCCGATCTTGACCATCTCATTCATGGCTGGATTGGAGTAAGCGACCTCCTTGGAGCTGTACTCGCTGTAGAGGGAGACGAGATCGCCGTTCGCCGCTGCGCGGACGCCGGCGACGCTCGGCGCGGGGCCGGACTGGAACGCGGTCGCGGCCTGCTGCGGATGCAGGTCGATCCAGGTGCGCAATTGCGTTTCCTGTAGCTGCATCGGGATCGAGACGCCGTTCACGTTGACCGAGGTCGGCTGGGGAGTCCCGTCGTAGCTCGTGACGAGGCAGAGCACCGTGAAGGCAACCGCGACGAGCGGGAGCACGATGGCGAGCCCGGCGGGAATCCGGGCGAGGTAGAGCGCTAGACGCGACCGGCCGGTGATCACGAGATGACGGAAGACGCCGTCGGTGAGGTCGGTCGTCCCCGCTTAGGTGCCGAGCGTGGCGGCGATGATGAAGCAGAATTCGGCCATCATGTTGACGAGGAAAGCGAAGACGCCCGGGCTGCCCGCTGGTCCGTAGGTCGAGGAGTTGATCGCCTGGAAGAGCATCCGGATGCCCAGGATGATGACCGGCGGGCCGAGCGTCAGCAGCAGCACGGCGATCATGAGGCCGCGTCGCTTGCGCAGCTCAAGGTGCTTCGTCGCGATAAGGCCCCAGGTCGGAACGAACGAACCGAGCTGCCGGAACGTCGCGAGACCGGCCGGGACCGGGGCCGATGGGCATCCTCCGGAGGGCCCGGACCCTGGTCCGACGCCAGTTGTCACGCTGCTCACGATCGCTCCCCCAATCTGCTCGTCACCGACAAGAACCAGTCCTCCAGCGTGGTGCGGACCTCGTGCAGGCCATAGACGGAGATGCCGCCCTCGACCAGCCTGCGGTTGACCTCGGCGATGCCCTCACGTGAGGCGCCGGAAGGAAGGGTCACGGTCAGTCCCGCCTCGACGAGCGTCGTTCCCGCGGCGATTCCGGATTCCTCGATGAGGCGCGATGCCGCTGCCGGGTCGACGCAGTCCACTGCGACCACCAAGGTGCCGGCGCCATGGACCAGGTCGTCGATCGGGCCCTGACGGATAACCCGACCATGGTCAACGATCGCGACCGCGTCGCAGGTCCGCTCAACCTCGTCCAGGAGGTGCGACGACAACAAGACCGTCCGTCCCTCGTCGACCAGGCTGTCGATCATCGCCCGCATCTCGTGCATCCCGGCTGGGTCAAGCCCGTTCATCGGCTCGTCCAAGATGAGCAGTTCCGGATTGCCGAGCAGACAGGACGCCACCCCGAGCCGCTGGCGCATGCCCATCGAGTACGAGCCGACCTTGTGGTCGGCGCGGTCGGCGAGACCCAGGCGGGTCAGCGACGGCGCGATCCTTGCCCCCGCTTCGCCTCCCCGCGCGGCGGCGAGCAGGCGAAGGTTCTCCCGCCCGGTGAGGTGGGCATGGAAGCGCGGTTCGTCGACGATGGCGCCGACGCGAGCGAGCGCCCGGCTGCGCTCGGATGGAACCGGAATCCCGAGTAGGGACATCGTGCCGCTATCGGCCTTCGTCAGTCCGAGAAGCGTCCGGATCAGCGTGGTCTTGCCGGCGCCGTTCGGCCCGAGGTAGCCGAACGCGCAGCCGCGCGGCACAAGCAGCTCGACATCATCGACCGCGACGTTCGAGCCGAACCGTTTCGTGAGGCCGTGCGTCTCGACCGCCCACCCGTCGATCGGCCCACCGTGCGAAGCCAAGGTGCGTGCCCGCCGCGAGGATCCCGCAGTACTGCCGACGCCACCGGGTGAATGTGGCACATCAGGCAACGACGCGGGAGAGGAGTCCCGGCCGGCGGGCCGAGCCGAGAGCACGCGCGCGGCCGCCGCAGGAGCGCCCGTCCTTCCCGGACGCGGGGCGACGTCGCCTGCCGGTGCCCACTCGTCCGGATCTGTGCCCGTGCCTGTGCCGGTGTCAGCTGGGCCACGCTTGTTCATCAGGCGCAGCGCGCCGAAGCCCAGGCCGCCGAGGGCGAGGAGGATGAGGACGAAGAACCCTTTCACGACGCCTCGCAAGACCGTCGGCCTGAGCGCGGTCGGGCCCGATCGAAGAATGCCGTTTCGTTCATGGCTGCCATCGTGGACGATCGGCGGAGCTGCCGTCGTCGTGCGCAAGGATCGGATTCGCGTCATCCGCATGGTGTACGCGCCCGCTGCTCCGGGCCGAGATCACCCGGCGTGGCCAGGATGGGCCCTCACGCCGGACTGACGAGCCCCGATTCGTAGGCGATGATGACGAGCTGCGTCCGGTCACGCGCACCGAGCTTGGCGAGGACCCTACTCACATGCGTCTTCGCGGTGGGCACGCTGACGTGCAGGCTCTCGGCGAGCTCGACGTTCGAGAGTCCGCGCGCGACGAGCGAGAGCACTTCCCGCTCGCGCTCGGTGAGCTCGGCCAGGCCGCTGGGCACGCTCATTGGAGCGTTGGCGCGATCGGTGAAATGTGAGATGAGGCGTCGCGTGATGTTGGGGGCGAGCAGCGCCTCACCCGCGGCGATGACCCGGATCGCGCCGAGCAGCTCGTCGAGCGGCCGGCTCTTCAGCGCAAACCCGCTCGCCCCGGCCCGGAGCGCTTCGAAGACGTACTCGTCGAGGTCGAAGGTCGTCAGGATGAGGACCCGGGACCGGCCGTCTGTTGACGTGATCCGGCGCGTCGATTCAATCCCGTCCATGACCGGCATCCGGACGTCCATGACGACAACGTCCGGGCACAGACGCATCGCAAGATCGACCGCGTCACGCCCATCGACCGCTTCACCGACAACCCGCAAGTCGTCCTCCGCATCGATCAGCGACGAGAACGCGGTGCGGAGCAGCGCCTGGTCATCGACAACGAGAACGCTCGTGGTCACGGCGCGCCCTCGATCGGGATGCGGCCAAGCAAGCGGAAGCCGCCCCCGGCGAGCGGTCCGGCAGCGAGCGAGCCGCCGAACGCGCCGACCCGTTCGCGCATCCCGGCGAGCCCGTGGCCCGCACTCGGAGCACCCGCGCCGGTCTGCTGGCCCGGTGAGCGGCTGGCCGCCGGGCGACCGTCATCGGTGACCTCTACCCGGACTGATCCGGCCGAGACCTCGACATCGACCATCGCCCGCGCTCCCGGCGCATGCTTGACCACGTTCGTGAGCGCCTCCTGGACGACCCGGTAGACCGAGAGCTCAAGCGCCGGCGAGAGCGGCCGGTCCGCACCCGACATTCGCAGCTCCACCCGGACACCCGAAGCCCGCACCGTCTCGGCGAGCTCCGTCAGATCGGCCAGCCGCGGAGCTGGAACCAGGGACGCCGGTTCGACGTCTTCGTCGCGCAGCAATCCGAGCACCACCCGCAGCTCATCCTGCGCGGTCCGGCCGATCGCCTCGATCGACTCCAGCGCACTGCGCGCCTCTTCCGGGCGCTTCGCCATCAATCGGCGGCCGACGCCCGCCTGGACCGTGATCACCGCAAGCGTGTGAGCGACGACATCGTGCAGCTCACGGGCAATGCGAACCCGCTCCTCCCGAACCTCATTGCGGGCGCGCTCAACCTCGGCCGCCCGCTCCCGCTCCGCCTGCTCCTCCAGTCCAGTGATGTACCGACGTCGCGCGGCCACGCTGTCCCCGATGAACCAAGCCGCGACCAGAGGCAGGAATCCTTCCGCCGCCTCGACCGCAAGTGGAGGGCCCTTGACCGCGACCGTCGCGTAGACCAGCGCGATGCCGAGGACTGCCGCCACAGCAACCCCGGCGCGAATCGACAGCCGCCTCGGCAGCCGGGACGCCGCGAAGTAAGTGGCCAGCCCGAGCATCGCACCGAGCGGGAGCGGAGCGTTGCCCCAGGCCATCTCGACACCGGTCACCGCCGTCGCGACGGCCAGGACCGGCAGTGGCCAGCGGCGCAGCACAACGAGCGGCGCACAGGCGATCAGCACGAGGAATGGCCCAGGACCCCGCCCGTAGCCGGGCCCCGGGCCCCGCGTGTCCAGAACGAGCGTGAGCGTCGCCAGGCCGACGAGGGCGACGAGGGCGGTGATGACCACCCACTGGCGCTCGCTGAGCGCCGCGGGAATCGGCCGCCGGAGCGGCCCCTCAGTCGAGGGGTCGGTCGACACACATACGACGGTAACGAGCGCATCCCCCGAACGCATCAGGCTCGAGGATGACGGCACCTACATCGCTCGTCGGATCGAATGCGGCGGCACCCAGCCGGAACGGCTTCGGCGCGGCTCGGGCCGGTGGCGCTGATCATGGATGCACGGCGGGCACGGCGCACACCATGCCGTCGCTGAATCCGGCCGAGCCGATGCCGAGTGCCAGGTTGAAGCGGCCGCGCATGTTCTCCAATGCGATGTGGTGCGTCAGTTCCACGATCTGGCCGTCGTCGAGATGCTGGCGAAGCTGGTCGAACAGTTCGCCGGGGACCGCGGCTGGGGGCGGGTCATGCCGACGGCGTAGTCCATGACGAGCTTGTCGAGCTCGGAGAACAGCGGGCTGGTCTGATAGCTGGGGAGGGCCAGGATCTCCTCGTCGGTCAGACCCCACTGGCGGGAGATGGCAGAGCCCATATCGATGCAGTATTCGCAGTGGGTGAGGGTGGCCGCCTTCAGCTCGGCGAGGGCGTGCAGCCGGTTGCCGAGACCGTGCAGCTTGGCTGTTGCCTGCTCGAGCTTGGCGTAGCCCTTGAAAAGCACGGGCAGGTGGGCGTACATCTCAAGCGGCTCGATCATCCGCTCCGTCTCTCGACCGGTGATCTTGGCGATGCTGCGCCGGGTGAAGTGGTAGGCGATCTTCAGCTGCAGCCCGGCTTGGACGGACGAGACTCCTTTGATGCGGGCCACGCGCATTCTCCTTTCTGAGAGACCGCCAGGATCACTGCGCGACATCTGCTCTGACCGGCCGGGGGCAGCCCAGGCCGCTGTCCGCAAGGTGTTCCACCTCTGGTTCGATCGGGATGCCGGGGTTTGCCCGGACGATCCAGCGGGGCAGCCACCAGTTGGCCGAGCCGAGGAGCTGCATGACAGCGGGCACGAGCACCATGCGGACCACCGTGGCGTCGATGAGCACGGCGACCGCCAGGCCGAGACCAAACACTCCGAGGATCCGCACCGGATCGCCTATCACGAACGAGCCGAATACGCAGACCATTATGGCGGCCGCAGCGGTGATCACCCGTGCCGTGCTGGCGAGCCCGCTGGCCACGGCACGGGAGTTGTCGCCGCTGCGGAGCCATTCCTCGCGCATGCGGGAGAGGAGGAAGACCTCGTAGTCCATCGACAGGCCGAACACAACGGTGAACATCATGAGCGGGATCCAGGGGTCGATCGGCCCGGTGCGACTGACCCCGAAGATGCTGGCAAGCCAGCCCCACTGGTAGACGGCGACGATGACGCCGTAGGCCGCGCCCATCGAGAGCAGGTTCATCGCGGCCGCCTTGACCGGGATGGCGATGGATCGGAACAGCATCATGAGGAGTCCGAACGCCAGCAGGACCACCATGCCGATCACCCACGGCAGCCGACCGGACAGGTATGCCGAAGTGTCGGCTCCTGCGGCGGTCTCACCGCCGACGAAGGCAGTGACACCGCTGTCGGCGGTGACCTGCGGGATCACCTGATCGCGCAGCTGGCGGACGAGCGAAGCGGTCTGGGCGGACTGCGGCGCGGTGGTCGGATAGACGATGATGACCGCGGCGTCGCGGGCGGCGTTGATTGCCGGCGGGCTGACGGAGGCCACGCCCGGTACCTGGCTCAGGCGTCCGTTGAGCCTGGCGATGCCGGGCTGCGCGTGCGGGCCATGGAGGTCGGCGGCGACGACGAGGGGCCCGTTGAACCCTGGGCCGAAGCCCTCCGCCAGCAGGTCGTAGGCCTGCCGGGTGGTGAGCGAGGGCGGGTCGTTGCCGGCGTCGCTGAACGCCAGGCGCACCATCGGCGTATCTCCTGTCCAGGCACTCTCAATATTGAGAGTATCACTATCATTTTGATAGTAGTAGTCTCACAACTGTGTCGACCGATGTCAAGCGCCGCGGCTCGCACGACGGCAGGGGCGGCCAGGCGCGAACCCGCCTGGCTCGGGCCGTGGTCATCGAGGCCGCGCGGGCCCTTTTCCTCGACCGTGGCTACGCCGGAACGACGATCGAGAACATCAGCGACCGGTCGGATGTGCCGCCCGCGACGGTGTACCGGCTATTCGCATCGAAGCTCGGGATACTCAAGGCCCTGATCGAGGTCTCAATTGCCGGTGACGACGAGGCCGTCGCGCTGGTGGACCGGCCACACATCCGTGCGCTTGTTGCGGACCCAGACCCCAGGAACCAGCTGGCCGGTCTGGCCGGCCTCATCCGCGGCATCATGTCGAGGGGCGAGCCTCTTCATCGGATCCTCGTGAGCGCAGCAGGCTCTGATCCCGATGCTGCGGCGCTGCTCGCCGAGCTGATGCGACAAAGGCAACACGGCCATGCGCGGATCGTAAGTTCCCTCGCTCGCTCCGGCGCCCTCCGGCCGGGGCTGCGCGAGCGCGACGCTGACGACATCATTCACGCCCTCACCTCCCCAGAGGTCTACGGGCTGCTCGTCCGTGACCGAGGCTGGCCGCCCGGGCGGTACGAGCAATGGCTAACGGACATCCTGGTCAACCAATTGCTTCCGCCGCCGACGACCGCGAACGCGCAGGCAAAGCTGTAGCGCCTGACGGTGGCCGGTCCGGCCCGGCGAGGGTCAGCTCAGGACTCAGCTGGGTCGCACCGCTGCGCGACCGGACGTCGGCCTGCCAACGTGCGGGCAGGCCGACCGAGATGAGCGGCGCGGCGGCGCTGGCCACTGCCGCCGCACCGAGGCCGATCCCCCAGCCGACCGGGCCGAGGGGCTGGCAACCGAAGAAGTGGCTGACTCCGGGAGTCTGGATCACCCCGGCGAGCGCGGCAGCCGAGCCCAGGCTGGCCGCTACCACGAGCGGGCTCCGCCAGCCGGCCACCAGCGTCTGGCCGAGCTGCGCGCCGACGATGCCGACCAGCGCCACGGTGCCTGCCCGGCCCGGCATGACGCCGGTCAGCCGCCCGCCCAGCCAGGCAGCCATTCCCGCGCCAGCGGTCAGCCCGCCGCGAAGGAGTATGTCGCGGGTGAGAGCGCTGCCGAGGGAGGCGTCCGGCCCCTCGCTGAGCAGCGCATCCGGGGTGGCGCTGGCCGGCGGCCGGACGGCCAGTGCCAGCGACGGGAGCATGTCGGTGAGCAGGTTGACCAGCAGCAGCTGGCGGGCGTTAAGCGCGGGCCCGCCGGGCAGCAGCAGGCCGGTCCCGACGGTGAAGGCGATCTCGCCGAGGTTCCCGCCGAGCAGCATGGCGATCGCGTCCCTGACGGACGCCCACATCGCGCGGCCCTCCACGATGGCATCGATGATCGTCTCAATCCGGTCGTCGGTGACGACGACGTCGGCGGCCTCCTTGGCCGCATTCGTGCCGCGCAGGCCGAGCGCGACGCCCACGTCGGCCAGCCGGATGGCCGGTGCGTCATTGGCGCCGTCACCGGTGACCGCGACCACCCGGCCGGTGCGCCGCAGCGCGGCGACGATCCGGACCTTGTGATCCGGGCTCACCCTGGCGAACACGCCAGCGTGCGCGAGCAGCTTGTCCAGCTGCGGGTCGGAGAGCAGGTCGAGTTCGGGACCGGTGACCACGCGGCGGCCCTCGATCAGGTCAAGATCGCCGGCGATGGCCTCAGCCGTGCTCGGATGATCGCCGGTGAGCATCAGCACGTCGATCCCCGCGGCCCGCAGCCCGCGAATGGCCGCTGCGGCACTGTCCCGAACCGGGTCGGCGAACGCGAGCAGCCCGATGAACCGCAGCCGCTCGATCCGGTCCTGATGCAGATCGCGACGTCCTGAGGCATCGCGCTCGGCGACGGCGAGCACGCGGTAACCGTGCCTGGCGAGCCGGTCGACCGCCGCATCGACGGCCCGCCTGGCGGCGTCATCGAGCGGGACGACCGCACCGTCCCGGTCCAGGTGCGAGCAGAGCGGCAGCACGGTTTCCGGCGCACCCTTGACCGCGAGCCGCTGGCCAGCCGGGGTCCGGCCGAGGACCGCGTGATAGCCGCGGGACGGCTCGAACGGCAGTTCGCCGGTCTGTCGCCAGCCGCCGGTGCCGAGCGCCGCGCCCAGGCCAGCGGTCAAGCCGCCGTCCACAATCGCTCGGTCGGTCGGGTGGGCAAGCGGCTCCCCGTTGTGATGTTCAGGTGTCGCTCGCAGGCCGACGGCAAGGACCTGGCGGCCGCAGGCGTTCAGCGACTCCACCGGCTGCTCGCTACCCGCGGCCCAGACTCGATGCAGCTTGATCCGGCCCTCGGTCAGGGTGCCCGTCTTGTCGAAGCACAGGACGTCAACCCGGCCGAGCGCCTCGATGGTGCCCGGGTTGCGGACCAGCGCGTTGCGCCTGGACAGCCGCCTGGCAGCGCTGTACTGGGCGGCCGTGGCGACGATCGGCAGTCCCTCGGGGACTGCGGCCACCGCGAGGCTTACGCCGGTGCCGAGAGTCTGCGAGAGGGGCCGACCGCGCAGCAGCCCGGCGCCGATCACCGCCGCGCCGGAGCCGAGCACGAGCGGCACGGTGGTCCTGGTGAGCGCCGCAGCCTGGCCTGGACACCGCCGGGCCGGGGCTCGCCCGTCGCTGCCTGGGCGCTGCGGCCTAGCTCGGTCGCCGGGCCGACCGCGACCACCACGGCGGTGGCCTGGCCGGCCGCGATCGACGTGCCGGCGTAGAGCATGCTGCGCCGCTCAGCCAAATTCACCGCACTTGTCGGGTCGGCGCTCTTGCGAACCAGCGCAGACTCGCCGGTCAGGCTCGACTCGTCGGCCTCCACGCCGCGGGCTTCGGTGATCCGGCAGTCGGCGGGCACGGCGTCACCGGCCGCCACCATGATCACGTCGCCTGCGACCAGCTGGTCAGCGGTTGAGAGCACTTCGCGGTCGCCTCGCCGTAGCCGGACCCGGACCGCCGAGGAGTCAATCAGCCGGCGCAGCGCGTGGCCGACGCTGACCCGCTGGATGCCGCTGGCGAGCGCGTTGGCCGACATGAACCCGCCGATCAGGAGGGCGTCGGTGATCGATCCGGTGGCCGCCGCGAGCCCGGCTCCGCTCGCCAGAGCTGGCGTCAGCGGATTCGCCATCTCCTCAAGCGACGCCCGGACCACGCCCGGTTCCTCGGCTGGCCGGTCGGCGGGCTGCGTCACCCGGCGGCGCTCGGCCTCGGCTTGGTCGAGTCCCCGGGTCGTGCTGGCAAGCTTCGCCAGCACAACGTCCGGGCGCAGGGCGTGCCAGTCGGACGTCGCGGCCGGCAGCGGCGGCGCCTGGCGGCCGAGTGTCACCGCGGACCAGGCGCCGCTGCCAAGGGACACGAGCGCGGCTCCGTTGACCGCGAGCAGCGATCGCGTCGAGGCTCCGGCCCGCGGGCCGGCCAGCGCCAGCAGCGCAGCCGCACCGGACCCGTACCCGGCGAACGCGACCGCTCGCCGGCTGGTGGCTCTGGCCGGCCGAACCGCCTGCAAGATCCGGCAGGCGTCAGCCAGGCCGGCGCCGGTGAGCAGATGAGCGCCCCACGGCGCACCCGGCCCGGCGGTCACCCCGATCCCGGCATCGGCGGCGGCCAGCGCCTGGTGCTGCCGAGCCGAGACCACCGCGACGACGCCGCCATCGGCCTGCAGCGAACGCACCGCGGCGGCCATCCCGCTGCCGCCGGCCACGATCCGGTTCGCGTGCAACCGCTTGCCCACGCTGCCCCGGCCGGCCACGATCACCTGGCCGATCGACCGGGCAGTCGCGACCAGCGGGCCGGCCAGCGGATCGAGCTCAGGCTCGCTGACCACCAGACCGATCAGGCGCCCATCCCGTTGCAGCGCCTGCACGCTGCCGCGTTCTCGCAGATCGCGAGCCGTCTTCTGGGCCGGGCCGGCCAGCTGGGCGGGCACCGGCCCGAGCGTCCAGCCGCCGCGCCCGGGCGTCAAGCCGCCCGGCCCGAGCGTCCGGCTGCCCGGCCCGTGCGATGCCTGGGAGACCGGGCTGAGCAGAGCGTGCGCTGCCAGCCTGGCCTGCTCTGCGTCCGCCTGATACTCCGGCGATACCCATACCGTGCCGAGCACGGTCCGCCCCGTGGACAGCACCTCGGCGTCGAGCACGACCGTGTCGATCCGGTCCAGCCTGCGCAGTACGTCGGCGTCCATGGTCAGCACCCCGGACCGGGCGAGGTCGCGGCCCAGCCGCGCGGCGAAGCCCTCGCGGCCGAGCCGGGCCGCCTTCGGCGTGGCGGCCACCGTGGCCGCCACCATCAGCCGTGCGTCGCGGGTGACCGCTGCGGTCGCGGCGGCTCCGGCCAGCGCCCCGACCGCGGCGGAGTTGCTGTAGGATTCCACCGGCCCGGCCGGAAGCGGCGCCGACCGCTGGCCGTCGGCCGGCGACGGCAGTCCGCCGACCGCGCGCTGCTCGTGCAGCTCGGATTCGCGCTGCTGCCACAGTTCCCGGCGCGCTCGCATCTCGTCGAGCAGCAGACCGCGGTGAGCGATATCCACCATCAGCCCGACCGGCCCCTGAGCCAGCCCCTGGGCGACCGCGTTCCCGACCGCCAGGCCGAGATCGGTGGCCGCGTGACCGATCCTGCCCTCAAGCGACCGGCGCAGGATAGGGGTCGAATCGACCAGCGAGACCAGCGACGCGACCTCTCCCACCAGGGGGTTCGCCCGGATGATCCGGCCGACGAACCCGAGGCCGAGACCGCCCAGATCCGCGCCGATGGCATACAGCTGCCGCTGCAATGGCTCGATGTCAGCCGGATGCTCGGGGCGGTCGTGCGGGAACCGCTCGGCCGCGAGGCCGTGCGCCTCCTCGGCGCCCTCGATGACGTCGGTGAGGTCGTCTACGTCCAGCTGATCGTCGTCGAAGGCGACGATCACCCGCCCGAGAACGGCATTGACCTGAGCCCAGTCGACCCCGTCAAGCCGAGCGAGCTCACCTTCAAGCCGGGTGGCAAAAGCTTCGTTACCGGGGAGATGCGCGCCCTTGACCTCGATGTGCGCGCGGCCGTTCCCGGCCCACCGGCGTCGCTGCGCCCGGCCCGCCGACAGCGGGAGCCGGTCGGCGATCCTGGCCAGCACCGCGCCAGCCTGGGCGATCATGCGGATCCCTGGGCTAGCGGACCAGGCTCACCTTGCCGCGTCCTGGCTAGCGGCTGTCTTCAGCGCGCTTGAGCTGGTTCGCGTGCTGCTCGGCAACCCATGAACCGGCCGCCACCAGCGCCACAACTGGCCAGTCCACCACACCGAACGCCGCCACCGCCGCGAGCCCGCCCCACCACAGCACATTGCCCGCAGTCCCCGCCGGCATCCGAACCCGTGGCGGGTGCACGCCGGGCAGCTGCCGCTTGCGCCCAGCGGATGCGCCGCTCCGCTGGCTCGGTATGTCCGCCTTCTGCCCCGTTGAACCTTTGTGCGTCGTTGAACCCGTTGCCATCAGCTACCCCCCGGCCTTGGTGATACGAACCCCTCTACCCAGGCCGGGCGCGACTTACCCAGGGCCGGTCCGGCCGCGACCGGCTCTGGTCGCGCTGGCCGACACCCGATGCGGCAGGCCTCGCGCCGTGCCCGCCTGCTGCGCGGGCAGCGTCAGGGCCGGGGTGCGGTGGGTCAGCCAGCCCCAGATCCCGGACCACGAGACGCTGAGCGGGCCGGCCGCAGCGGCGTTCGCCGGCGGGATGGCGCCGAATCCGACCACCGCCAGGACGACGGTGATCACCAGGCCGCGGCTGCGGAACGTGGCAGCCCGCCGCAGCCAGCGACGCTCCTGTGGACCCACCCTGCCAGTGCTCATGACGGGCACTCCATCTTCATTAACGGCGGTAACGGCAAGCCGTGCTGACTGTCTGCTGGCCAGCGGCCGACGGCTGGCCGCCCTGACTGTCGGGAAGTCGCAGGTCCGGGTCGCTGCCGGTCATGACGGCGAGTCCTGCGCGACGGCCACGCTGACGGCGGTCCGGACGGCCGCGGCGGACTGATCCGAGACCGGCGTTACGTTGGCCGCCGACGCCCGGCCCGCGACGACGAGAAACCGAATGCCGCCGAACCTGGCCGAACTGGCGGCGACGGCGCAGACCTGAGCCGATGGCCGCGCCCGAGTGCTGTCACGCCGTGGCTGGCCGAGCGGGTACCTCGCGCCATGAGGTCCTCCAGCGCAGATTCTGACGATCCACTTCTGCACGGCCAGAACCGAAGGCGCCCTTGCCTAGTCGAGCGTTTCCGGCCGGATTCTCCTGAGATTTCGCTCACGATGCAGGCCGGACCGGTTGACGATCAATCAGGAAGACCAAAACGCGACCAAACGCGGACCTAAGTCCGCTGGCGTCCGCCCGCCATTGCGCTGGGATCTGCCCGCCATAGCGAAAGCTCCGGCCGCCGACCATGCCTGGATACGGGCCGACCGCAAGTGCCGGCAACGGGCCAGGATCGTGATCTGATATGGAAGACGAAGTGACACCGGCGGCGATTGCGCCCAAGCCAGCCCAGTCGGGCCGAACCATGCAGGGGCAGTTCCCCTGGGAGGAATTCTGAAGCGGTCCAAGGCGACGGTGCGCGCTGATCCGGCCGCGGGCCAGGTAGATCGGTCGGCGGGGCTCCAGCTGCTTGCCTGGAACGATCGGGCCGTGGTCGGCGCGGCCGTGGCCGCCTTCGCCGCGGGGTTCGGGCAGTTCGGCGTGGTCGCCGCCCTCGGTGAGGTGGCCAGTGGGTTCGGCCGGGTGACCCACGGCGCAACACTCGCCGATCAGGCCGGGCTGTCGGGTACCGCACTGGGAATCGGGCTTGCCATCATGCGCCTGGCGTCGCTGGGCGGCCTGCCCATCACCGGCCTGGCCGACCGCTTCGGCCGTCGGATGATGCTGCTCGTCACCGTCGGCGCGGGACTGGCTCTGACCGCGGTGGCGGCGGTCAGCCCCAGCTACTGGTGGTTCGTGGCCATCTTCGCCTGCGGGCGGCCCGTGCTGAGCGCCGCCAGCGGGCTCGCACAGGTCATCGCCGCGGAGCAGACCGCCGCGGCTGACCGGGCCAAGGCAGTAGCGCTCGTCGCCGCCGGGTACGGCATCGGCGCCGGGGTCATCGCCATCGTGGCCAGCCTGGCATCACACACGCTCGGGTTCCGGGGCGTGTTCGTCCTGGCGCTGGTTCCCCTGGCGCTGCTCGCCCTGCTCCGGCGCTGGATCAGCGAGCCCGACCGGTTCACCGTGGCAGCGGCCGGATCCGCACATCCGATCCCTGTGCTCGGTGCCCTAGCCCGGCCGTACCGGCCCCGCCTGGCTGTCATCGTGGCGCTGGGCTTTGCGGTTTCGGTGATCACCGGACCGGCTAACAGCTTCATCTTCTTGTTCGCGCAGAACCTGCTCCGCCAGCGAGGCATCGTGACAGCGGGCATGGTGGTCGGGGCCGGCGTCGCCGGGCTGGCCGGGCTGCTGACCGGACGGTGGATGGCGGACCGGGTAGGCCGACGGCTGACCGGAGCGCTAGGCATGATCGCCGTGGCCATGTTCGCCACCTTGGCCTACACCGGCTCCGCTCCGGCCCTGCTGACCGGATACATCCTCGGGATCTTCGCCAGCTCGGTCTTCGCCCCGGCCATAGGATCGCTGGTCAACGAGCTGTTCCCGACCTCAGTGCGGGCCTCGGTGGCAGGCTGGTCACTGGCCGCCGGTGTGCTGGGCGCGGTGACCGGCCTGGTCGTCTTCGGCGCGGTGGCCGACGTCGACAACCGGTTCGCCGTGGCCGGACTGGTCACCTTCTTGCCTGCGGCACTGGCCGCGGTGCTCTTCTGGCCCCTCCCCGAGACCTGCGGGCGTGAGCCGGAGGATCTGTGGCCCGACTCGTGACAACGAACCTCCCGCCCGGCCAGGCTGCCGCGGCACAGGTCAGACCGTGACGCGGCGCATGGTGGTGTAGCCGCCGGCTAGCAGCACGACCGCGAGGGCGGCGAGCAGGCCGGTCAGCCCGGCGGCGCTGAGGGTGGTGAGGAAGCGGCCGATGGCCGGCCAGGCGTGCGCGTGGCTGGTGATCACGGCGCCGGCGCGCACGGTCCGGTGGTGGACGGCGTAGTCGGCGAGCAGCCGGTCGTAGAACAGCTGCCGGGCCACCGGGTCCGGTAGTTCACCCGATGTACACAACGGGAGCGGCACAGCGGCACGCGTCCCCTGGTCAATGCCCTTGGGCACGCCGAGGTCGGCCGTCTTCTTATATGAGCGGTGTGCCACCGCGCCTCGGCGAGCATCCGCCGGACACCCTGCCGCGCAAAATTTCCTCCTCATCCGGGCAACCGCGTGCACGTAGCCCGCACCGCCGGATGATCGGGCGCGTCGCCGGCGGTCGGCCCGGCGTCCGGAATCTGGATTCCGGATTGCTAGGGTCGCGTCGGGAGCATGGGTCGGCTTCGGGGAGGTTCTGGATGGCCGTGGGTGGGCGGCGGGCGCATCATCAGGTGACTTTCGCGGTGCTATCGGCTGGCGTTGCGGCATTCGCGCTGTTGCAGTCGCTTGTGGTGCCGGTGCTGACGACGGTTCAGCATCAGCTGCATACCACGCAGAGCGCCGCGACGTGGGTTCTGACCGCGTATCTGCTGTCGGCGTCGATCATGACGCCGATCCTGGGGCGGATCGGCGACATGATGGGCAAGGAGCGAGTTTTCGTCGCCACGCTGGTCGCGCTGGCGGCGGGCTCGCTGCTGGCGGCGGTCGCGCCCTCGATCGGCGTCCTGATCGTGGCACGGGTGATCCAGGGGATCGGGGGCGGGATGGTGCCCGTCGCGTTCGGAATCATCCGCGATGAGTTCCCGGCCCGGCTGGTGGCCGGCGCGGTGGGGGCCCTGGCCTCGCTCACCGCGGTCGGGGCTGGCCTGCATTGTCCTGGCAGGCCCGATTGTTGATGTGCTGGGTTACCACTGGCTGTTCTGGCTGCCGATGATCCTTACGGTCATCGCCGCGGTGTCGGCGGTGCTTTTCGTCCCTGAGTCGCCTGTGCGCGCTCCCGGGCGGATTAGCTGGCTGCCGGCGGTGCTGCTGTCCGCGTGGCTGGTCGCGCTGCTAGTCGCGCTGAGTGAGGCACCGGACTGGGGCTGGGGCTCCGGCCGGGTGACCGGCCTGCTGGCAGGGGCAGTGGCACTAGCGGCGGCGTGGGTGCTTGCCGAGTTGCGCGCAGCCAGACCGCTGATTGACATGCAGATGATGCGGCAGACGGCGGTGTGGACGAACAACCTGGTCGCGTTGCTCATCGGCGTGGGCATGTACGCGTCGTTCGCCTTCCTGCCCGAGTTCGTGCAGACCCCCTCCGCCGCTGGGTACGGGTTCGGGGCGAGCATCACCCGTTCCGGATTGATGCTGCTGCCCTCAGCGATCACCATGTTCGGCGTGGGCATGTTGGCCGGCCGGCTCGGCCGCCGGCTCGGGGGCAAGGCTCTCGTGGTTGCCGGGTGCCTGATCGGGGCTGCGGCCATGGCGATCCTGGCGTTCGCGCACAGGCACGTGTGGGAGATCTACCTATCGAACGCCATCATGGGCGTCGGGTTCGGGCTCGCCTTTTCGGCGATGTCCGCGCTGGTTGTGGCCGCAGTGCCGTCCTCTCAGACCGGCGTCGCCAGCGGCATGAACGCCAACATCCGCACGATCGGCGGCAGCATCGGCGCGGCCGTGATGGCCAGCATCGTCACGTCGCAGCTCGGGCCGTCCGGGCTGCCGAAGGAGTCCGGCTACACGACCGGCTTCGCTGCTATGGCCGCCGGGCTGGTGCTGGCTGGACTCGCGGGCCTACTGATCCCGTCCCTGCGCGGCCAGCGGCGGATGGCCAGCGAGCCGGAGCACGCCGGGACGGCCATAGTCGTCGGCGCGGCGCTCGCCGCAGACACCAGCGAGTGACCAGATCCACGGCCGACAGCGGGCTCGCACCGGCAAGGAGCCAGGTG
>Ga0116223_10001667_pt1 | contig 22281 bp, 19 predicted proteins | sample Sb_taG_3_FD_90092 | JGI IMG/M metagenome (GOLD analysis project Ga0116223, IMG submission 90092) | Peat soil microbial communities from Weissenstadt, Germany - Sb_50d_a_PC metaG | ecosystem: Environmental > Terrestrial > Soil > Wetlands > Peat | place: Germany: Weissenstadt | collected 2010-09-21 | reverse complement strand
TTTGCTCATCGAGATAGCGGTCAAGGTGAAACGGTTCGACGGCAACATAGGTTCCGCGCAATCCCCGTTTCAGCAGCGACCAGAAGTTTTCCATTCCGTTGGTATGCACGTCGCCGCGAACATATTCCTTGACGTGATTCACAGCTTCATGGACGAAATCCAGCTTGGGAAGGCTGGTATATCCGCCTTGCTCATCGGTCAGAATCCGGCTTCCCTTCGACACGTTATTCAGAATCTCATTCTGTAGCACTTCCCGACTCACGCGGGGAATGACTCTGGCGCGAACCTGCCTTGCTTCGCGGTCGAGCAAACCCAGGACGGGAGTTTTCTTGGTGCCGCGTCCAGCTTCGGATTTATGCGCTGGATTCTTGATGACGGTTCCCCATTCGGTAGTTACGAATTTGGGAACGAAATCAGCTTTGCTCTTGTGTCTGTTCTTTGGCGATCCGCCAATCCAAGACTCGTCGGCTTCGACGTTGCCACCTTCGCCGCCCATCATCTCCCAGTTGCCGCGCCGAAGCGCCAGCCGGATACGATGCAGCATGAACCATGCACTCTTCTGAGTGACTTTGACGAAGCGAGCGATCTCATAGGAGCTAACTCCATTCCGGCAGTTCACAACCATCCAGACCGCGACCATCCATTTATCGAGAGCGATCGGAGAATCCTCAAAAACACTCTGAGTCTTGACGCTGAACTGCTTGTAGCAATCACGGTTCAAGCATTTCCAGATGCGGCGACTCTTCAGGTATGAAATGCGGTCGCTAGAGCAATGCGGACACACAACACCATTCGGCCAACGCATCTGCGCCATGAAGTCAACGCACACGTCCGGATCGGCAAAATAGCGCGACGCGCTCATCAGATTCTTAGGAACGGTGTTACGTGGATTCTTGCTCATGTAATAACTATGTCACGGTACCTTTGGTGTGTCAAGTATATTTATGCCAAACTCTTTTCCAACGCCGTGTACCCATCTCTGTTCCACCAGGATCCGCGCTACTTCTACAAAGGATCGGGTGGTTTCCGCGCAAGGGCGCTTTACGCGATGTCTGCCGCGATGATCACCCGGAGCGACAGCGGGCGCAAAGAGCTGAATTACTCCTATTTTCTGGGAACCTTCACCTCAGGCGGGCTCTCGAATCTCTATTACCCGCCGGAGAATCGAGGCGCGCTGCTGACCTTCACCAATGGACTTGCCGATATTGCTGGAGACGCCGGCGCCAACCTTTTGCGGGAATTCGTGTTCAGCCGGTTCACGACGAGGGTGACAGGCAGGAAGTTCCCGAGGCCATAGAGTGAACTCGTAAACTTTTTTCGTGCGCGCGTGGCGAGGTGCGCACGAGATACTGCGCCGTGTGCGGATGCGCAGTTACCAGATGGGGCGAAGACGCGAGACGTTACGGGCGAATTCGCGAAAGAACCATGACTGCGGCAGCGCACGAGACAATGGGCAATGCCGCGACGAAGATCCAACGCCTGGAGCCGATCGCTGCCGCAACCAAAGGAAGCAGGAATCCGGCGATCCAAAGCGCGGGCCAAACGTTGCTCACGCCGAGGTCGAAGCGCATCCACGCGCCGCGCTGATGCACCGGTAAATGCGAGAAGATCACGATCCAGACCCAGAATGCCAGGGAACAGACGATTCCCAGCCACCCGATCGTGTTTGCAATCAGTCTGCGGCTCATGGTTGCTTAGGCTTCATCTTACCCCTGCAGCGGCGCGTGAGAATCTGCGCGTTTGCAAGGGGGTATTTCTTCATACAACGGGCGAACTAATTCTGCGACGGCTGGTCGACGCGATCGATCACGTAATACTCCACCGGCCCTTTGGTTGGAACAAGCTTCAGCCCGAGCTGTTCCTCGAGCGCGTCTCGAAGGACAGGCAGGTTGCGGATCTCCGGCGGGATGTTGTCGCTGGAAGCAGCCCCGGGCGGCATTTCAGGAGCGAATTTGAGCGTAAAGTCATAGACGTCAGTGAGGCCGGTTTTGTCGATCACGGGTCGCGGATCGTCAGCCATGATCTGGCCCAGAAACCAGCAAAGGTAGTGCATTGGGACTTTGTCGCCGGCGAATTGGCCGGGCCCCGTGGGCCTGATCGGAATGTTGAGGTCGCCGACTGAGCCGGCGTCTTTCATCTTCACTCCCGGCTTGTCGACGATGAGATCGTAGACCGGGCCTTCCTTCGTCTCGATATGAAACTTCAACCCAAAGCGGTCGGCCAGCAGGTTTTCGAACATGGTGTGCAGGTCGTCAAGGCTGTAGGACCGGTCCGCCTTCGCCTGGACGTCGAATGGTTGCGTGCTGAACCAGTCGGGGCCTCCCGTGATTTGCCGCGCCGGAATCCGGAACATCACGCTCATCATGGTCTTCACCGTCATGTTCTCGACGAGGTAGCCGGTTCCGTTCGGCAACGGCTTGACCATGCCTCCGCGCGCCCCGGGCTGCGAGGGATGGATGGCGGCAACGTCGAAGGTCAATCGCGGTTGAGGCGACTGGCCATTCGCGCAGGTTGCGGAAGCTAGGAAAAGCGAAGCGGCGAAAGCTGCGGAGACATGCCGGATGAGCACGAAGTTGCCTAATCGTAGCGTTCGAAGACGATCTGCTTTTTGTGCCAGCCGAAGCCGGTGAGCAGATCGCGCACGCCGGAAACCATGAAGTTGAGACCGCAGATGTAGCAGTAGATGTCGAATTGAAGGTCAGCGGGCGGGACGGACGGATCGACCGGAGGCGAGATCAGGGGCTGGCCAAGGCGTGCGGTGCGGTCCTGGATGATCTTGGTGATATGCACCTGAACGTGCCCACGGAGGCCGGTCCAGGTGTCGAGAGCGCGGCTGAGCGTGGGCAGGTAATGGAAGTTGGGTACGCGGCGGTCGAGAGCCTCGAACTCATCTTTGTAATAAATGTCAGTTTCGTGGCGCGTTCCGTACACGAGCCAAATATCCTTGCCGTCGCTGCGATCCGGGCCGTCGGCGGGGAAGAGCCACTGAAGGTAGGCGCGCATGGGCGCAACGCCGGTGCCGGTGGCAACGAGGATCGAGTCGGTGATGGGATTTTGCAGGACGAAGTGGCCGTGCGGTCCGTGCATCTGGATGGTGGCGCCGACGGGCAAATCGGGCAGGTCGGCTAGGTGATTGGAGAAGAAGCCGTTTTCTACACGATTGACGCAGAGCTCAAAGCGATTGGCCACGGAGGCTGAAGCGATGGAGTATGCGCGGGTCTGCTGTTTGTCGTTCTCGTCTTTCGCTACGGCAGAAACGAATTGGCCGGGCTGGTAGGGAAAGCTTTCGACGCCCTCAACATGAAACAGGAAATGGTAGCACTGGGCAACTTCTGAGATGCATTCTTTGTGCGCAAGCCGCGCCGTATAAAGCTCACGTGCCAAGTTTTTCCTCGCTTTACAGGGAAGATCGGGGCCAAATCCGTTCCTGAAGCGATTATAGTTTCCGGGGGCAGGAGGGTGCCAAGGCAGCGGGCGCCGGGCCGCTCTGTTTGGGAGGCTTAGGGTGCGGGCATCACCGGCACTTCGAGATCGGAGTCGTGACTGCGACCGGAATAGATCGTGATGGTGGCGGATTTATAGTCGTCCGGCTTGGCATTCATGATGTTCGGCACAAAGGTTTGCGGATTGCGATCGTAGAGCGGGAACCAGGTGCTCTGGATCTCGACCATCACTATGTGGCCGGCCCTGAAGACATGATCGATGTCGTGCAATGAGAATTTGTATTCGTAAATGGTGCCCGGCGTGAGAGCGTTAGCGTGGTCGAAGCCGGAGAGATACCGGCCGCGAAAGATTTCGGCATTGGTGATCAGCTGGTAGCCACGCATCTTCGGGTCAGGATCGTCTGCGGGATATTGGTCGATGAGCTTGACCACCATGTCATTGTCGGAACCGGTGGTGGATGCGAAGATGTCGGCGACCACTTCGCCGGTGAACGTGAGATCGTGAGTCAGGACGGGCAGCTTCCATACAGCCACATCTTTGCGGCCGGTAACAAAGCCCTGATCTTCAGTGAGCCAGTTGTACCACTGTGAGCCCGTACCATAAGTGGGCTGGATGGGCCTGTGCCGGTAGGGAACGGGATCGGAAGGATCGCTTACATAAGAGGCCGTTGCTTGTGCCGTCGAAGCATTCCAGCTCAGCATGCCCGCCCCGGCGAGATGAAGGCTCGTGGGGCGCGATTCTGCAGGTGGAAAATGCGCGTAGTATTTCCAGGTGTTTGAACCGGTTTGAAAGCTTGCCGTGTCCGCGAAGTCAAAGCCGGGTTCGCCCTTCAGATAGTGCGCGAAGAACTTCGCCTCGATTTGCTTGCGGAACTCGGTGCCGATGGGCTCGCCGTAGTCCAGGTTACCGAGATGGCTTGATGATGATGACCAATAGCCATGCCGCCAGGGCCCGAGAACGAGAAAGTTCTCATGATGCGTATCGTGCGGCTCGAGTTTCTCGTACTCCTCCTGCGGTCCGTACATATCTTCCTGGTCGTAGTAGCCGCCGACGCTCAAAGTAGGGACGGTAACGCTGTTGAGCTCGTGCTCTACGCCGCGCGAGGACCAGGCAGAATCGTATGCGGGATGTTCGAGGAAGAGCTTCCATGTGGGAAGCAGCTTTGAACTGGACTGTTTCACGTCCTGGGCAAAGCTGCCGCGTTCCAGGAAGTAGTCGAACCCGTCAACCGGCTGGCCGTTTGCATCGTTCCCGTAATCCACGGCGACCCTCTTCCTGTTTGTCTCCATTCCCAGCACGTAGTCGTATCCATAGGTTTGCCGAAATGCGCCATTGTGGAAGAAATCGTCACCCATCCATACATCGATCATGGGCGCCTGCGGCGAGATGGCTTTTACTGCGGGATTGGGATCGATGCCCGCCATCATGGCGAGAAAACCGGGATAGCTTGTGCCCACGACGCCCACGCGGCCATTGCTGCCGGGCACGTTTTTAATGAGCCAGGCCACGGTGTCGAAGGCGTCGGTGCTCTCGTCGATGGCGCTGGGATCGTGGTGATCGGCGAGCGGACGCGCCATTACGAATTTGCCCTGGCTCTTGAAGCGTCCGCGAATATCCTCGCCGACATAGATGTAGCCGTCACGGGCCAGTTCCGGCCGCAGCGCAAAGAATGATGCGCCCGTCGTGCCGTCGACGCCGTAGGGCGTGCGCTCGATGAGAATGGGCAGCGCTGTAGTGATATCGGCGGGTTTGAGGATGACCGCACGAAGCTTGACGCCGTCGCGCATCGGGATCATGACATCGGTGCGGACGTAATCGTGAAACACATGCCGGATGGGCTCGCCGGTGCGTACATACACAATGCTCGGCTGGTCTGAGAGCGAAACAGACGCGCCGCGGCCCGACGAGTCAAGCGTGAATGTAGCAGTAGTACCGATGCCGTCAACGGAAAACAGCGTTTTTGAAATCGGAGAGAGCTCGAGAGGAACCATGCGCGCAGATTCGACGATCAGTTTGCCATCCTGGATGTAAAAGTCAAATCCGCCGGCTGGCTCGGAAGGATCGGTATAGTGGCCGGCAAGAACATCAAGCTGAGCTGCGGAGGCGGCCGGCGTCAGCTGCTGAGCAGCCAGCGCAAGAGACGGCATGAAACAAATGAGAACGGGAAAAAGACCAGCGAGAAACAAGCGGCGCTGAATCAAGGCTCGGGCCTCCCCGGTTGGGACTATAGGTGATTCTCGCAGATGGCGCGAGGCCAGTGAGCCCGATAATCCGGGCGCGCCTCAGTGATTGTGGTGGTGCTGATGTTGATGCGCCACACCGCTGGGGACTTCAATGGGAGGTGCGACGCAGCCCTCGAGAGCTTCGCAGCCGATGTGCTCGAATTGAATCGTCGTATGTCTGATTTGAAAGTGATCACGGAGCAGCGAATTGAGGTTGACGAGGATGCAGGCGCTCTCAGAGGGTGGAATGTCCGCGATGGTGACGTGGCAGGAGAGAGCACGCGATTGCGAGCCGAGGCTCCAAACGTGCAGGTCGTGCACGTTTGCTACGCCATTCACGCCTTCCATTCCGGAGCGAATCTCGTTGAGCGAGATGCCGCGCGGCGCGCCTTCAAGCAGGATGTTGAGGGTCTCGCGGACAATGCCGATGCTCGACCAGAAGATGAGCGCCGCGATCAGGAGGGAAAGAACCGGGTCAATCCAATCCTTTCCGGTGAGCAGAATGCCCACGCCGCCGGCGATGACCGCGGCGGTCGACAGCGTGTCACCGGCCATATGCAGAAACGCACTTCGCAGATTCACGTCATGGGCCACGCCCCAGAGCAGCGCAGCGATGACGCCGTTCATCACCACGCCGGCAGCGGCGACGATCATCATGGTGCGCGGTTCGACCGTCACGGGCGAGCTGAGCCGCCGCACGGCTTCGACGGCGATCAGCAGAGAGATGGCGATGAGGGTCGCCGCGTTGATGAATGCGGCGAGCACGCCGGCGCGCTGGTAGCCAAAGGTTCTTGCATGGTCGGCGGGGCGCGTTTGGAAGTACACAGCGGCAAAGCTGAGCAGGAGGGCTAGGAAATCAGAGACGTTGTGGCCGGATTCCGAAAGGAGCGCCAATGAGTGGGCGCGCAGGCCGGCGACGAAGGTGACCACCACGTATGCAAGCGTGGCTGCCAGCGAGATGCGCAGCACCCATGTAGTCCGGTTTGCGCCCTTGCCGGCCGGCGCCGCGTGGACATGCATAAGTCTAGTGTAACCGGGGATGGGTATCCAGCGCCAACGCCTGCCTCATGCGCCGGGCGTCAGGTCGCTGGTATCGAGAGGATCCGGATTCTCGAAGGAAGGCAGTTGGAAAAGGCCCTCGCGCAGGCCGGTCCAACCCTCAGCGACAACGATGCTGTTTTGCGGATTTCCGGGCTGGTAGCGTACGGAGCAGGGAAATCCGGCACGAACCTTGGTTACATCCAACAACCCGAGCATGGCGGTGATGTCCTGCGAGCACTCGTAGTCAACACCGCCAATCCGGTAGTTGAAGAGGAGCATGGTGAGGCTGCGGCCATCTGTCGCGTCGACATTGTAGACATCGAGAAGCATGCCGTCGACGATTCGTCCCGATTGCACCAGGAACTGGCGTCGCGATCGCTCGATCTCCTCCGGCGTGGGGCGCTTGCGGAGGACGAGCCATGCAGCCCCGGCCGCCGCCAGGCCGGCGACGGCAAGACCGGCAAGAATCTCCCATTCGTCTTTATGGAGGAGGCTCATCGAATGGCGGGACTCCGCCAGAGAGCCCCAACTAGAGGATACCGCACGTGAATTCGGTTTAGCGAGACTTGACAGGAGGACGAACAGAGAGTGTGACCTCGCGATGCCGGGAACGACTACGGTTACGACAATGTCCTATACTTTATGAACATGGCGCCGAGTTTAGACCAGAGGGTAAACGTGAACGAGAATCGCCGCATTCGCTCCACAACGGTGATCTGTGTGCGGCGCAATGGCCAGGTAGTGATGGCTGCCGACGGGCAGGTGACCCTCGGCGACCACGTGCTGAAACACTCGGCCAAGAAGATTCGGCGGCTTTTTCAGGACAAGATCCTGGCCGGATTTGCCGGTTCTACAGCAGACGCCTTCAACCTGTTTGCGCGCTTTGAAACCAAGCTTGAACAACACGCAGGCAACCTGAACCGCGCCGCGGTGGAGCTGGCCAAGGACTGGCGCACGGACAAGATGCTGCGAAATCTGGAGGCCTTGCTGCTGGTCGCGGATAAGGGGCAAACCTTTCTCATCTCAGGTTCGGGTGATGTGATCGATCCCGATGAGCCGCTGGCGGCGATCGGCAGCGGCGGCAGCTATGCGACGGCCGCGGCGCGCGCGCTGATGGAGAACACCGATTTAAGCGCGCACGAGATTGCGGAGAAGGCGATGAAGATCGCCGGCGAAATCTGCATTTATACGAATGACCGGGTCACGTTTGAGGAGTTGAATGGCTGAGGCGCAGCAGGATAGCCATGGCAGGATATTCCGGCAAACCATTGTTGCAGAAGCTTGGCATCAAACGCGGAGACCGAGTGCTATTGAGCAACGCTCCGCGCATGTTGCCCTGCGAACTGACGGAATACTCCGGGGCCCGGACGAAGAAGAATCTGAACATCGTGCTGCTGTTTGCAACGTCTGCCGCCGGGTTCATCGCGGAGTTTGCATCGCTGACGAACGCCATCGAGGCCAACGGCATGATTTGGGTTGCTTGGCCCAAGAAGGCCTCGGGAATGGAGACCGATCTTACTGAGGACGTCATCCGCAACCAGGCTCTCAAAACTCGTTTCGTTGACGTGAAAGTGTGCGCGATCGATGAAACGTGGTCGGGATTGAAATTGGTGATCCGCAAACAATACCGGGCATCACTCGCCGCGAGACCAAGCCGAAATGCCGTCGTCGGCCTCCGTACACAGGAAACATAATGGCCATTTTTCTCCCCGCATCCGCCGAAGAACAGGACCTGTCGCTCGATGAGTTGACGCCGCGCGAAATTGTCACCGAACTGGACAAGCACGTGGTCGGGCAGCGCGCTGCGAAACGCGCTGTGGCAATCGCGCTCCGCAACCGCCAGCGGCGGCTCAAGCTTCCGCCCGATATGGCCGAAGACATCATGCCCAAGAACATCATCATGATCGGCCCCACGGGAGTGGGCAAAACGGAGATTGCGCGGCGGCTGGCGAAACTCACGAATTCGCCGTTCCTGAAAGTGGAAGCTTCGAAGTTTACTGAGGTAGGTTATGTGGGCCGCGATGTGGAATCGATGATTCGCGACCTCATCGAGATCGCGATCGACATGGTGCGCGAGGAGCGGCTTGAAGAAGTGGAAGACCGGGCCGAGATGAACGCCGAAGAGCGGTTGCTGGACGTGCTGCTGCCTCCGCCAGCGGGTGCGCCGCACGGACAGGAAGGCCAGTTGGTGCTTCCCGGCAGCGAGAGCCATCAGCGGTCGCGCGAAAAGCTGAGGCAGCAATTCCGTGAGGGCAAGCTGGACGACCGGATGGTGGAGATCGAAGCACGCGAGCGGAACGTGCCTCAGCTCGGCATCATCAGCAACCAGAATCTCGAAGACATCGAGATGAATTTGAAAGACATGCTGCCCAACATATTCGGAGGCGGCACGAAAAAGCGCAAAATGAAGGTCACCGATGCATTCGACTACCTGGTGCAGGAAGAAGAAGGCCGGCTGATCGATATGGACGCGGTGAACCGCGTTGCGGTGGAGCGAGTTGAATCCAACGGGATCATCTTTCTCGACGAGATCGACAAGATTGCCGGGCGCGAGAGCGGGCACGGTCCCGACGTGAGCCGCGAAGGCGTGCAGCGCGATATTTTGCCCATCGTAGAAGGAACCACGGTGAACACGCGCTACGGTATGGTGCGCACCGATCACATTTTGTTCATTGCCGCGGGTGCATTTCACGTGTCGAAGCCGAGCGACCTGATTCCCGAGCTGCAGGGTCGTTTTCCCATTCGTGTCGAGCTGCAGTCGCTCACGGTCGATGATTTTCTGCGCATTCTTACCGAGCCCAAAGCATCCCTCACCAAGCAATATTCGGCGCTGCTCGAGACGGAAGGCGTGCGCCTGGAGTTCGCGCCCGAGGCTCTGCGCGAGATGGCCGAGTTTGCCTTCAAGGTGAATGAGACCACGGAAAATATCGGAGCGCGCCGGCTGCATACCATCATGGAGCGAGTGCTTGAAGATGTAAGCTTCCTGGCGCCGGATGTGGTTCGCCACCCGCCCGGAGGCGAGGCGGGATCCGGGCTGTCAGAGGCCATCAAGAACGAGGCGGCCACTCCACTGCCCTACCAGGAGCGCATGACCGCATCCGGCCCGGAGAGGGTCTTTCTTATCGATGACGAGTATGTGAAGCAGATGGTGGCGTCGATTGTGAAGGACCAGGATCTGTCGCGCTATATTCTGTAGCGCCTGACCGCGAAGACCCGCTCGCATCCGTGTTGCGGAAGAGGAAAAGAAACGGCATAGCCTGCTGGACCAGGTTGCGGTAGAGCATCCCCATCGCCATCGTTGAGGATCCCTTTCGATATTAGAATGAGAGCCGCCGATTTCGACGGCGCGTTGACTGGAGATCACGGGACATGATGAAGCGCTTTGCTTTTCTTCTTGCGGCAACGTCGATTGTAATTGCGACGGTTAGCCTGAATGCTCAGCAGCCGTGGCAGCATTTGCAAAATCTGACCGCGGCTCAGGTCGCGGCGCGTTGGAAGAACCCACCGTCAGAGTATGGCCCTGAGCCCTACTACGGTTTGAATGGCTCCGTCAGCATCGCGCAGGTGGAGCGCGACCTCGACACGTTGCACAGCCTCGGCTTTCAGGCGGTGACGGTGCAGGCGGGCTTTAATATGCCGTTCGCATATCTGTCGCCCGAGTATTTTGCGTTCTTTCGCAAGTTTGTTGAAGAAGCCAGGAAACGCGAGATGCGCGTGTGGATCGTGGACGACGCCGGATATCCCAGCGGATTTGCAGGCGGCAAATTCACGACAGAAAAGCCCGAGCTGCGCATGCAGGCACTGGAGGTCGAGGAGAAGATCCCGGTAGCAGGCGGAACGACGCTTCACAAGGATCTGCCGCCAACGGTCGTGAGTGCGGCAGCGGTTGACGCGAACGGCGCTGCGACTCCGCTGCCCTTGCGCGGGAATACCCTGGATTGGACCGCGCCCGCAGGCCAATGGACGGTGCTGCTCGTGGACCATGAGTTCCGCACTTCGCCGACGCGCTCAGACACCAACTCGCGTCGCGTGAAAGATACCGAGCAATCGCTTGAAGACTATCTTGATCCCGCAGCGACACAGCAGTACCTTGCCTTTACCCACGAGCAATACAAGAAATATGTGGGAGATGAATTCGCCAAAACCATTATGGGTTTCCGCGGAGACGAGCCCGATTTTTCGATCAGCGGGCTGCCCTGGACGCCGAAGTTCTTTGCGACCTTCAAGCAGATGAAGGGATACGACGTGCAGCCATACGTGGCGTTGTTCGCGCAGACGCCATCGCGACGCGATCCCGGCGTTTCCATTCACCCGACTCCGGAGCAACTGCACATCAAGGGCGATTATTACGACGTCTTCTCGCGGATGTTTGCCGCTGGTTTCTTCAAGCCGCAAGGCGTATGGTGCGCGGCGAATCATCTCGAATACCAGGTGCACTTGAACCACGAAGAAATGGAGATGGACCTGACGCATAGCGAGGGCTCATTCTTCCGCGATATGTATTCGGTTGAAGTGCCCGGCATCGACGCCATCTGGCACCAGATCTGGAAGGACACCATCAGCGACTATCCGCGGCTGGCCAGTTCCGTCGCGCATCTCGACGGCAAACCGCGCGCATTTACCGAAACCTTTGCGGCCTACCGGCCCACTCCCGATGTGGAAATGGCGCGCTACATTCTGAACGAGCAGTTTGTGCGCGGCGTGAACCTGGTGGAGATGATGTATTTTCCCGCGACTTCGGCGGGCCCTCGGCCGGCGCCATCGTTCATGGGCCAGCCGGGGTTTCCTGATCTCGCGAGCTATGTGCGCCGCATGAGCTACCTGATGGCGATGGGGCGCCCGGAAGCGACCGTGGCACTGTACTTGCCATCGAGCTCGATGTGGTTGGGGAATGATGAATCGGATGTTCAATTCGTCTCGACAGAACGATTGCTGAGCGAGCACCAGATCGATTTCGACATTGTCGACGAAGATGCGCTTTCGAACGGCCTGAAGGCACTGCCGGGCGAGTTTGAGACGCTGAGCGGCAATCGGTACCGCACCATGATTCTGCCCGCGCCGCTGATCTTGCCGGAGGCTGCTCTCACGCGGCTGAAAGCGTTCGCGCATGGCGGCGGGAAGGTCGTTTTCATCGGCGGGACTCCGAAATGGATTTATGTGCGAACGATTCGCGATGCGCGAGAGGCTCCGGCGAGCGAATTTTCGTGGGCAACGGTCGTGAACGCGGAACTGCCGTCGACTCCAACGCCGCCCGCCGTGCCGACTGCCGAGCCCCCGACGCCGCAGGCTGTCCCGCCTGAGTTGCTCGCGGCGGTGAACGCCGCGGTGACGGCGCCGACCGTAAAGATGGATGCTCCTGATACCGCGTTACGCGTAATGAGGCGCAGGTGGCGGGACGCCGATGTGTATCTCTTCTTCAACGAGGGAGCCAACGCGAGCGAGCACAAGGTGACGCTGATGAGTCACGGAAGGAGTGCGGAAACCTGGGATCCGCAGACGGGGACGGCGACCCCGATGAAAGTCGCGGAAGCTGGCGGACATCCGGTCGTCCAACTGGATCTACAGCCTTATGAAACGCGGGTAATCGTGGTGCGCTGATCGGGAATTGCGTGTTTCGGCAGCGGGTTGCTTCCTCGCAGTGAAATGTCCTGGTCGAGCCGGAAGCCAGTCGCGCTTGCGGCGAAGAGTGGGGAAGTCCACGCAATCTGAGGTAGAATCAATAAGGAGAGCTGAAGAAGCGCGTTCGAAGCGAGCAATTGATGGCATCTCATGCTCGCCGCCACGGGTTGGATTCCGGTACGGCACGCGGCAATCAGCGATCCGCACATTGCAGCATGTTTTTATCCCGAGGCTGCAAGGGCACATCGATCCATCGGGGAGTGGCTCAGCCTGGTAGAGCACCTGGTTCGGGACCAGGGGGTCGGAGGTTCAAATCCTCTCTCCCCGACCAATAAATCCCGCAATATCAATTAATTAGCGAAGACCCTAATTCCGACCATTCCGGAACTTGGGTCCATTTGGGTCCAATAAGAGAACCCCTGGTTCCAAGCAGCTTTTCGACTCCCTCCACCGCCTTCCGCGCATCGGCAGGAACCGACTCGATGTACGTTTCGCGCGTGAGTTCAGAGGAAGAGTGACCGAGCAGAGCTTGGACCGTGCCTAAAGGAGCCCCAACAGAATCGAGCAGGGTTGCATTAGCATGCCGGAGCCAATGCCAGTTCACTCCGGTCAAGCCGAGGGCCTTGCAGGCCGGTCTCAGTTGACGATTGAGCAGGTTTCTCCGGCTGAGTGGGGAACCATTGCGCGCCGCAAAGATCAGCGCGGACGGGTCCGCATCCTTCCGAGGAATCGAGCGCAGAATCTCAACCGAATTCGGGCCTAAAGGAACACGGCGTTTGCTCCGCTTGCTCTTGGGTTCATCGAAGTGACCTTCATAGACTGACTGATTCACTGCGAGGAATCCGTTGACCAAATCGACGTCCTGCCCGCGCAACGCCAGCAATTCGCCGATACGTAATCCAGTCATGGCAAGCAAAGCAGCAATCGAGCGCGAGGGCTCAGCGAGTTTATCGATGAGTGCCTTCACGTCTTCGGTTGCAATCGGAGCTTTTTCTTTCTCCGGGCCACGTCGCGGCAAGCGAGTTCGCCGCACGGGGTTCGAGGTCAACAATTCATCTCGCACCGCCGCCTCGAGGATTGAACCGAACACAGTACGGATGTGTTTGACTGTCTTCCACGAGGCATCGCCCTTTGCTTTCGCATTCAGAAAGCTTTGGACGCTGTCTTTGGTGATCAATCGAAGCTGCTTGTCACCAAAGACCGGAATGAGATGCGTGTTGACCATGTTGTCGTAAAACTTCTTGCTTGAGTACTTCAATGTGGGGTACAGATCGGGCTTCCAGCGTTCCTGAACAAAACACTTGAATGTAAGGACCGCTTGAGGCTGATGCTGGCCGCTGTTCGCTTTGCGCATCAGATCATCGAGCAACTGCTGCGCTTCGCGTTTAGTTGGGATATCCGCGACCGGTCCGAGAACCTCAGAGCGCCGAATCCGCTGCATTTGGTTGCCGGGTCCAATCGCATCCTCCCACCAGCGCGCTACCCACACTTTCTTGCGCGTGCCCCTCTTAAAGAGGGAACCTTCTTGATAGCACCTTCTACGAGACATTCGTCCTCCGAATGTTGCTCGTTCAGGTGGTAGTGCGTCTGATGGAAGAGTATTCCTCAAGCCCGGATTCATCAAGAGCACCTTAGACTGCTCAGCCACTTCCGAACCGCATCGATCTCGAACCGCAGATATTTACCGAGCTTGATGTGCGGAATCCGTTCCGCTCCACGTCGCCTTGTCCGTTCGTAGATCCAGGACACTGGAACGTGCAACGTACGCGCAATCTCCGAAACTGTCATCAACTCGCAATTCCATTCATTCGACGACATACCAGCCCTGCTGTTGTCCCCAAACCTCGCACGTGTGTTCATAGACTTTTCTCGGGCACCGCCCGCACACGGATATCACCCTTACTGCCCACCACAAAGCTCACTCGCGCCATACATTGCCTTCTTCTTACAGCGTTACGTCCGGCTTCATTACGAAATGCCCACGTGTCTGCGAGGCACTTGTTGAGGTTTGCGACCTCTCTCTGCGTGCCCTTACCGGAGCCTCCTCAGCCGGTCCACTCAACTTCGCCATGTATCCAGAAAGAGCCGTTGGGCTGATCCTTATCCCCTTCTCCTCCAGCAAATGAGCCAGCATGTTCAATGAATAGCCTTTTCTCCGCAACTCCACGAGAAGAGGCAAAAGCGTCCGTATCAGCGCTCCCATCGTGAACGAACTGGGTTGTGGCACGGGTTCTGTCGTTTTTTGAGTCAACAACATGCGAGCCTCCTCCGCAATCTCCGAAGAAAAGACCTGCACTTTACGACGTCCCTCTGTTCCCATTGCTCTTCTCCCTCAATGCACTCCATAGAGGCACGAGCAAAATACTATCACAGTATAATATATAAATGACACTTAATATATATTATATTGGTTGTGGAGTACGAGCCCTGAATGGCGAAAACTGGACGCCACGACAATGACATCTGAATGTCTAAACGGTGAATGGCAAGAAATGCGCTGTGCGCACGAAACCCCTCCGGGGTTCCGCGCACCCACCACCATTTCTCCAATCCGCCTGCGGCTACTCGGAGAAATGGTTGCGCATCTTGCTCAGGGCTACGCCCCGAGACCCCACAGAACAGGAGAAGGAAATGGCAAGACCTAAACGAGCAGAAGGCGCCACACTGCGGCTCTTCATCAGAACAACGGATCGAGAGAAAACCATCATCAAAGCCCAGGCCAGGAAAGCCGGCCTGACCATGAGCGAGTACATGAGAAGGACCTCACTCAACAAGCGAATCGTCTCGAAGGTGGACCAAAAAGCTTTGGGAGAACTTGCAAGACTCGGCGGACTTCAGAAGTACCTGCTCATGCAGATCAAGGGTCTTCCGGATGAAGAAGGCCTTCGCAGGGAACTGAATTCGACGTTGTCCGCCGTTCTTAACGCAGTGAGAACGCTCAACACCGTCGCAGTAAAGTGAACATGATCGTTAAGGTACAACCATCTCGAAAACACTCCAGCAGCTTTAAACGGCTTCGTGAATACCTTACACAGGAGCGCGATGCCGAGACTGGAGAGCTTCTTTTACGAGGCGATGTGGTGCTGTCGTGGAATCTTCTAAGCTTCGACACCGCAGCAGGAGAAATGCAAGGAGTTGCTTCTCTCAACGATCGTTGCAAGGATGCAGTCTGCCATTACGAACTGGCATGGCCTCCAGGAGAGCGCCCTACTCGGCCACAGTGGACAGACTCAGCAGTACAAACATTGAAGGCACTCGGTTATGAAGGCCATCAATATATGGTGGTCGCACACGACGACAAAAAGCATTTTCATATTCACATCATGGTGAACAAAGTTCATCCTGTAACGCTCAGAGCCCCTACACGATATAACAACTGGCTCGCTCTCGATGCCGCCGCACGTTGCCTCGAAGCGAAGTATGGCTGGGCACAAACACCGGGCATGACTCGCTGGGATGAGGAATCGAAACAGGCTGTACGCCTGTCAAGATCCGAACGCGACGCGCTTCGGTCTGCCCGAGAACAGCCGACCGGAGCCGCTGCACAATTTGAGCATTACCAGGATCAGGAATCATTCCAATCCTATGTGCGCCGGGAAGTGGGCCCAAGTGTCCAGAAACTCCTGACGCGACAGAATGTCACGTGGGACCACCTGCACCGTCTTCTTTCCAAGGCTCATCTCAGACTTGAGAAGAGTGGATTGGGCGGATACACAGTCCTTGCCATCGACAACAACATCCGGGTAAAGGCGTCCGACGTATTCCGCAATAATTTTGCTGGAAAGATCAACCGCCAGGCCACGGAGACTGCTCTTGGGCCCTGGACACCCGCCTCAACATCCGGTTATGAGGCTGATCAACATGCTGCGCAACATAACGCTCGTAATAGCGCACTGAGGGAGGAACGCAAGACGCAGCGACACGCCGAACGCAGTGCCCTGATGGCAGAGTATAACCAGTATCGCAATCGGCGACGGGAACTGTGCAAAGCCTTCACAAAAGACGGCAGGGAGGGCAGGCAATACATTCTTGACGTCTTGCGCGAACAAAAGCGGGAGATTCGCGCATCCGCTCTGCCGTGGCCGGACAAGAAGGTCCTGCTCTCTCAGGCTGTGGCTCAGTCCGTCCTCGAAATACGATCGCTGAAGCTGTCTATTCAACAGAGGCGAAAGGAAGCATTTCCGAAGGATCTCCGCTCATGGGTTGCGGACAGGGCCGCCGAAGGAGATGCGCGAGCTGCCGCACAACTGCGCGGATGGCGCTATGCCGATCAACGGAATCAACGGCGACTCAACGCAAGGCTGGAATTAGACGCACTGCATATCGAGCCGCCGCCCGAGGACCACCAGAGATCCGATTGGGCGGACTTTGTACAGCAACGGTTTTCGATTCAACAGAAGCAACAGAATCTTGCCAAACAGATCGCCACGACACGCATCTGGACGATCAACCGGAAGACGGGCGACGTGTCGTACATGCTCAATGGCCAAGTCTCGGTCATCGACCGCGGGCGCCTCGTGACCGTACTCAACCAGGACGAAGCAGCAATTGTCTTCGGGTTGGAGATGGCCGTCCAGAAATACGGATCGCGAATCGCCTGTACCGGAAGCGAGCAGTGGAAGCAGATGGTTACAATGTGTGCGGTCAAGCACGGCATCTACGCCCAATTCACGGACCCGGAGATGCAAGGCGCCCTCCACCAGCAACAACTCTTTGCGAATCCTCTTCAACTCCGCGCCGCGCGACTGCATTCCATCGAAGCCAGGCTCAGAACTGAGGAGACCGAGGATTTGACCTTCACCGACGAAAAGGATGCGCACCTGCTTCTTTCAAGTCTCCAGCCTGCCGCCCAGTCCCGACAACTTCTCGAATTACTGAAAGCATCGCAACAACCAGAACCAAAGGCGAATGTCGGCGACGACCTGACAATAGCCCTTCTCAGGTCTCCCACCGGCCAGCAGTCTTTCAAGGTATCGATTCACGAAGGGAAGCGGCAAGAGGTCATCGATCTGTTTGTGCAAGCCCGCCAGACTGCACGTCGGCTGATGCACAGTAATCTCAGAACGCACAGCAATGAGAGAGAGGGCAGGTAGGCGATGATCGAAAACCGTTATCATCCACTACGGAAGAGCAAACCACGCGCTGCTACAGGTCTGCAGCAGACTCTTCACAATCATCTTGTGTGCGCTCGCCTGCTGCTTGGCACTGATCTGAAAGGCTAGGCCCCCACAACCTGTGTTGGATTTTTGAGCTTATGCACGAAGGCAAAATAGGCCACCATCACGCGAAATGCCTTGGACCGATTGACTCCGCAGAGAATCTCTCCTCCAATCCTCTCCAGTTCATCGGCAATCTCGTACGTCAAAGGAAACACGAATGCGGTGTCGATGGTCTGGAACGGAATGTTCAGCCACTGGTTGTTATAGAACGCAACGAGTTGCGCCTGCGCCGCCTTGGTTTTGAAACTCATGATGATGTGTTCAGCGAGGGCGTTCTTCCTCCGGATTTTGAGCACGGCAAAAAGTTGATTGAAATGGGTTTTGGTGAATCTGGAATCGACGGTAAGCCGAAGTTGTGTGCGCTTCTCTGCGGGAGAAACGACTCTGCGCTTCGGTCGTGCTGTCGCCTTCTTCGTGGCAGACATCTGGCCTCCTTCTCGTGATGTATCTTACAGCATTTGTATTCTATGCTTAAAGACCATGAATCTAGTGCTTATGACTAAAGGAGTTCCCGTAGAGGGAGCACCGGGGGCAGTAATGGGTTTATTGCATGGGGAGGCGAGGGATTCAAGCCGAATGTAGCAAAGTAGGTCGAACCGTGGGGGGATGGAGAAAAGAGACCCGGCTGGAGACGGCGTAGCACGCCAGAGCCAAAATTTCAACGTGAACACTTCCCATGGGCCGATGTTCGTCTTTCGCAGACGTCGATCAACCACGGCCCCCTAACCCTATGTGCAGGCGGAGCGCCTTCTACGTCTGCGGTGGCTCCGTGACTGGTTCCATCAAGTCTTCGAGCAGACGGCGCAATAGAATGGTCTCCGATACATTGTCAGTCCGGTTGCATTGCTCCCAATCCACCCACACATACTCGACCGCAAGGGACCCGTTGTATCTCTGCTCTTGCAGGCGGCGCACCATGCCGGCGAAGTCAATCTCGTTCTCGCTGACTGGAGTTTGCAGCCGTTCGGGAGCGCCGCCCCGCACATGTACGTGCGAAGCGAGCGGCAGAAGAGAATGCACGTCAAGTGAATTGAAATGCGACGCGACAAAATGTCCATAGTCGAGAGTGAGGGACAAACCTGGCACGGATTTAACGAAGGAACGCGTGCTAGCGATGTCTGCGCAGATTGATCCTACGTGGGCTTCGACGGCATAGCTCACTCCTGCCCCGGAAGCCACATGTTGACGCCATCCCGCTTCGTTCACAGCGAGTGCCAAATCGGTAGCGTTGTCCACTCCTTCGTGCCAGACGCCGGGAAGTCCCGTCATGTGCGTGCAACTGAGCGTCGAACAGAGCTCTAGGGCTGCCAGGAAGATCTTGCGATTCCGCGCTCGAATCAGAGGGCTCGGATCGTTGGCCGCGAATTCAGATGGATCTAAGCCGATCTGCAGGAAGACATCAGCAACTTGCAACCCCGCGGATTTCAGATCGCCTTTTAGCTGCTTGATGAACTCGCTCGGTTCCGCAATGAGTTGGCTGGGCCTGAGACCCTCACTCCGTTCGAAGAGCCCAATGTCGACAAACTTGAAACCGAGCAATTGCAGCAATGCGAATCTCTGCGCAGGTGTAAGCAGAGGAAATGTATAGTCCGAGCAAGACAACTTGATCATTGAACAGGCGCCCCCTGGCTTTGCGCTCCAGTGAGACTCTGGCGGTAAAGACTGTCCATGCTGCCCAGGGTTTGCGTGGCAGTTGCTTCTCCGCGTAAGAAGGCCGCGATGGGAGCTCCTGCGGTCCGCTGCAATGCGATGTACCCTGGATAGCATGGGCGCACGTATGCCGCCTCAATGCTCGATACAGTGCGCTCAAAGAAGTTGCCGCTGATCAAATTCAGCTGCGGATCATGCCACGCGCATTTGCTCGCTGGCTGACCACCGCAGATTCCGTATAAACGGCTTTGGCACTTCTTCCCTGTAACGAACAGACAGAATGAAATTGCCTCTTCCATCTTTGCGCATGAAGCGGATACAGCGATGCCGGTACCACCGAGCACCGTGCGCAGCGGGGTTCCATCTTTCAGCGGCACAGGGTTCGTGAATCGCAACTCGTTGGCTGCAAACCCGGGACGCGAGTAATTGCTGTAGGTATAGGCGAATGGGCAATACACAAATTCACTTCCTTCAGCCATCGCCTCGTATAATCCGATCGGATTCAATTTGTAAATTGTCTCGGGCATATACGAAGCCAACTCTCGCAGCTCCTCCAGGCAGCGCGTAGCGATTGAATGGTCAAACAACCGATCTCCGCGGGCAACGGAACTGCCTCTTGAAACACACATCCCCATGAAGTTGAGAAACAGGTCCGCAGGAAACCCCGGCATGCGAACGAGCCCGCGTCGTGCGAGCTCGATTAACTGATCCCAAGTGCCTGGAACTTGCAGGCTATGGCCTTCGAGAAGATCGGCCCGATAGCTGGCAGCGGGCGCGGCAGCATCGACGGGAAGCGCGTAGAGGGTGTCTTCGTAGTGATAACTTGCAAAGCACGCGCCGAGCGAGTCGCATTCGAGCGTCGCAAGATCTGCCGAACTGAGCTGCGGCCGCAGATCGACGAGGCTGCGGTCACGGTGCGCATCGCCGAGCATGGGGTGATCGACGATCAGCAGGTCGTAGGTTCGGCTCAACTCAGCCAGGCTGGCGTGCCCAAACTCATCGAGGCTGCGCTTCTCCCACTTGATGCCTATTCGCGGATGCAGTTCCTCGAAGCGTTGCGCCGCTGCGACCAATGGAGGCAATGCGCGGCTGTGGTTCCACGTGATGCCGCGCAACGACACCCCGCTCACGCTTTTTGCTCCATCAAGCTGGGGACAAGGATGTTTTGGCCGCTTTTCGCGGAGATGCACGCAGCCTCAATGACTTCCATCGCTGCCACCCCCAGCGAAGCAGGTGACTGATTACAAGAGGGGTCGAGGATAGACTCGATAAGGTTAATGACAGGGGCCTGCTGGGGATAAACTTCTTCGGGGCTCAAATCAAGGTAAGAATGCCGCTCGCCGCCCATTCCAATAAACTCCATTGTGCCGCGCCATAGATCCTGGTAAAGCATGCCCTCTGTCCCGAAGATCCGTAATTCATATGTTCGAAGACTGAGACTGGTTGCGCCTGTGCTGGCGATGGCGACAATTGAGCCATCGTCCATCCGCAGATCGAGCGTATCGTAAATGTCCACGGCACAGCCGTCTTCGTGAAAGCGCGCGAACACTTCGGTTGCCTTTGTGCCGGTGAGGAATGTGAGATAAGCAGCAACGTGGCAAACTTGCGCGTAGACTTGGCCGCCTCCCGAGATAGCAGGATCGCTATATGTAGTAGTCCGCGGATGCATATACGGAGTGCCGTACGTGGGAGCCGCGCTCTCTCCGCGCAGAAGGTGGCTCACTGGATTCGTCATCAACACGCTGATCATCCGCAACTTGCCAAGACTTCCGGCGCGAATCAATCTTTGCGCGGCGACGGCATGCGCTGTGTAGTGCCATGGACAGCTGATGAGGAATTGAAGATTCCGTTCATCGGCCATGTCAAGCAGTTCCGTTGCCTGAGCGACCGTCAGGGTCATCGGCTTTTCGATAAGAACGTGCTTGCCCATGCGTAATGCAGCGGCTGCTTGTTCGTAGTGCAAATGAGGGCTGCTACTTACCACCACCGCCTGCAGTCCATCAATCGAGAGCAACTCGTCGGCGGTGCCGCAAGCGTGAGGTACGCCAAAATCGACTGCCACTTTGCGGGCCTGATCGATATTGGTTTTTTGGATGGCCAAGAGCTCGGCGCGTGGGTGTGATAGAAGAGCGGGAATATGCGCGTATGTTGCCCACCAGCCCGCACCAATTACCCCACACCTGATTTTGTCTTTCACGATTCTCTCCTAAGGGTGCCGTCTCAGTTCAATACTCTATTTGCTCGATCAAATCGCGATTTAGTTCCACGCCGAATCCGGGAGCATTGGAAAGCGTGACGTGACCGTTTACGGGCAAGGGCTCCCCGAGGATCGCGTCAAAGATGGGGCGGATCGCCGTACCATCTCCCACGGCGAGATATTCAGCAAACGGCGAGTTCAGATTGGACATCACGAAGTGGTAGTTATACACACCGGATCCGTGCGGGATCACGGGCACGCCAGTTGGCTTTGCCATGGCTGCGATTCGTCGCACTGCCGTCAGCCCGCCGCACCATTGCATCTCGGGCTGGATCACATCGCAAGCGCGCGCAGCGAGAATTGCTGCAAACGCCTTGTAGTCGAACTCCAAATTGCCAATTGCCACCTGGATAGGGGATATTTGGGCGCGCAATTCAGCATTCATTTTCTCCGCCCATCCGTTTTCAAGCGGGTCTTCGAACCACTTGACGTCAACCCCACGAACACGCTCCGCGAGCCGGGTAGTAAACTCGAAATCCCAGGAGAGATAGCAGTCCACCATTAACTCCATCTCCGTGCCCAATTCGAGCCGGCATTGCTCGAGGCAGTGCTGCATCTTTGATATGCCCTCGTGCCGGTCGGCCGCGCCCCACGGAGCAGCAATCTTCACCCCAAGAAACCCCGAATTCTTCCAACTCGAAACCAAATCCGGGTACGTGGTCACGTAGCAGGGAATCGATTCCTTAGTTTGGCCGCCTATGAGTTTGTAGACAGGTTGATTCAGGGCCTTCCCCATCAGATCCCAAAGCGCCAGGTCGACCCCGCTAATCGCCATGGCGGTGATTCCGCCCAACCCGTACGGCAAAGTTGAACGATACATCTGGTCCCA
>Ga0116223_10001663_pt1 | contig 22301 bp, 12 predicted proteins | sample Sb_taG_3_FD_90092 | JGI IMG/M metagenome (GOLD analysis project Ga0116223, IMG submission 90092) | Peat soil microbial communities from Weissenstadt, Germany - Sb_50d_a_PC metaG | ecosystem: Environmental > Terrestrial > Soil > Wetlands > Peat | place: Germany: Weissenstadt | collected 2010-09-21 | reverse complement strand
GTTGACGATGTATCGGCTACAGCCATCGAGAACGCTGCACAGGTAATAGAACGTCCCGCTGATGTTGATGTACGACACGTCGATGTGCCAGTGCTGATGTGCCGTCAGTGGCTGCTCAAAACCCGTACCCTTCTTTGACGGTTTGCCGTTCCACTTCGACAACAGTCCCGCTTGCCCCAGCACGCGCCATACGCTGTGGTCGGACTCACCGCCACAACATCGGCATCCAGCATCATGAACGTCAGCCGCCGGTAGCCTTCCAGCGGGTTTTTCAGATGGAAGCCGACGATAGCCTGCTTCTCCCAATCCTCCAGCCAGAAATCGCGGGGAACCCAGCCATTGTGCTCATTGACCTTGCCGTAGCGTTCGCGCCAGTCATAGAACTTGCTGGCGGCGATGTCGAGCCACACGATGAACGGCCCGGCGCCGATCTCGGTCTTCTCCGACCAGCGCCGGACGAAATCCACGATCTGGTCCCGCGTGTCGTGCGGAACCCAGACCCCGGTCAGAGTTCCCCAATCTCTTTTTTTAGCGCGACGTGCTCCGCCATCAACTCGGCCAGAACCTCGTCCTTCGTCTGGATCTTCTTCTCCAGGTACGCGATTCGCTCCTGCTCGGCGGAGTGGTTGGTCGGCGTCTTCTGCTCGAAGGCAGACGCCCCGTTCTCGAAGAACTCTTTCTGCCATCGGTAGAAGACCGTGGGCTGCAGGCCCAGTTCATCGCAGAGCTTCGAGATGGGCTCCTTGTCCAGCTAATGCCGTCTCAGGATGGCGACTTTCTCTTCCGGCGTGTAGTGCTTCCGTTGCTTCCTCATACGTTCTCTCCATTACCTTACAGGGAGAACGCCTTCTCCATTTCAAGCTGAACCGGAACATTCGCAGCGGCGCAATGTCTTGTGGCTGGTCCAGCTCGTCTGCACGATGCGGCATAACGAGACAAACCTGAGTCAAGTGGATAGTCAGTTTCCCTGCAATCTCCTACTGCCGCACTCGCGGTGTGCCTTCCAGGCGCACGGTGATAATCTCGAATGGCTTGGCGTTAAAGCTGAAGCCCCGTGACGATACCGTCAGGGGACGCTGATTCTCCTCGACACTGTTGCAGAGCCAGCCTCGCTCGACGCTCAGGATCGGACTGCCTACGTTGACGGAGCCGGGCTGGCCGGTGGTGTCGACAAACCGCATGATGGTTCCCTTTTCGTCCTCGGCCCGCTTCCAGGTGAGCAGCACGACTCCGGGGCGGTCCACCTGGAGAAAACTGCCTTCGACCGCGTCGAGAGGCCGCGACGGATTGCCGACCTTGTCCTGCGACACGACGTCGTTCAGCTCGAACGGCGACATCGCCTCCCATCCCAGCTTACTCAGGGCCTCGGGCGCCAGTGTTCGTGCGCTGGTCACGACATAGCGCAGCGTAAGCTCCACGTCGGCTCCCCTGGCGTAGTAGGAGAAGACAGTGCCTTTGCGCGTCCCGAACTCCTTGGGCCAGGTGTACCGGATGATGTCCCCGAAGGTCATGAGAGATGCGTCAACCGGCACAATCGCGGCGATGACGCCGCCCTGTTCGACGACGGCCCAATGCTGCACGGGAAACCATTCCTTCCCCGAGCCGGGTAGCACGTCCCTGGCGGGATTCACGATGCCGTTCTGAATCTCGTACCGGAACTCGGGCCGGTCCATGGCGAAGGGGAACGCAAAATAGCGCCACACACCCCGGGACCCGCGGGCGTGCTGTACGCGATTGATGAACTCGATTTTCTTCTGCCCGTCGAACAGAATGACCTCTGTCGCGATGCCCGGGGTGAGGGCAGCAGAGGATTCGAGGCGCGCGACTGAGCCAAAGTCTGTTTTTGTCACCGACACCAGCCGTCCTTCCTTCGGCCCCTGGATTTCCAGGTTCGGAGCCGGCACGACCGCGTTGGACAGGCCCGAGCCGCTGAGCGGGGCCTGCTCGCCCGTAGCCAGCACGTACTGGTTGAATCGGTACGGGCTGGAGGCGTCCACCAGCTCGCGGTTGAGCTCCTTGTCGAAGATGCTGCGCACGGCGCCGCTCGAAGGATCGAGCACGACCCGGTAGTAGCCGTTCTCCATGGTGGCCGCGGCGCTGGTGGGGGGAGCCGGCACTTCGTTCGCGGTCCGCCTGAGCGCAAAGCACTTGTACCCCACCGCCGGGACATCGGCAGCCATGAAGCGGATCCGGCGAGTCGGGCCGCGGCTTTCCCCGCCGGAGTAGACGGGCGAGGTGGGCAGCACCTCGATCGGAACCACCTGGTTGGTGGCGCGGTCCACCACTTCCAGGCCCCTGCCGAGATTGAATTCCACCAGCCTGCTGCGCTGCCAGTTCAGGGCATTGAACACGATCAGGGTCCCGGTGGGGACCTGGATGGCGTCGGCCAGCGCAGACATGCCGCGCGCCAACACGTCCTCCGTGAGACGCGCGTTATAGGTCCCCAGCACGTCGTTGCCGTAGCGCCCGCGCAACGTGCCGCTCCGGCCGCCGCTGCCGCCGGTATGCTCCTGGAACGTGAGGATTCCTCTCCACGCCTCGTCGAGAGCCCAACGGTCGGGCCAGATTCGCGAGTTCACCAGGGAGCTGATGGTCGAAAACTTCTCGGCCGACAGCATCCGGTGCTCCGTCTCGCGCTCCATCACCGAAGGCGCGCCAGCCGTAAAAATGTCCCAGTACGGGCCACCGTCGCCGCGGATCACCGGGATTGAGTCGCCCATCTGGCCGGCGATGTAACTCATGGCCTCGGCGACCCCGGAAAACTTCAGCTTGGGATAGGCGTAGACCTTGTTCCAGTCGCCCGCCAGCGCGGCCTGCTCCCGGTACAGGTCGGTGTTCTCGACCTGCGACCCGAAAATCATGGCGCCATCGGAATTGTAGTCGGGGCGCGTGTACATCTGCAGGAAAGTGGGCAGGGTGTCGTGGCCCGCTTCCACCTTCGGGGGCAGGCCAAACAGGGTCATGACCTGATGATAGTGGCGGGAATACCACGTCAGGATTCTTTGCCCGTCCGGCCCTTCCCACCAAAACGGAGTCTTCTCGTTCAGGTGGGGGTTGCCCAGCAGAAGAATGGGCCCCAGGTCCTGGTTGCTCGGCAGCACAAGGTATTTCAGGCCCGCGGCTGCCATTGCCGAAGGATACGACCAGGAGTGCGAAGGGAGGTCCGTGATGATGGACTGATCAAAGTCTCCTCCGTTTTCACGGTTGAGTTTATAGCTGGGATAGAAGGAACGCAGCACCGCCTCTAAGTTGAAGACCCCGGTATAAATCGGCGCGTAGTCGGCCGGCAGGAAAATTTTCTTTTCCCGAATCAGCCGCGAAAACTCCTTGCGCTGCGCATCGCTGCGCCCCGCCATAAACTGCTCGGCAACCCACCCGGCGTCGAGAGTATACCGGAAGTCGGGGTGTTCGCGAATCATGTCGATGGCCTCATCAATGGCCCGGCTCTGGACCTCCGAGACCTTCGGCGGGTAGTCCGTGTAACCGATGTCCAGGTGCTGGTGGGGCACGACGAACAGATTCCACTTCTTGGCCGGCTTCACTTCCGCCGGGAACTGGCGCGTCCTTCCGTTCATGGCGACGGTCACCCGGGCTGTCGTGGGCGAACTGAACTCCGCCACTTCGAACCGGATCTTCTGCTCTCCGAATTCCGTGCCCGCGGCCAGCTCCTGCGCGAGCTGGTTCGAGCCCAGCGCCAGCGTCACGCGCCCGCGTTGCGGCGCTTCGCCGTATCGCACGAACACATCCACCAGCTCCACCAGGCCCGTGCTTCCGGCCTTGTAGAAGATGGTCGGCAGAACTTCGGCCGAGGTCGCCTCCGCGGAATAGGTCCTGGCAGGATCGTGCTCGAGAGCCAGGGCATCGTACGTAATTAGCGAATTACCCCCTGCCGGCTCGTCAACAGCCGTCATGATGAGGGTGTTGGCGCCCTGCTGGAGAATGCGCGTGGGGACATCGAAAGCGATCGAAACCTTGGAAAAGATGGGTATGAACCGGTCCGCCGGGTCGTTGCCGGTGTAGTTCAGGACAGGATGCTGGAAAAACCGGCCACGGTGGCCGTTTACGCTCACCTCCAGCAACGGCAACCGGGGCGTGTGCGCCAACAGCGAGAACCTGAGGGTATACAGGCCCGACGGCGCCTGCGGCAGGTCGAACCTGACGGTAAACGGATGCGCACGCCCGTCCGTGCCCGAGCCGGGCTGGGCGGCGTACCAAGCGCGGGCCGGATCGCTCGTGCCCACGACAAAGACCGGGTCCTCGGAGGGCGCTCCCTGGTGGAACTCGAGGGAGGAGTCGTCAAATTTCCCGATCTGCCAAAGGATCGAGGAATCCGCCTGGCAGGCGGGGGGACTCATCAGCAGACTCAGCAGAATGATAGTAAACAGCAAGGCGTATCTGGGCATCCGATCCTCCATTTCAAGGCAGCAGCACTACGTGCCGCTTTTCTTGCGCCCGGCGGGCAGCCACAAGAGCCGGTTGGCGTCCAGCTTGATCACCTGGCGGTCCAGCCGGACTTCCACCGCTTCATCGCGGAAATTGTAGAGCGCGCGGGCATCGCCGAACAGGTAGAACCCCACTTTGGCGGGAGATTCCAGCCGCACGCCCAAGGGAGCCATCACTTCCGCGCGCAGCGCATCGGCTAGCGGCCGGGGAATTTCGGGCAGTCCTAATTCCTTAGGCGCCAGTGAGGCGCCGTTGGCGAAAGTAAAGAAGTTCCCCACCAGGATTCGCCCGCCGCCGGCTTTGCGAGCGGTGAGCAGCGGCACCTCCCGGCCGTTCACGAAAGCCGAGAGCTTCACCAGACCTGGGGGCGCCTGGAGCCCGGCATCGATCTCGAGAGGCGTTGCCAGGCTCAGCCGCCGCCCGTGAACGCCGGCTGCATCGGCCGAGGCGGCTTGCGGCTTTTCAGACACTTGCACGCCGGCTAGGCCGGCCAGCGGTTTGCCCACCAGCCGCACCAGGGCCGGCGTCAGCACCAGGGTCGCCCCGCGGCTCAGGTGTTGCTGGATTTTAGAAAGCAATTGCGGGTCGGCGCCGGCCTGGCGTCCGAGGACCAGGACGCGCGCGCCGGCGGGGTAGCTTGCCTGGGGGACCACCGGCAGCCCGATCATTGCCAGATAATCCATCAGGTAAGCGTTTTCCATGCCGTCGCTGGCCGGTGGCTTGTAATAGTACACGCCGTCCACTGTCCGTCCCCGCACTTTCTCCGCGAGATCGAAGAGTTCCGGCAGGGCCGCGATGAACAGCGGCTGCCCGGGATGGCCATCCATCAGGTTGCCGAGGTTGAACAGGGTCAGCTCGCGAGCGCCCGCCAGAACGCTTTGATAGGCCTGATCCACGAAGTTCTGCGGGGTGCAGTCGAGGTGATCGAACCATGCGCCGCCGGTTTTTTCGCCGGCGTTGGAAGCCAGCCACCGGAAGTTGATGTAGCCTTCGGTGGGCACCACGAAACCGTAGGCGGAGGTGTGCGGGTTGCGGGTCTCGGTGCCCACCCAGATCTGGCTGGCGGCGGCGGCCATGCCGGGAGGGTCGTAGCCGCGGATGTGGAAGGCCTCATACCACTGCGGGAACTTGATGATCACGCGGGTGGTAGGCCGGACGGCGTGCGCCGGCTTCAACATCGCCGAATCGATCAGCGATACGAGCAGTTTTCTGCGGTATTCAGACCAGGACAGGCCGCCGCGGGCCTTCTCCGATTCCGGCGTGGTGTCCTCGGTGGCGTAGAAATCGTCAACCATGATTTCGTCGAAGATGGCGGCGTTCTCCGTGTAAAAATTAATGATGTCGCGCTGCGTTTGCTCGGCCTGAAAATTCAGCCAGGTGCGGCCTGGGTTGCTTTGGACGCCAAAGGTCTTTCCGGGAACGGTGGTGAGACCGCCGGAAACGAGCAAACCGCGAGCGCGAAAATCGTCTCGCGCCGCGGTCAGCAGCTCGGGTGTGACGTACTGGTCCCCTCTGCGCCCCTCGATCCAGATCTTGGACACTTTGAATCGCTCCATCACGCCGGCAGCCTTGGCCCGGTCGCCGGCTGTAGAAAGGTACTTGTTCACCGTTCCGGCAGGGGTATAAACGCTGATGCGGAGCGTCTGGGCGGCGACTGCCGATGGGAGGCTGAAGGCGAGGGCGCACAAAAACCACGATCGTGTGGGTTGCATGGAGATACCGTCCTTCCTGGTGTGGGCGCCGAGGCCCCGGCGCCGCCGGCACGTCCCCAGCAGGCTCTGCCGTGCCGGTAACACCGAATGATAGCAGTTCTCAGGACCTTTTAGCCTTTTTTCTCCCCGTAACGGGCAATCGTGTTAGCGTGCTAACGAGAGGTATTCATGACTATGGGCCAGCTTACTTCGCGCAGAGATTTCATTAAGGCAGCGGGGCTCGGGGCCGCGGTGCTGACGGCGGCCGCACCTTCCAATGCCGTTACGAAGAACGTCCTGCCTCATTGGCGGGGGTTCAATCTGCTGTATCTTTTCGTGGCGCGGCGCCGGCAGGAAGGTCCCATCCAAATTCCCGAAGACGACTTTCGGATGATTCGCGACCTGGGCTTCGACTGGGTCCGCATCCCTATGGATTACCGGCACTGGGTGGACTCCGACTGGCGGACGACGGGCGCCGTGAACGCGAAGGATGTCCTGAGAATCAAGGAGAGCGCGGTGGCCGACGTGGACCGCATCGTGGAGTTGGGCCGCAAGAACGCGGTGCACGTGAACCTGTGTTTTCACCGCGCGCCCGGATACTGCATCGCCGATACACACTTGAACGCTCCCAAGGTCGAGCCCTTCGACCTGTGGCGGGACAAGGACGGCGAGGATGCATTTGTATTTCACTGGGACGTGTTTGCGCGGCGCTACAAAGGCATCGGCCCGGCCGAATTGAGCTTCAACCTGGTGAACGAACCGCCGGTGCCGCACCGCAGCCGCACTACGCAGTTTGAAGAGACGGCCCTCGACCTGCAAAATGAGGCCTTCAAGCGCCCGGTCAGCGCGATGACACGTGAGGACCACCGGCGCGTCATGGCGCGGACCGTGGACAAGATCCGGGAATCCAATCCGGACCGCACCATTATCATCGATGGGCTGGACATCGCCGCCTCCGTGGTGGAGGAGATGGTGCATACGGGAGTAGCGCAGAGCGTGCATACCTATCTGCCGCTGGAAATCAGCCATTACCGCGCCTCCTGGGTGGACGCTCAATCGGACTTCCCCGCTCCGCAGTGGCCTGCGAACCGGCGTGATGGCAAAGGCCAGGTCACTCGCGAGACGCTCGAGGACCTCTATGCGCCGTGGGGATGGCTGGTGCGCCAGGGCGTAGGCGTGCATGCCGGCGAGGCGGGCGGCTACATCAAGACGCCGCACGACGTTTTTCTGCGCTGGATGACCGACACTCTGGATATTTTGAAGAGCTACAACATCGGCATCGCGCTGTGGAATTTTCGGGGCGATTTCGGGGTGCTGGATTCGAAGCGCGAGGATGTGGCATACGAAGACTGGCACGGCCACAAACTGGACCGCAAGTTACTGACCCTGTTGCAGTATCACTAAAAGCAGGGGTTGGGAGGTGGGGGCATAGGCGTTAAAATAAGTGGGGCCAGAAAATGATTCTATACTGTACCGGACGGGTCGGGATCTTCCCTCTCGCGGGATTGCCGGGACCCCGAACTTCTCACTTCAAAAGAGGGTGGTGATATGCCGGCTTGCGGTCTACGTGTATGACCGGACAGAAGCCGACTTAGTGGGGAGTAATCCGAAACCACCACTTAGGGGATTCCCACCAATCAGGCAGAGAACCCGACGGACTCGAAGTCCTGCGACGTGTAAGGGGAGGCTCGAAGAATTCGCGAGTGACCCTGGCCGTCAAGCCTGCGCGTGCCTCCGCCCGGTCGGCTTGGGTGGCAGATCGTTTTCGGCGATGCCGGACAGCACGACCGGCGGGCGGTCGGGGAATTCAGCAACAAGGGAAAGATTGCCGCCCATGGCCTTCACAGTCTTGCGCAGTGTGGACAGCAGAAGATCGCTTCGCTTTTCCAGGCGGGAGATGCTGTCCTGGGTGATACCAAGCTTCTTGGCCATCCGGACCTGCGTGAGCTTGCGCGCGCGCCGCAGCTCGCGCAAGGTCATTTCCTCGGCAATCAGCTCAGCGGCACGGGCCTCGACCTTCTGGCGTTGGGCGGGGCTGAGCTTCCTGATTATGTCGTCTACGTTCGTGGGCATGATTTTCTTCTTTCCTTTTTCAGCCGGGCCAGATGAGCCTCGAAGCGCTCATCTGCCTTGCGGATCAGCTCGCGGTAGAACCGCTTTTCGCCGGCGTCGGATTTGTCCCCTGCAACCAGGAGGATCGCCTTGCGCTTCCTGTCGAAGGCGAAGGCTACTCTCCATTCGCCATTCGCCGCACTGAATCGCAGTTCCTTCATGTTCGCGTGGCGGGAGCCGTTCAGCGTATCGACGCGGGGCCGCCCCAATTGCGGCCCGAATTGCTGGAGAAGGCGCGACGAGGCCAGAATCTCAGTCTGCACGTCTTCCGGCAGCGCGAGGAACTCCGGTTTGAACTCGTCGCCGATCTGGACGACCCAGCTCACCTCCATAATATGGCATATAACACATATGGTGTCAAATACATGTATAAGTCCCTCCCGGCCCTTGCGCTGGCAGCTTGAGGCGGGCGCGGCGGCGGGGCGAGGATTAGCGGGCAGTTCTACGGCTTAGGCGTAACACGACAGTGCCTCGACTCGGCGCATTACCGTCGCCAGGCCGACTTGCGAGGAGTAATCCGAAGCAAGCTTCCTCGAACGCCGTATCTGGACCTCGGCCCAGCAGAAGTCCGAGATGGCGACGATACATCCTCTGGGAGCCCTGAACCTCGCTTGCGGACCTAGCCATCGAACATCGGCCAAAAGCCTGGTCATCGTCACTGTTACGGAGCCTTGGGCAACTCTCTCGCTGTCTATGGCAGCCTGCACACTAATTTGCCGCGTCGTGGATGCTACGCGTGCCATTGTATCTGTGCGACCCGCGGAGATGGACACAAGGGACGCATCTGGTCGATCTTGCCCCTTGTGCTATGACCGCGTCCATGCGTTAGAATTCATCATATATCGCATGCAGGCCGACGGCTCAGTAGTCAGGCGCTCGCGCGATGAGCGCATTGCCGAACTCTACAACGAAGCCTCTCGTCTCCCATCCGAGCAGCGACGCGCCTTTCTCGAGCGCGCCTGCTGTGGGGACGACGCCATCAGGGCCGATCTGGAACGTATGCTGGATACGATTTCGCCTCCCCCGGCCGACCCGCGATTTCCTCCAGGACATGAGATCGCGGGCCGGTTTCGCATCAAGCGCTTTCTCGGGCGTGGCGGCATGGGAGACGTCTATGAGGTCGAAGATCTGGAATTGCGATCGCGCGTCGCCCTGAAGACCGTTCGAGCCGAGCTGGTTCGCGACCCCCAGACCCTCGCTCGCTTTAAGCGCGAGATTCTGTTAAGCAAGCAGATCACGCACCCCAATGTGTGCCGAGTTTACGATCTCGGAATCGACCGTCCGCTGAATGCCGAGCCCCTGCTGTTCCTCACCATGGAGTTTCTCGATGGGGAAACGCTTTCCTCACGCATCCTCCGCGGGCCAATTGCGCCGGCGGCAGCCCTTCCACTGATCGAGGACATGGCGGGCGCGCTTTCGGCGGCCCACCAGACCGGCATCGTCCATCGCGATTTCAAGAGTGGAAACGTCATGCTGGTCGACTCCTCCAGCCACTCCCACGCCGTTGTCACGGATTTCGGCCTGGCGCGCTCGGTGACAGGTAGCGATGTGACTGTTACCGACTCGCGAGTGATCGCGGGTACTCCAGCCTATATGGCGCCCGAGCAGGTGCGCGGCGAGCCGGTAACCCAGGCGGTCGATATCTATGCCTTGGGCATCGTGATCTACGAGATGCTCACCGGCCGTTGTCCGTTCACGGACGAGAACGCCATGGCGGTTGCCTTGAAGCAGGTTAACGAGCAGGCCGCGCCGCCGCGCACCCTGGCACCGCATCTCGATCCGCAATGGGATGACGTGGTCCTCCGTTGTCTGCGAAAAGCGCCGGGGGAGCGGTTTCCGTCCGCACAGGCCGTTGCCGCCGCAGTCGCGGCCATCAGCATGGAACCGCTCGCTCAGGCGCCCGTTCGCCGCGGCACGCTCCGCCGGCCCGTCTGGTGGCTCTTGGCGCCTGCCTTATTGATCGCTGCCGCCGTCGGCGGTTGGTTGCTGCGCACTTCCCAGTCCGGGGGTTCCATGGAGCCGGCCTCACAGCCTCTGGCCCCGACGGCGCCAGCCATCCAAAAGCCGCTTCCTTACACGACCACCACCGGAGCCGGGGAGGGTCCGAAAGCGCCTGCCGCAACCGGACTCCCCACGAAGTCCGCGCCAGCAAAATCCGCGCAAGTCGAGCTGACGCTGTCGCCACCTCGCCCGTCCGTGCGCGAGTATGCAGGCCCTCTTCGTGGCACCATTCAATGGTCGGGCCGGCTCGCTCCGCATCAGAACTTGACTATCCAGGCCGGCCACGTGGCAGCGGGCTCGCTCCAGGGCGACTTGCCCCGCGTGCCCGTTACGGTCGAACCGCTGACGGAACGGATCTCCGTGGTCGAGTTCCCGTCCCAGCGGAACCGCTGGGACCGTGTAGTCCTCATAAACGATTCGGACAATGAGGCGGTCGAAGGTGTTGTGGTCCGCTGGAGTGTGGCCAAGAGCACGGGGGGCGGACCCTCGCGGTCCGAGGCCAAACTGCCGCCGCCACGCGCGCCACTCCGGACCGACGAGTACGGCGGTGCGCTCCATGGCACGATTCAATGGTCGGGCCGGCTCGCTTCGCACCAAAGCTTGACGATCCAGGCCAGCCATGTGCTGGCGGGCTCGCTCCAGGGCGACCTGCCCCGCGTGCCCGTTACGGTCGAATCCCAGACCCAGCGGATCTCCGTGGCCGAAGCTCCGTCCGAAAGAAACCACTGGGACCGCCTAGTCCTCCGCAACGATTCGGAGAACGAAGTCGTGGAGGGTATTATGATCCGCTGGAGTGTGATCCGATGAGAACGCGCCTTTCGCTTACGGTCCTCGTCTTCGCTGGAGCTGTTTGTGCTCAGAATGCGGAGCCGATCCGCGTTACAGCCGTGATTACGCGCGCGTGTTCTACAAATAACCCTGACCTCAACGCGGAGCCGGAAACCGATTTCCTGATTACCGACCCGTATCTGTGTCTTCTGTACTCGCGCAGCCGCGACTACAAGCTGCGCATCGAGTGGCATGATCCGTCGGGAGCGTTGTACGACCAGTACACAACTGAATGTCCCGGGGTCTGTTCCCACATGTTTAATATTTCTGGGCAGGCAGGCAAAAAGCCGGGCGCCTGGGATGTCCGCTTCTTCGCCGATCAGCAGTGGCTGCAAACGCTTCAGTTCCGCATCTCGACGCCGCCGCAAAGCGCGATCAGCCTCGTCAGCAGCACAGTGATGCCCCAAGCCACCGAAAAGGTTCCCTACCGCTATCAATTCACCGCCAAAGGCGGCGCCACGCCGTATCGGTGGAGGCTGCTGAACGATCCTCCTCCTGGCCTTACGCTATCCCCCGATGGTATCCTCAGCGGGATTCCCGCGCGCCAAGGCATTTTTCGATTGGTGTTGCGGACAGAAGATTCCGGGAACAATAGCGTGCAACGATCCATCGGTTTGGCCATCGGACCCTCTCGCCAGTCGTGGATCCGCAGGCTCAGCCAAGTGTTGTCGAAAGCCCCTGCCACCCCCGACGCTTGCACGGCGCCGGCTGCTTCCTCCGATTTCTCCGGCAACGACTTCAACGTCTGGGCGACGTTTGCCGTGGAGCCAGCGCAGGTCTCGGATCGCAATGCGTCTGTCGAGTGGCTCGATCCGTACGGAGACGTCTTCCGGCAATTCACATTTCTGCCTCGCCCATCTTTAGACAAGCAGTGTTACCAATACAACATCCCCATCGCAGGAGCCAGGCCAGCCACCATGCCGGGGACGTGGCGCGTCCGTCTGCTTTGGCAGGGAGGCGAGGTTTTCAGCGTGCCCTTCGAAGTCTCATCGCGTCCGACCGGCCGGCGCGCGCTGGTAATCGGCAACGGCGTGTACCAGAACCTGGCGCCCATCCCTTCGGCGAGGGCCGGAGCCGATGCCGTGGCCGGCGCTCTCACGGACATTGGCTTTGACGTCGAGATCAAACGCGACTTTAGCCTGAAAGCTTGGCTGGAGGCGGAAACCGAATTCGCGAACAAGCTCCAGCCGGGCGACGCAGCGTTAGTCTATTTCACCGGCTATGCGGTGCAGAAGGGCGGCGCCACTTGGCTGGTTCCCGCCAATTACAACCCGCGCGACAGTGGTCCGCTCTACTCCGCGGCGCGACTCAGCCAAAGCCTGGAAGATCGTCACTTGAAGCTGGCAGTTATTGTTCTGGATGCCGCCAGCTCGCAGTCCGCGCTCCGGGCGGAGGGACAGGCCGCGGGACTCGCTCGGGAGGATGCGGGTCCTGGCACGATCCTGGTCTATTCGCTGCCACCCGGACGAACCGAGCCGGTATCCGACAATCCCAAACCGGGCGTATTTGCGCAGGCTTTCGTCGCGGCTCTCCAGGTTCCGGATGCCGACGCGCAGCACCTGTTCACGATCGAATTGCCGAGGGCCATCAAGCGGTTCGCGCCCAATCGCGCAGAGCCGATCAGTCTGGTTCAAACCAAGGAGGACTTCGTACTGCGCGCCGGTTCCCCCGAGATCAGCAGCGACCCCGATCGGGCTGTCGCAGAGACCAAGCTCTATGGTATCTGGCAATTCGGCCGCGCGACCACTGTGGACCCTTCCCAGCCGGTGGGCCCAGTTTGTAATTTCACCCTTTCTCCGCAACACGGCCAGTTCGGGAACGTGATTTCCGGGTCGTGTTTTGCAAGCCAGGCTTTTTGGAGATTGTCGGGAGACCGGCTGCACCTTGTGGAAAGGGGCGGCGTGATCACCACGGTAATGTCGAGGCGTTCCGATGACTTCTGGCAGGGAGACGATGTGCTCATACCCGGCGTCGCGCTCTACGTCAAGCGCTTGCCGCCAGGAACCAGCGCGCTCTCGACCGGCCTGTCGTCGAGAGACTCTCCCTTCTGCCTCGATCTCGACCTTGGGCGCCGAGCCCCAGTGCATCTCTATAGTTGCCACGGTGCCAGTCACCAGCTCTTTACCCGAACCGAGCGCGGCGAGTTGACGATCTTTGACCAGTGCTTGGACGCCGATGTCGCAGTCGGAGATAACCCGACCCTCGGAATTGCAGCCTGCAATGGCGGAGCCAGCCAGAAGTGGAACTTTCGGCCCGACGGCCGCATCCTTGGAAAGAACGATCAATGCCTCACCGTGAAGGACGGAAAAGCTGCCAATGGGAAATCCCTCGTGATGGCGAACTGTACGGATAACAACCCGGCTGAGATCTGGCGACCTTGGATCAAGCCGTGAGCGCTCCCCCTCGTAGCTGATTTCGGTGCGCCGCGCGGAAATGGCGGAGTACCCCAGCGGGATCAGCGTGACCGTGAGAGGGCCGGAAGTCTGGCGCGCGCCAATGACCAGGTGGAAAAGTGAGATTGCACCTAGCCTCTCGGGAGGGACTGAGGGCCGGCTTGGCCTTAACGCTTGTCGAATGCGAGGACCGACTGCAACAGAACGTTGGCTCCGTTCTCAATGTCCTGCGGGCGAGAGAACTCCTTGTGAGAATGCCGCCGATGCTTGGCACAATAAATCATTCCAACGGGGCCGATGCGGGCAACAGGGCGGAGTGCCGGCGTGGTTGCCAAAGCCTTCGATGGTAGCTATCCGGAGTCGAGGTTCCCCCCACGATTCCCTCGACCACGCCGATAGCCGGGGAGATCTCGAATCGTGTTCGCTGTTCGTTGGATTGATTCGCGCTTCGCCTCACTTTGACGTATCACGCCCAAACCGTAGAAGTGGCGTCAAAGGAACGCGAAGTCCGGATGTGGGAAGTTTGCCGGATTGGTACCGGCAAACGCGCTTTGTTTCGCCGAACCATTTGGCCGCCTCTTCATCCGGACGGAGGTCCCAGCCCCGTGCCCGTTAGACAGCCGCGAATTGGGCGCGACCTCGAAAACCCACGCAGAGCTATTTCAACGCCTATGGGAGTTGGGGATTAGGGGTTGGGGGGTCTAACGAGGCCCGAGGGGGCCGATCGGCACTCCCAACGACACTCCCTTCTTCACGATCTTGATCGCCACGTCGTCGCCGATGTTCTGGGCACGTCCTCCCCTCGGCAGCAGTTCCGGTATCTTGACCGTCAGCGTCCCGCCCGTCGAAGCAGCGGAGATAGCGGGCAGATACTCGCCGCGCCACGTGCGGTACAGGTACACGTCATAGTCGTCGTCCTCGAGGCCAGAAACGCTGAAGGTCTCGTTGGCAACTCCGCTCACCGGGTTGACCACCCAGCCGAACGTCATCTTATCGCCTTGCATCGCCCACCCGTTCCCGTCGCTGACATTGAGAACGAGCGGCTTCCACTCTCCGGCGGCGAAGTTGATGTCCCTGACAAAGCGCGAGAAGTAGGACATGGTGCGGGTCACCACGGCGTCGTTGATGTACGAGCCGTTCGACCACCAGAACGGCGTCGCGCTCAGCCCGTTAGCGAGGGTCACCCACAGCGCGTTATGGTACATGGCCAGGTAGCCCGGCATCCCCGGCTCATAATAGGTGTGGTCCCAGCCGCACTCGCCGATCAGCGCCGGCTTGTTGAAGCCGCTCCACAAATCCTCCGTCTGCCGGGCGTAGTTCAGATAGCTGTATTTCACCGGGTTCTCGCCGATCAGGTCGGGCTTCCCGCTCTTCGGGATGGGGTGCCCCTGGGCCTCGTAGATCTCCCGCGCCGCGATGTCGAAGATCTGGTAGCCGCCCGGCCACCACTGCTTGATCCCGCCGCTCTGTGTCCCGGTGGTCGGGCGTCCGTAGGGATCGCTCTCCTTCAACCAGTTGTGCACCTTTTGGCACCACTGTTCGCCGGCCTCGCTGCCGCCCTTCAGCCAGCCCTCGGTGCCGTTGATCTCGTCGACCACGAACCAGAGGTACAACGCCCGGCTGTACCCCCACCGCGCCACCATGTAGCGGTAGACCTTCATCAGGTAACCCCCGGCTTCCTCGCTGCTGAAAAACTTGTCGGCGCTGGCCACCAGGCGGTAAGGGTTGTTGCCATACCGTGCATTGCCTCCACCCCAGACCGCCTCGGAAAAGTTGGAGTGGAACCAGATGTTCCAGCTCACGAACATGTCTCGCTGCTCGCACCACTCAAAGACCTGATCCAGCCGCCCCGCGCGGTTTTCGTCGTAGCGGCCCAGCCCCGTCCCCATGGTTTCCAGCGGAGAATGATAGAAGCTGATGAAGTTGGCCCCGTGCTGCTTCAGGCTGTCGAGCCCCTCTTCGGTGATGGAGCCCCGGCCGAACAACTCGTAGCCGTCGTTGTACCACATCCCCACGCCGTAGAACGGGCTGCCATCAGTGAACTGAAGGTAGCGCTTGTTGTCCGCGATCCTGACGAAACCGTGGTGTTTGCTTTCCACCACCGAAACCTCGCGCGGCTTGCTCTCCGCCGTGCCTTCCTTGTCACGGACCTTTACCACGTACCGCCAGGTGCCCGTCTCCGTGGGCGCGAACCGCACCATCCACAGCGCCGACGGGCTCGTCGGATTGTAGAACCCCCATATCTTCCAGACTTTGCCCGAAGGCGCCGCGAATTCCGCCCACAGGTCCAGGTCGTCCGGGTCGTAGGGGTTCTGATAGGTCGCCCGCAACTCCACCCGCAGCTCCAGTTTCTCGTACCGCCCCACGGCGACCGTTCGTTCCACCTCCGTCGGAGCCAACAGTCCCAGCCGGATCTGCTGGTACACTTCCTGCGGCAATGTCTGCCGCACCGTAAGGATTTCCGGCGGCGCCGCATTTGCCAGGCCGCTCATCGCCGCGATCAGGGTTCCGATCACGAAGAGCTTGACACAGGATTCGACATGAAGATGCATGGTTTACCCCTGATGCCACAGTTTAACCAATAGCTCTCGAGTTTGGAACCTGTTTCCCGGATTTCTTCCGGGACCTATTGCAGAATTTCAGATCCTGAGGCATGGTATTTACAGAGTGGAGAGAACAACATGACGAGGATGACGAGGTTGTTGCCGTTTTTGGCCGCGGTTGCAGTTTGCGCGGCGCAGGATTGGCAGACGCTGCCCGACGTACCCCGGGAGCAGCGGCGGGGCGCGCCGCCGAAGAGCATCGACGAAGCCGTGGTGTTCACGATTAACGAACCGATCCATACCCCATACGCACTGGACCTGATTCGAAAGGTCAGCTCCGATGTCCTGATTCGCGCATGGTTCAAGTGGCGCAATGCTCCGGACTGGTCCCAGTACCGGCAGTTCGCCCAGCAGGCCCACGCCCTGGGGATGATGTTCGGCGGCGGCGTGACCTGTAGCGCGCTCTATGACGGCGAAAACGGTCTGACCGCGGCGGAAGTCAGTGACATGGCCACGCGCGACGCCGAAGGCAAGCTGGTCAATGCCTGGAACACCGCCGGCGTGCACCATGGGACGCTCTCCAACCCCAAGTACCTCGAATACATCCTGCGATGGGGCCGGCAGCAGATCGATCACGGCGCCGATTACCTTTTCATGGACGAAATCACCGCCGCCCTGGAGCGCCGGGAAGGCTACGACGATTATTCGATCCGCGCCTTTCGCGAGCATCTTTTGCGGCAGTACTGCCAGGGACAGCAATGGAGCCAGGCGGATGCCCGCTGGCGGGAGCGTTTCCAGGTGGATCTGGGAGATCGCGCCATGTGCCCGGACGGCTCGATGGGCTCGTTCGATTACCGTGCTTATCTCCAAAAGCGCGGCTTTACCGCCGACCCGCTGGCGGCCGGAAACCCGCTGGCTGGCGACTGGCGGGAGTTTCGCCAGCAACGCGACGACTCCGCCTGGAAAACCCTCACCGATCAACTACGCGAATACGCCCGCGGCCAGGGCCGGATGTTGTATCTGAGCGGCAATGGAATCGCCAAATACGTAGATCTCCAGGTGCTGGGCGTCTGGGGCCTGTGGCGAGTGAAAGACGGCCGGGTGGATCTGGCGGATTCTCAAATGGCGGATTGGCAGTCGATCGTGCGGCGCGGGCAGACCGTCGCCGGGCGCAAGCTGCCGGTGGTGCTGTTCCACGACTGGGGCTTTGGCGGCTTCCCCTGGTTGAAGGTCCCACCCTCCGACCGGGAACTGTGGATGCGGGTGCGCGGCGCGGAGATTTACGCCGCGGGAGGCTTCTTCGCATTCCCCATTCTGGGGCCCTTCGGATGCGACGCCGGGCGCGACGGCACGTTGCGCGAAGTGGCGCGGCAGACGGCCTTTTATGCCGCCCATCGCGATCTCTATCTGAAGGCGCGCCCAGTGGCGGTGGATTTCACGAAGGGCGAGACCGCCGGGCTCAGCACGGCGCTGTGGGTGCGCGATTCCCCGCCCGCGGTGATCGTTCACGCCATCAATCGCCAGACGGCCAACGGCGCGCCCGCCCCGCGCAAATCGGTGAAGATGATCCTGCCCTTCGACTCCGCGCCCCGCGCCGTGCAGGTGGTATCGCCGGACGGCCGCGAGGTCCGGGCCGAGATCGGACATGACGCCAACGGATTGTCACTGACTCTCTCGGCGTTGGAAGCCTATGCGGTGGCCGTTCTGGAATTCGACAAACTTCCCGCCTTGGACCAGCCCCGATGAAATCGGTCAGCCAACGGGCGAGAATGCGGTGGATTGTCTACGTGGATGGCCGCCGCCATCAGAGCGCAGCCCGAGTGGGCGTGGATTGCGTCAGAAGGCGCTATCTGCTAAACACGGGATGTGAAACGCCGTAGATTTGTGTTTGCCCTTTCGGGCCTGCCTGTGGCCCGAATCATGGCGCAGCAGGGGCCGCCCCGCCCCGAAGCGGTCGAAAAGATGACGACCGCTGCCGAGCCATCCATTGCCGTGTGCCACGTGGGATTTCGGCCGGAGGCACAGAAACGGGTCGTCGTCCGCCGCGACGGCGTGAGTAGCTTCGAAATGCGCGAAGTCGGCAGCGGGCCGCCTTTCCGAATCGAGCGGCCCCTGGCTCCGGCCAAGTCGGACCTAGGACCGGCCGTGGCCGGCGACTTCAGCGATGTCACGCGGGAGGGGCTGTACCAGATTCGGGCCGGGTCGGAACTGTCACCGCCGTTTTTCATCCGTCCGGATGCCTGGCGGCGCTTTCTGCCGACTGTGGTGAGCTATCACCACGCGCAACGATGCGGCGTGGCCGTTCCGAACGTGCATCCCGTGTGCCATCTGGATGACGCGCGCCGCCGCGACAACGGCGAGCACGTGGATACGACGGGGGGATGGCACGACGCCGGCGACCTGCGCAAATGGATGGACGCCACCATGATGAACGCCTTTGGATTGCTCGCCGTGGCGCGGCACCTGAGCGCGGGCTGGGACCTGGCCGGGTCCGGCCTGGCGCCGCTCCATGAAGAACTGCGCTGGGGCAATGCCTACTTTCTGAAAATGCAGGATCGCGATGGACGCGTCTGGGCGGACGTGGGTGGAGGCCTAAACGGCGACAACAGCGATAATCACTGGACCGACAACACCGCCGGAAACGCCGACGACCGCTACCTGAATCCCGCGAAAAGAGGCCCTATCCAGGCCATGTTCACCGCCATGCAGGCGATGTACGCGGTCGAGTTCGCAACCGCCGACCCCCGCTATAGCGGTGTGTGCCTGAACGCGGCGAAACGCTGCTGGGACGCAAGTCCCCACGAAGGCGCCACGGCCGAAATGGGGTGGTGGACGATGGCCGCGGTCGAACTCCACCGTGCGGCCCCCAGCGACGGCATGCGGCGCGCCGCGGAGCAGCTTGCATCCAGGCTTGCCGCGCTGCAGCAAACCGGAAAGCCTGGCGGCCAGTCCGCGGTTCGTGGCTTCTGGCCCATGTCCGCGAAGGATCCGGAACCGTATAAAGACGCGGTTCATGGTGCGCTGCCCGCATTCGCCCTGCTGGAGACCGCGCGCGCCTTTTCCGACTCCCAGGCCGCGGGAGGCTGGCGGGATGCCGCGCGGCTGTACATCGACGGCTATGTCAGGCCGATGTGCGAGCACTCCGCTTACGGCCTCATTCCATACGGCCTGTTTACGGGCTCGCCCACTTCCGAGCGCTACCGGCCCGTCGCCGGCGAGCTGACCTTCCGTTTCTTCATGCCCGTGAGGAAGCAGTTCTGGTGGCAGGGTCTGAATGCCCACCTCGCCTCGCACGCCGTACTGCTGGCCGCGGCGGCGCGCGATTTCGGCGAGCCCGCGTACCGGCACCTCGCCTACCGCCAGTTGGAGTGGACCTTCGGCGCCAATCCATTCGGCGCGTCCCTGGCCAGCGGCATCGGCGTGCGCAACCCTTACCCGCACTCCCGGTATGTCGGGATTATCCCCGGCGGCATCATGAACGGCATCTGCGGGAACACGGACGACGAGCCCATCCTGGATACGGGATTCTCCCAGACCTGGCGCACCAACGAATACTGGAGCCCCCACGTCGGCTACTTCGAATGGGCGCAGTCCGTGCTCGAGGCGGCTTAGACAAGCGCATCGCGAGCCTTGCTTCCGGCTGAGCAGGGCGCTACAACGAGTCATTCCGGAGGTACCAATGCGCAAAAGGAGCATGATGTGTGTGGCCCTGGCGGCGGCTTGGCTGTTCGCTTTGAAGCCGGCCGGGGCTATCGACACCGCCAACCCCGATGCGAGCCCAGACGCAAAAAAAATCCTGAACTACCTGCCCGCCCTGCCCGGCCACTACGACCGGAGGGTTATCTCCGGCCAACAGTTCGGTCCCGGCGAAAACGCCGGCCGCCTGTTTGAGGAACAGGTGAAAACGCTGCACAACGCGGCGGGCAAATGGGTGGCCATGGTAGGGGCCGACTACGGTTCGCCAAAATCGAACGCCGAATCAGGCGCCGACCTTTCCGCTCTGAACCAGGTTCTGGTCGACTATTGGAAAGCCGGCGGGCTGGTGACCATCAGTTTTCATGCCCGCAACCCGTGGACGGGAGGAAGCGCGTGGGACACCAGCACGGCCGACCTGAAGGACTTGGTCTCGCCCGGCACCGAGGCGAACCTCGCCTGGATGCAGGAACTGAACCGAGTGGCGGCCGGCCTGGCCCAGCTTCGGGATGCCGGAGTGGTGGTCCTGTGGCGGCCCTTTCAGGCGGCCAACGGCGAGCAGTACTGGTGGGGCCGGCGCGGCGAATCCGCCGCCGCGCGCGAGAATTTCGTGAACGCATGGAAACACATGTTCAACTATTTCACCAAAGCCAAGGGGTTGAACAATCTGCTGTGGGTGTACTCGGCCTCGTCCGGCGCGCAAGCGGACGCGTTCTTCCCCGGGGCGGAGTATTGCGACGTAGTCGGCCTCGACAGACTGCCGGACGAAGGTGTCTGGCAGGGGTACACCGAACTGGTCCGCCTGGGCAAGCCCTTTGGCGCCACCTCGCTCGGTTCCGGCGACCCTTCCGCGGCGGCGCCGGACTTCCCCAGCCTACTGGTCAAGATGCGGAACCAGTATTCCCAAGCCACGTTCTTCCTCATCGAAACCGATGGTTGGACGGTGGCGGCCAACCGGAACGCAGCCTCCGTGCTGCAGCATCCGTCGACCCTGACGCGCGAGGAGCTGGATTGGAGCACGCAAGGGCGGCGAAGATGGAAACAGGCCGAGCAACTGGCCGTCAGGAAGACCGAGATTCTGACCCGGGATCCGGCATGTTGGAAGCGCCTGGATGTGCGCGTGGATCTCGCCGCCACCTTCGAGACCCCGTTCGACCAGGACCAGGTGGCGGTGGACGCCCTGTTCACCACGCCTTCGGGCAAACAGATGACCGTGCCCGCCTTCTTCTTCCAGAATTTCGAAAGACAGATGTGGGGCCGTCCCGGGCGCACGACCCAGGAAGTGATGACGGAGGCCAGTCCCGGAGAATGGCGCGTGCGTTTCATGCCCTCGGAGCCCGGCAAGTACATCGTTCGGATCCGGGCGCGCGACCGCTCCGGCTCGGTCACGGGGGAGCCGGCCAGTTTCACTGCGCGGTCGGCGCCAGGTCATGGCTACATCCGGGTCTCGAAGAAGACCTCACATTACTTCGAATACGACGACGGCACGCCCTTTTTCGCCAACGGGCTGAACATTGTCGAGCACCCGCTGTCGGAATACTACCGCTACCTCCCGCGGCTGGGAAAGGCCGGTGGCAACTTCGCCCGTCTCTGGATCGGCTTCGAGTATTTCGGCCTGGAGTTCGGGGCCATAGGGGCTTACCGCCTCGACAATGCCTGGCAGCTCGACCAGGTGATGGCGCTTTCGGAGGAGTACGGAATCCACCAGAAGATCACCATCGACTATATCCGGAACATTACGCCCCGCGGGCTTCCGCGCCGGCAATTCGACCGCGAAGACTACGCCTACAGCATCAGCAACGACGGGCCCTGCCGCAGCATGAAAGACTTTTTCACTTTGCCGGAGGCGCGCCGCCTGTTCAAGAACCGTCTGCGCTACCTGGTGGCGCGGTGGGGGTACAGCCCGAACGTGATGGCCTGGGAACTCTGGAACGAGATCGACGATGTGGATCCGGAGGTCAGGGACCCCGCAATCATCGTCCCTTGGACCCAGGAGATGTGCGCCTATTTGAAATCAATCGACCCGTGGCAGCACCTGACCACCAACAGCCTTGGCGGACCCCCGCGCGGCGGCTGGACGGAGATGTGGAAGGTGAAGGAAGTTGATTTCGCGCAGAGGCACGGCTACTATTCGCCAAGGCCCGGGATGGAAGGCATCAACGCCGATATGGCGGCCAATGTGCTTCAGTGGCTCGACGCGGTCCGTGACTTCGGCAAGCCGTACCTGATGGCCGAGTTTGGCTTGCAGCGCGACCGGCTGGACATCCGCGCTCTCTCGGACCGCGACAATGACGGCGTGAACCTGCACAACGGCATCTGGGCGGCGATCGCGCACGGCGCCGCCGGCACGGCCCAGCTTTGGTGGTGGGGACAGTATGTGGATCCGAAGAACCTCTACTTCCACTACCAGGCGGTGGCCAATTTTGTGAAGGATGTTCCCTGGACCACCGCCGATTTCGAGAAGGCGGAAGTAACGGTCAGCGACGCGAATTTGCGGGTGGTGGGGCTGCTCGGCAAGCCTCTCTCCATTCTCTGGCTGCAGAACAAGGCCCACACCTGGTGGAACGTGATTACCGACAAGCCGATTCCGTCCATTC
>Ga0116223_10001654_pt1 | contig 22416 bp, 20 predicted proteins | sample Sb_taG_3_FD_90092 | JGI IMG/M metagenome (GOLD analysis project Ga0116223, IMG submission 90092) | Peat soil microbial communities from Weissenstadt, Germany - Sb_50d_a_PC metaG | ecosystem: Environmental > Terrestrial > Soil > Wetlands > Peat | place: Germany: Weissenstadt | collected 2010-09-21 | reverse complement strand
CGTATAGAGTGCCTTCGCGACCGGAATGACTTCGGCGAGGATATCGAGTTCCTCGGGCACGCCCGGCCGGCCGCCGAACAGGACATCGACGATCTCTTCGAAATTGAACAGCCAGAACGGAAGTTTCAGGTTGCGGGGATTGAGGACAAGGGCGCGATCGCCGAAACAGCGGCCATATTCGTTGTGAACGTCGAGCAGGAAAATCCGCAAATTCGGCCGCGACTTGAGAATCTCGTTCAACAGCAGCGACACGCCGGTCGACTTACCGACGCCGGTCGACCCGAGTACCGCGAAATGCTTCGACAGCATTTCCTCGACATCGACATAGGCAATGACGGAGGGATCCTGCTGCAGCGTGCCAATATTGATCTGGTCCGATCCGCTCGGCGCATAGACCGTGCGGAGTTCCTGATTGTTGATCAGGTCGACGGCGTCGCCGATGGTCGGATAGTGGGTAACGCCGCGCTGGAATTTCTGGCGTTCCGCGCCGCCAATGATTTCACCGAGCAGGTCGACCGAGGCGGTGGCGATGTAATTGTCGGACGTCGGCAGATTCTCGCACGACACTTCGGTGATCATGGCGACGATGGTGGAATTCGTGCAGCGGATGCTGACGAAGCGGCCGACGGTCGCCCGGACCTCGGAGATGCCCATTTGTGTCGCCATGAGCCCGACCCGGGCTAGCGAGCCGCGCACTGAAATCACGCGTCCGAACGATGTCACAGTGGTTGAACCCGGCATGTCATGAATTGCGCTTCGATGCGTCACTATGCAGTCAGTCGTTGCACAAACGGTTAAGCCAAATTCGGCGAACGACCGCATCCGAGCAGCTGCTAGCGATGGTCGACCGCCCTGACCTGGCTCGAGGATTGATTTCTGCGGGAAATTCGGGCTTGCAGGCCGGCGCTGGCGCGGGCGCAGCGTGCCGCTTAAGATTTTGTTTACCAACTCCCGAGGTGGTCGTCCGCTTCTGGCGTTTTCGTGCGCTCAGTCAAGCGATCGGGGCGCGGATCGTCGCGCCCGCCTTCAGACTGATCATCTTGATGATGCGGCATCCCTGCATCCTGTTATTTAGCGAGGGGAGGCTTGCTATTGCCAACGGCCCTTGGGCTGGCATCGGTCATCGCGAAGCTGTAATTCTTGTGCCAACAAGAAACAGGGCAGGGTGGAACGCGATGTATCGCGGCGTCGAAATTTGAGCGAGTTCGTGCGGCCGTCCGCGCTCGCACCCTTCCGTACCAGGAATTATCGTTTCCAGTGGCCGGCCGACTTGCTCACCTCGTGGGCATTCGAGATGGAGACGCTCATCCTCGGCTGGTATGTGCTGGCGGAAACCGGATCGGTCCTGCTGCTGACCTTGCTTGCCTCCCTCAACTACACGGGGACCCTGATCGCGCCGATGTTTGGTGTGGTGGGTGACCGCATCGGTCACCGCGATCTGCTCGCCATGATGCGGGCGGCCTATGCGGTGCTGGCGGCAACGCTGATGACGCTGGCGCTGACGGGCCTCTTGAGTCCTCTCTATGTCCTGATCATCGTCGCCGTGATGGGCCTCGTTCGCCCCTCCGATCTTGGCGTGCGCGGCGCGCTGGTTGCGACCATCATGCCGCGGGGGCAACTGATCGGAGCGATCAGCGTTTCCAGAACCACAATGGACACGGCGCGGATCGCCGGTGCACTGAGCGGTGCCGGGTTGCTGGCTGCGCTCGGCATCGGCCCGGCCTATATCGCAATCGTCACTCTCTATGCCATCAGTACGACGCTTACGCTCTGTGTCGTCGCGCCGGCGACGCCGCATCCGGTCGACGAAGGTGCGAACGGCGCACCACGGCGCTCTCCGATGCGCGACTTGCGGGAGGGCGTGGTCTATGTCTGGACCACGCCGGCCATGCGCGCCGCGATCTGGATCGCGTTCCTCGCCAATCTGACCGCGTATCCATTTTCCAACGGGCTATTGCCCTATATCGCGCGCGAGATTTATCGCACCGGCCAGACAGGTCTTGGATATTTGTCGGCGAGTTACGCGGTCGGCTCGCTGGTCGGTTCGATCGTCCTGAGCGTGACCGGAGGCGTCCGGATCGCGCGGCTGATGATCGGCGCGACGATCCTCTGGTACACGATGCTTTTGGTCTTTGCGCATCTGCAGACCATGCCGGCCGCGATCGCCTGCCTGTTGCTGGTCGGGTTTTCGCAGAGCTTGTGCATGATCTCGCTGGCGGTGATCCTGATGCGCGCGGCGAGCGAGCATTTCCGCGGCCGGGTGATGGGCGTGCGCATGCTTGTGATCTACGGCCTGCCGCTTGGGCTGCTCGCTGCCGGCGCGCTGATCGACGAGGTCGGTTTTGCGGCGACCGCATCGCTCTACGCGGTTGCGGGCCTCGCACTGATGCTGGGCATCGCTTTGCACTGGCGCGCCGATTTGTGGCACGTCCACGCACCGGCGAATGTCAGGTAATTCGGCCGGGACGGCATGTTTGACGCCGGACGGCGAGGATCATGGCCGAGCCTCAAATGATGTTGACCTGCGGCAGATGTCTGGCGTTGCGGCGCAGTCTTCGCTAGCTTCCCGCCGAATGCGCCGGCTGCTATCATCTCCGGCGATCCAAAGGGTACGCGCTTCGACGGGGCTCGTATCGACAATAATATCGTGGGAGGATAACTTCATGAAACGCCGGTCCGCTATCGCTCTCCTGCTCATGGGTTTTGCCGCGCTTTCGTATGCGCCACAGGCGTCCAGCGAGACCGGATGGGTCACGCTGTTTGACGGCAAGAATCTCGACAGCTTCAACAAGATCGGTGACGCCAATTGGCGGCTCGAGGACGGTGTCGTCGTTGCCGACAAGGGCAACGGCTTCCTGGTCTCCAAAGACAGCTATACCGATTTTCAGATCAGGGCCGAATTCTGGGTCGAGCCCGACTCCAACAGCGGCATTTTCATTCGTTGCACTGATCCCAAAAAGCTAACCGCGGAAAACGCTTACGAAGTCAACATCTGGGATATGCGCCCCGATCCAAGCTACGGCACCGGCGCGATCGTCAACGTCGCCAAGGTCGATCCGATGCCGAAGGCAGGGGGCAAATGGAACGTTTATGAGATCACCGCGAAGGGGTCGACATTCACGGTGGTCCTGAACGGGCAAAAGACCGTTGATGGCGTGCAGAATGCCAAGCTCGCGAGCGGGCGGATCGGCCTTCAGCACGGCTTGGGCAACAAGGACGACAAGGGCGTGGCGAACGACAAGGGCGTGGTCAAGTTCCGCAAGGTGGAGATCAAACCGCTCTAACGCATTTCGCGCCTGCACGGCATTCGAATTTCCTCGTGCACCTCAAGGTGCACGAGGTTATTTCGTCAGGGCGATCGCCGTGTCGTCCCAATTCTCACCCGCCGGAGCCGCCAACGCCCGTTTGCAGCGTTCAACCATCAACGCCGAGGCGTGATCCTGCTTCCGCAAGTCGAGAACCTTCTCGAAGGCTTCGATGGCTTCGTTGAAATCTCGCGCGCGATAGGAGGCAAGGCCGGCCTCATAAAGCCTGACCCAGTCCGGAATATCGCTCTCGCCGGCCATGCCGAGAAGTTCAAAGATTTGCAGACCGCCCGCGCGCCCATAGACCGCCAGGCGATCGAGCTCGCGAACCACGATGCGATCGCCCGCCAGCCGGCGCGTCTCGGGGCCGATGATGATCTGCGTTCCATAGACCTTGTTGGTGCCTTCAAGGCGGCTGGCGACGTTCACCGCGTCGCCGATGACCGTGTAATTGAGTCGAACCTCGGATCCGATATTGCCCACCAGCATGTCGCCGGAATTGATGCCGATGCGGATCTCGACCCGCCGCTGTTCGTCGTCGATCAGACCCAATTGCCCAACGGCACGCTGACATGCGAGCGCCGAGCGGCAACAGTCGACGGCATGATCGGGATTCGGCGCCGGCGCGCCCCAAAACGCCATCACCGCGTCGCCGATAAACTTGTCGATAGTGCCGCCGTTATTTTGAACCTCCGCCGATACCGCATCGAAATAGCGCGATAGCAGCGGGATGATGCGGTCGCCCCACCGTTCCGACATTCCGGTAAAGCCGGCCATATCGACGAACATCACGCTCATCGGCCGCACGTCGCCGCCAAGGCGCGCGCCCGTACCATCGCTGATCAGCCGTTTCACGAGGTCGGCGGGGATGTACTTCTTGAAGGCAGCCAACCCCAGCGCCATGTCGGCGATCGCCGATGAGAGGTTCTCGATTTCCGCGAGTTTTGATGAATGCCGTTCGACTCTGTCCAGATCAAAACGCTCGACATGCCTGACCTCGCTGACCACCTTGATCAGTGGTGCCGCGATCAGACGCTGGCCGAGCCACGCCGACAATAGTCCGGCGACGACAATCAGGACCGCGAGCCCGATCAGCAGCTTGCGAATGGTATCCTGCACCGGCCCGAGGAATTCCGACTCAGGAACCACGGTGACCAGCGACCAGCCCGGAAACGAGATCGGGGTCAGGACGGCCTCATAGGCCTTATCCTCCCGGATCAGGCGGGTATGAAAAGCCTCACCCTTGTCGGTATCGTAGGCCGAGCCCGCCTGCTGAATCGCCTCGACCGCGACCGGAAACAGCGGGTGACTGGTCTTCAACGCGTTCAGTTCGTCGGCTTCCGAATCCGGTGCCGCGACCGCCGTGCCATCGCGATCGAGGATAAACGCGCCGGCCGACTTTCCGACCGTGAGCTGGGAAAGAAAATTCGATACGCGTGTGAGCTCGATGATGATGGCGAGAACGCCGGCGCGCTTCTGATTGACATCGATGGGGCCGGCGAGCGCGACCGCCGGCCGCTCGCCGACGGGATGGGTTGTCAATCTGAACCAGCGTTCCTCGTCGGACTGGCTCGCTTCGCGGTACCATTCCTGATCGGTAACGGAATATTTGGTGTCCTGAAATCGGCGTTCGCCGAAGGTAACGTCCATGCCGGCGAACTCGTACCGGTCGATGCGCAGCCTCGGCTCGCCGCTTGAGATATCGAGCATCTCGATGGCGGCATCGCCAAGCTTGTGCGCGGCGGAGAACGACCGATCCGGAAATCCGAACGCGACCCACGAAATGGTCGGTTGCGCCTGCAACTGCGAGAGGAATACGAACTCCCGCTTGTCGGCGTCGCGCACATCGACGACGTTTTCGACGAGCAGGGTGCGAACTGCGGTGAAGGCCGACTTTGCTTCGGTCGTGATCGACTGCAGTTCGTCGCCGACGGCGGAGACGATCTGGTCGTTGATCGTATTGGCCAGCGTCTGACTGATCTGCTGCGCGGTCCGCCACCACAACAGGTGAACGCCGACGGCGCTGACGATGATCGACGCCAGCACCAGCCCTGAAACGGCGAAGCGAACCCCGATACGCATGGCAATGCCTTAGGCCTGCGGGTTTGTTACCGCATTTGGTGAATCACGTTAGCATCTATTGCGCCTGGCGGGCAGGCGGCGCGAAATGCAGCCATGATCCCGCAAGGCTCGGCCGTCGCGAAACTTTTTGGGCATCAGCTCCGTAGAGGCAAGAAGAACCGCCAAACCGAACCGCGTTGCCGAGGACCTTGCGATGAACAATGTCTCTATTTCCGCCGCCCTGATTGCGGGCATCATCAGCTTTCTTTCGCCGTGCGTGCTGCCGCTGGTGCCGCCTTATCTGATCTATCTGACGGGCGCGACCATCGAGCACGTCGCCAATGATGAGGCGGTGGCATCGTCGAAACGCGCCGTGATGCTGTCGGCGCTTCTGTTTGTGTTCGGCTTCTCCACGGTGTTTGTGGGGCTCGGCGCGACTGCCAGCCTGATCGGCGGGCTGATCAGGGCCTGGTCGGCCCAGCTTTCGATCGCCGCCGGCATCGTTATCATTCTGATGGGGCTGCACTTTCTTGGGCTGACGCGGATCAGCCTCTTGATGCGGGAAGGCCGGCTGCCGATACCCAAGCCGGTCGGGTTATGGGGCGCCTATGTGATGGGGCTGGCGTTTGCCTTTGGCTGGACGCCCTGCATCGGCCCAATCCTGGCGGCGATTCTTTCGATGGCTGCAGCCGAGGCCACGGTCGCGAAGGGCGCCGGTATGCTCGCGGTCTATTCCGCAGGCCTTGGGATTCCATTCCTCGCGGCCGCCTTCATGGTCGAGCAATTCTCATCGCTATTCGCGCGGATGAAACGGCATCTGGCCAGCGTCGAGCATGCCATGGGCGTGTTGATGGTGATCACGGGCATTGGCTTTCTCACCGGCAGCGTCTCGTCCATCAGCATGTGGCTGCTCGAAACTTTCCCCTCGTTGCAGAATTTCGGATGAATCCAGCGTAACAATGAGATCGGCCGCAGCGAAACTCCGGTCAGGACCGGCAATTCGTGCTTAAATCGGGCCGCAAGTCACGGCCTGACATCGATCTCAGTACCTCGGGAGGGCTCCGTGAAATTCATTGTCAATCTTCTCATTCTGCTGCCTGCACACATCGCGTCTTATTTCGCATGGGCAGCTCCGCTGATCATGCGGCTTATCGTCGGCTATACCTTCATGCTGACGGGATGGGGAAAACTCAACAACCTCCCACAGATGATCCAGAACTTCGCCGAATGGGGCATACCCTTTCCAAACATCCTGACCCCCTTTGTCTCAGGCGTGGAATGCTTGGGCGGCGCCATGCTTATTCTTGGGCTTTTCACCCGAATTCCCGCGGCGATGCTGGCCGTCGTCATGGTGGTCGCCATCAAGTCGGCGAAGTGGGGAGACGTCGATTCGCTGGAAACACTGCTCGGCTTCGAGGAGGCGACCTATTTCGCTGCATTTCTCTGGCTTGCGATTGCGGGTCCCGGCGCTGCGTCGCTCGACCGGCTTCTGGTGAACGCCGTGGCCGGTTCCAAGGAATCGACCTGACGCGCGAAATTCCACTCGCTCACGTTCGCGTGAGCAGGTGGAAATCGAGTGGAAATGATGAGCCCGGAATTTCGGGACGACGTAGCTCTCGAAACCAAAGCGCACCCCGGGAGACATCATGAAGCTCGTCCGCATCCTTGCCTTCGTCGTGGCGAGCTTGGCCGCATCGCCTGTTTTGGCCGCCGATACGGTCAAATGGAGTAGCTGGGGCGACGATCTTTTCGCGCGTGCCTCGGCCGAAAAACGCTTCGTGATCCTCGATCTCGAAGCCGTGTGGTGCCATTGGTGCCACGTCATGGAAAAGACCACCTACGCGGACCCGGAGGTCGTCGGGCTATTGGAATCGAAATACCTGCCGGTCCGGGTCGATCAGGATGCCAATCCCGATCTCTCGAGCCGGTATGGCGATTGGGGATGGCCCGCGACGATTATTTTCGGGCCCGACGGCAGCGAGATCGCCAAGATACGGGGATACATCGAGCCGGAGCGGATGCAGGCCTTGCTCAAGGCCGTCATCGACGATCCCTCGCCGGGGCCCTCCGTCGGCGAGGCTTTTGAAGTCAAGCCGTCCACCTCGACATTTCTGACCAAAGCGCAGCGCGCCCAGCTCGTGAAGAACTACGACGAGTCCTACGAGGAAACGCTCGGAGGCTGGGGCGAAAGTCAGAAATATATCGACGGCGACAGCCTGGACTATGCGATGTCGCGTGCCGAGGCGGGCGACGCGGCCGCCATCCGGCGCGCCCGGCAGACGCTCGATGCCGCGATTGCGCTGATCGATCCGGTGTGGGGCGGGGTCTTTCAATATTCTGAAGCCGGCAGTTGGACCCACCCGCATTTTGAAAAGATCATGTCATTCCAGGCGCAATATCTACGCCAGTACAGCCAGGCTTACGTGCTGTGGAAGGACGCGAAATACCTCACCGCCGCACGCGACATCGAACGCTATCTTGCTGACTTCCTGTTGGCTCCCGCGGGCGCCTTCTATGTCAGCCAGGACGCCGACCTCGATCGCGAAACCGACGGGCACAAGTTCTACGCGCTGGATGACGCCGCTCGGCGCAAGCTTGGCATGCCACGCATCGACAAGAACATCTACGCGCGTGAAAACGGCTGGGCGATCAGCGGATTGGTCGCATTTTATGATGTGACGAACGAACCCCGGATTCTCCAATTGGCCGAGCGAGCCGCCCGCTGGGTGATGGACAATCGCGCGCTGCCTGAAGGCGGATTTCGCCATGGCGAGAATGACCGTGGCGGGCCCTTTCTTGGCGACACGCTGGCGATGGGGCAGGCGTTTCTTGATCTATATGCAGCGACCGGCAACCGCGATTGGCTCAATGCGTCCGCCCGAGCCGGCGATTTCATCGCGGCAACGTTCCGCGACGAGGCTGGCGGTTTCCTTACCTCCAGGACGGCGGAAGCCAGGATCGGCGTGTTTGCGAAGCCGGCCAAGCTGATCGATGACCAGATTCAGGTCGCCCGCTTCATGAATCTCCTCAGCCGCTATTTCGGCAGCGACGCCTACCGCGGACAAGCCGCCCATGCGATGCGGTATCTGACCAGCGCTTCGGCCGAAATGATACGCCCGCTGCCGGGCGTTCTTCTCGCCGATGAGGAAAATGCGGTCGAACCGACCCACATGACCATTGTCGGGCGCAAGGATGACCCACGCGCGCAAGCGCTGCATGCCTTCGCGCGGGCCCTCCCTGCGCGCTATAAACGGCTGGAATGGCTGGACCAGCGCGAGGGCAAGTTGCCCAATCCCGACGTGGAATACCCTGACCTCGGGGAACCGGCGGCGTTTGCCTGCAGCAACCGCATTTGCTCGTTCCCCTCGTTCAACGCCGAGGAGCTTCAAGCAACCGTGAAGCAGATGGCGAAGTTGAAGCCATCGCGGGCGGCGCTGGACTGATTTCGCCCCCTGCCGTGAATTTCCTTGTGCGGCGCAACCTATGCCCCATACGCAACATAATTTCCTGTTTAGGTATCTTCCCGGCGCGGTCCACGTGCAACGAAATACTCTTCACACGACGGTGTTAGGAATAATCGGGAAGCCCGGCCAAAAAAAACAAAAGATTCTTTTGAAACTCTGTAACCAATTCGCTGGGTCGCCCGTAGCTAGCTCTGGATGTGTGTTCAAATCGCAGGCGGCCAGCGGTCCTCGGCGATCGGATAGACATCCAACACTTCCGCGCGTCGTGTCGTTCTGTGATCGAACGATCACGGGATCGTCACTGCGTCAATTTTGTCATCATCGAGGAGATCGTCATGAAGCTGAATTCCAAGTCGGGTGCCACCCTCGCAGCGGCTGCTGCAACCTTGTTCCTGGCGGGTGCGACCGTGTCTACGACGACCTACGCCGCGGGCGAAGGCCACTGCGTCGGCGCGAACGCCTGCAAGGGCCAGAGCGCCTGCAAGGGCGGCAACCATGCCTGCAAGGGCCAGAATGCCTGCAAGGGCCAGGGCTTTGCGGAAATGACCAAGGGCGACTGCACCGCCGCCAAGGGCAAGTTCAAGGCCAGCTAATCCATCCCGTTCGATGGACCAAGGGACCCGGTATATAGGCCGGGTCCCGCTTCCATGATAGGCTGGAAACTTCGTCGACAATGCGCGCAAGGGTCGCCGGTCTAGCCGAGCGGAGGCAGCATGAACGTAGCAAGTCAGGTGCCTGTTTCGCCTTCGGCGCGTGCCGGGCATCCGATCACGTCTGCCAAGCCGCCGTTCCTCGGATTCGGTCTTGGATTGCGCGCCCAGCATTATGACGAAATCCTCAACGGCGTTCCGCCGATCGACTGGTTCGAGGTCATCAGCGAAAACTACATGATTCCGGGCGGCCAGCCCCTGCGCATTCTCGATCGAATTCGCGCGCGCTACCCGGTGGTGATGCACGGCGTGTCGTTGTCGATTGCGTCGACCGCGCCGCCGAATTTCGAATATCTTGAAGGATTGCGCGAGCTCGCGCGGCGCGTCGAACCGAAATGGATCTCGGATCATCTGTGCTGGACCGGGGTGCACGGCAAGAACCTGCACGATCTGTTGCCGTTTCCCTACACAAGAGAAGCGCTCGATCACGTGGTCAACCGCGTTCAACTGGTGCAGGATTTTCTCGGTCGCGCCATCGTGCTTGAGAATGTTTCGACCTATGTTCAATTCAACAATTCCGAAATGACGGAATGGGAGTTCCTCTCGGAACTGTCCCGCCGCTCCGGATGCTGGCTGTTGTTCGACGTCAACAATGTCTATGTCAGCGCCTTCAACCATGGCTACGATCCCAGGACATTCCTTGAGGGAATCCCCGCCGATCGGGTGGTACAGTTCCACATGGCGGGCCACAGCCATATGGGCACCCATATCGTCGATACTCACGATCATCCGGTGTGCGAAGACGTCTGGGAGCTCTATGCGGCTGCCCTGAAGCGCTTCGGCTGGGTCTCGACCATCATCGAGCGCGACGACCATATCCCTCCGCTTGACGAAATTCTTGTCGAGGTGGAGCGGACGCGGGAGATCGCCAACCGGATTCTGCCGCCACTGACCCGGCATGCCGGATGAGCGACCTGGCGCGTCAGCAGAGCGACTTCCAGCGCGCCATCCTGACCGGCGACGACTCAATTCTCGCCGAAATTCCCGACAGTCCGAAGGAAACGCGCGAGAACCTGTTTGGCGTCTACCGCTACGCCTATAGCTCGCGGCTGGTCGAGGCCATGCGCAACGATCACAAGCTTTTGCATATCTACCTTGGCGACGAAATGTTCGACGCGATGGGGCATGCCTATGTGGCCGCCAATCCGTCGCAGCACCCGAACCTGCGCTGGTTTTCGAACAGCCTGCCGGATTTCCTGAAATCGGCGGAGGCTTACAGCAAGCATCCGGTGTTGTCGGATCTGGCGGCGCTCGAAAAAGCGCTCAACGACGCCTTTGATGCGGAAGAGGCGCCGGTGATTGGACTTGCGGATATGGCAGGTTTTGCGCCGGAGGCGTGGGCCGGTTTGACCTTTCGTCCCCATCCCAGCGCCTCGAGGCTAGACCTTTCGACCAACGCGTCGGCGGTCTGGCTCGCGCTCAAGGCCGACGAGGACCCGCCGGATCCCGTCGGGCTCGACGAACCCAGCCGGCTTCTGGTCTGGCGCAAGGACGTTACGCCGGTGTTCCGCGAGCTTTGCGCCGAAGAAGCGATGATGTGGGACGAGGCCGCAAGCGGAATCCCGTTCGGCGTTCTCTGCTCCATGCTCGCGACCTATGATGATCCCGACGGCGCCGCGGCGCGCGGTGCTACCTATCTGCACGGCTGGGTCACGGCGGAGCTGTTGACGGGCGTTGCCGGCGGCGGTTGAGGGCCCGAGAATTGAGGGTCCAAGCAATGGGCGCTGACGCCAAGTGCAATTTTATCGAACAATTGAGTTGGGACGAGGTGGCGCGGCGCATCGAGAACGGTGCCGCCGCTATTTTGCCGGTCGGCGCAGCCGCTAAGGAGCACGGCTTCCATCTGCCGCTCAATACCGACCGCATCCAGGCCGAGTGGCTGGCAGCCCAAATCGCCGATCGCATCGACGCGCTTATCTGGCCGACCTTGGCTTACGGCTACTACCCGGCCTTTGTCGAATATGCCGGGAGCGCCAGCCTTTCGGCCCCAGTGTTCGAAGCGGTGATTGGCGAGATTGTCACCGCGATCATGGGCTTCGGCTGCCGCGCGCTGTTTGTGCTCGACACCGGGATCAGCACGCGCGCGCCGGTCGATCGCGCATTGGCGCGGCTTGGTGCCGACAATGTTTGGCACTTGCCGGTTCACGAAGGTCCGCGCTATCGCCGCGTCGCCGCAGAGCTTGCCGAACAAAGCCACGGCAGCCATGCGGATGAACTCGAGACGTCGCTGATGTTGGCGCTTGCGCCAGATCTCGTGAAGATGTCACGCGCTGAGGCGAGCCCTGCCGTCGAAAGGCAAACGCCGGGGCAGATGACGCCGTCCGATCCGTCCTCGCCGAACTACAGCCGCTCCGGCAGCTATGGCGACCCAACTTTGGCGACGACCGCCAAGGGCGAGGTTTTGCTGGCCGCCATGGTCGAGGATTTGACCGAGCAGGTAACGGCTCATCTTGGCGCGAGCAAGCCAACAGGCCGGGGAAAACAAGGCGGCGCTTCGACATGAAGTCAGCAGAAAAAATATTTGCATTCGTGGCCGCTTCGCTGATGGTGTGGGGCGAGTCTTGGTCTTGCGCGAACGCACAATCGGACTTCTTGCGCGGCGACCGGATGCCTTACGAAGCCTTCGACAGGCTCGCCAAGACAGACCTCGATGTCCCGGGTGGCGTGATTCACGTAGGCTTCGCGCCCGGCGAACTTGCATTGCCGAAGGACAAGATTTTGGATTGGGTGAAAGCCTCGGCCAACGCGGTCTCGATCTATTATGGACGCTTTCCGGTCAAATCGTTGCGACTGTTGCTCGCCCCCGTCGATGGTCCGCGCGTTCGCGGCGGAACCACGTGGGGCTATCGCGGCGCGGCCATTCGCGTGCTGGTGGGTAAGGATTCCAGCGAGGATGCTCTGCGCCGGGACTGGGTCCTGGTTCATGAGATGGTGCATACCGCGCTGCCCGACATGGAGGATCGTTACAACTGGCTGTCGGAAGGGCTCGCGGTCTATGTCGAGCCGATCGCACGCGTACAGGCCGGCGATCTCGCGGCTCAGGAAATCTGGCTCGCGATGATGCGCGATATGCCGAAGGGGCTGCCGCAAGCCGGCGACGAAGGCCTCGACAATACCGACACCTGGGGCCGCAGATATTGGGGCGGCGCGATGTTCTGCCTGATGGCCGATATCGAAATTCGAAAGGCAACGGGCAACCGGCTGGGATTGCAGGACGCGATGCGCGGGGTTCTCGCCGCCGGCGGCAATCACGAGGTCGACTGGTCCATCGAGCGCATTCTCTCAACCGCGGACAAGGCGGTCGGCGTGGACGTGCTCACGCGTCTGCACAATGAATGGGGACGAAAGCCGGTCGCGCCCGATCTCGATCAGCTTTGGCGCGATTTGGGACTGCGATTGAAAAGCGGAAGCCTGGATTTCGACGATGCCGCGCCGCTAGCGGCGATTCGAAAAGCGATCACCGAAAGACGCGCCAGGTAGCGCGAATGAGTAACGGGAACGATCCGGGCATCTTGCGGTGCGATCTTGGGCCACAGATGATCGGGATCGCCAGCCCCAACTGCGACCGAGATTGCATCAGGCGACAAATGCGCTACTGATGTGCTCCCGCTGTTTCGCTACTGTTGAATTCGGAGATTGGGATGCCTTTCGATTTAGTCCTGCGCGGCGGCCGGGTGATTGACCCCTCCCAGAAGCTCGACGCGGTAACGGATGTCGCCTTCTCGGCCGGCAAGGTGGCGATGGTGGGAAACGCCCTCAAGGCGGATCCGACCACGGACGTGCGCGACGTGTCGGGTTACATCGTCACCCCGGGCCTTATCGATCTCCACACTCACGTCTATTGGGGCGGCACCTCGCTCGGCATCGACGCGGAAGAGTTCTGCCGCACCTCCGGCGTCACGACGGCGATCGACACCGGCAGCGCCGGCCCTGGAAATTTCGCGGGCTTTCGCAAGCATGTGATCGAGCCGAGCCAGGTCCGTATTCTCGCTTATCTGCATGTCTCGCATGCCGGCATCTATGGCTTTTCGCACCGGGTGATGGTCGGCGAGAGCGAAGAAATCCGGCTGATGAATCCGATCGACGCCGTCGAGGTTGCGGAAGATAACCGCGACCTCATTGTCGGCATCAAGGTGCGGGTGGGGCGCAACTCCTCGGGCACCTCGGGGATCGTGCCGCTCGAAATCGCGCTTGAGGTCGCCCAGGAGATCGGCATGCCCTTGATGGCGCACATCGACCACCCGCCGCCGAGCTACGAGGATGTGGTTGCCCGGCTGCGTCCGGGCGACGTTCTCACCCACGCATTCCGGCCATTTCCGAATTCGCCGGCCACTGCGCAGGGCACGGTGAAGAGGGTCGTGCTGGAGGCGCGCGAACGCGGCGTGTTGTTTGACATCGGCCACGGCAAGGGCTCGTTCGCCTTCAAGACCGCACGCGCGATGCTCGCCAACGGCTTCTATCCCGACACCATCTCGTCCGACGTGCATATCCTGTGCATCAACGGCCCGGCCTTCGATCAGGTGACGACGATGTCCAAGTTTTTGTGCATGGGCATGCCGCTGCCCGATGTGGTCAAGGCTTCGACGGTCAATGCGGCGATGGCGCTGCGGCGCCCCGAACTCGGCAGCCTGAAGCCGGGGAGCGTCGGAGACGCCACCCTGATCTCGATCAAGGAGGGCAAGTTCGACTATGTTGACGTCGTCGGCGAGCACCTGACCGGGGACCGCAAGATCGTGTCCGAAGGCGTCGTGATTGGCGGCCGCTGGTGGCATCCGAAACCGGCAACGCAATTCAAACAGCTCGCGGGTTAGACCTTGATATAATCCGTCCCGGCAGAGGGTCGCGCGAAAATGTGTTTTCCGGCGGGCCGCACTGGCATACCATTTGCAAGCAAATGAGGCCTTCTCGCCTTCGTTTGCCGGTTGGTTCCGCGTCGCTTGGCACGTAACCCTCAACGAAGGTAATGGGCGCAATCGCTACCTCAACTCGATACGGGGAGAACTCCATGGACCGCAGGACTGTGTTGAAAGGATTGGCGGGGGCAGGCAGCCTCGCTGCTACCGGTGGCCTGTCGATGCCGGCGCTTTCCCAAGGCGCCGCCGCGCGCACCTTGCGGTTTGTGCCTCAGGCCAACCTCGCCAATTTCGATCCGATCTGGGGGACCCAGTATGTGGTCCGCAACGCGGCCGCGCTGGTGTGGGACACCCTCTACGGCTTCGACGCCAATTTGCAGCCGCAGCGTCAGATGGTGGAGGCCGAGGAGGTTTCCGATGACGGTCTGGTCTGGACTTTCCGTCTGCGGCCGGGGCTTAAGTTCCATGACGGCGAGCCGGTCCGAGCTAAGGATGTGGTGGCGAGCCTGACGCGGTGGTCGGCGCGCGATCCCATGGGGCTGATGCTCAAGGCAATCCAGAACGAACTCACCGCTGTCGACGACCGAACCTTCAAATGGGCGCTGAAGAAGCCCTATCCCAAGATGCTTTTGGCGCTCGGCAAGAACAGCACGCCTTGTGCCTTCATCATGCCGGAGCGCATCGCCCAGACCGATCCGTTCAAGCAGATCAACGAATATGTGGGCTCGGGCCCCATGAAGTTCGTCAAGGCCGAGTGGGTGCCCGGCGCCAAGTCGGTGTTTGAAAAGTTCGCCGATTACGCGCCGCGGCAGGAGAAGGCGTCCTGGCTTGCGGGCGGCAAGCAGATGCTGGTCGACCGCATCGAATGGGTGGTGATCCCCGATCCTGCGACAGCGGCCGCCGCGCTGCAGAATGGCGAGGTCGATTGGTGGGAGAATCCGATCGCCGATCTCGCGCCGGTGCTCCGGAAGAACCGCAACATCAACGTCGACATCGCCGATCCGCTCGGTAACGTCGGTTCGTTCCGGATGAACCACCTTCACCAGCCCTTTAACGATGTGAGGGCACGACGCGCCGTGCTCACGGCGCTCAGTCAGGAAGACTATATGCGGGCGCTGGTCGGTGACGATACCTCGCTCTGGAAGCCGCTGCCCGGCTTCTTTACGCCGGATACGCCGCTTTACAACGAAGAGGGCGGCGAGATTCTGAAAGGCAAGCGCGATTTCGCCGCCGCCAAGAAACTCCTGGCCGAGAGCGGTTACACGGACCAGCCGGTCTCGTGCATCGTCGCTCAGGATCAACCGATCACCAAAGCGCAAGGCGACGTCACGGCGGATCTGTTGAAGCGTATGGGCATGAATGTCGACTTCGTGGCCACCGATTGGGGCACGGTCGGGTCTCGTCGTGCCCAGAAGTCGCCTGCAGGCCAGGGAGGCTGGGAGATGTTTCACACCTGGCACGCCGGCGCGGACTGCATCAATCCCGCCGTCTACATTGCCATTCGCGGCAGCGGCGACAAGGCGTGGTTCGGCTGGCCCAATAGCCCCGCCGTGGAAAAGGAAGTCACGGCCTGGTTCGAAGCCAAGAGCCTCGACGAGGAGAAGGCCGCGGCCCGTCGCCTCAACAAGGCGGCGCTCGAGGACGTCATTTATGCGCCGACCGGCTTCTTCCTGAGTTACACCGCGTGGCGCAAGAACGTCTCCGGTATCGCAAAGGGGCCGCTGCCCTTCTTCTGGGGCGTATCGAAGACCGCATGACGATGCGGTGAACCCATATGGTCTCGTATATTCTCCGGCGCGTTCTCGCGACCTTGCCCGTGATGGCGATCGTCGCGCTGTTCGTCTTCAGTCTGCTCTACATCGCGCCGGGCGATCCGGCGGCGGTGATCGCGGGCGACCAGGCGAGCCCCGCCGACGTCGAGCGGATCAGGCAGAGCCTCGGCCTCGACCGGCCGTTTCTGGTCCAGTTCGGGAGCTGGCTCTGGCTCATCCTGCACGGCGATCTCGGTACCTCAATCTTCACCAACCTGCCGGTAACCTCGCTGATCGCGCAGCGGATCGAGCCGACGCTCTCGCTGATGACCATTACCCTCGTCCTCACCATCTTCATCGCGGTGCCGCTCGGCGTGGTGGCGGCATGGAAAGCGGGGAGCTGGGTGGACCGCGCCATCATGGCATTTGCGGTGTCCGCGTTCTCGCTTCCCGTCTTTGTCGTTGGATATATCCTGGCTTACGTGTTCGCGCTTGAGCTGGAGTGGTTTCCCGTGCAGGGCTATACGCCGCTCGCCGAGGGCTTCTGGCCCTGGCTTGAGAACCTGATCCTGCCCGCCGTCGCACTTGGCTGCGTCTACATTGCGCTGATCGCCCGCATTACCCGCGCCTCCATGCTCGAAGTGCTGCAGCAGGACTACATCCGCACCGCTCGCGCCAAGGGATTGGGGCAGCGCAACATCCTGTTCATTCACGCGCTGAAGAATGCAGCCGTCCCGATCATCACCGTCATCGGCATCGGCGTGGCCCTGCTGATCGGCGGCGCCGTGGTGACCGAAAGCGTGTTCGCCATTCCCGGCCTTGGCCGGCTCACGGTCGATGCGATCCTGCGCCGTGATTACCCTGTCATTCAGGGCATCGTCTTGCTGTTCAGCTTCCTCTACGTGCTGGTCAATCTGGTGGTCGATCTCACCTACACGCTGGTAGACCCGAGGATCCGCTATTGACCGTCTTGACCACCCATACCGCTCCCGTGCCGCCGGGCCTTGCCATCGCTCCGCAACTGCCGGAGCTTCTGCTGCCGGTCAAAATCCGGCGCGGTATCGTCGGCTTCCTGCGCAACCATCCGACCGTTGCGATCGGCGGGGCATTGCTTCTCTGCCTGGTGCTGGTCGGGATCTTTGCGCCTTATCTCGGGACGGTCGATCCGACGGCAATCGCGCCCGCCAGGCGCACGCGCGCGCCGTCCGCGGAATTTTGGTTCGGCACCGACCTGTTGGGCCGGGACATCTATTCTCGCGTGCTCTACGGGGCACGGGTCTCGCTGACCGTGGGCCTTTCGGTGGCGCTACTGGCTTCGCTTGCCGGTCTTGCCATCGGCTTGGTCTCGGGTTTCCTGCGCCGGGCCGACACCATCCTCATGCGGTTCATGGACGGGCTGATGTCGATACCGCCGATCCTGCTCGCCATCGCGCTGATGGCGCTGACACGCGGCAGCGTCGGCAACGTCATCCTGGCGATCACCATTGCCGAAATCCCGCGGGTTTCGCGTCTCGTGCGCGGCGTCGTGCTGTCGTTGCGCGAGCAGCCCTACGTGGACGCCGCCGTCGCCTCCGGCACGCGAGCGCCGATGATCATCCTGCGTCACATCCTGCCCAACACGCTGGCGCCTATGCTGGTTCAGGCAACCTATGTCTGCGCCAGCGCCATGATCGTGGAGTCTATTCTCTCTTTCATCGGCGCCGGCACGCCGCCCACCATTCCATCCTGGGGCAACATCATGGCCGAGGGCAGGGCGCTGTGGCAGATCAAGCCCTACATCGTGTTCTTTCCCGCCGCGTTCCTGTCTGCCACTGTGCTTGCCGTCAATCTGGTCGGTGACGGCTTGCGTGATGCGTTCGATCCGCGCATGGCTAAAAGCCTGTAATGGACCTTAGAGCATGATCCGGAAAAGTGGGAACCGGTTTTCCGAAAAGATCATGCTCAAACAAGAGATCGGATCACGATCCGATTCAACCTAATCGGATCGTGATCGAGGCGAGCCCGGGAATGAGGTTGTGATCCGATGGCATTGCTGGAAGTCCGGAATCTGCAGACCCATTTCCGCACCCCTGAGGGTATCAACCGGGCGGTCGACGGCGTCTCCTTCCACGTCGACGAAGGCGAGACGCTGGCCATCGTCGGCGAATCCGGTTGCGGCAAGTCGGTCACCGCCATGTCGCTGATGCGACTCATTCCCGAGCCTCCTGGCAAGATCGCGGGCTCCGTCCGCTTCCAGGGAAAGGACCTGCTGCAGCTCTCCGAGCAGGAGATGCGCGCCATCCGCGGCAACGATATCTCGATGATCTTCCAGGAACCGATGACGAGCCTCAATCCGGTGTTGACTGTCGGCCGCCAGATCGGCGAGACGCTGCAGATCCATCAGGGATTCGACAAGCAGGCCGCGGAGACACGCGCGATCGAGATGCTGACCATGGTTGGCATCCCGGAGCCGGCACGGCGCGTGCGCGAATATCCGCATCAGTTCTCCGGCGGCATGCGGCAGCGCGTGATGATCGCGATTTCGCTTGCCTGCAACCCCAAGCTCCTGATCGCCGACGAGCCGACGACGGCGTTGGACGTCACCATCCAGGCGCAGATCCTGCAGTTGATGCTCGACCTCAAGCGCCGCGTCGGCGCGGCCGTCATTCTGATCACCCATGACCTCGGCGTGGTTGCCGAAATCGCCGAGCGGGTGATGGTGATGTATGCCGGCCGCAAAGTGGAGGAGGCGCCGGTGGCCGAGCTTTTTCGTTCGCCCCGGCATCCCTACACCCAGGGCTTGCTCGGCGCGGTGCCCAAACTCGGCTCCTCGCTCACCGGCGCCGCGCGGCGCCTTGCCGAGATTCCCGGGCAAGTGCCGAGCCTCAAGGAGCGCATCGAAGGCTGCGCCTTCGCCGGACGGTGCGCGCTTGCCACCGATCTCTGCCGTGAGGTCGCGCCGGGACTGGAAGAAAAGGGTCCCCGCCACACCGCCGCCTGCCACTACGCGGCCAAACAGGCGACCGCGGCATGAGCGCGCCCCCGCTGCTGCAGGTCAACGACCTCAAGAAACATTTTCCGGTCCGCGGCGGCCTGTTCAGCCGCAAGGCCAAATGGGTCTATGCGGTGGACGGCGTGTCGTTCGAGGTCGAGCGCGGCGAGACCCTCTCGCTCGTCGGCGAGTCCGGTTGCGGCAAGTCGACGGTCGGCCGGGCGATTCTGCGCCTGTTCGACATCACCGCCGGCCAAGTGGTGCTTGATGGCCAGCGGATCGACGATCTTTCCCCTGCAAAGCTGCTCGGCATGCGCCGGCGGGTGCAGGCGGTGTTCCAGGATCCGTTCTCCAGTCTCAATCCGCGCATGCGCGTGCGCAACATCCTGGCCGAGCCCATCCGCAATTTCGGTCTCGCCAAGACTTCCGCCGAACTCGAGGCGAAGGTAGTGGCGCTAATGGATACGGTGCGACTGCCGCGCGACGCGCTGAACCGCCGGCCTCATGAATTCTCGGGCGGTCAGCGCCAGCGCATCTGCATCGCAAGGGCGCTCGCAGCCGAACCCGATCTGATCATCTGCGACGAGGCGGTGTCGGCGCTCGATGTCTCGGTCAAGGCGCAGATCGTCAACCTGTTGCAGGATCTGCAAGCCGAGTTTGGCCTCGCGCTGCTTTTCATCAGCCACGATCTTGCGATCGTCGAGCACATGACGCACCGTGTCGCGGTGATGTATCTCGGCAAGATCGTCGAGATGGCGTCGCGGCAGCAAATCTTCACCGCGCCGAAACATCCCTACACCATGGCGCTGCTCTCGGCGGTGCCGATACCGGAACCCGGGGCTGCCCGCACGGCGATGATCCTGAAGGGCGACGTGCCGAGCCCGATCGATCCGCCCAGTGGATGCCGTTTTCACACAAGATGCCCATTTGTATTCGACCGTTGCCGGACCGAGGAGCCGGAGCTTCGCTCGACCGCGGCCGGCCAGTGGGCGGCGTGTCATCTCGATGCGCTACCGGAAGGGTCCCGATCCGCTCGTTGAGTTCAAAGGTGAAGGAGCGGTATGGCCCTGCGAGTCCGACTCAAAAAGTAGCCAATGGAATGGCGCTGTCTGGCAAAGCTCGTCATGCCCGGCCTTGTGCCGGGCATCCACGTCTTAGTAGCACCTCGGCAAGAAAGACGTGGATGGCCGGGACGAGCCCGGCCATGACGGAAAGTGAATCATTTTCAAGCGATTAGAAAGGTCCTGAAATAAGGGCTGCCTTTTCGGTCATACTCTGAGTAGTTCGAATCTCTTCGAGAGGGCACCAGCGAGGGACTAACAGTGGCAAGATTCGTAAACGTCGCGATAGGTCAGCTCGGCCCGATCGCCAGAAGCGAAACGAGGACCGAAGTGGTGAGGCGCCTTGCGGCGTTGATGCGCCAGGCGCATGCCAATGGGTGCGATCTGATCGTCTATCCGGAGCTTGCGCTGACGACGTTTTTTCCGCGCTGGTACATGGAGGATCAGGCGGAGATCGACGCCTTCTTCGAGCGCGAGATGCCGGGTGCGGAAACGCGGCCATTGTTCGACTTGGCCGGGGAATTGGGAATCGGCTTTTACTTAGGCTATGCCGAACTGACGATCGAGAACGGCGAGACCCATCGCTACAACACTTCCATTCTCGTGGACCGGAGCGGCAAGACGATTTCCAGGTACCGCAAGGTGCATTTGCCCGGCCACGCCGAACACGAACCGTGGCGCAGGTTTCAGCATCTGGAAAAGCGTTACTTCGAGCCCGGCTCCGGCTTCGGCGTGGTTGAAACCTTCGACGGCGTCATCGGCATGGCGATCTGCAACGATCGCCGCTGGAGCGAAACCTATCGCGTCATGGGGCTTCAGGGCGTCGAAATGGTGCTGATCGGCTACAACACGCCGGTGCACAATCCGCCCGCGCCCGAGCACGACGACCTTTCGCTGTTCCACAATCATCTCGTCATGCAGGCCGGCGCTTATCAGAACGGGACCTGGGTCGTGGGCGTGGCGAAGGCGGGCGTTGAAGAGGGCGTCGACCAGATTGGCGGAAGCTGCATCGTGGCGCCGTCAGGGGAGATCGTTGCGGCCTGCACGACCAAAGGCGACGAGATCGCGTTGGCGCGCTGCGATCTGGATTTGTGCAGCTCCTACAAGCGCACCACCTTCAACTTCGACGTCCATCGCCAGCCTCATGCTTATGGATTGATTGTCGAGCGGAGGGGGGAGCGGGTCATGGCGGATGGAACGGCGGTGAATTCTGGCAAGGGCAACTAAGTACGTCTTGAGCTGCTGTTACTTGCGCGACGGCGTCGCGACTTGAAAAATATGAGACTATGAACTATAATTCCTAGTGTTCTAGGAGGCGAATGAGAGTTTTTAAAACGAAGGTTTTCGCACGATTTGCTCGAAAGGAGCGCGTCAACGATCGGGATTTGATCGAAGCCATCGAGCGGGCAGAGCAGGGTTTGATCGACGCGGCGCTTGGCGGTGGACTTATCAAGCAGCGAGTTGCTCGGCCTGGTGCAGGACGGAGCGGTGGCTATCGGGTGGTGATCGCGTTACGGACCAGGGAACGAGCTCTTTTCATTCACGGTTTTTCAAAAAGCGATCAAGCCAATGTTGGGACCAAAGAACTAGATGTTTTGCAGGACATCGCGCGCACATTCCTTTCGGCAAGTTTTGAAATGCTTGAGAATGCGGTCAGCGATGGCAAGTTGTATGAAATCAAAATGAAGAAGAGATAAGCCATGAAAAAAAGCAAGAAACCAAGCAAGCTGATGGCGTCGCTGCTGGAGACGGCAAAGGATTTTCACGACAGTGGGATAATGGACGAGCGCACTTATGCGAAAATCACGAAACGAAATCTCGCGGACGAACCGAAGTTTGCCGCTGCGCAAGTGACAATGCTGACGGCTGAGGAAATCCGTGCGCTTCGCGAAGAGTCGAACTTAAGCCAAGCGGTGTTTGCCAAGATTCTCAATGTGACCGTCGGCTATGTTTCTCAGCTAGAGCGTGGCGTTAAGCATCCCACAGGATCGGCTCTTGCACTGCTGAACGTCATTCGCCGCAAAGGGATCGAAGCCGTTCTATAGTTCGTAGGGCGGATTAGCGTCAGCGTAATCCGCCGCAAGACCGGCAACGCGGCGGATTACGCCTTCGGCTAATCTTACTGCGTCATGAGTTTTCGTCGTGCGGTTGACGCGGCGACGGTGCCGCAACATGGACATCGCGGCAGGGTTTTGACGAGCGCGTGGATCAGGCGCACCCGCATGGTGGCAATCGAGTTT